>Ga0081538_10000151_pt1 | contig 72583 bp, 86 predicted proteins | sample TabmetS5T2R1_FD_71022 | JGI IMG/M metagenome (GOLD analysis project Ga0081538, IMG submission 71022) | Tabebuia heterophylla rhizosphere microbial communities from the University of Puerto Rico - S5T2R1 | ecosystem: Host-associated > Plants > Roots > Rhizosphere ... | reverse complement strand
CTAGACCATCACGAGCTCGCTCGCCGCGGGAAGGATCGCGTCGACGAACATGAGCAGGAACACGGCGTAGAGGCCGTAGTCCCCGATGACCCCGGTGACGGCCTCGGTGATCGCGTGCACCAAAGAGACTCTACCGGCGCGTCGTACGGACCACGCGCACCGAGCGCCGCAGCGCGACGGCCCCGAGCTGGTTTCGGGCGGTGACGCGGACGACGAACGTCCCGGACCGGACGACGGCTCCTCCTCCGGTGCGCCCACCCCAGCGCCACGCATGACGAGCCGGCTCGAGCTCGCCACGGAAGAGCGCCCGGCGGACGCGGCCGTCGGATCCGAGCACCACCACGTTCACTCGAGCGCGCCGGGTCACGTTCACCGAGATACCGAGCCTCCCGCCCCGGCGGGGATGGACGCGCATGGTCTGACGGGAGAGGCGCAAGTGGCCGAGCGTCTTGTTCACGCGGAAGGCTCGCGTCATGCGCGTCTCCCGCCCGGTGGCGAGGTCGGTCGCCTCGACCACCCACCGCCAGCGCCCCTCGACCAGGCGCGGGTTGGAGATGACTCGTCTGATCCAGCCAGGCTCCATGGCCCCGGTCCGGCGCCAGGCAACCGAGCCGTTGGGCCGAAGCAGCCGGAGGTTGATGTCCGACAGTCGCACGATCTTCGCCGCGAGCGCCTTCCTGTCGCCGACGCCGTCCCCGTTCGGCGAGAGGACGCTGCCGCCGGCGGGCGGCGCATAGATGCCGTAGTAGTGCACGAACAGCCCGGTCGCGACTCTGCGCGGCACTCCGTCGGAAGGCGAGTTCAGGACCCTCCCGTCGAAGGCGATCGTCGAGGAGCCTCCCCCGTCGAGCGCCATGGCCGAGGTTGCGCCCAGGTCGATCATGACCCCGGCCAGGGACCGAGTCGTCAGGCCGTGGCTCGAGCTGCTCCGGCCGTCGGCGACGACGAAGAGCAGCCGGCCGTTGCCCAACTGGCCGATCGCCGTGCGCGGATGGCGCTCCGCCAGCCCCTCGGGCGAGAAGCCCTGGCCCGCCTGGCGGACGATTCTGCCGTTGCGGACGAGCAGCGGGCCACCCCCGAGCCCCTCGCGCGCGCCGGTTGGAAGCTCGGGCACGCTCAGACGCACCGTCACCGTCGTCCCGATCGGCGCCTCGGCCAGGAGCGCCCGGCGCTTGGAGCCACGCGCTTGGAGAACTGCGCCGCCCGGCGGGATCCGCGTGCGGCCGCCGCGCTCGACGTCCACGACTCGTCCGGTCAGGTCGGCGTCCAGCCTCGTCTTCGGGAGCCCTGCCAGCACGACCTCGACCGCGTTGCGCGCGCGAGGCGTGGCCGTGCCCCAGAACGTCGTGAAGAGCCCGACGCGCGGCAGTCGCTCGACAGGGCGGTTCAGGTCGCGAATGCGACGCCGGCTCCCAGTCCCGCGCCAGGTCCCCACGAAGGTCATCCTGTCCATGAGCAGGCGCGCGTCCTGGCGGAGCGCCAGCGTGGGCCGCAAGCGGCTCGGGCGCGCCGAAAGCACGCCGCCGCGCAGGAAGAGGCCGGAGATGTGGCCGGTCTCGAAGCTGAAGTAGTCGCCGTTCACGCCGACCGGGGTCGCACGCCGGGAGAGGCGCGCCTGCATCCCCGGCACGGTCTCCCTCCGAACGTCGCTCAGCTTCGCGCGAACGGGACGAAGGCGGTAAAGGTCGCTCGGCGGTGGCGTCCGGACGATGTGGAGGACGACCGGCCGCCCGCCGTTGAAGATGCGATTGCGTTCGTGGGTGATGCCCGGCGCGAGCACACCCCTTGCGTCCGCACGCGCAGGGAAGACGAGGACAGCCGCGACCACGGCGCCGACGAGACCCGAGATGAGCCTCGGGCCTCCTAGGCCCAGACCTTGACCTCGCGGTAGAGCGTGTCTCGCTGCACGGGCACCTTGCCGAGCGCCTTGATCGCGCGAACGAAATCGTCGGTGTCGGCTCGGTGCGTCGTCCCGGCCGCGGAGACGACGTTCTCCTCGATCATCACGGAGCCCATGTCGTCCGCGCCGAAGCCGAGCGCGACCTGACCGACCTTCATCCCCTGGGTCACCCAGCTCGACTGGATGTGGTCGATGTTGTCGAGGTAGATGCGGCTGACCGCCTGCGTCAGCAGATAGTCGAACGAGGTCGGGTAGTCGCTGACCTTGGCCGCGAGACGCGTCCCGTCGGGCTGGAACGTCCAGGAGATGAAGGCTCGAAAGCCACCGGTTTCGTCCTGGAGCTCGCGGATCTTCCGCATGTGCTCGACCCGCTCCTCGATCGTCTCGACGTGGCCGTACATCATCGTCGCGGTCGAGGAGATGCCGAGGCGGTGGGCGTCGCGCATGACCCCGAGCCACTCGGCCGACTTCGTCTTCTTCGGGGCGATGATGTCGCGCACCCGGTCGACGAGGATCTCCGCCCCGCCGCCCGGGAGCGAGTCGAGCCCGGCGTCGCGCAGGCGGGTCAGCGTCTCCGGGATCGTCAGCTTCGAGCGGCGGGCGATGTGCTGGATCTCCGGCGGCGAGAGCGCATGCAGGTGGATCCGGTAGCGCTCCTTGATCGACCGGAAGAGGTCCTCGTAGAACTCGACGCCGAGGTCGGGATGGTGGCCGCCCTGCATCAGAAGCGCCGTGCCGCCGACGGCCAGGGTCTCCTCGATCTTCTTGTAGATCACCGGTTTGGGCAGGAGGTAGCCCTCCTTGCGGTCACCCGGCCGGCGGTAGAAGGCGCAGAAGTCGCAGTCCGTGTGGCAGATGTTCGTGTAGTTGACGTTCCGGTCGATGATGAAGGTCACGCGCTTCGGGTCGACCTTGCGGTTACGAAGCTCGTCGGCGGCGCGCCCGATCCGAACGAGATCGCGGCTCTGGAGGAGGGCGAGCGCGTCCGCGTCGGTGAGCCGCTCGCCCGCCAGCGCGCGGTCGAGGGCCTCCGCCACGCGCCCGTTCCCATTCGTCGCCCGGGTCACGCCGGCACCTCCTCGGGAACGACGAAGCGAAGCTCCGGGACGCGTTCGAGCTCGCCTACGTCGCGCGCCAGCTCGAAGAACGTGATCAGGCCCGCCCGCTCGCGCGGGCCGAAGCTGTAGCGGAGCTTCTCGAAGTACCGGGCGAGGAATCCCGCCGGGTAGCCGTAGTGGATGCTCGCCTCGTAGGCCAGGCGCTCGGGCTCCGCCCGCGCGAGCCGCACGGACGAGACGAGCGCTTCCTCGAGCCCGAGGATGCCGGGAGGCGGTGGGTCGGGGCAAGCCCACACGGCGAAGACCATCGGCAGTCCGGTGCGCTCGAGCCAGAGCCTCCCGAGGTCGTAGTGCGGCGTCGGATCCTCGAATGCGCTCTTAAGGGCCGCGTCGCCGATCAGGAGCTTCGCCTCGGCCTTCTTCCCGAGCGGGACGAGCATCGCATCCGGCAGGAGCACCTTCGTGAGGACAACGGAGGTGGCGCTCTCAGGGGTGACGGCAACGGAGTCGATGTGCTCCAGGGGCGTGCGCGAGACGAGCTGGATGGAGTCGACGGCGCCCTCGGAGGAGACGCAGAGCCGAGGCAGGATCCGAAGCCGACCGGCATGGCGCGCGTACTCGATGGAAGAGATGGGCGCGAGGTCGATCCCGCCCGCGAGCAGGCGCGCGTTCAGCTCGGTGGGAACGCCGTGCACCTCCACGACGTCGGCGTCGAGCCGGTGGAAGACCGGCGCCATGTTCACGTACGAGATGCGGCCGAGCCGGATCATGCTGTCTGCGCCTCTTGACGCCGTTGCGCTCTTGTTAGACGCGTGTGACTTCGGGTCCCGGCCCGCCCCCTGCTCGGCTCCAGCCTATCGCCGGCCGGCGCGCAAGTGTGCGACGGGATGTGACGGATGTATGTCAGCTGTGCGAGTCCCATTGGAAGAAGGTGACGAGGTTTCCGTCCAGGTCGAGCGTGGCGAACTCACGGGCGCCGTAGTCGGTCTCCGAGACGCCCTCGCGCGAGACCGGATGGAGGACGTCGCGCCGGCTGAGCTCCTCGTAGAGGTCGTCGACGCCTTCGGCACGAATGCGGCAGCTCGCGGTGCCGGCGATGAACGACTCGGCGCCCGAGCGGACCGGGCGGTCGACGGAATCACGATCGTGCCAGCTCTCGTCCCCCGCCTCCCAGAGGTGCAGCACCGCCTCGTCCCGGCCGAGCACCGCGAAGCCGCCGTCGTGATGGAGCACCTCGAAGCCGAGCCGGTCGCGATAGAAGCCGACGGCCGCCGCGACGTCGCGAACCGGCAAGGCCGGGATCGTCTGGCTCAGCCTCACCATCGGCGCAGCTCGTTGTAGAGGGTGTCCCGCTGCACCGGGATCCGCCCGGCCTCCTGCACGAAGCGGACGAGCTCCTCGATCTTCTGCTCGGTCTCCGTCTTCGCCCCCGCGGCGTGGAAGATCTCCTCGCGGACGACCGTGCCCTGCACGTCGTTCGCGCCGAAGTGGAGCGCCACGGCCGCAAGCGGCATCCCCATCATGATCCAGTAGGCCTTGACGTTCTCGACGTTGTCGAGCAGGAGCCGCGAGACGGCGATCATCTTCAGGTCGTCGGAGCCGGCCGTGTGGGCCCAGCCTCGTCGCTCGAAGACGGTGTTCTCGGGATGGAACGCGAGCGGGATGAACGCGAGGAAGCCGCCGGTCTCGTCCTGCAGGTCGCGGAGGCGGAGCAGGTGGTCGACGCGCTCCTCGTAGGTTTCCACGTGGCCGTAGAGCATCGTGCAATGCGTCGGGATGCCGAGCCCGTGGGCCGTTCGGTGCGTATGGAACCAGAAGGCGGGATGCTCCTTCCCGGGCGCGATCAGCCGGCGGACGCGGTCGGCGAAGACTTCGGCCCCGCCACCGGGCAGCGATCCGAGGCCCGCGGCCTTGAGCTCCACGAGCACCTGCTCGTGCGTCAGCCCGGAGAGCTTCGTCATGTGGTGGATCTCGCTCGCCGTGTAGCACTTGAGATGGACGTCCGGCATCGCCTCGTGCAATGAGCGGATCGTGTCCACATAGAAGTCGAAGCCGACGTGCGGGTTCTCGCCGTTCACCATGTGGATCTCGGTGAAGCCCGTCCGCTCGCGCTGCTGCAGCGCATCCTCGACGAGCTCCTCGGGCGTGATCGTGTAGGCGCTCTCCTGCTTCTGCGTGACGGCGAACGCGCAGAACTTGCACTTCACGCGGCAGACGTTCGTCTGGTTCAGATAGAGGTTCTGCACGAAGTAGACCTCGTCCGTCCCGCCGCGAATCCGGCGCGCGGCGTCCGCGAGCTCGCCGAGCTGGAGGAGGTCGTCGGACTCCATCAGAGCGAGGCCGTCCTCGAGGTCGAGGCGCTCGTTGGCCTCCACCTTGTCCCGGATGAAGTCGAGCGAGGATTGCCGGGTCGCGACGGCCATCATCCGTTCCGATCCACGACGAGGTGGGTCAAGGCCTCGAGCGAGACGCGGTCGGGCTCGCCGTCCAGGGTGGCACGGGCCCGAGCGGCATACTCCAGGGCGAAGGTGCGGGCCGTCTCGATTGCCCCGGTGTCGGCGACGCGTTCCAGAGCGCCGTCGACCTGCTCGCCCGCGAGGGCACGGCGGATGCGGTCGTCCTCGCGGGCGGCAAGGATCAGCGGCAGCGTCGGCGTGCCGTCGCGGAGATCGACTCCCGGCGCCTTGCCCGTCGTGTCGAAGTCGCCGGTGCAGTCGAGGATGTCGTCCGCGATCTGGAACGCAATGCCGAGCGCAAGCCCGAAGGCGCCGAGGTCGGCCCGGCCGCCGCCGATCAGGCATGCAGCCTCGAAGAGCTTGCCGGTCTTGAGCGAGCAGCGCGCGAGATACTCGTCGACGGTCGTGTCGGGCCGGAACGCCTGCCGCCGCTGAAGCGCCTCCCCGCGGGCGAGCGCGAGGGCGGCGTCGGCCAGCACAGCGACGGCGCGTGCGTCTCCGGTGCTCGCAAGCTCCGCGAAGGCGCGTGCGAACAGGTAGTCGCCGGTCGCCTTGGCCGCGCCTTCGCCGTGCTCGGCCCAGGCGGTCGGACGTCCACGGCGGAGGTCGGCGCCGTCGAGGAGGTCGTCGTGGACGAGGGTGGCCATGTGCACGAGCTCGACGGCGGCGCCCCCGGCGACCGCCCGTTCGCCGCCACGGTCTTCGGCGGGAGCGCAGAGGAAGACGAGCACCGGCCGGAGGCGCTTGCCCCCCGCGGCGAGCGTTTCGGTGCCGATCTCGCCGACGAGACCGGGGTGCGACCCGACTGATCCATGAAGTCGTTCCTCGAGTCGTTCGAGGTAGGCGTCGAGCCCTCGCGTCGATCGCACGGTCGCGATTGCGGTAGTCATCAGGCGAGGACCCTTTCACGTCGTGACGCGGTCGCGACGTGAAGACACACGATGCCGCCGCCGAGAAGGCGCCAGCCGATCTCCTCGAAGCCCGCGCGCCGCATGGCCTCGCCGAGGTCTTCCGGGCCGGGGAAGCGGCGGACGCTCGCCGGCAGGTAGGCGTAGGCGGCGCCGCCCGGGAGCACCTTCCCGGCGAGCGGCACGAGACCGTCGAACCAGACGGCGAAGAAGGGCCGCAAAGCTCCCCGGGGGCGGGTGATCTCGAGGCAGCCGAGGCGCCCGCCGGGCCGAAGCACGCGCGCCAGCTCGCGCAGGGCCGCTTCCAGGTCCTCGACGTTGCGGATCCCGAAGCCGACGGTGACCGCATCGAAGCTTCCATCCGAGAACGGCAGCGCGAGTGCGTCCCCCCGCACCCACTCCACCGCTGTCGACTTCCCGCGGGCGCGCTCGAGCATGCGCTCCGAGAAGTCGAGCCCGGTCACGTGGCCCCCCGCCCGCTCAGCCTCGATCGCGAGGTCGCCCGTCCCGCAGCAGGCGTCGAGCACCCGGTCGCCGGGACGTACGACCGCGTGCACGGTAAGCCGCCGCCAGCGGCGGTCGAGGCCGGCCGTCATCAGCCGGTTCATCGCGTCGTACACCGGCGAGATCCGGTCGAACATGGCTTCGACCGCGGCGGGGGCGAGCGTCCCGGAGCTCATTGACCCCACCGGCTGACGAGCGTCTGGTCGATTCCCAGCTGATCGAGACATCGGGCCACGACGAAGTTGACCAGATCGTCGATGGTTTGGGGGGCATGGTAGAACCCCGGAGCCGCAAAGACGACCGTGGCCCCGGCTCGCCGCAGGCGGAGCAGGTTCTCCAGGTGAATCGTCGAGAGCGGGCTCTCGCGGGGAACGAGGACGAGCTTCCGCTCCTCCTTCAGGGCCACCGAGGCCGCACGGTGGACGAGATTCGCCATCGCGCCGGCGGCGATGCTGGCCGCAGTGGACATCGAGCAGGGGCAGACGACGTAGCCGTCCACGCGCGCAGACCCGCTTGCGTAGGGGGTCGAGTAGTCGCGCAGGCCGACGACCGTGACCCCGTCGAGGCCCTCCACCAGGCGCTCCGTCACGGCATCGCGGGGGAGCGACATGTCGCCGTAGAGCTCGGTAGCGCAGACCTGCACGCCGGCGTCGGAGAGGCAGAGCCCGACCTCGGCGCTCGAGGCCGAGAGCGCCTGCAGGAGGCGCGCCGCATACGGCGCGCCCGAAGCGCCGGTGATTCCCAGGAAGATGTGCACGGGCCTGGGCCGCGGTTACTCGCCGCCGCCCTCGCCCTTCGACTCTTCGAGGAAGACGCCGAGGAGTCGGAGATTCTCCTCGCCGAGATCGGCGTACGCAGGCATAACCGTGTTCCCGAACTCCGCCGGGTTGGCGACGTAAGTGGAGAATTCCTCCGCGCTCTGACCCGAGGCGCCGATCTCGGAGAGGTCGGGAGCCCCGAGGTTGCTCGAGCCCGCTCCCAGGTACGTGTGGCAGTTCATGCAGCCCGACTCGGCGAAGAGCGTCGCCCCGGCTTCGCCGTCCTCGGAGAGGCCTTGGGTCTCCGTCCACTCGCCGACGAGCTCGACGTTCTCCGAGGCCAGCGATTCCTCTGCCGTCGCGCCCTTGTAGGTGAGGACGCCCATGGAGGCGATGACGAGGAGGGCGCCGACGACCGCCACGGGCCGCCGAACGAGCCGCCGTTCCCGCCGGCGGTCGAGGAACGGCAGCGCGAAGAGCAGGATGAGCGCGATCGTCGGGATGCCGACCGTGCCGAGCACCACCGACTCCGGCCACTTGAAGATCCGGAGGAGGTAGAAGAGGAAGTAGAAGTACCAGTCGGGGCGCGGCACGAACGACGTGGTGCCTGGATCGGCCTCCTCCGTGTAACGGGGCCCGAGGATGCCCGCATCGCCGGCCTCCTCGCCGGAGGTGAAGTACCAGACGCACGCGAGCCCGACGATCACGCAGACCACGACGAGGCTCATGACGGTGTCGTGGAACATCGCGTATGGGAAGAACGGCTTCCCCTCCCGCTCGACGTCCGCCTTGTACCGCTTGAAGTAGGCGCGCTCTTGCTCGTTGCTCATCGCTAGGCCTCCGGCCGCCCGCGCGCCCCCGCGGCTGCGCCTCCGTCCCCGCGCGGTCTCGGCTCGACGAGCCCGCGCTTGGCGGTGATGACCTCCTCCTGCTGCCGCCCGGCGGCCTCCTGCGACCACGGGGGCGAGGTGACGCCGAGGCGGATGACGAGGTAGATGTGCAGCGTGATGATGGTGATCAGCCCGCCAGGTATCAGCAGCATGTGCATGGAGTAGAAGATCGAGAGCGTGTTGGTGCCGATCTCCTGACCTCCGCGCAGGAAGTCGGCGAGGAACGGCCCGAGGAAGGGCGCCGTCGCGTTCAGGTTGATCCCGACGACGGTGGCCCAGTACGCGGTCTGATCCCACGGGAGCAGGTAGCCGGTGAAGCCCTCGAGCATGGCCAGCACGAGAAGCAGCACGCCGAGGAGCCAGTTCAGCTCGCGCGGATACTTGTAGGCGCCGAAGAGGAACACGCGCCCCATGTGCAGGAAGAGGAGGATGATGAAGACGCTCGCGCCCCAGCGGTGCATCCCGCGCACGAGCCACCCGAGCGTGAGGTCGTTCGTGATCATCTGGATGGAGTCGTAAGCCTCGTTCGGCGACGGCTTGTAGTAGAAGGCGAGGATCACCCCGGTCACGAGCTGCACGAGGAAGGCGGTGAGTGTCGCCGAGCCGAGCGTGTGGAACCAGTTCGTGTCGCGCGGGACCTTGCGGAAGAGGAAGTACTTGATTGCGCCGACGAAGCCCGAGCGCTCTTCGAGCCAGTCGAGCGGGACGAGCATCGCGTGCTCGAGTTGCTGCCTGCGCGTCGACTTGGCTCGGGCCATCAGCGGCTCCTCACGGCACGATCGGGTAGAGGTACTGCTCCGGCCCGTCGACGTGGACGCCGGGATCGGCGCCCCTGTACCTGACGATGACGGCGTCGGCGCCCTCGCCCTCGACCTCGGCCACGCTATAGGGGCTCCCGAGCACGAGGCTGCCGTCGACGATCGAGTACTCGTAACGGTCGAGTGCGCGCACGGGCGGCCCGGCCGTCCGGTTGCCTTCGACGTCGTACGCGCCACCGTGGCACGGGCAGCCGTAGCCCGAAGGCTGCGTCGGCGTCAGCGTGATCGGATCGCCCGACGTCTCCACCTCCTTCGGCTCTCCGGGCGGCCCTTGCGGCTGCGTCGGACAGCCGAGATGGACGCACCGGTTCGAGAGGATCGAGAAGCTCGGAACGCTGTCCTTCATGCCGTTGTAGCGGACGAACGCGGTGCGGCGGGTGACGCTGCCGTCCTCGGGCACAGAGGTGAACGTGGCGATCTGCCACTCGCCCTCGGGGTAGTTGTCGAGCGGCCCCAGGTCGACGTTCGGGTAGTCCTGGTCGACGAACGCGGGCGCGACCGCGAAACCGAGGACGGGGAGCGTCACGATCCCGCCGATGGCCGCGCCGATCCCGAGCGTGGCGCCCTCGAGGAACTTCGAGCGCTCGAACCTCGGCGGCCCTTCCTCCTCCGCCTCCTCGGCGAGCTCCGCGGTCACGGGCTGCGGCGCCTCGACGGGCTCGGGCTCGCCGCGAACCTCACGGGTCGCCTGGCGGATCCAGAGGAAGCCGAAGACGACGGCGAGGATGACGCCGATCACCGTCGCCCAGACGTTCACGATCAGCCCGAGGAGGATGAGCGCGACGGCGCCGGCAAAGGCGAACGGCCAGATCGTCGGCGAAGGGAGGTGAGCCCCGGCGTCCTCGTGTTCGGAGGTCTCTTCCGGCCGCTCTAGCTCGTCGGCCACACGGCTCCCTTCTCGCCTCTTTCGCTGTTACAAGCGTACACAGTGTTTCCCCGGCACGTCGCTCCTGTCAACGACGTACCTTCTGCCTCAATACCGCGGAAAAACGTCCATTGGCGTCGGTCGGAGCTTCGATCCCGTACTCGTTCCACCGCCGGTCGACGATGTCACGAACCTCGGGAGTCATCTCGATCCGCTGCGGCCACTCGCGCGCCCCCTCCTCTGCCACCTTGTGGGTCGCGTCGATGCCGAGCTTACCGCCGTAACAAGGCAGCACGGCGGCGTGGTCGAGCTGGTCGAGCGGGCCTTCGCTTCGAAGGACGTCTCGCTTCGGATCGACGTTCGCGCAGACGTGGAAGAAGACCTGCTCGTAGTCGTGGACATCGACGAACTCGTCGACGACGACCACCGACTTCGAGAGGCTGAGCATCCCCAGGCCCCAGATGGCGTGCATCACCTTCTTGGCATGGCCAGGGAAGGCCTTGCGGATCGACACGATCACGCAGTTGTGGAAGGCGCCGGCGACGGGCAGGTCGTAGTCGACGATCTCGGGCACCGTCATGCGGATCGCCGGCAGGAAGATGCGCTCGGTCGCCTTCCCGAGCCAGGCGTCTTCCGCCGGGGGGACACCGACGACGATCGACGGGTAGATCGCGTCCCGGCGCATCGTCATCGCCGTCAGCTGGAAGACCGGAAACGGCTCGGGCGGCGAGTAGTAGCCGGTGTGGTCGCCGAAGGGCCCCTCCATGCCGACGTCACCGGCCTGGATCGTGCCCTCGAGGACGATCTCCGCGTTCGCCGGCACCTCGAGGTCGATCGTCTTGCACTTGACGGTCTCGACCGCCTGGCCGCGAAGGAACCCCGCGAGCATGAGCTCGTCGATGTGCTTCGGGAGCGGAGCGCTCGCGGAGTACGCGGTCACCGGATCGAGGCCGAGCGCGACGGCGACCGGGATCGAGCTCTCGGCCGCGAGCCAGTCGGCGCGCCCGTCCTTGTGGATCTGCCAGTGCATGTAGGTCGAGCGCGAGTCGAGCTTCTGCATCCGATACATGCCGACGTTGCGGACGCCCGTGCGCGGATCCCGCGTGATCACGGCGGGGAGCGTGATGAACGGCGCCGGGTCTCCGGGCCAGCAATGCTGGATCGGGAGCGCGTCGAGATCGGGCTCGAGCACGAGCTCCTGGCAGGGCCCGCGGGAAACGGACTTCGGCATCGAGTCGGCGAGGCGCTTGAGCTTGCCCAGCCCCTTCACCTTCTCCACGAGCCCTTGGGGCGGCTGCATCTCGATCACGTCCTCGAGCTTCCGCGCGACCGAATCGAGGCTCTCCGCGCCGAATGCGAGGCACATGCGCCGCTCCGTCCCGAACTGGTTGATGAGGAGCGGACGCTCGGATCCCTTGACGTTCCTGAAGAGAAGCGCCGGCCCGCCGGCCTTGACCACCCGGTCCGTGATCTCCGTGATCTCCAGATACGGATCGACCTCCGCCTCGATCTCCACCAGCTCGCCCTCCCGCCGAAGCAGGTCGACCCAAGAGCGAAGATCGGCGACAGCCACCGCTTCGAGTCTAACCCGGCGGGGCGACCGGAGCCTCTAGAGAGCAGCTCCGCTCGCCGCATAGGCCGATAGACTCGGAGGCATGTTGGAGCGAGCGCAGATGCGCATGCTCCCGATCACGAATCGGGCCGCCGACTACGCGCCCATCGCGCCCGCCTGCTGCAACGCCTGCCGAGTCTGCGCTAGCCAAAGCATCCTCGGGCTGATCTTCGGAAGCGCGGCAGCAGTCGGAGCGGCAGTCGCTGCCTTCGCGCGGCGCGCTATTCGCCAAGCCTCCTAGGGGCTCCTAGTGGCTGCGGCCGCGGCGATGGCCGAGCCAGCGGCCGAGCTGGCCGAGCGCGATCACGCTCAAGAAGATCAGTCCGACGACCAGCATCGAGATGATGATGTCGCGCCCTTCTTCGGCCGTGGACTTCTCAGCGGCAAGGACGAGAGCGCTCAGCACGACTCGATCTTAGAGTTTCTAACGTCATGATGACGCGCAGACTGGGTGCGATGGGCGGTTCGAGGGAAGGATGCAGGGAGCGCTCATACCTGGAGAGGTTTGAGGACGCCGCCTCGGGCCGTCCAGCGCGGCCAGGCGGCACCGCTCCTCATTGCGTTAGAAGCTCTCAATCGACGAGGGCGCCGTGCAGGGCGAGCGACCGCCCGAGCGCCTCCGCGCCGGCCTCCCGTTCCGCCAGAGCGAGCAGCGGCCCGGGGTCGCGGTCGAGGCGGAGCACGGCACGTGCGTGCTCGAGGCGACCGTCGCCTGCACCGAGCAGCGCAACGGTCCCCGCCCAGGCGGCCCCGTCCCCGGCCTGCTCCTCGGCGCGGAGCTGCGCGCAGAGAGAGACGAGCTCGGCGAGGTCGGCGACGACCGCCACGTCCCCGTGGGCCGCAACCCGGACGAGCCCGTGCGCGTACAGGTAGTCGCCGAGCAGGATCGCGGTGTCAGCGTCGGCAGGTGCGAAGAGACGAGGCCGACCGTAGTGCAGGAGATAGCCCTCGTAGATCGATTCGAGCCCGAGCGCGTAGCGACCGCCGGCGAGCGCCGAGAAGACCGGAGTCTCGTCTCGGTCCCCTTCGGGCAGGAGCGCAGACGCCCAGAGCGCGCTCTCCCGGCCGGCCTCGTCGGCGATCGTCGCCCAGATGCCGAGATCAGCCGCCGAGGAGCTCACGTGCCGCCTCCACCAGCGAATCGATCTCAGCTTCCCCGTGCGCGGTCGAGAGGAAGAGCGCCTCGAACTGCGAAGGGGCGACGTAGTGCCCGTGGCCGAGCAGATGCCGGAACCAGGCGCCGAACCGCTCCGTGTCGCTCGCCTCGGCATCCACGAAGCTCCGCACTGGTCCGCGCCGGAAGAAGAGTGTCGCCATCGCGCCCACGCGCTGGATACAGACGGGCGCGTCGCCGGCCGCCGCCCGCAGCCCTAGCTCGAGCCGGGCACCCATGGCTTCGAGCCGCTCGTAGGCGGAAGGGTCGCGTAGCCTCCTCAACACGACGAGCGCCGCCGCCGTGGCTAGCGGGTTTCCCGAGAGCGTTCCCGCCTGGTAGACGGGCCCGGCAGGCGCCAGCTCGTCCATCAGGTCGGCGTCGCCCCCGAAGGCCGCGAGGGGGAGCCCGCCGCCGGCGATCTTGCCGAGCGCGGTGAGGTCGGGCGTGACCCCGTAGAGCTCTTGCGCGCCGCCGCGGGCGACGCGGAAGCCGCTGATCACCTCGTCGAAGACGAGCAGGGCGCCCGAGGCGTCGGCCAGAGACCGCAGCGCCTCGAGGAAACCCGGCTCGGGCGGAACGACGCCCATGTTCCCGGCGACGGGCTCGACGATGATCGCCGCCAGCGCGTCGCCGTGGCTCTCGACGGCCCGCGTCACGTCCTCGACGTCGTTGTAGGCGCAGACCACGGTGTCGCGGGCGGCGCCGGCAGGCACGCCCGGCGAGGAAGGGATCCCGAGCGTCGCTACCCCGGAGCCGGCCGCGGCGAGCAGGGCGTCGGCGTGACCGTGGTAGCAACCCGCGAACTTGAGAATGCGGTCACGGCCGGTGACGCCGCGCGCGAGCCGGAGCACGCTCATGGCCGCCTCGGTCCCCGAGGAGACGAGGCGGACCTTCTCGACGGAAGGGACGGCGTCGACGATCTCCTCGGCAAGGGCGACTTCACGCTCGGTGGGCACGCCGAAGGTCGTGCCCTCGGAGGCCGCCTCCTGCACCGCCTCGACCACCTCGGGATCCGCGTGCCCGAAGACGAGGGGCCCCCAGGACATGACCCAGTCGACGTAGCGGTTCCCCTCGGCATCCCAGAGGCAGGCGCCCTCGCCGCGCGCCGCAAAGAACGGCTCCCCCGCACCTACCGCCCCCCAGGCACGGACGGGCGAGTTGACCCCTCCGGGGATCACCGCCGATGCCCGCTGGAAGAGCCCGCTCGTTCTCAGAGCCACTCCGCCAGCTCCCGGGCCCAGTACGAGACGATCACATCGGCCCCCGCGCGCTTGACGGCGGTGAGCCCTTCGACCGCCGCCTGGCGCTCGTCGAGCCAGCCTCGCGCGGCGGCCGCCTTGACCATCGCGTACTCGCCGCTGACGTTGTAGGCGAAGAGCGGCGCGTCGAAGCGCTCGCGGACGGCCCGGATCACGTCGAGGTAGGGAAGGGCGGGCTTGACCATGATGGCGTCCGCGCCCTCCTCCAGGTCGAGCTCGCACTCCCGCAGCGCCTCGCGGACGTTGGGCGGGTCCATCTGGTAGCTCCGCCTGTCGCCGAAGGCGGGGGCAGAGTCGGCGGCCTCGCGGAAGGGCCCGTAGAAGGCGGAGGCGTACTTGGCGGAGTAGGAGACGATGGGCAGCTGCTCGTAGCCCTCGGCGTCGAGCGCTCCCCGGATCGCGCCCACCCGGCCGTCGAGCATGTCGCTGGGGCAGACGGCGTCGGCCCCTGCCTCGGCGTGACTCACGGCGGTCTTGGCGAGGAGCTCGAGCGAGACGTCGTTCAGCACCTGGTCCCCCTCGACGACGCCGCAGTGACCGTGCGACGTGTACTCGCAGAGGCAGACGTCGGTCAGGAGCACGAGCTCGGGCCTCTCCTCGCGCAGGGCGCGAAGGGCCCTCTGGACGATCCCGTCGTCGTCGTAGGCTCCGGACGCGGCCTCGTCCTTCTCTTCAGGGATGCCGAAGAGCAGCACCGCCCGGATCCCGGCCCGGTGCGCTGCCTCCCCCTCGCGGCAGAGCTCGTCCACCGACCGCTGCGCGATGCCGGGCAGCCCTTCGAGCGGCCGGTCGATGCCCTCGCCGGGGCAGACGAAAAGCGGGAAGACGAAGTCGTCGAGGTCGAGACGCGTCTCGCGGACGAGCGAGCGAAGCGCCGCGGTGCGCCGAAAGCGCCGAAGCCGGGTGACGGGAAAGGCCGACACGTCGCCGGAATCTTCGCAAACCAGCGTGGCCGGCCGCGTTGACGCTACGCCGGCGGGAAGGCCTTCACGCTGAGCGCGACGTACCGGCCGCGGAGGCCGCAGCGGGTGCCGATGCGGATCGTCCCGCCCTGCCAGAGCGAACGTCTGATGTCCGCACGAGTCAGCGGGCGCCCCAGTGAGCGGGGAACGCGAACCGTGAGGAATGCCCGCGCGTAACGGGCAGCCGACGTCGACTCGACGAAGAGCTCGAGACCGTAGGGCGGTTCCGGATCTCCCCTGCCGTCGGTACCGAGGATGCCCAGCCATGGCCCCTCCAGGACGAACGGCACCGTCCTGGGAGCGCAGCGCGGCGCGTCGAAGAGCCTGGTCAGCGCGCGCGGCTGGTGTCGCACGAAGACGCCGTCGATCTCTCCGGGAACCATGATCGCGATGTCCGGGGGAACCCCTTCGATCGCCGCGACCGAGACCGGCTCCTCGGGAATGTCGCCGCAGGCAGGTCGAACGCCCGTCCCGAGGACCGATCCTTCGCGCGGCGCAACCTCGACGCCGTGGCCGACGTAGAGCGCTCCCTCGAACTCGATGAGAGAGACGCACGACGTGGCGCGAGCCGACGATTGCTTGGGCTCGCCGCGCGCGACGACGACGGCCGCGGTCGCCGCGACCAGCGCGAGAACGAGAGCGAGCCCGAGAAGCCTCACAGCCTTCATCGCCGCTGCTTCGAATTCTGTCACGTCCGCAGCCCCTGGCAAGGTGGCCGCACGGCGAGCACGCCGCGAGGCCAACGATGCCGGTCGCGTTGCAGCTCTACGACCAGGAGCACGAAGCCCCTGCGACGCGCGGGAACGTCGTCGACCTCTGGGGCGTCGAGGAGGACTGGGACTTCCCGGTGCAGGGCGCGCTGGCGCTCCAACCGGAGCCCGTCGAGCCGGAGGAAGAGGCGCCGAGTCCGGAGAGGCCGAGCTGGTTCCTTCAACAGGCGCGGGCCGCACTCAGGTCCGTTACCGTGCCGCCGATGGCTACGACGGAAGCCCCTGGCTTCGCCGCGCGCGCGAGGCAGCGCCAGCGTGAGGAAGCCCGGGCGAAAGCCCGTCGAGCGCGCCGAACCGCCGCCCTCGTCGTCATCGCCTGCGGCTGCCTCGTCGCGCTCCTGCTCACCGCCTTCGGGCGCGGCGGTGAGACGGCCGTCACGATCACAGGCCCGGCACCGGCGTCTCGACTGCTCCCGGCCGGGCCTCCCCAGCCCCAGATCGTAGCCACCCACGATTCGCTCCGGATCCAGCTCCCGATCAACCAGAGCCGGGTGACGGCGATCGGCTACCACGCGGGCGGAACCCTGGCGCTGCCGCTCGAGCCGGTCGGAACCCAGGCGAACGCGGGCCTCGCCGAGCGGATCTTCCGCAAGCTCTTCGGCTCGGACAGCTCGGGCGTGCGCTACTACATGCTCGAGGGCGGGGTGGGCGCCGACACCGGCGGGCTCGACATCGGCGCTCCGGTCGACACCGACGTGTACGCGCCGGTCGACGGCAGCGTGATCGCGGTCACCGACAACGTCGTCAACGGGAAGATCTACGGCGTGCGCATCGACGTCCAGCCCTCGGGCTCGCCCGGCGTCGTCGTCTCCCTCTCGAACCTCCGCCCCGACCCGGCCCTGACCGTCGGCTCGACGGTCTCTTCCGGCACGACGAAGATCGGCCGGGTCATCGACCTCTCCGAGGTGGAGCGGGCCGGGCTCGCCCGCTACACGCAGGACAACGGCCAGCACGTGCACCTCGAGGTGCAGCCGGCCACGGCCCTCACGAGCCCCTAGAAACGAGCTTCCTGAGGCTGCTCTTCATCGGCGACGTCTTCGGCCCGGCCGGCCGCCGAGCGGTGACCGATCGCCTGCACGAGCTCAAGCACGAGCTCGACGCCGACTTCTGCGTCGTCAACGGCGAGAACGCGGCCGACGGCATCGGCCTCACCGCCAAGCTGGCGACTCGCCTGCTGGACGCGGGCGCCGACGTGATCACGACGGGGAACCACGTCTGGCGGCACCGCGACCTCGTGCCGCTGCTCGAGTCCGACCCGCGCGTCCTCCGCCCCGCCAACTTCGGGGACGTAGGCATTCCGGGCAGCGGGCTGGCGGTCGCGGAGGCGCGCGACGGTACCCCGGTCGCCGTGTTGAACCTCCAGGGCCAGCTCTTCCTCCAGACACCCGTTCATCCCTTCAGGGTCGCCGACGCGCTCGTCGAGGAGGCAAGGGCGCAGACACGCGTGGTCGTCGTCGACTTCCACGCCGAAGCGACGAGCGAGAAGGTCGCCCTCGCCCGGATGCTCGATGGAAAAGTCACGGCGGTGATCGGGACCCACACGCACGTCCAGACGAACGACGCCCGTGTGCTCCCCGGAGGCACCGCCGCGATCACCGATGCCGGAATGACCGGCCCGCACGACTCGGTCATCGGCGTCCGCGCCGAGCTCGCGATCCAACGGATGAGGACCGGGATCCCCGTGCGCTTCCACCCAGCGGACGGCGACGTTCGCATCGAAGGCGTGCTGGTCGAATGCGGGCCCGACGGGAAAGCTACGGGCTGCGAGCCGGTGCGCGTTCCCGTGCCGTGATGACTCCCAGCACGACGGCGAGCGACACGAGCAGGACGTTGCGGACGAGCGCCAGCCAGCCGACCGGCTGGAGGTCGACGAGGTCCCAGTAGCGGCTCGGGAACCAGAGGTGCGTGGTCACGAGCGCGGCGCCGAGGAGGGCTCCCACCGCCAGGCCCGTTCTGCCGGCTGCGAGCGCGACGACCGGGACGAGCCAGATCAGGAACTGCGGCGAGAGCACCTTGCCCAGGGCCACGACGACGACGACGGAGGCCGCGCACGCGGCGACGAGCCGAGCCGGCGTCGCCGGGCCACGGGCGAACAGGAACCACAGCAGGACCAGCGCCGCCCCCTGCAGTGCGGTCTGCGTGGTCGCCAGCACATCCGGCAGCTGTCCGACCACGTTCTGCGAGCCGTGCGAGGAGACGACCGCGGGCTCGTAGAGGCCGAGCTGGTTCGCGGCGAGTAGAAGCGAGGCGCCGAGACTCTCGATCTGGAGCGGCCGGCCGAGCTGGCGGTCTACGGACTCCGCGAGCCCCTCGGGCGCAACGACCGCGAACGGGACCACGACGACCGCGACCGCTGCCGCGAACACCCCGAAGCCGATCCCAGCCTCTCGCCTGCCCTTTCGTCGGGACACGTACACGAGCAACGGGGGCAAGAGGACGAGCGGGTAGATCTTCGCAGCGACCGCGATCCCGAGCACGGCGAGGCCGAGGCGTCCGCGCCCGCCCAGGACCGCGGCGAGGGCCGCGGCCGTCAGCGCCGCGGGCCAGAGGTCGTAGCGCGTCAGCACGACCGTCCCGAGCGCGAGCGGAAAGAGGCCGATCCCCACCGCCACGGCGAGGAGGCGCGTCGGCGACCCGCCGAGCACCGCGACGCCCTGCACGGCGAGGACGAGCAGCGCCGCCGCACAGATCCACATGAGCGCCTCGAAGATCGAGTCGTAGTGCTCGGCCGGGCCGAGCGTCGGCAGCCAGAACATCGGCAGCGCCCCGGGCGGGTACTCGAGCTCGAAGTCCCGGTACGGCACCTCGCCGTCCGCCATCGCCTCGCCGTACTCCCGGTAGACGGGCGTGTCGACGATCTGGTAGTCGAAGGGCGGCAGGTGGAGCGCCGCCCACGACGCGGTCAGGAGCCCGAGGCCGACGGCCAGGGTGAGCAGGACGAGCCCGGCCTCAGAGCTCCTGCTCTCAGCGGATGGGGACGAGCTCTCCGACCTGACGCTCATCGCCCGAGTCCTCAGGGAGCGGCTCCGGCTCCGCCACGCGGACGGCGGCGGGGACGAGCACTGCGAACGCGACGAAGGGGAAGAACCACGGGATGTAGAGGTAGAACCAATGGGTCAGCACGAGCTCGAAGCCGATCAGCAGCGCGGCGGTCAGGGCCGCGAGCTGGACGACGTTCCGGGTCCTCGGCACGAACGCGAGGAGGCCGGCGGCCGCCACGAGCACGCCCTTGAGCACGGTCTGCAGAACGTGGAGATCGGGGAAGCCCGGGTATTCGTCCCAGTCCCAGATCGAGAACGGCGAGGGCCGTGAGAGCTGCCAGCCGAAAGTCCGGTCCCAGAAGAGGCGGGCGGCGTGCAGGGGGTCGGGCTCGAGCAGGAGCACCCAGAAGGAGAGCGCCGCGGCCAGGACGAGGCCGCCGAGGAAGAGGAGCTGCTGACGCGGCCATTGGGTCGCCTTGGGGTAGGACGCCCAGAGCGGGAGAAGGAGAAGCGAGGCGAACTTCGTGCAGGTGGCGAGACCGGCGAAGAGCCCCCGCGCCGGGGGCGAGGTCACGAAGACGAGGCCCCAGATGAGCAACGCCGGCATGATCGCGTCGTTCGAGTTCGAGCTCGAGACGTACTGCGTGAACGGGTAGGCAGCCCACGCGAAGGCGAGGGTCGCTCCGAGCCTGAGGCCGCCGAAGCGAAAGCCGAGCACGCCCAGGCCGATCAGCGCAAGCGCATCCCACAGGAGCGAGGTGAAGTGCGCGGCCGGTAGGTAGTCCCACTTGTAGTCGTAGCCCATGGTCACGAAGCCGGGAACGTAGGCGAGGTAGCTGAAGGGGCCGTAGGTGTCGCCGCGGCCGTTCGCCACCTCGCAGCGGCCGTTCGTCTGGATCCGCTCCCGGACGTAGCCGTCGACGTCGGGCTCGCCGCACTCTTCGCCCTCGTCGTCGGGCATGTTCCCGTACGGCGACTGCCCGTCCTCGACGATCCGCTGCGCCCCGTTCACTCCCGCGAGGCCGACATCGATCACGTTCGAGGCGCGCAGGTTGAGGCCGAAGCGAAAGCCCGCCAGGAAGACGGTCGCAGCGAGCAGCACCCAGACGGGCCAAAGCGCCCGCGACGGGCTGCCCCGGCCCTTCCATCCGATCCAGGCCATCCGCCCGAGCAGGTAGAGCAGCGGCGGGTACGCGAGGGGCATCGCAGTGAAGACCTCGCCCTGGTTGAAGAAGTAGAGGGAGATGCCGAACGAGAGGAGGACGAGCAGGTCGAGGTTGCGGATCGAGAGCGGTCGTCGCAGGTTGGCGAGGCCGAGGAAGAAGACCACGCTCAGCGAGCCCCAGATCCATGGGTTGTTGATCTTCCGGCCGAAGGCGCCGTCGTAGCCGCGCGCCATCTTCCAGGCGACCTGCGGGCCCGTCCACGCCTCCGTGACGGCGCCCGACGTGTCGTCCACCTTGGCGAGCGCGACCTCACCGGCCTCGGGGAGGTCGGACCAGACGTTCACCTCCCAGGTTTTGGTGTCCTCGTCGAACGAGGCCGCCTCGGTGAGGCTCTCCTCCGGGTAGCGGTCGAGCCAGTCGGCGATCTTCTCATGGGCGAGGGCCCGGCCGATCGCTTCCTCCTCCGAGAGAAGCGGCTCCTCCGGCTGCGGGGCGAACGGCGTCCCCACCAAGTTGCCGCGCTCGTCGTAGACCGGCATGGTCGGGACCGCCGCGTGCGCCGCGCCCGCGAGCGCCAGGACGCCGACTAGCGCCGGGATCAGTAGGCGGAGCGCCGTCGGAAGCTCCAGAGCTTGTTGGCGACGAAGTTCCACGGCGTGACCAGCACGATGGCGATCGCCTGGGCCGGCAGCTTCGGGACGCCGAGGGCGACGAGGGCGCTCAGAAAGGCCAGGTTCGCGGCGAGCGCGACCGTCGAGACGAGCAGGAACCGGAAGCCCTGGAAGATGAGGTGGCCACGCTGGTGCCTGAAGGTCCAGACGCGATTCCACAGGTAGTTGTTCGTCACGGCGACGAGGAAAGAACAGACCGCGGCCGGCAGGTAGTGGACTCCGACGGCGAGCAGGGTCGCGTAGACGGCGAGGTTGACGACGTAGCCCGAGGCCCCGACGGTGCAGAACTTGGCGAGCTGGAGCCAGTTCGCCGGCCGCCTGAGCGCGCCCGAGGCGGCGTCGGTGAAGGCGCTGGCGCGCGAGGAGGTCAGCTCGGCTCCTTTCGCCACGGTGAGAAAGGTTAGATCGTCAGCTCAGACGGCCGGGCGGAGAAGGTGGTTCCCGACGACCAACCCGGAGCCTCGCTCGAGCTCGATGACGCCTGCCGGCGTGGAGGCGATGACTCGCCGGACGCTGCCCTCCTGATCGACGATCAGGTCTGCGAGCACGCCGATCGCCTTCTCGTCGAGGCCGACGTGCTGGCCGCGCAGGTCGGAGAAAGCGTTCCCCCCGGCGCGATAGAAGCCGAGCTCACGGTCGAGGAGGACGAGCGGAGACTCGATGGCGAGGCGGTCGCCTTGAGCCTCAAAGGCCGGAAAGGGCAGGAAGCGGTGCACGCCGTCGCTGCACCGGACCTCGAGCCCGAGCAGCCGGGCGAGGGTCCGGTCGAAGAGCGCGTCCACGGCGGCGCCGAGACGCACGTCCCCGACGACAACGGGCCGGCGAACGAGCGCGCCGGTCCGGTGAAGAGACTTCATTCCGCCGAGGGAATGCCCCGTTCGCCCCGCCCCGAAACCACGTAACGGACTGTTACTTGGGTCGTGCTCAGTAGCCCTCCTCGCCCACCAGGGGAACGAAGCGGCACTCGACGGAGTGGGCGACGGCGGGGCCCTCCGGGCTCTTCACCACGACTTCGAGCCGTTGGCCGCGACGGTCGCCGATGGGTATGACGAGGCGGCCGCCGGGGACGAGCTGGTCGTAGAGGGAGCGAGGCAGCTCCGGCGCCGCGGCTGCCACCGTGATCGCCTCGAAGGGCGCGTGCTCGGGGTCGCCGAGCGAGCCGTCCCCCAGATGGACCTGCACTCGCTCGTAGCCGGCGGCGGCGAGCTTCTCCTGGGCGCGGTCCGCGAGCTGGCGCAGGCGCTCGACCGTATGCACCTCCCGGGCGAGCTCGGCGAGCACCGCTGCCTGGTAGCCGGAACCGGCGCCAACGTCGAGGACGCGGTCGCCGGTCCGGACGGCGGCCGCCTCGCAGATGAGCGCGACCATGTACGGCTGCGAGATCGTCTGCCCCCAGCCGATCTGGATCGGGATGTCCTCGTAGGCCCGCTTGCGGTCGTCGGCGTCCGTGAAGGCCTCGCGCGGAACCTTGCCCATCGCCTCGAGGACCCGAGAATCGGAGATCCCGCGCCGCTCGAGCTGCTCGGCGACCATCCGTGCGCGAAGCGCGGCGAAGTCAGGCTCGCGCCGGCTCATCGGCCTTCCTTCGCATCGACTCCGGGGCCGGCACGCCGAAGTGAGCGAGGACGAGCGGCGCGAGGTCCGTGATCCCCGGATCCGCCGGTAACGGAAGCTCGTCCAGCCCGGCGGCGATCAGGGGGACGTACGAGTCCCCGGCGAGGAGCGAGCCGTGGCTGCCGCCGCCGAGGTGGTGCCTCCCGCCGCCGTCGGCGAGCTCCCAGCCCGCAGCGGCCGAGACCAGCACCTCGCCGGCGGTCGGCGCGAGGAGGGCGTGCCAGCAGCGCTCCAAGCCGTTCGGGTAGCGCTCGGGGTCGAGCACGGCAGCGTCCCCCTCGAGCCTCCATCCCTCGCCCTCCCACGCGAAGCGGAGCTCCACCCCCTCGCGCCGGGCGACGGCCGCGCCGTCCTCCCGGAAGAGGACGACGTCCGCGGCCGGCTCCTCCTCGAGCCGCTCCGCCAGAGCCCGCGCGGCCAGCCGGCAGCCGGGGAGGCGGTACACCATGCCGGCGCGGTTCGATGCGAGCGCGAGGATGTCGTCGCCGCCCGCCGGGAACGCGTCCTGCAGCCGGCCAACGTGCTCGACCCTCGTCTGGCCGTGGTCGGAGACGACGACCACCGCGTAGCGCTCGAGGAAGGAATCCGGCCCCTCGGCGGCATCGAGGAGCCGCCCGAGCGCGCGATCCGTGCGCTCGAGGGCATCGAGCGACCCCTGAGGCCCGGCGAGGTGGGAGGCGTAGTCGTAGTCGGGGAGGTAGAAGACGAGGAAGTCGAAGGCGTCGCGCGTGACGAGCCAGCGCCCCACCACCGCCGCGTACTCGTCGATCGACCCTGCCGGCCGCGAGCGGACCGCCAGCGGCGCGCCGGTCCGGTCCGACTCGAAGAGGTTGTAGTAGAAGAAGTGCTTCGGCCCGTAGACCGCTTCGTACCAGCGGTTCTTCCGAGGCAGCACCGGCAGCTTGAGGGGATGGCGCGTCCGACCCCGGTAGCAGGTGAAGTTGATGGCGGCCGGCTCGAGGCCGGCGTCCTCGAGCGCCTCGAACACGGTCGTCGCCCGCGGTGAGAGGTGCTCGCCGCTCATGCCGAAGATGGTGTCCCTGATCGCTTGCCGGGCGCCGACGGCGCGCATGGCCGGGAACGATGAGCCGTACTCGACTACCCGTTGCTCCTCGCGGTGGTACCAGACGAGGTGTGGGATGTGATGGACGTCCGGAAACGCTCCGGTCGCGATCGACGTGAGGCAGACCGGCGTGAGCGACGGGAAGACGCTCGTCCCGCGCCCCTTCCAGCCGACCTCCGAGAGGGTCGCGAGCGCCGGCAGCCGACCGCTGGCGAGGCCGGTCTCCAGGGCCTCGGGCGTCAGCCCGTCGATGACGGCGAGGACGAGCTTCCGTCGATCCCCGGCCGTAGGAACCTTAGAGCTCCTAACGCGATGAGGAGCGGTGCCGCCTGGCCGCGCTGGGCGGCCCAGCACACCCAGTCGGCGCGTCATCATCACGTTGAGGAGCTCTCAGTCCTTGGCGAGGATTCTGAGGCCCGCATGCCTCGACTCGGCCCGCCGGCTGAGCCGGGCGCCCGCGAGGGGGGTCGCCACGACTGCCGCGTAGCCGAGGAGCGGGATGGCGGCAGCCACGACGGCGCCGAGGATCGCCGCGGGAACCGCTTCCATCGAGAGCCGGCGGAAGGAGACGAACGCGACCGCGAGGGCCACGGCGAACGCGGCGATCGTCCACCACGGGAGGACGGCCAGCACGAGGGCGAGCGCGCCGATCCCCGCGACCACCGCGACCCCAACCCAAGCTGGGGCGCGCAGGGCGCCGACGACGGCCGCGCCGGCGGCGACCCCGAGCCCGAAGACGACGCCGAGCACGTACCAGTCGAGGACTCCGTCCACGGAGCTGAGTCTAGTGCCAGCCGCGCACCCCCGTATCCTCGCGTGATCGACCTGGGCACCATCTTCGCCATCGGGACCTTCGTCCTCATTGCCGTCCTCTTCGGCACGCCGGTGCTCGCCCAGCGGGCAGTCCGGGCACGCCGGCGGCGGGCGTTCGCGGCGCTCGAGCGGGCGCGCGGCACGCGGGTGATCGCCATGATCCACCGCCAGGAGACCGTCGGCGTCTTCGGCGTCCCCTTCTACCGCTTCATCGACATCGACGACTCCGAGGCGGTGCTGCGCGCCATCCGCCAGATCCCCGCCGCCACCGCGATCGACCTTCTCCTGCACACGCCCGGCGGCCTCGTGCTGGCGTCGGAGCAGATCGCCTACGCGGTGCGCGCACGTCCGGGAAAGGTCACCGTCCTCGTCCCCCACTACGCCATGTCCGGCGGGACGCTGATCGCGCTCGCCGCGGACGAGATCGTCATGGACGAATCAGCAGTGCTCGGGCCGGTCGACCCTCAGCTCGGCGACGTCCCGGCGGCTACCCTCGTCCGCGTCATCGCCAAGAAGCCGATCGAGCGCCTCGACGACCTCACGCTGCTCCTGGCTGACGTGGCCGAGAAGGCCGTCCGCCACATGAAGCAGGTCGTGACCGACTTGCTCGCGGGCCGGCCCACTCGAGAGCGCGCGGAGACGATCGCGGAGGAGCTCGCCGGCGGCCACTACACGCACGACGATCCGATCACGGTCGCGGAAGCGACCGAGCTCGGCCTGCCTGTGTCCACCGGCCTTCCCCGCGAGGCGTACGAGCTCATGGAGCTGTACCCGCAGGAAGGGCGCCGGCGGCCAAGCGTCCAGTTCGTCCCGCTGCCGAGCCCCATGTCGGATCGCCGCTCCTAAGAACTGACAGTTTCAGAATCGGCGGTGCGGGCATCTCTCGGTGCGATGGCAGACGGGGTCTTGCCACACCTCCTCTTTTTCACCTCCCTGCGCTCGGGCCCGGGACGCCGGATGGAGAGCTTGCTGGCTCAGCTCGGGCGCAGGGAGCGTGACCGCCTGCGGATCTCCCGAGTCGACGCCGAGGCCTCGCCGAAGCTCTCGGCGTGCCTCGGCATCACCGAGGTTCCGACACTCGTCCTCCTCGTCGACCAGAGGCCGGTGGACCGGATCGACGGCCGCGCCAGCGCCCCCGAGATCGACCGGCTGCTCGCCGAGCATCTCGAGCGGCGCAATCCAGAACCAAGTTTCGCCGCGTAGTACCGGTCGAACTCGCGTGGTGCGGGTTGGAACCAGTAGGGGGAACGGGAGGTTGCCATGCGCAGACGCAGTGTTCTGTTGGCCGTCGCCGTCCTCGCGGCCGGGTTGCTGGTCGCGTCGCTGGCGGGTGCTTCCGCCGGGAAGAAGAACGTGAAGTCGGACGAGCTCACCGGCTACCAGGAGAATCCGGACGTCTCGTCGACCGGAACGGGCTCCTTCAAGGCCACGATCGACGATGACGCGCAAACCATCACCTACGAGCTGAGCTACTCCGCGCTAGAGGGCGGGGACGCGCTCTTCGCGCACATCCACTTTGCCAAGCGTGCAGTGAACGGAGGCGTGGCAGCGTTCCTGTGTGGCGGTGGAGACAAGCCCGCCTGTCCGGCGACGGAAGGCACGGTCACCGGCGTCATCGACGCCGCCGACGTCGTCGGCCCAGCCGGTCAGGGCATCGAGGCGGGCTCCTTCGCCGAGCTCGTGGCCGCGATCCGCGCAGGGCACACGTACGTCAACGTGCATACGCCGCGATGGCCAGGCGGCGAGATCCGCGCGCAGATCAACGACCGCGACGCCAACAACTAGCGCGTTCGAACAGATGCAATTTCGAGAGCCCGGTCCCCGGCCGGGCTCTCTCATTCTCCGGGGCTTTCGAGCCTGCCGATGACGTCGAGCAGAAAGGCGCTCGCCCGCGCACCGTCGATCACACGGTGATCGAAGGTGCAGGCGAGCCAGCCGATCTCGCGGACGGCGATCTCGCCGTCGACGACCGCCGGGCGCTCGGCGATCCGATGCAGCCCGAGGATGCCGACCTCGGGGTGGTTGACGAGCGGGGTGGCGAAGAGCCCGCCGAGCTTGCCCGCGCTCGTCACCGTGAAGGTCGAGCCCCGGAGCTCCTCGGGCCTCAGCGTCCCGGCACGGGCCCCTTCCGCCAGCCGGCGGGCCTCGGCCTCGAGCTCGTCGAGGGATTTCTCGTCGGCGGCGCGGAGGACCGGGACGACGAGCCCCTCGTCCGTCTGCACTGCCAGGCCGAGGTCGTAGCGCTCCCAGAAGACGATCTCCTCGCCGTCCAGCGTCGCATTCAGCTCCGGGAACTCCTTCAGCCCGGCGACGACCGCCTGCAGGAGATACGGAAGGTACGACCGCTCGCCGCGCTCTGAGCCGAGGGCGGTGAAATCGCACTCCTCGACCACGGTCACGGCAGGCACCTCGCGGTGCGCGGTGGTCAGGTGCTGGGCGATCGTGCGCCGAACGCCGCGCAGCGGGACACGTCTCTCCGGCCCACGTCCCGGGGTCTGACCCCCGGACAGGGCCGAGAAGCGCCGGACGTCCTCTTCGGTGATCCGCCCGCCTTGGCCGGTGCCGGCGAGGAGGGAGAGGTCGACGCCCAGCTCGCCCGCGATCCTGCGGACGAGCGGTGTTGCCTTCACCCGCCCGGAGGAAACGGGCTGGGGCTCGAGCGCCAGCTCGGGCTCGGCGGCCGCGACGTCGCCGTCGCCGATGACGACGAGCGGAGTGCCGACGGGAACGAGCTCGCCTTCCCGCACGAGGATGCGGGCCACCTTGCCGCCGGCCGGCGACGGGATCTCGACGGTCGTCTTGTCGGTCTGGATCTCGACGAGCGGGTCGTCCTCGGCGATCACCTGGCCGACCTCGACGAGCCAGCGGGCGATCTCGCCTTCGGCCACCCCTTCGCCGAGGTCCGGGAGCTTGAACTCGTAGGCCACGGCTTAGTAGTCCAGCACGCGCCGAGCCGCCTCCGCCACCCGCTCCGGGGTCGGTAGGTACTCGTGCTCGATCGACCAGTACGGGAAGGGGACGTCGTAGCCGGTGACGCGCAGGATCGGGCCCTGCAGGTCGAGGATCGCCTTCTCGGCGATCACGGCGGCGACCTCGGCGCAGAAGCCGGCTACCCGCGGCGCCTCCTGGACGACGACGACGCGGCCGGTCTTGCCGACCGAGGCGAGAATCGTGTCCTCGTCGAGCGGCTTCAGCGAGCGGAGGTCGATCACCTCGGCGCTCGCATCGAGCAGCTCGGCGGCCTCGAGACAGATCGGCACCATCCCGCCGTAGGAGATCAGCGAGACGTCCGTTCCTTCCCTGGCGACGCGCGCTTCTCCGAGCGGGACGACGTGCTCGCCCTCCGGCACGTCGCCGCGCGGATTACGGTAGAGGACCTTCGGCTCCATGATCACCACGGGATCGGGGTCACGGACGGCGGCGGCGAGCAGTCCCTTGGCGTCGGCAGGCGTCGACGGGATCGCCACCTTCACCCCGGGCGTGTGCACGTAGTACGCCTCCGGAGAGTCCTCGTGGAGCTCGGGCGCCCGCACCCCGCCCCCGGTGGGCATGCGGATCGTCAGCGGGAACTCCATCGCGCCGCCGGTGCGCCAGCGGTAGCGACCGACGTGGGTGATGAGCTGGTCGAGGCAGGGGTAGCTGAACGACTCGTACTGCATCTCGCAGACCGGTCTCCACCCGGCCATCGCGAGCCCGACGGCCGTCCCCAGGATCCCGGCCTCGGCGAGCGGCGTGTCGACGCAGCGGTCGGGGCCGAAGCGGTCGCGCAGGCCCGCGGTCGCGCGAAAGACGCCCCCGGCTCGGCCCACGTCCTCGCCCAGGACCATGATCGCCCCGTCCCGCTCCATCTCCACGTGGAGCGCGTCGTTGACCGCCTCGACCAGCGTCAGCTCAGCCATCTCGGAGGCTTGGAGGTGGATCGACGTAAGCGTGTGCGAAGACGACCTGCGCATCGGGCGGCGGCAGCGCCTCGACGGCCGCGATCCCCTGCTTCATCCGGTCGAGCGCGTCGGCCTTCACTTCCTCGGTGAGCTCGTCGGTGAGGACCCCCGCCCGCCGCAGATATCGCTCGTACCGGCCCAGGCACTCGTTGGCCCGCTCGGCCTCCACGCGCCCGGCGTCCCAATACGCGCTTGGGTCGTCGGCCGTGGCGTGGGGCGCACAGCGGTAGGTGATCGCCTCGATGAGGGTCGGTCCCTCGCCGGCCCGCGCCCGTGCGAGCGCCTCGGTCGTCGCCTGGTAGACGGCGAGGACGTCACCGCCTTCGACCCGGAGCCCGGGCATGCCGTACCCGACAGCCTTGTCCGCGAGCGACTCGGCGCGCGTCTGCGCCGACAGGGGCGTCGAGATCGCCCACTGGTTGTTGTTGCAGAGGAGGATGACCGGCGCGCGCATGACCGCGGCGAAGTTGGCACCCTCGTGGAAGGCGCCCTCGGAGGTGGCGCCGTCGCCGAAGTAGGCGATCGCGCAGTCGCTTCGACCCTTCAGCCTCGCGCCCCAGGCGTAGCCGACCGCGTGCGGCACGTGCGTGGCGATCGGCACCGTGATCGAGGCGATGCGGAACTCGCGCGGGTCCCACCAGCCGGCGGGATGGCCGCGCCACCAGGCGAGCACCGTCTCCGGCGGCACCCCGCGCAAGAGCCCGATCGCCGACTCGCGGTAGGAGGGAAAGATCCAGTCGTCCTCGGCCAGGGCGAGGGCCGAGCCGACCTGGACCGCCTCGTGGCCCCAGAAGATCGCGTAGGTGCCGATACGGCCCTGCCGATGGTAGACGAGCGAGCGCTCGTCGTAGGTCCGGAGGAGCACCATGCCGCGGTAGAGATCGAGGAGCGCAGCGTCGTCGAGACCCTCGACCTCGCCGTCCGGCACCTCATCCCCATCGCCGATGATCCGCCGAACGTCGTGCTCGGCCGGAAGCACCTGTGCCACGCCCTAAGTATCGCCGACGACGACACGGAGCGCGTCTCGTTCCGCCTCGAAACGCGCCGAGGAGACGTCGCCCAGGTCTTCGCCGTCCACCTGGAGCGGCTGGGGGACGTCACACTCGACCTCGATCTCGTCCATGTCGTGGAGGTAGAGCGCATGCGGTGACGCGACCTGGCCGCGGCCGGCGAAGGCCCACGCGGCCAGCCGCGGAAGCTGCCAGGGCGCGACCTCCCGAGGCGCGACCAGATCGAGACCGAGGTCGAAGCGCGCCCTCGGCGCGACGTGCACGGGGAGCGCTCCGACGTAGGTGTACGGGTCGCAGTTGGCGACCAGCACGAGCGCGACCCGACCGTGGCCGACCACGTCCATGACAGGCTGAAGCCGGCCGCCTCGCCGCGCGAGAATGCCGGCCAGCGCCCGGACGAAGGCGATGTCGCCGGGCCGTCTGCCGTTGTCACGACCGAGGTCGTCGACACGGCGAATCAGCTCGGCATCGAGGCCGAGGCCCGCGCTGAACGTGAACCGGCGGCCGTTCACGCGGCCGAGCGAGATGCGGCGCTCGTGCCGCGAGCCGGCCAGAATCCGCGCGCAGACGACCGGGTCGCGGGGAAGCCCGAGCGCCCGGGAGAGGACGCTCGTGCCGCCTCCGGGCACGAAGCCGACGGGAACGTCGACGTCGATCCCGTTCACGACCTCGTTGAAGGCGCCGTCGCCGCCGAAGACGTAGAGGCGCTCGTACGTATGCGCGGCCGCCGCGGCGAGCTCGGCCGCATGGCGCGGGCCCTCCGTGATCAGCGTCTCGACCTCGTCCCCGCCGGCCGCCAGCGCGCGCTCGACGGCTACCGTCAGCTCGGGCGTGACCCTCGTCGCCCGCGGGTTGACGATCAGCGCGCTCGGCACGCCGGAACTTTAGGCAGGCGTCGAGTAGCCGCGCATGCCGTCCACGAGGAGGGCGTGGAAGGCATCCGCGAGCGCGTCCGTGTCTGTGCCCGGCCGCAGCCAAGTGAAGGCCCAGTTGGCGGCAGAGAGGAAGACGAGCGCCGCCACGTTCTCGTCCAGGTCCGAACGAAGCTCCGCCTGCTCGCGGCCCTCGCGGAAGAGCGCGCGGATGCGCTCCTCGTAGCGCCGGCGCTCGAACACGAATTGCTCCCGGCGCTCGTCGTCGAGGTAGCGCCACTCCTGGACGAAGACGGTGGCGAGCTCGAGCTGCTCGGCGACGACCCGCAGATGCCCGCGGAGAGCGAGCCGGATCTTCTCGGTGGCGGGCAGCTTTTCGGGGATCGCGTCGAGCGCGCTGTGGAAGGCCTCGGCCCCCTGCCGCATCGTCTCGTAGAGGAGGTCCTGCTTCCCCTCGATGTGGGCGTAGAGGGAGCCCTTCTGGACGCCGATCGCGTCGGCGAGCGCGCCGATCGACGTGCCGTGGTAGCCCTTCTCGGCGAAGAGGCGGGCGGCCTCGCGGGCAAGCTCCTCGCGGCGGGTCATGGTACCCTGCGAATACTAACGATCGTTCGGTTGGGAGGTCCTGCCAGTGCTCGAGCGCATGAACGACGACGAGTTCCGCGCCTACCTGCAGGAGGGCGGCCGGGTCGAGACCGGAGACCCGTTGCCAGAGGGCTACCGCAAAGCCCTCATCAAGTTCATCGAGATGCACGGGAACTCGGAACTGATGGGCGTTCTGCCCGAGCGTGAGTGGATCCTCCGGGCGCCCACCCTCCAGCGGAAGCTCGCGCTCACCGCGAAGGTTCAGGACGAGGTCGGGCACGGCCAGCTCATCTACCGCGTCGTCGAGGACCTGGGGAAGCCCCGCGACGCGTGCTTCGACGACCTCGTCGCCGGCAAGACGAAGTTCCACAACGTCTTCCACTACCCGACGAAGACCTGGGGCGACGTCGGCGTCATCGCCTGGCTCGTCGACGCGGCGGCGATCATCTCCCAGAAGGCGCTCCTCAAGTGCTCGTATGCGCCCTACGCGCGGATCATGAAGAAGATCTGCTGGGAGGAGTCGTTCCACATCCTCCACGGCCGCGACGTCGTGCTCACGATGATGAACGGCACCGACGAGCAGCGGGAGCTCGTCCAGGAGGCGCTCGACCGCTGGTGGGGCCCGCTCATGCAGTTCCACGGGAACCCGATTGCGGCCGAGGACGACCCCATGTACCAGTGGCGCATCAAGAGCCAGGCCAACGAGGAGGCGCGCCAGCAGTTCCTCGACGGCTACGTGCCCCAGATCTGGGAGCTCGGCCTCATCGTGCCGGACGCGGCGCTCCGCAAGGACGAGGAGACGGGCGTCTGGCACTACACGGAGCCCGACTGGGACGAGCTCAAGTGGGTCGTCACCGGCCACGGGCCCGCGACGGAGCGGCGACTCGGCCTCCGGCGCACCTCGCGCGAGGAGACCGCCTGGGTCCGCCGGGCGGTTCTCGCCGACGCGGCGTGATCTGGGAGGTCTTCCGCCAGGAGCGCGAGGGCCAGCCGTTCCAGCACGGTGGCTCGCTCGAGGCGCCGAACCGGGAGTTCGCCGAGGCCTACGCGGTCGAGTTCTACGGTCGCCGCGCCGAGTCGGTGGCGCTCTGGGTCGTGCCGCGCGAGGAGATCCGCGAGATCGAGGATCCCTACGTCGCCGACGTCTTCGACCGCGACTATCGCCGCGTGGACGGCTACTCGCTGAAGCTCAAGCTGAAAGAGGCACGTGAGCGCGCAGGCACCGCCTGAGGCAGCCGTCGAGGCCGTCCTCGCCTTCGCGGACGACGAGCTGGTGCTGGGCTGGCGCGACTCGGAGTGGACCGGGATCGCCCCGTTCCTAGAGGAGGACGTCGCCTTCTCCTCGATCGCCCAGGGCGAGATCGGCCACGCGCGGGCGCTCTACGAGCTCGCGGCCGACGTCATCGGAGGCGACGCGGACGCGCTCGCCTTCGATCGCTCGCCCGACGAGTACCGGTGCGCGCAGCTCGTCGAGCTCCCGCTCGTGGACGACTGGGCGGCGACCGTCGCGCGCCATTGGCTCTACGAGACGGCTGACTCGATCCGGGTCGCGGCGCTCATGGAATCGGAGTGGCCCGAGCTCGCCGGGCTCGCCGCGAAGATGGACCGCGAGGAGGCCTATCACCGCATGCACGCCGAGATGTGGCGGGAAAGGCTCTCGAGTGAGGAGCGCTTCCAGGCCGCCGTGGACGAGCTGTGGCCCTACGCGCTCGCCGTGCTCGAGCCAGAGCAGCGCGCGCGCTTTGGGGAGCTCGTGGGCCGTGATCTTGTCGAACCGGTCGAGCGTGGGCCGCACGCCGACGGCTTCGCGGACCTGCACGAGGAGATGACGATGGTTCGTCGCTCCGTACCGGGCGCCACATGGTGACCGCCGAGAAAGTCTGGCAGGCCCTCGCCGAGGTGCCCGATCCGGAGATCCCGGTGATCTCGCTCGTCGACCTCGGCGTGGTCCGCGAGGTCGCGGTGGAGGGCTCGCGCGTCCGCGTCGAGTTCACGCCGACGTTCCTCGGCTGCCCGGCACAGGAGGTTATGCGCGACCGGATGGCGGAGGCCGTCCGTGCTCTCGGCGCCGAGCCGCAGATCGACGTCGTCCTCGACGGTTCCTGGTCGACCGACCGGATCACGCCGGAAGGCCGGCGCAAGCTCGAGGAGTCGGGATTCGCCCCACCGCATCCGCGCGCACCCGCGGGCCCCACCCTGGTCCAGCTCGACGCGCAGGCGTTCCGCTGCCCGTACTGCGGCTCGGCCGAGACGACGCTCGAGAACCTCTTCGGCCCCACGCCCTGCCGGTCGATCCGCTACTGCCGCAGCTGCCGGCAGCCGTTCGAGCAGTTCAAGACGATCTAGCGCGACCCCTTGGTTGGGCCATCGCATGTCTGCGATATAGCAGACACAAGATGTCTTGTACAGGAGGCGGGCCCGCTCCCAACGGTTCGAGAGCGGGCCCCCCACTGTCGGCCTAGGGCCTCGCCTTGCCCTTGGGCTTCACGATCCAGAGACCGCTGCCCATGTCGCTGGCGAAGATGACGTTGTCGGACTTCCGGATCGCCACGCCCCAGATCTCCGGGTACGGGAACGTGCTCGGGCCCTCCGGAACGAACTGGCCGACCATGTCGAGGTCGGCTCTCCGCTTGCCGACATCGCCGATGTCGATGGCGACGATGCCGTTCGAATACCACGAGCTGTAGGCCCGGTCGCCGCGGATCTCAGTGTTGTGGATCGACCAATCGCCCGGCGGGGCCGGGAGCTTGCGGACGTTCGCCGCGTCGTCGAACGCCGCCACCTGCTTGCCGCTCTTCGCGTCGTAGATCCGCAGGTAGCCCCACGCCGGCTTTCGAGCCTCCAGCGTCGCCTTGCCCGCGGCCACCATGCCGTTTGCCGTGTTGTGGTCGGCGAAGAGCACGGGGATCCCGACGTCGCCGAAGTCGAACCACTGCGGCGACGTGTTGTCGGCTACGAAGTCGTGGACGACCGCCACGGCGCCTGCGGCCTCGGCCGCGGCCTCCTGCTCCTGCTGGAGGCAGAGCGGCTCGTCGCCGCCCGCGTCGAAGAACGGGAACGGCGTGTAGACCACGGCGATCTTCCCGGCGGTGCCCGCCGGATAGTCGGCGGCCACGCAGCCCTGGTTGGCCGCCATGACGACGTTCGCCTTGATCCTGTGCTTGTCCTCGAGCCAGAGCGGCGTGCCGCCCGGGCTCTCGGGCGCGTTCCCGCTTCCGCCCTTGAAGGAGATCTCCGCGGGAGTCCGCGGGTCGAAGTCCTCGTCGTTCTGGAAGATGAACTTCCCGCGCTTGTTCTTGTACGGCGTCATCGAGTGGGCGTCGCCGTCCTCCCACGGCTTATACGTCGTCCGCGTGAGGAGGACGGGGTTCGTCACGTCGCTGATGTCGAAGGTGAGGACGCCCAGATCCCAGTAGGAGACGTAGGCCTTCTTTCCGTTGGCGCTCGCCCTCGCGCTGTGGCCGAACATCGAGCCGAAGCTGCCTTGGCCCCAGAAGGGACCGCGCGAGAAGCCGTTGGCGCCGGCTCCCCAGTCGGCAGTCATGACGGGGAGGTTCGGGTTGGTGACGTCGATGATCATGAAGTCGCCGTGGCCGGACGGGTCGAACCACTCGCTGAACGGATGCGCCACCAGGGCGTAGACGCGGTTGCCCCGCTCGAAGAGGTCGAGCTCGTGGACGCCGCCCTGGCCCGTGCCGACGCCGAACTCCGTCAGGAAGACCGGGGCGGACGGGTTCGTCACGTTCCAGAGCTGGAGCCCGAACTCCTGCGTGTCGAGCTCCGGGTCTTCGCCGCAGCGCTGGATCCCGACACCCATGATGTCTCCGCTGAAGAACGGCGTCGAGACCCTGCGAACGACCATGTCCTCGGCGCTCGTGCCCGGCCGCGCCGCGAGCGTTCCGATCAGCTGCGGGTCGGAGAGGTCGCTGACGTCGAGAATCTTGACGCCGCGGCCGTTGCAGGGATCGCTCCAGGTGCCGACGTAGGCGAAGTTCCCGTGCACCCAGACATCGCCGTTCGACTCGCTCAGCCCGAGGTCGTTGTGCCCGAGCACCTTGAAGCGCTTGGTGTTCGGAACCTCCGCGGACGCGCCTCCGGACCCCTGAGCGCTATGGCGGGCATCGATTTTCTGCTTCGCGATCTCGTCGCCGCTCGGAGCCGCCGCAAACGCCGCAGGCGTCAGGGCGAGCACCACGCCGCAGGCGGCGGCGAGGAACCCTCGCTGGAGCATGGAAGCCCCTCCTTCCTCCCCCAAGGTGATAAGGCGACAATCAAATCCGAGCCCGGCCCGGATTGCAAGCAATGCGACGAACCCGGCCAATACCGCTCGCCTACCGCCGGCCGTCGTCGTTCTCGGGCTCACGTCGAGAGGCGCGTACTACACTCCGGCCCCCGCCCGGGATGAGAACGCTCACCCACTGCTGGCAGCCATGCTCGTCGCAGTCGCCGCGGCCTGCGGCGGGGGCGGCGGCTCGGAGGCCGAGACCGAGTTCCGCGCGGAGGTCAACGCGGTCTGCGCCGAGGCGGAGGAGCTCGGATTCGAGGACTGCTCGCCGACCGGGATCACCACCGGGCTCTAGTCGTACTAACGCCCCGTGAAGCGCGGGTCGCGCTTTTCCAGGAACGCGGCGACGCCCTCGGCGAAGTCCTCGGTGCGCGTGGCCGCCACCTGGAGCTGCGCCTCCAGCTCGAGCTGCTCCTCGAGGCGTGAGGAAGCGGCGCGCTCGAAGAGGCGCTTGCTCATGCCGATCGCCCGCGTCGGCAGCGCCGCGTAGGCAGCGGCACGCTCCTGGGTGCGCTCGACCACCGCGTCGGCGCGAACGACCTCGGAGACGAGCCCCCACGCAAGCGCCTCCTCGGCGCCGACCTTCCGGCCCGAGCACATCCACTCGAACGCGCGCGCGTAGCCGAGCAGGCGCGGGACGAGCCAGGAGCCGCCGGTGTCGGGCACGAGGCCAACGTTGACGAATGCCGGCACGAAGGCCGCCGAGTCGGCGGCGACCCGCAGGTCGCAGGCGCACGCGAGCGAGAGGCCGGCGCCTGCGGCCGCGCCGTTGACGGCGGCCAGAACCGGCTTTTCCAACCCCCTGAGCCCGAGGACGTGGCGGTTCCAGCGCTCGCGCAGGAGCGCGGCGACGTCACGATCTCCCTCCCGCAGCTCGGCGAGGTCCTGGCCGACGCAGAAGCCGCGTCCCGCGCCGGTGAGGACGACCGCGCGGACCTCGTCGTCGCCCGCCTCCTTCAGCGCCGCCGTAAACGCCTTGTGCATCGCCGCGTCGAACGCGTTCAGCTTGTCCGGCCGGTTCAGCTCGATCGTCAGCACCGAGCCGTCGCGTCTCGTCTCGACCTCTGCCATCGCGCCTCTCGGTAGACCTGCCCTCGTCCGGTAGCTTGACCGGAATGGTCGATCTTACGTTCATTTCCTCAGGCGAAGTCGACGAAGAGCAGGCGCTCGACGCGTACTCGCGCGCCGTCGTCACGATCGCGGAGCGGCTCTCGCCCTCGGTTGCGAACCTTCGGGTCTCGCGCCGCGTCCGCGGCGGCCGCGTGGCGGCGGGCGGCGGCAGCGGCGTCGTCATCACGCCTGACGGCTTCATGCTGACCTCGGCTCACGTCGTCGCCGGGACGGACGGCAAGGTGGAGGCATCCTTCGTGGACGGGCGGGAGGTCACGGCCGAGGTGGTCGGGGCCGATCCGCTCTCGGACCTCGCCGTCCTGCGCTCGGACACCGCCGACCTCGTGCCCGCGACGCTCGGCGACGCCGAGCGGCTCCGGGTCGGCCAGCTGGTCGTCGCGATCGGAAACCCGAACGGCTTCGCGGGCTCGGTCACCGCCGGCGTGGTCTCGGCGCTCGGGCGCTCGCTGCCCGTCCGCTCGCGGGCCGCCGGTCGGATCGTCGAGAACGTCATCCAGACCGACGCCGCCCTCAATCCCGGCAACTCCGGAGGCGCGCTCGCAGACGGCCGCGGCTACGTGGTCGGAATCAACACCGCGGTCGCGGGTGTCGGCCTCGGCCTCGCCGTCCCGATCAACGAGACGACCCGGAAGATCATCGGCGCGCTCATGCGCGACGGCCGCTTCGTGCGCGCGTACCTCGGCATCGCCGGCGGTTCCCGACCCCTGCCGCCGCGGCTCGCTCGCGAGCTGGGCCGTGCCGCCTGCGTCGAGGTGGTCGAGGTCGTTGACGGCAGCCCGGCGGCGAAGGCGGGGCTCAGGCCCGAGGACCTGATCGTCGACGTCGGCGGCACGCCGGTCGAGGGCGTCGACGACCTGCAGCGCCTGATGGCCGGCGAGCTGATCGGCTCGCGCCTCGAGGCGACGGTCGTTCGCGAGGGCACGCGTCTAACCGTCGAGCTCGTTCCGGTCGAACTCGAGGTCTAGCGCGGCGCAAGCCCTGGAAGCGCGGGTCCGGCGCTACCGCCCCTTGAAGTCCGGCTTCCGCTTCTCGGCGAACGCGGTCAGGCCCTCACGGGCGTCCTCGGAGGCGAACGCGAGGTAGAGCGCCTTGCGCTCGTAGTCGAGGCCGGTCTCGAGCGTCGATTCGTACGCCCGGTTGACGGACTCCTTGGCAAGACGTTGGGCGATAGGGCCCTTGGCCCCGATCGCTCGCGCGACCGCCTTCGCCTCCTCGAGCCAGGCTTCCTTCGCGACGACTCGGGCGACGAGGCCGGCGCGCTCGGCCTCCCGAGCGTCGAGGAAGCGGCCCGAGAGGATCACGTCCATCGCCTTCGCCTTGCCGATCGCTCGCGTGAGCCGCTGCGTGCCCCCGGCCCCGGGGATGATCCCGAGCCCGGTCTCCGGCTGGCCGAAGCGGGAGGTCTCGGAGGCGACGATCAGGTCGCACGCCATCGCGAGCTCGTTGCCGCCGCCGAGGCAGAAGCCGGAGACGGCGGCCACCAGGGGCGTCCGCACCCTGCGGATCGCGTCCCACCGGTCGATCCGGCGCGCCTCGTACATCTCCATCGCGCTCGCCTCGACCATCTGGCCGATGTCCGCCCCGGCGGCGAAGGCGCGCTCGGAGCCGCCGAGGACGATGCACCGGATCTCGTCGTCGGCGTCCAGCGCCGCGAGCGCGTCCACGAGCTCGCTCATCAGCTCGTCGTCGAGCGCGTTCAACGCCTCGGGACGGTTGAGGAGCACGACCGCGATCGGCGCCTCGCGCTCGACCAGGACGACGCTCACTCGCTGCCCTCCAGGAACCTCTCGACGGCCGCCTTGGGCTCCTCGGTCGCCATCGAGAGCGCGAGCCAGTCACGGGCGTGGTTGACCGTCTCGTGCCAGGCGAGGTCACGCCAGAAGTTGAGCTGCTGCTTCGTGTAGCGGACGGTCTGGGGAAGCTTGGCGGCGAGCTTCTCGACGAGCTCGTCGACGGTCGCGTCGAGGTCGGCCGCGGGCACGGCGCGGTTGACGAGCCCCCACGCCTCGGCCTTCGAGGCCGGAATCTCCTCGCAGAGGAGGATGATCTCGCGGGCGCGGCGCTCGCCGACCATGAGCGGCAGCCACTGCGTCGCCCCGCCCGCGGGGACGGAGCCGTGCTGCGGCCCGACGTGCCGGATGTACGTGTCGTCGGCGATCACCGACAGGTCGCAGGCCATCTGCAGCTCGTTGCCGCCGCCGACGCAGACGCCGTTGATGCGCGCCACCGTCGGCTTGCCGATCTCGCGCAGCTTGTCGTGCGCGTCCTTGAACGCGCCGAACCACTTCCAGTACTCGTCCGGCTTGCCCAGGTAGTCGCGGCTCCACGCCTTCAGATCGGCGCCGACGCAGAATGCCCGCCCGGCACCGGTGACGACCACGACCCGAACATCGTCGTCCCAGGAGGCATCCTCCGCGGCGCGGGCGATCTCCCGCAGCATCCGGAAGTCGAACGCATTCAGGACCTCCGGCCGGTTGAGCGTGATCGTCGCGCGGGGCGGCGCCTTCTCGTAGACGATCGTCGCGAAGCCGAGCTCGCCGGGGTCACGCGCCGCCGGGTACGACGGCTCGCTCATTCGACGGTGGCGAAATGGACGTGGAAGGGCACGTTCATCTCCACGGCATCCTTCCCAGTCGCCGCAAACTCCTCTGTGCGCGTCGCCGCCTTGAAGGCGTCCATGTCCTCGAACTCCCACTCGGCGTAGTAGGCGAACTTCGGCTCGCCCACGGGCGCACCGAAGACCTTCCCGTGGCGGAACGTCCCGCCGGGCACGGCTCGGCAGAGCTCCGCGTGGCGCTCGTAGCGCTCGGCGTCGGGCTCGGCTTCGTAGACGATGAAGACCCGAACCAACCGGTCCCCCTTCCTCTCGCTGGCTGTCGCCGGAAGGATTCCCGATCCGGGCGTCAGGCGCTCGCCGAGGCCGCGACCAGCGACTCTTCGAGGAGCTCGAGCCCGCGCTCGAGGTCGTCGTCGTCGACCACCAGCGGGACGAGGATACGGATCACGTTCCCGTAGAGCCCGCAGGAAAGGAGGACGAGACCGCGCTCGCGGGCGGCCGCGACAGTCGCGCCTGCGAGGCCGCCCGCCGGCGCTTTCGTCTCGCGGTCCTCGACCAGCTCGAGCGCCAGCATCGGCCCGAGCCCGCGCACCTCGCCTACGGAGTCGAGGCGGGAGGCGATGCCCTCGAGCCCCTCGCGGATCCGCTCGCCCAGCTCGCGCGCGCGGCGCTGGAAGGGCTCGGAGACGACCTCGTCCAGGACGGCGATCGCGGCAGCGCACGCGACGGGGTTCCCGCCGAACGTGCCGCCGAGCCCTCCGGGACCGACCGCGTCGACGACCTCGCTTCGGCCGGTGACGCCGGCGAGGGGGAGACCGCCGCCGAGCGACTTGCCCGAGACGAGGAGGTCGGGCTCGACGCCGTAGTGCTCGATCGCCCACACCGGGCCGGTGCGGCCGATGCCGCTCTGGATCTCGTCGTCGACGTAGAGGATCCCCTGGCGGTCGCACAGCTCACGCAGACGAGGGGGAAAGTCGCGTGGCATCGCTACGAACCCGCCCTCGCCTTGGACGGGCTCGAGCACAATACAGGCGACCGCCTGGGGATCCACATCGGATTCTAAGAGCGCCTCGAGCCCGTCGATCGCGTCGTCGGTCGAGATGCCGCGATACGGATACGGGGCGGGGGCGCGGTAGACCTCGGGCGCGAACGGCCCGAAGCCACGCTTGTAGGGCAAGACCTTGCTGGTCATGGTCATCGTCAGCAGCGTCCGGCCGTGAAAGGCGCGGTCGAAGACGACGACCGCCGGCCGGCCGGTGGCCGCGCGCGCGATCTTCACCGCGTTCTCGACCGCCTCGGCGCCCGAGTTCAGGAGCAGGCTCTTCTGCGCTTCGCCGCGACAGGGCGAGAGCTCGGCAAGCCGACGGCACACTTCGACGTACGGCTCGTACATCCCCACCATGAAGCACTGGTGGAGATAGCGGTCGACCTGCTCGTGGATGGCGGCGACCGCGGCCGGATGCCCGTGGCCGGTGTTCTGGCAGCCGAGGCCGCCGGCAAAGTCGATGTAGGTACGGCCGTCGACGTCCTCGATCCGAGCGCCTTCGGCCCGGCCGACGACGAGCGGCGGAGTCGCCACGCCGGCCGCGACGTAGCGTTCTCGCGCGTCCTGAACGGCTTCGGTAGCGCTGCGTTCCCGCAGGGCCATGCGACGAGTCTACTCGCGGCTCGCGTCGGCCACCTTGGCCCGCGCGGCCCAATGTCGGCCGCTATCCTCGCCGCCGTGTCCGCGACGTCCCTTGCGGTGTTCCTCTCGCTCGTCGCCGGGTTTGCGGGGTCCGTCCAGGTCGCGGTCAGCGGCGCCTTCGGGAAGCGCATCGGGGTGCTCGAGGCGACGGCGTTCGGATCGATCGGAGCGGCGTTGATCGTCTGCGCCGTCCTACTCGTCGCGCGCCAGGGCTTCGGGAACCTGGGCGCGAGCGTGCGCGAGCCGCCCTGGCTCTGGATCGGGGGCGTCATGGGCGCGATCGTGGTCACGTCGATCACCTTCACGGCGCCGCGGATCGGGACGTTCGCGACCATCGGCCTCCTGATCGCGGGTCAGCTGGCGATGGGGGTCCTCATCGACGCGTTCGGCCTCTTCGGCCTGGAGAGGATCCCGGTGACCCCCGAGCGGCTCATCGGCCTCGTGCTCCTCGCCGCGGGCGCGACGCTCGTGCTCAAGCGGTAGTACAGGCTGTTACTTGGGAGGGTTCAGAGGTCCCAGGGATTCGTGGGGCGCGCGCCAGTCGAGAGGAGGACGGCCTTCGTCTCCAGGTACATCTGCAGCGTTTCGAGAGCCTGCTCGCGGCCAAAGCCCGACTGCTTGTAGCCCCCGAAGGGGATACCGGGGAACGCGCCGTACGGGAGGTTGATCGTGAACGTCCCGGACTTGATCCGGCGCGCGAGCCGGTGACCCCGCCCCGGGTCCCCCGTCCACACCGTCGCCATCAGCCCGTAGCGGACGTCGTTGGCGATCCGGATCGCGTCCGCCTCGTCCTCGAATGGAATGACGGCGAGCACCGGGCCGAAGATCTCCTCCTGCGCGACCTTCTGGTCGTTCACGACACCGGCGAGCACGGTCGGCGGATAGAAGGCGCCGTCGCCGGCCAGCGGCTCGCCTCCGGTCACGACCTCGGCGCCCTCGCCCCGGCCCGTCTCCACGAAGCCGTGCACCTTCTCCCGGTGAGGCTGCGAGATGAGGGAGCCCATGTGCGTCTCGGGGTCGAGCGGGTCGCCGACCTTGACGGCGCCCGCCTTGTCCGCGACGAGCTGCACGACGTCGTCGTAGACGCTTCGTTCGACGAGGAGGCGCGAGCGCGCCTCGCAGCTCTGCCCGGCCGAGTAGTAGATCCCGTACGCGGTCGAGGCGACGGCGTCCTCCAGGTCGGCGTCCGCGAAGACAAGTGAAGGGCTCTTGCCGCCGAGCTCGAGACTGACACGCTTCACCGGGTCGGCGCAGAGGCGCATGATCTCCGACCCGGTCGCAGTCGAGCCGGTGAAGGCGACCTTGTCCACGCCTGGGTGCGAGACGAGGTACGCGCCGGTCGTCGGGCCGTCGCCGGGGACGACGTTCACTACGCCCGCCGGGATTCCGACCTCGGTCGCCAGCTCCGCGAGCCGGAGCGCCGTCAGCGGTGTCGCCGGATCCGGCTTGAGCACGGCCGTGCAGCCGGCGGCGAGCGCCGGCGCGAGCTTCCAGCCCGCCAGCATGATCGGGTAGTTCCAGGGGACGATCTGCGCCGCGACGCCGACCGGTTCCTTGAGCGTGTAGGAGAGAATCGAGCCGCCGATCGGCCGTGTCCCGCCCTCGATCGAGCCGATCGCGGAGGCCATGTAGCGAAAGCTGTCGGCCGCGACGATCACCTCGGGCTTCGTCGAGCTGACAGCCTTGCCGACGTTCCGAGTCTCCAGCTCGGTCAGCTCCTTGCGGTTGGCGACGACGGCATCGGCGAGGGCGTGGAGCAGGCGCGAGCGCTCGTTCGGCGGCGTCTTGCCCCAGTCGCCTTCGAGCGCCGCCCGCGCCGCCGCCACCGCGCGGTCGACGTCGCCCGTGCCGGCGGTGGCCGCCTGGGCGAGAGGCTTGCCCGTCGCGGGCTCGACCAGCTCGCGGACGTCGCCGTCGGCCGGCTCCACCGTCTCCCCGTCGATGAAGAGGCCGTACTCCCGCCGTGTAGCCACCGCCATCGGCCGAGACGATAGCGCGGGGGCGTCCTCCAGGTTGCGTACAGTCGGGACGTGTCGCAGGCACGCGTGGTCTTCTACGGCTTTGCCGTGACGTACCTGCTCGGCGTCGTCGCTCAGTTCTTCCTCGCCGGCCTCGGCGTGTTCGGGACGACGTCCTACGACGCTCACAGGGCGCTCGGGTTCATCCTGGGGCTGCTCGCGGTCGTGCTCCTCGTGCTCGCCGTCGCCGCCAAGCTGCCGCGGCCGCTCTCGGGCCTCGCGCTCCTGCTCGTCCTGCTCAACATCCTCCAGATCGTCCTCATCCAGATCGACATCGGCGAGATCAGGGCGCTCCACCTCGTCAACGCGCTGGCGATCGCCCTCGTCGCCAACATGCTCGTCCAGCGCTCGCGGCGGTATCTCGCCTCGAAGCTGGCGACGCCCTAGTAGTGCCCTCCGGGCACTAGTCCCGCGCGAAGAGGGCCGCCTGGCCCTGGCCGACGCCGACGCAGAGCGTGGCGAGGCCGTAGCGGCCGCCGCGGCGTCGGAGCTCGTGCAGGAGCGTGACGACAAGGCGGGCGCCGCTCATCCCGAGGGGATGCCCGATGGCGATGGCGCCGCCGTTGACGTTCACCCGCTCCGGATCGAGGCCGAGCTCGCGGATGACCTGCAGGCTCTGCGAGGCGAACGCCTCGTTCAGCTCGACGAGGTCGAGCTCGCTCGGCTCGACGCCGGCCCGGGCGAGCAGCTTCCGCACTGCGGGGATCGGGCCGATGCCCATGATTCGCGGGTCGACGCCCGCGACCGCGCCCGCGACGAAGCGTCCGAGCGGCTTGACGCCGAGCTCGGCCGCCTTCGCGGCGCTCGCGACCACGAGAGCGGCGGCGCCGTCGTTGATCCCGCTCGAGTTCCCGGCGGTGACGGTGCCGTCTCGGCGGAAGGCGGGCCGAAGCGCCGCGAGCTTCTCCAGGGACGTGTCGGGCCGCGGATGCTCGTCACGCGCGAGATCGCCGACGGGCACGAGCTCGTCGTCGAACCGGCCGGCCTCGACGGCGGCCGCGTGCCGGCGCTGGCTGTCGAGGGCGAACGCGTCCTGGTCCTTTCTGGTGACCGCGAAGCGCTCCGCGACGTTCTCGCCGGTCTCACCCATCGACTCGAGGGGGAACATCTCCTCCATGCGAGGGTTCGGCAAGCGCCAGCCGAGGGTCGTGTCCCAAGTCGTCTGGTTGCCGCGCGGGAAGGCGTGCTCCGGCTTCGCGGTGACGAACGGCGCGCGGCTCATGGACTCGACGCCGCCGGCGACGAAGAGCTCCCCGTCCCCGGCCTTGACCGCGTGACAGGCCGAGACCACCGCGGAGAGCCCAGAGGCGCAGAGGCGGTTGAGAGTGACGCCGGCGACGCCCTCGGGAAGCCCTGCGAGCAGCGCGGCCATACGGGCGACGTTGCGGTTGTCCTCCCCAGCCTGGTTGGCGGCGCCGAAGTAGACGTCCTCGATCTCGTCCGCAGGCACGCCGGCCCGCTCCACCGCTTCGCGCACGACGAGCGCGGCGAGGTCGTCGGGACGCTCGCCCGCCAGGGCCCCGCCGTAGCGACCGACGGGCGTGCGGACCGCTGAGAGAATGACGGCCTCGGCCACGGAGCCAAGTCTATGCGCGTGCTCCCGCGCTCCGAGGCGGGGCAAACGCCGAAGGCGAGCCGCTCTAGTGGACGAACTCGACGCGGACCGGACGCTCGAAGGCTCCCACGTCCTCGCCGCGCCGGAGGAGCTCCGCGACCGCCTGCCGTCCTTCCTCTCCGTAGTCTTCGGTCAGCTCGTTCACGTACATCCCGACGAACTTGTCGGCGAGCTCGGTCGTGAGGCCGCGGCCGTACCGGAGCGCGTAGTCGAGCGCCTCCTCACGGTTGGCCAGGCCGGCTCGGATGGAGTCACGGAGGACATTGGAGAGCTCCGGGAGCGCCTCGCCGAGATCGCGGCGGGCGACGTTGATCCCGAGCGGCAGCGGCAGGCCGGTCTCGAGCAGCCACCACTCGCCGAGATCGACGACGCGCTCCAGGCCGCGGCGGCCGTACGTCAGCTGACCTTCGTGGATGAGGAGGCCCGCATCGGCTCTTCCCTGCTCGACCTCGTCCATGATCTCGTCGAAGGCCACCTCGCGGTAGCGGAAGTCCCCGCCGAGGTACAGGCTCATGACCAGGAACGCCGTCGTCATACGGCCCGGAACGGCGATCTCGATCCCGGCCAGGTCGGCCTTCGTCAGCTGACGCTTCGAGACGAGGACGGGACCGTAACCCGAGCCCATGCTCGCCCCGTGCGGGAGGATGACGTAGCGATCCTGCACGAACGGGTACGTGTGGAGGGAGATGGCCGTGACCTCGAGCCGGCCTTCGAGCGCCCACTCGTTCAGGGTCTGGATGCCCTCGAGCACGTGCTCGAACTCGAAGCCGCGAGTGTCCACGCGCCCGGCGGCGAGACCCCAGAACATGAACGCGTCGTCCGGGTCGGGACTATGTCCGAGACGGATGTGCAGAGTGCGCGAGGCTAGCAAGCCGGACTCCTCGACCGTCCGTCCAACGGTCGCCGACTAGAATTTGAGACGTGTCTAAAAGTAAGCCCGATCTCTCCGCCGCCATCCAGGACTACCTGAAGGAGATCTACAAGCTCCAGTCCGAGGGGACGCGTCCGACGACCAGCGCGATCGCGCGGCGGATGGGCGTCGCTCCCTCGTCGGTGACCTCGATGCTGAAGAAGCTAGCGGCCCTAGGGCTTGCCGAGCATTCGCCGTACCGAGGCGTCGAGCTCTCCGAGGCTGGAAGGAAGATCGCGCTCGAGGTCATCCGGCATCACCGCCTGCTCGAGCAGTACCTGGCCGAAACGCTCGGCGTTCCGATCGACGCGGTGCACGCCGAGGCAGACAAGCTCGAGCACGTCCTCTCCGAGGAGCTCGAGGCCCGGATCGACGAGCAGCTCGGCTACCCGACGCACGACCCGCACGGCGACCCGATCCCGGACGCCGGGCTCCGGATGGAGACGAAGCGCCTTCGCTCCCTGGACGCGCTCGAGCCCGGCGAGCAGGCGACCATCCGCCGCGTGCCGGACTCCGACTCCGAGCTCCTTCGCTACCTGGCCGGGCTGCAGCTGGTGCCGGGCGGCCTCGTGACCATGCGCCGAGCGGAACCGTTCGACGGCCCGGTCACGGTCGCAGTGGAGGGCCGCGAGCATGCCATTTCGCGCGAGCTCGCCATGCAAATCGGCATCACCTAGCGGTCCGGCTCGCTTTCACTTCGCCACGATGCGTGCGCCACACGCGCGCTTTTCCTCGCTACGCTCGAAAGCGGGTGGAGGCACGGGGTGGCCCCTGGGGCGCAGCGCGTCGGCCGTCGGACCGTGAAGCCGGCGCTCAGGGCTTGTGGCCGAAGAACCAGCGCTCCAGCGGCTTCAGGAGCTCTTCCTCGGCGAACAGGGGCACGGTCTCCGTGAGCCCCTCCTCGGCGGACACCTCGAGATCGTCCCGGAGCGCCGTGTTCGCGGCGGCGAGCGCGTCCCCCATCTCGTAGCCCTCGAACACGTAGTCATCGGCGCGCGGCTGCGGGGTCCTGCGGTTGCCGATGTCGATTGCCCTTCCGACCGCCCAGAGGGCACCCGGCCGCCGCTCGATCCAGATCAGGATCTCCTCGCGGCCCCCGTCCTCCCCAAGCCCCTGCAAGGTCCGCGCGGCGAATCGCATGCCCTCGGGCTTCACTGCCGCCAAGGATACAATCGCCGCGTGGGGTTCTTCTCGAAGCTCTTCGGCAAGCGTGACGAGACCCGCACGGAGCCCAGCCGAGGGATCTCGAAGGAAGAGGCCCTCGCGTCCTACGTCGTGCGCGAGCACCGGCAGGGACGCTCGCTCGAGGACATCCTCGGCGATCCCTACCTCAAGAACCGGGCGACGGACGAGCAACGCCTGCGCCTCCTCGAGCGGCCCGAGGTCATCCGGGCGGTCGGCGAGGACACGGCTGCGATGGCCGCCGAGCGGGTCCGCGAAACCGGCTAGGTGATTGACCGAAGGGCGGATCCGTGGCGAGCGGGTGACGCTCCGCCCGCTGGCTAGCGCCGACGTCCCACGGCTCGCCGAGATCGCGGCGGAGCCGGAGGTGGCGCACTGGTGGTTGGGCGTGACGGAGCAGGACCTTCGCGAGCTGGTCGAGTCCGACAAGGACGAGCTCGTCTTCGCTATCGAGCTAGACGGAGAGCCGATCGGGCTCGTTCAGGCCGGCGAGGAGCTCGATCCCGACTACCGGCACGCCGGCATCGACCTCTTCCTGGGCACCGACTGGCAGGGGCACGGGCTCGGAGCCGACACGGTGCGAACGCTCGCCCGGTGGCTCTTCGAGGAACGCGGCCACCATCGGATCACGATCGACCCCGCCCTCGCGAACGAGCGGGCGATCCGCGCCTACGAGCGGGTCGGCTTCAAGCGCGTAGGCGTGATGCGCCGCTACGAGCGAGGACGGGACGGCCGCTGGCACGACGGCCTCCTGCTGGACCTCCTCCCTGAAGATCTTCGCTAGAACTCAGTCCCCGCGCCCCGCTCCAGCGCCCGCTCGTAGACGAACGCCGCCGCCGCGACGTCCTCAGCCGCGATGCCGGTGCTCTTGAAGAGGACGATGTCGTCATCGTGCTGGCGGCCCGTCGTCTCGCCGCCGACGACTTCCGCAAGCTCGTGCACCTCGAGCCAGTCGAGGACGCCGCGCTCGACCGGCTCGACCAGGTCGCCCGCCTCGAGCTTGGCCTGCTCGAGCGAGTCGCAGCAGACGAAGGTCGCGCGCTCGAGAACGGCGTTGTCGAGCTCGCGCGCCTCGACCCGGTTCGCACCGGCTGCGCACACGAGCGCGCCCGGGCGCAGCCACTCGCCTCGGAGCACCGGATCGCGGGACGTCGTGATCGTCACCACCACGTCCTGCTCGCCCGCGTCCGTCAGATACTCCGCGGGCTCGCAGCCGAATCGCTCGCAGAACGCCTCGAGCCGCCCTCCGTCGCGCGAGTAAGCGACGACGCGCTCGAGCTCGGGCAGGACGGCGCGGAGGCACGCAAGCTGGCTCTCCGCCTGCCAGCCGGTGCCGATCAGCCCGAGCGTTCGAGCGCCCGGCCTCGCCAACCGGCGCGCCGCGACCGCGCTGGCCGCGCCCGTGCGGAGCTGACCGAGGCGGTCGGCGTCCACCAGCGCGAGCAGCTCGGGCTCGTCTGCGGCAAAGAGGGCGACCACGAACCGCGCGCCCTCGGGGAAGCCCACGTACGCCTTCACGGCCGCCCGATGAAGCTCGAGGTCGGCTGCGGCCATCACGTTCAGACGCCCGCCGTCGAGCCCGAGCCGGAGCCGCGGCGGGTTCTCCACCGCTCCGCGAGCGATGCGCTCGAAGCACGCCTCGACCACCTCGACCGCCTCGGCCGGGCCGAGGAGCTCTTCGACGTCGGCTTCTCGCAGGAAGAGCGGCACGGGGCGGGATAGTCTAGGCCGGGTGGGGACGTCCTCCTCGAGCAGGCCATGGCTCAGCCTCCCAGCGGAGATCATGAGCGGCGACCGTGTCGTGGTCGAGGCCGGCGATCGGGAGATCGTCGTGCTCCGGGTGGACGACGAGCTGCACGCATTCGACAACGCCTGCCCCCACCAGGGCAACCCGCTGGTCGAGGGCGAGGTCCTCGGCGACGTGCTCGAGTGTGCCTACCACGGCTGGCGCTTCGACCTGGCAACCGGAGCCTGCCTCGCCGGCGACGAGCCCGCGCGCCGCTATCCGGTCGAGCTCGTCGGCGAGGAGCTCCGGATCTTCCTCGGCTCCTAGAGACGCACCCGGCTCCAGAGCGCCCCCGGATCCGGGTACTCGCTCGGGTGGAGCAGGTGCGCGAGCACCTCGACGCCGTCGACTACGCGCGGCCCGGGCCTCGAGAAGAGTGCGTTCGCGTCCACCGCGAAGACGCGGCTCTCCTGGCGAGCAGGGGTCCCGAGGAGATGAGCCGAGAGCTCGACCGGGACGACCTCGGAGAGCGTGCGGTCGAGGTCGAGCCCGCACGGAGCGAGGACGACGATGTCCGGCTCGAGTGCGACCACGTCGGGCCAGCGCATCCGGTGCGACGGCTCGCCCGACATCCCGGCGACGTCGGTGCCTCCTGCCACGGCGACCATGTCCGGCACCCAGTGGCCGGCTGAGTAGGGCGGCTCGAGCCACTCGGTGACGAAGACGCGCGGCGAGCCCTCGACGCCGGCGAGCGCGGACGCTACCCGGTCGAGGCGGCTCTGCATCCCGGCCGCCAACTCTTCCGCCTCGCCCGGCGCTCCCACGCGCGTTCCGAGCGCCTCGATCGCCTCGCCGATGCCTGCGAGCGTCGACGGCGAGAAGTCGACGACGTCGACGTCGAGCGGCCGCGCTCGGAGAACGCCTTCGACCTGGTCGGTGGAGACGGCGCAGACCTCGCAGAGCTCCTGCATCACGACCACGTCTGCGTCGATCTCGGCCCAGCGCTGCTCGTCGATCGCGTAGAGCGGGCGACCGTCCCGGGCAGCCTCGGCGACCGCGCGGTCGACCGCGGCGCTCGTGAGGTCTCCCGTCTGGATCAGGGACGCGGTGACGACCGGCCTCGACGCTGCCTCGGGCGGCCAGTCGCATTCGTGCGTGACGCCGACGACCTGATCCCCGAGCCCGATGGCGAAGAGCGCCTCGGTTGCGGCAGGAACGAGCGAGCAGATCCGCACCAGCTCAGGCTACCCATCGCTGCGTGGGATGAAGCTGATCTTGCCGCTCGTCTCGAGAACCGCCCAGCGCACGTCGGCGAGCGACGGGATCTGCTGGAGGCGCGCCTCGGCCGCGAGCTCGGCGGTCGTCAGCCGCTCACGGCGGAGGTTGCGGTCGATCACCTTCCCGTCCTCGACCAGGATCAACGGCTCCGGCTCGAACAGCGGCCGTACGCGTCGGAAGCGGAAGACGAGGTAGGAAACGGCGACGGTCAGGAGGGTGAAGGTGCCGCCGGCGAGCACGAGCCCGGTGAACGAGTAGTCGCTCTGGGTGACGCCCTGCTGAATCAGGTCGCCGAGCACGATCAGGAGGATGAGGTCGAAGGGCTCGAGCGACGAGAGCTCGCGCCGGCCGATCACCCGGGTCACGAACACGACGAAGACGAACGCGAAGAAGGCTCTGACGACGATGTCCATTAGTGAGGCACTGCTACGGAAAGACGGTCAGCGTCCGGTCGACGGACACGAGCGAGGTCTGCCCGTCGTAGAGAGAGACGGCGGCCGAGCGCCGTCCCACGTTCGTCGGGTTGACCTGGAACTGCATGTAGACGACGAGTCGATCCCCGGCGGCGACGGGGCCGAAGGAGAGCGCCAGGTCGCCGTCGCGGCTTGCCTCCTCGGCGGGCGCCGGCTCGGTCGTGTTGATGTGCATGTTCTCGAGCCAGCCCGGGTCGAGCACGAGGGTGGCGTTCTCGATCGGCTCGCGTGCGTCCACCGTAAAGCGTCCCTGGAAGAAGAGCCCGCCTCGGACGGCCGTGGGCGCGGAGACCTCGAGCTCGGCGGGGCCGGCCGAGGCAGCCGACTGCCGTGCCTCCTGGCCGAAGACGCCGAAGAGGGCGACGATCGCGACCGCGGTGAGGAGGCCGAGCACGATCCAGCGCGCAGCCAGCTCGGCGCGGAACGAGACGTCGCGATGCCGCTCGACATCGAGGTAGTCGGGGAGCTCTGCCACGGGCTGGGTTTCGTCGGCCGCCGGCCGCGTCCTGCCGTTAGCCTGGGTGCGAACCGGTTCCAGGAGGTACGAGAGGATGAGCGCGTTCGGCGACATCAAGGCGATCGGGCCGCTGCGGGTGTGGGACGACGTGGTGGCCAGGGAGATCCACGGCCAGCAGTCAACCCTGGCCGTCGTGGAGCTCGAGCCGGGCGCGGTCGTCCCCGAGCACCGGCACGCGAACGAGCAGCTCGGCCTGGTCATTCAGGGCGGCGTCACCTTTCGGGTCGGCAACGAGACGGCAGAGCTGGGCCCCGGTGGGACGTGGAACATTCCCGCGAACGTCCCGCACGAGGTGCGCGCGGGCCCCGAGGGCGCGGTCGTGATCGACATCTTCGCTCCGGTGCGAGCGGATTGGGGCTCCCTGGAGCGCGAGGAGGTGCGCGAGCCGAGCTGGCCCTGAGAGCGGAATCCGCCCCGGGTCGCGTCGCGTAGTGCTGACTGTGGGCGCTCTCCCCCACAACTCCGACCGAAGGGAGGAACGTGTGAGGAGACCGCTGCGCGCGCTCGCCGTAGCCGTCGCGACCTGCATCGCGTTCGGCGTTCTAGCAAGCACTGCCTTTGCCCGGCTCGACGGCGGCAACAGGCTCGCCGTGCAGATACGGGACGAGTGCGACCCAGCTACGTTCAACGCCGTTCTCGGCGAGGGAGCCTGCGTCGGCGAAGGGACCGTGACCTTCGCCGACTTCATCGCCGAGCTTGCCGCGACCCAGCAGGTCGGGACGTGGCGGTTCGACCCCGACACCGGCCTAGTCGAAGCCGGCAAGAAGATCGTCGCGGAGAACGTCGGAGGCGAGACGCACACATTCACCGAGGTGGCCGAGTTCGGGCCGGGCATCGTGCCCGAGCTCAACGAGCTCGTCTTCGGCGTGCCGGGGCCGCCGCTTCCGGAGTTCCAGAGCCTCGGACCGGACGACTTCATCGCTCCCGGCGATCGGGCCAAGCTGCGCACGGGCGAGAATGGGCTGGATCCGGGAGTCCATCGCTTCGAGTGCGCCATTCACCCGTGGATGCAAGCGACGGTCAGCGTCGAGCCGAAGGGGTGAGGCTCAGCACGCGCTGAGCAACCGGGAGGTCGGCCTCAGGCCGGCCTCCTCGGTTTCCCGAGCACCGAGAAGTGCGCCCGGCACGATTCGAACGTGCGACCTCTGCCTCCGCAAGGCAGTCTGGCGGATGGAGGCGGCTGAAGGGAGCTGGATCAACCTGGCTCGACGGCGAGCGCGGCGTCGAGAGCCCGCCCACTCGACCGAGCCGCCGCAGCCCGAGGACCTTCCCTCGGCCCCGCGCGCCGTCGCCAAGCGCACGAGGGCACGGGCGGAGGCGTCGGGAGCCGCGGCGCGGGCCCGGTGGCCCGGCTGGACTTCACAGCCGGTGAGGCGCCGCGACCGGTCGCGGCTCGGCACGAGCGGCCGCAAGCAGGAACAGGACCGCGAAGGACGTCATCGCCGTGCGCCGGGCCGAGCGTGCTCGTCAGGGGTCGAGAACACCATGATGAAGCGGGTAGTCGACCGGGTCGGGTTGCGGTAGGCGTGTGCTGTCGCCGCGTCGAACCATGCACTGTCGCCGGCGCTCAGCCTGATGGTCTCACGACCGACGTCGAGGCCCAGGATGCCGGCCGTCACACTGAGAAGCTCGAAGGATCCAGGGCGGTGTGGCTTGCCTTCGTAGACCTCGCCCGGTTTCAGCGTCCATGACCACAACTCGATTGGACCATGGCTGACGACCAGTCTGCATGTCCCCCCTCGCGGCCCGTCCCAGAGCTTCAGCGCTTCGCTGGCAGGACGTACGCCGAACGTCGCCGCTGGCTGCTCTGGAAGGAGCGTGCTCAAAGTCACCTCGAAGGCGTCCGCGAGGCGAAGCAACGTGCCGATGCTCGGGTTTGCCTGTGCTTGCTCCATCTGCACGATGAGTCGGCGGCTGATGCCGCTCCGGGCGGCGAGCTCGTTGAGCGTCCACGACCGCTCGGCCCGAAGGCGGTGAACGGCCCGAGCGATCGCGACGGCCACCCGGTTGTACTCCTCTTGACCCTGCGCAGGACCCGAGTGCATTATCTTGCATTATATGATGCAGCCAGGAGCCGCCAGCCACTCGGGCGGCGATTGGTGTGCGGGCGCGTCGATGCGAGCTCGCCGCCGCGTCCCTAGGCGCGCAGGGCTGACGAGCATCCACCCGTTCCGCGGGACGACCATCACGGAGGATGTCAGAGGCGTCGCTCTGCGCCCCAACGTGGGCGTCCCGAGCCTCATCCCGCTAGTCGGAGACCGCGGGCAGTGAGACGATTGCTTGCGGCGCAGCCTTCGCGAGCTCCCCGGCCGTCCGCCGGACACAGCCGACGCAGGCACAGCCGATTCGCAAAGATCACTGAACCGCGCTCGATCGGAGCAGCGTTCGTCGGTGGCGCGGTGGTGGTCTGGATCGTCGGCAATCTCGCGGCCAGTCCTTCGTCGTTCGTGTTCCTCTTGTTTGTCGGTGTGACGGCTGGCGCGATCTACGCCCTGGTCGCACTCGGCTTTACGTTGTCGTACCAGCTGATCGGCCTGATCAACCTTCCCCAGGGCTTCATCGTTGTTAGCGGCGCCGCCTTGTGCGCCTACTTGCTCGATGCCGTTGGCGTGAATGAGGTCAGTAGTCTTGCCGTGATCGCGCTCGCAATCCTGATCACGCTTCCCATCGTTATGAGTCTGAGTGGATTACTCAGCGCTGCAATCGAGATCGTCGCGTACCGACCACTGAACAACGCACCGCGCCTATCGAGACTGGTGACCGCGGTAGGGGTTCTATTTATCCTCGACAACATCATCCTCGTTTGGACCGGGGGGGCGCCGATCACGCTTCCAGTTCTGCTTCCGCGAGAAGCTGTGTTCAGCGTGATGGGGATTCAGTACACCTTGGATAAATTACTAGTTCTCATTAGCGCAGGCGTTGTTCTCGCGGGCCTGTATTTCGGACTACAACGAACCAGGTTCGGACGTTCGATTCGGGCTGTCAGCCAAGATTCCGTCGGCGCCCAGCTCGTGGGCATCAATGCCGCCCGTACCATCACGCTCGGGTTCTTCATTGCCGGCGCGCTTGCCGGCGCTGGCGGCGAACTCTACGCTCTGTACTTCACGGTCGTGACTTGGGATCATGCGCTTCGCCTCACCCTGATCGCGTTTACTGCCGTAATCCTCGGCGGGATCGAGAGTTTGGTCGGTGCGGTGGTCGGCGCGATGATCATCGGGATCACTGAGAGCTTCGTCAATGGGTTCACGTGGTACTCACCTGGAAGTGACTGGACGCTGTCGGTCGTGCTCTCGATCATGATCCTCCTGCTCACCCTTCGACCACAGGGATTGCTCGGGAAGAGCGAAGAGTGAGATCGTGGCCCGTCGCCGCCGCCGCGACCGCCGCCCGTCTTCCGGAAGCAGCTTGGTACGCTCGCCGCGGAGCGGCCCGGTCCCGGTGGCCCAGCCGGTCTTCAAAACCCTCCGGCGGGGTGACCGCTTTCCGCCCTAGTTCGCGTAATAGCACTCTGTGCAGGGCTTTTCCGCTGAGGGATGTGACCGCTTACGGTCAGCGTCGAGCCGAAGGGGTGAGGCTCAGCACGCGCTGAGCAACCGGGAGGTCGGCCTCAGGCCGGCCTCCTCGGTTTCCCGAGCACCGAGAAGTGCGCCCGGCACGATTCGAACGTGCGACCTCTGCCTCCGCAGGGCAGCGCTCTATCCCCTGAGCTACGGGCGCAGGGACCGGATCAGTGTAGCGGCCGGGCTTTCGACGGACCGACGGCGAGCTCGGCTTCCGCAGGCACCTCGGAGCGCACGTAGGCGAGCGCGACGATGCGGCCGTTCGAGCGCGCCGCGCTCGTCACCCGGCCGACGACCCTGTCTCCGTACGCGAGCTCCGCGTCCGGTTCGGGGAGCTCGTCGCCGTCCACCAAGAGAGCGCGCAGCCCGCGGTTCGCGTGCCCGCGGTAGTGGAGCCGGGCGATCGGCTCCTGGCCGGGATAGCAGCCCTTCGTGAGGCTCACCGCGCGCTCGACGAGCCCGGCCTCGGCCGGCAGGACGCGGTCGTCGATCTCCTTGCCGAAGCGCGGCGTGCCGGCCTCGATCCGCATGGCCTCGAGGGCGTCTTCGTCGAGCGTCGGCTCGAGTTCGACGTCGAGCACCTCGACCGCGTGCCGACCGTAGTCCTCGTTCGGGATCCCCTCGCCGTCGTCCCCGAAGACCAGCGTCGACGTGTGCTCCTCGAGCTCGATCTCGGCCTTCGCGGCGAAGCGCATGCGGACGAGCTGGTCGCGCAGCGTCTCGCCGAGGCCGGGCTCAGTGAGGAGGAGGAAGTCGTCGCGAGCTCGCCTAAGAACCCGCATCGGCGCGATCACGCGCGCCTTCGGCGTCAGGAGGAGCGCCTCGCACGACTCGCCGGGAGCGAGCGCGGCCACGTCGTTGGAGAGCATGCGCTGGAGGAAGTCCTCGGCGTCGGGCCCGGCAACGCGGACAAAAGCGCGAGGACGAAGGGCAACCGCTTCCACGTCCCCAGTGTAGGCGGAGAAACGAGAAGGGCCGGCTGGATGCCGGCCCTTCTCTCGCGTAGCTGGCAGCCGCAGGCTGCCTCTTTACATCATGTCGGGCATGCCGCCCGGCATACCGGCTGCGGCCGGCTGCTTCTCCGGCGGCTCCGCGACGACGGCCTCGGTCGTGAGGATGTTCTTCGCGATCGAGGCGGCGTTCTGGAGCGCCGAGCGCGTGACCATGGTCGGGTCGATGATCCCGGCCTTGACCAGGTCCTCGTACTCGCCCGTCTCGACGTTCAGCCCGTGGCCCTTCGTGCCGCTGCGGATCTTGTCGACGACGATCGAGCCCTCGAGGCCCGCGTTCTGCGCCAGCTGGCGGACCGGCTCCTCGAGCGCCCGTGCCACGATCCGCGCGCCGGTGCGCTCGTCGCCCTCGAGCGAGTCGAGCTCGATCGCCTTGCCCGCGCTGAGAAGCGCGACGCCGCCGCCCGGCACGATGCCCTCCTCGAGGGCGGCCCGGGTGGCCTGCAGCGCGTCCTCGACGCGGTGCTTCTTCTCCTTCATCTCCGTCTCGGTGGCAGCGCCGACCTTGATGACTGCGACGCCGCCGGCGAGCTTCGCCAGCCGCTCCTGCAGCTTCTCGCGGTCGAAGTCCGAGTCGGTCGTCTCGATCTCCGACTTGAGCTGCTTGATGCGAGCCTTGATCGCCTCCGAGTCGCCCGCGCCGTCGATGATCGTCGTCGTGTCCTTGTCGACGACCACCTTGCGCGCGCGGCCGAGCTGCGAGAGCTTCGTGTTCTCGAGCTTGAGACCCATCTCCTCGGTGATGACCTCGCCGCCCGAGAGGATGGCGATGTCCTCGAGCATGCGCTTGCGGCGGTCGCCGAAGCCCGGCGCCTTGACGGCGACGGCGGTGAAGGTGCCGCGCAGCTTGTTGACGACGACGGTGGCGAGCGACTCGCCCTCGACGTCCTCGGCCACGATCAGGAGCGGTCTGCCGGCCTGGATGACCTGCTCCAGGACGGGGAGGAGGTCCTTGACCGCGCCGATCTTCTGGTTGGCGATGAGCACGTACGGATCGTCCAGCTCGGCCTTCATGTGCTCGGCGTCCGTGATCATGTAGGGCGACAGGTAGCCCTTGTCGAACTGCATGCCTTCGGTGAACTCGAGCTCGAGGCCGAAGGTCTGGCCTTCCTCGACGTTCACGACGCCGTCCTTGCCGACCTTCTCGATCGCGTCGGCGATGGTGTCGCCGATCTCGCGCTCGCGCGCAGAGATGGTGGCGACCCGGGCGATGTCCTCCTTGCCCGAGATCTCCTTGGACTGCTTCTTGAGGTCGTCGACGACCGTGTCGACGGCCGACTCGATGCCTCGCTTGAGGCCCATCGGGTTGGCGCCGGCGGCGACGTTCTTCAGGCCCTCGCGCACGACGGCCTGAGCGAGCACGGTCGCCGTCGTCGTGCCGTCGCCGGCGACGTCGTTGGTCGCCGTGGCGACCTCGCGGACGAGCTGTGCGCCCTGGTTCTCGAAGACGTCCTCGACCTCGATCTCACGCGCGATCGTGACGCCGTCGTTCGTGATGGTGGGCGCGCCGAACTTCTTGTCGAGCACGACGTAGCGCCCCTTGGGGCCAAGGGTGACCTTGACAGCGTCGGCGAGGACGTTGACGCCGCGCTCGAGCGCGCGCCTCGCGTCCTCGTCGAAGAGAAGCTCCTTGTGAGCCATTCATCCTCCGTTTCGTTCCGTGACTGACGGCGGACGCCTAGGCGGCGGCGCCGGCCAGCTCCTTCTTCTTGCCCTTCGACTTCGTGTCGGCGACGACCTTGGCCAGCACGTCCGACTCGCGGAGGATGAGGTACTCATCCGTGCCGAGCTTGATGTCGGTCCCGCCGTACTTCGAAAAGATGATCTCGTCGCCGGGCTCGAGATCCATCTTGATGTACTCGCCGTCCTCGTCCCGCGGGCCGGGGCCGACGGCGAGAACGCGGCCGCGCTGAGGCTTCTCCTTGGCCGTATCGGGGAGAACGATGCCGCTCGCGGTCGTCTCCTCCTCGTCCAAGGCCTCGACGATCAGCCGGTCGCCCAGTGGCTGAAGGTTCATCCAGCACTCCTCCTTGCGAAGTGACTTTCGTGGCTGGCACTCGGTACACCGGAGTGCCAGCGGCATCCTAGCGAACCTTGCCCGGCGAGATCAAGGATTCTCTGGCACTCGAGTGAGCGGAGTGCCGACGAGGCGGCGAGCGCCGCGCGTCAGCGCGTAGAGCGTCAGGCCGCAGAGCCCCGCCATCAGCGCGAACGGGAGCGCGTCTCCCGCAGCGTCGGCAAGCGCGCCGCCGAGCGCCGGCCCGAGGGAGTTGCCGCCGCCCCAGGCGGCGTTCATGAGCCCGAAGCCGAGCCCCTGGGCGAGCCCGATCCGCTCGGCGGCGTCCGAGAGCAGCGCCATCGCCGGCGCCCAGAACGAGCCGAACGCGATCGCCGCCGCGACGACGAGCGGCGCGATCACGAACGCCCCGTCAGCAAGCGCGAGGCCGAGAGAGATCACGATCGCCGCGACGATCGCGATCCGCAGGGGCAGGAGGCGGCCGCGCCGGTCGGAGAAGCGGCCTAGGAGCGGCGCAACAACCATCTCCACCGCCGCGGAGCCGATGAAGAGGGCGGCGATGGCGACCGCGCTCCAGCCCGCGTCGCCGAGCTCGAGCGGGACGAGCACGGCGACGACGCCAAAGAGGAGCGCCGGCAGGATCATCAGCCAGAGCGCGCCGAGCATGAGGGGCTGGCGGAGCGCCCCGAGGAGCGCCTGGGCAGACTGGGGCTCGGGAGCGACCGCGGGCGTCCGGAGCGCCCAGACGAAAAGGACCAGCGCCAGGCCGCCGACGGCGAGGAACGCCGGGCGCGGCCCGACGCCTTCCGCGAACGCGCCCACCGCCGGCCCGAGCAGGGCTCCGAAGATCGCGGCGCCGATCGCCGTTCCCAGCATCTCCCCGCGGCGCTCGCGAGGCGTCCCCGCCACCAGCCAGGCGAGCGCCCCCGCCCACGAGAGGGCGCTTCCGAAGCCCTGCGCCAGCCGTGCGATCCCGAGCTCGGCGGCCAAGCCCGCGAAGCCGAAGCCGGCGCTCGCCACCGCCATGAGCAGGAGGCCCGCGAGCACTGCGCGGCGTGGCCCGAAGCGGGCGGCGGCGATCCCGCCGGGGATCGCGCCGACGAACGCGCCCAGCGCGTAGGCGCCGACGAGTAGCCCGGCCTCGCCCTTCGTGAGCCCGAGCTCGTCCGCGTAGTAGGGCAGGAGCGGAACGAGCGCCGCGTACAGCATCGTGTCCGCGAGCGTTATCGAGCAGACGAGCAGGAGCAGCCGGCGCACGCGGCTGACGATACCGGCGCGTAGGCTTCCGCTCGTGAGGCGGGAGTTCTCGGCAGGCGGGGTGGTCGTTCGCCGACTGCGCGGAGGCTGGCGCCTGGCCGCGATCAAGCCCGGCGGGAAGGAGGTCTGGGCGCTCCCGAAGGGCCTCGTCGGGCCCGGCGAGAAGCCCGCCGAGACCGCCGGCCGCGAGGTGGCGGAGGAGACCGGCGTCCAGGGAAGCCTCGTCGGGAAGCTCGGCGACGTCCGCTACGTCTACACGTGGGAAGGCGAGCCCGTCTTCAAGGTCGTCAGCTTCTACCTCTTCCGCTACCGGCGCGGACGGCTGGGCGACATCCCCGCGGAGCACGCCCACGAGGTCGACGAGACCCGCTGGCTTCCGCTCGCGGACGCGCCGCGGCTGCTCGCCTACAGGGGCGAGCGAGAGATGGCCGAGCGGGCGTCGAAGCTCCTTGCTGAAGAGGAACTCGAAGCAGAATGACGCTTCGTCGACGCGGCGTCCTGGGTGAGTGCGATGCAAGGACGAGTTCCTGCGGAACTCGTCCTTCTGAATGCTGTCCCACCCACCCGCGTTCGTAGCCGGAAGCTACGGGGCGCAACCGAGGACGCCGCAGCGCGCCGCCCAGGGCGTCGCGACGGCTCAAGGCTTCGTTCTGGTTCGGGTTCGATAGGCCTTATGATGGGGCCGCTTCGTCCCCTGCCTGGCCGATGTACGCCCTCAACTTCTACTCGCCGATCGTTGCCGACCAGCTCAGAAGCAGGCGGAAGACGGCGACGATCCGGCTCGGGGACAAGTCCGGGAAGTACAAGAAGGGCATGGTCGTGCAGGTCCTCGTCGGCCTTCGCTACGGCCCTCGGGAGAAGATCTTCGACGCGGTCATCGACAAGGTCGAGGTGAAGCCGCTCGCCGGGTGCTCGCCGCGCGAGATCGAGAAGGACAACCCCGAGATGAAGCGCACGGACGACATGGCCACGTTCCTCGGCCAGATCTACAACCGCGACGTGACCGAAGAGGACACGGTCACCGTCATCCACTTCTCCGAGATCCAGGCGTAGGGAAGAACCCAGCCCCCACCAAGTAACAGACTGTTACTTGGCAACGCGGGGCCCCTTGCGGATGGGGGCGCCGAAGAGTTGCGGCGGTCGCAGCTCAGCCTCGCACTCCTCGCACCGGACCGCAAAGGCCGAGGCGATGCGCGCGTCGCAGGAGGGACAGCGGGCGCGCAACTCGCCTCCACAGGTCGGGCACGCGGCCGGGAGCTCGGCCTCGTCCTCGGCGAAGTAGCGCTGGGCGTGGCCGCAGCCGAGGCAGAACGCGGCCCAGTCGCCGAGCGTCCGGCGCCGCTCCTCTCTGAGCCAGTCGGAGGCCCTGCCCACGCCCTCACCCTACCCCGGGGCAGCCGCTAGAGTTCGACCCGCGACATGGCGATCGCCCGGGAAGCAGAACCCGTCTCCTCGCTGACAGAGGTTCGAGAGTTCGGCCTCGACCGCGAGGACCTCCTCGACGTCTACCGCCACCTCCTCACCACGAGGGGCATCGAGGAGCGCGGCCACATCCTCTACAAGCAGGGGAAGATCCCCGGCAGCTTCTACACCGGACGCGGGAACGAGGCCTCGTCCGTCGGGATCGCCACGGCAATGGGACCGGAGGACGTGGGAACGCCGCTCCACCGCGACATGGGTGTCCACGTAGTGCGCGGCGTCGAGCCCTGGCGCATCTTCGCGCAGTTCATGGGCCGGATCGACGGTCCGACGAAGGGGAAGGACGGCAACGTCCACATGGCCGACGACCGCCTTGGCCTCATCGCCATGGTCAGCCACCTGCCGGCGATGCTCCCGGTCGCCGTCGGCTGCGCGCTCGCCTTCCGGATCCGGGAGGAGAAGCGCGTTGCGGTCGGCTGGTTCGGCGAGGGCGCCGCCGCCCGCGGCGACACGCACGAGGCCATGAACCTGGCCGGCGTTCGCCACCTCCCGGTCGTCTTCGTGTGCGACAACAACCAGTGGGCCTATTCGACCCCGACGCATCTCGAATACCCGATCGAGCACATCGCCGACCGGGCCAAGGCCTACGGCTTCGACGGCGTCGTCGTCGACGGCACGGACGTCCTTGCGGTCTACCGCGAGGCCAAGGTGGCCGTCGAGAAGGCGCGCGAAGGCGGCGGCCCCACCCTGATCGAGTGCCAGACCCTCCGCATGGAGGGCCACGCGGTGCACGACGACGCCTTCTACGTCCCCAAAGAGATGTTCGAGGAGTGGGCGAAGCGGGATCCGCTCGAGCGCTTCCGCACCTGGCTCCGCGAGAACGCCGACTTCACGGACGAGCAGGAGGACGAGATCCGCGGCGAGGTCAAGAAGCTCTTGAACGACGCCGTCAAGCGCGCCGAGGAGAGTCCGATCCCGGGCGAGTCGACCCTCCTCGAAGGTGTCTTTGCCACGCCGGAAGACCTCGACACCCCCCACCACAAGTAGGTGGCTCCCCAGCAGTGATGCCTGAAAAAACCTACTTGCAGGCGATCTCGGACGGGCTTCGCCAGGAGATGCGACGCGACAAGCGAGTCTTCGTGATCGGCGAGGACGTCGGCGTCTACGGCGGCGCGTTCAAGGTGACGCAGGGCTTCCAGGAGGAGTTCGGGCCGTGGCGCGTGATCGACGCGCCGCTCGCCGAGACCGCGATCGTCGGGAGCTGCACGGGCGCCGCGATCATGGGCATGCGCCCCGTCGCCGAGATGCAGTTCGCCGACTTCGTCTCGTGCGCGTGGGACCACCTCGTCACGGTCGCTGCCAAGCAGCGATACCGGGCGGGGACGCCCGTGCCGATCGTCGTCCGCTGCCCCTCGGGGGGCGGCTTCTCCGGCGGGCCTTTCCACTCGCAGAACCCCGAGTCGAGCTTCGCGCACATCCCGGGGCTGAAGGTCGTCTGCCCCGCCACGCCCGAGGACGCCAAGGGGCTGATCGTCACGGCGATCGAGGACCCCAACCCGGTCCTCTATTTCGAGCACAAGCACCTCTACCGCCGCATCAAGGCGGATGTGGCCGACGAGCGCTACACGACCCCGTTCGGCGAGGCCCGTATCCATCGCGAGGGCGACGACGTCACGGTGGTCACCTGGGGCGCGATGGTCTACACGGCCGCCGAGGCAGCAGAGAAGGTCGCCGAGGAGGACGACATCTCCACCGAGATCGTCGACCTCCGCACGATCATCCCGTGGGACCGGAAGGCGGTGCTCGCCTCCGTGGAGAAGACGTCCAAGGTGATCGTGCTCCACGAGGACACGCACACCGGCGGCTTCGGCGGCGAGATCGCGGCGACGATCGCCGAGGAGGCGTTCGAGCACCTCGACGCCCCGGTCAAGCGCATCACGGCGCCGGACACGCCGGTCCCGTTCGCGCCGGCCCTCGAGAAGGCGTTTCTCCCCCAGGTCGAAGACGTCGTCGCCGGGCTCCGCGAGATGGGCTCCTACTGATGGCGACCGGCACCCTCGTCGACGTGGTCATGCCCCAGATGGGCGTCTCCGTCTCGGAGGGGACGATCACGAAGTGGGTCAAGTCCGAGGGCGATTCGGTCGAGGCGGACGAGACGCTCCTCGAGATCTCGACCGACAAGGTCGACACCGAGGTGCCGAGCCCGGCGTCCGGGATCGTGCAGCAGATCGTCGTCCAGGAAGGCGAGACCGTCGACGTGGGAACGAAGATCGCGGTGATCGCGCCCGAGGGCGCGGCGGAGGCTCCCGAGCCCGCGACCCAGGAGGCGGCGGCCGCGAGCGCGGCCGTCTCGGGCGCCGAGGGCGAGACGCCGACGGCCGCCGCGGAGGCCGCGGAGGCCGCCGAGGAGCCTCCCGAGGCGCCGGACATCGGCAAGGCGCCCGAGCCCGAGCCGGCTGCTGAGGTCGAGGCGCCCGCGGTCGACGGGCAAGCGGCGGGCGCGCGCTTCGTCTCGCCGGTCGTCGCGCGCATCGCGGCCGAGCACAGCGTCGACGTCGCACAGGTCCCGGGCACGGGCCGCGGCGGGCGCGTCACGAAGAAGGACATTCTCGGTTTCATCGAGTCCGGCGGAGCGGCTGCGCCGGTCGAGGCACCCGTCGAGGCGCCGGAGCCCGAGCCGGCCCCAGCCCCAGCGGCGGCGCCCACGCCGGCGGCGGCCGCGGAGGGCGAGACGGTGGAGCCCATGTCGGCGATGCGCCGCGGCATCGCCGAGCACATGCGCCGCTCGCTCGACACCTCCGCGCACGTGACGAGCGCGATCGAGGTGGACATGTCCAAGGTCGCCGCGATCCGGCAGAAGCTCAAGAAGGAGTACCAGGACGCCTACGGGGTCAACCCGACCTACCTCGCCTTCGTCGCGCGCGCGGCCGTCGGGACGCTCAAGGACTACCCCTGGATCAACGGCGAGCTCCGGGGCGACTCGATCGTGACGAGGAGCTTCGTCAACCTGGGCTTCGCGGTCGAGCTCGCGGACGGCAAGGGCCTGATCGTCCCAGTCGTCAGAAACGCGGAGACGCTGAATCTGCTCGGGATGGCGAAGGCGATCGCCGACATTGCCGCGCGCGCGCGGGAGAAGAAGCTGCTTCCCGACGACGTGCAGGGGGGCACCTTCACGATCACCAACCCGGGCGGGTACGGCACGTTCCACGGAACGCCGGTGATCAGCCAGCCGCAGGCCGGCATCCTCGGCACCTACGCCGTCGTCAAGCGACCCTGGGTGGTGCAGGACGAGATGGGCGAGGACGTGATCGCGATCAGGTCGATCATGAACCTCACGCTCACGTACGACCATCGCCTCGTCGACGGCGCTCTCGCCGGCCGCTTCCTCCGCGACCTGCGCGAGCGGCTCCAGACCTGGGGCGAGTCGGACTACTAGACCGCAGCTAGGCTGTCCTCGTGAAGCGCGGGGCCTACCTGCTCAACCTGGGCGCAACTCCGTACGGACAGGCGTGGGAGCTGCAGCGGGCGCTTGCGGCCGCCGTCTCGCAGGGAGCGATTCCGGACACCGTGGTGCTCCTCGAACACCCGCCCGTGATCACACTCGGGCGCCGCGCCGACGGAGATGCCGAACTGCACGTGCCTGCCGGCGCCGAGGTCGAGGTCGTGGAGACGGACCGCGGCGGGAAGTCGACCTTCCACGGGCCGGGGCAGCTCGTCTGCTACCCGATCCTCGACCTCAATCGCCACGGGCGCGACGTGAAACGCTACGTCCGGGAACTCGAGCAGGGCGCCATCCGAGCGGTCGGGGCTTTCGGATTGCAGGCAACGCGCATCGACGGCCTGACCGGAGTCTGGCTCGAGGACCCGCCGCGGAAGATCTGCTCGATCGGCGTCCACATCGCACGCTGGGTGACGACCCACGGCTACGCGCTGAACGTGGACCTCGACCCGGCGCCGTTCACCGAGTGGATCACGGCCTGCGGGCTCGACGACGCGGCCTTCACGACGATGGCGCACGAGCTCGGCCGGGAGCTCACGGTCGACGACGTGCGCCCGCACGCGGCCGCCGCGCTCGAGGAGGTCTTCGGCCTCGCGTTCGAGGAGCTGCCGGCCGAGAACGGCGCCGGGCTCTGGCCCCAGCCGCTGCATGAGAAGATCTCGGCGAAACCCATGCCGTCGGCCACCCGATCCGGAGAGGCAGTCGGAGTTGAACAGGTCGCTGCCGGTCGCTGAGCGCCCCAGGCGCCCCGAGTGGATGAAGGTGCGCGCGCCGAGCGCGGACTCGCGTTACTTCGAGGTGCGCGAGCTCCTGCACGGCCAGCGCCTGCACACGATCTGCGAGGAGGCCCGCTGCCCGAACATCGCCGAGTGCTGGGGCCGCGGCACCGCTACCTTCCAGATTCTCGGCGACACGTGCACCCGCGCCTGCCGCTACTGCTACGTCCACTCCGGCAAGCCGGACTCTCCGCCCGACCCGCTCGAGCCGTTGCGGCTGGCGCAAGCGGCCGCGCAGATGGGCCTCCGGCACGTCGTCGTCACGTCGGTCGACCGCGACGACATTGCCGACCGCGGCGCCGGCCACTACGCGGCCACGATCCGCGCGCTCAAGAGGAAGCTCCCAGACGCCTCGGTCGAGGTGCTGACGCCCGACTTCCTCGGCGTCGAAGAGGAGGCGCTCCGTACCGTCCTGTCCGAGCGCCCGGAGGTCTTCAACCACAACATCGAGACGGTGCGCCGGCTGCATCGGAGGATGCGCGGCGCCAAGGCCTCCTACGACAAGGCGCTCTGGCTGCTTCGGCGCGCGAAGCAGCTGGCCGGCTATCCGGTGCTGACGAAGTCCGGGATCATCGTCGGTCTCGGAGAGACGAACGACGAAGTCGTGGACACCATGCGGGACCTCCGCGACCACGACGTCGACGTGGTCACGATCGGCCAGTACCTGCAGCCGTCGTCCCGCCACGCGACGATCGACCGCTGGGTGCACCCCGACGAGTTCCGGTGGTTCCGGGAGCAGGGGGAGGCGCTCGGCTTCGGCTCGGTCTTCTCCGGCCCGCTCGTCCGGTCCTCCTACCGTGCCGACGAGCAGCGCCACGCGGCCGCGACAGGCCGTGGCGCGGTCGCCCTCTGACGCAAAGGAGCCGCCCCGGTCGGCGGCTCCTCGCACGCGGCTCTCCCCCCAAAGTGTGTCCCTGATCGAGAGTTTCTCCCCTAGCGACGTCCCGGGCGACGCGACCGACCGGGAAGTTAATGAAGACTAAGAGACCGTGTCAAGCATTCAGTCGTGCGGCCGCGCCATCGCTCGGTAATCGAGCGCCTTCTCGAGCGTCTCCTCGTCGATGCCCGCCTCGCGGGCGACCTCACGCAGCGATCGGCCGGAAGCGGCCGCCTCCTTGACGATCTCGGTCGCCCGGTCGTAGCCGATGTGCGGATTGAGCGCCGTCGCCGCCGAGAGCGTCAGCTCGGCGTAGCGCTCGAGCGTCTCCCGATTCGGCTCGATCCCGTCGATGCACTTCTCGGCGAAGAGGCGCGAAGCGGCGGTCAGGAGACCGATCGACCCGAGCAGGTTGCGGGCCATCATCGGCACGAACACGTTCAGCTCGAAGTGGCCTTGCAGCCCGCCGACGGTGACGGCGGCGTCGTTTCCGATCACCTGGGCGCCGACCTGCGTGACGACCTCGGGGATGACCGGGTTCACCTTTCCCGGCATGATCGAGCTGCCCTTCTGCAGCTCGGGCAGTGCGATCTCCGCGAGCCCGGCGCGGGGCCCCGAGCCCATGAGGCGGATGTCGTTGGCGATCTTCGTCAGCGAGACGGCGATCGTCTTGAGCGCGCCGGAGGCTTCTACGAGCGCGTCGCGAGCCGCCTGCGCCTCGAAGGAGTCCGCCGGGGGGAAGATGGTGAGGCCCGTGTCTTCGGAGAGCCTGCGCCGCACGCGCTCGGCGAACTCGGAGTGCGTGTTCAGCCCGGTGCCGGTGGCGGTGCCGCCGAGCGGGATCTCTCCGACCCGAGGGAGGGTCGCCTCGAGGCGGGCGATCCCCTGGCGCACTTGCGCGGCGTAGCCGCCGAACTCCTGGCCGAGCGTGATGGGGACGGCGTCCATCAGGTGCGTCCGGCCTGATTTGACGAGGTCGGCGAACTCCACCGACTTCCGGTCGAGCGCTTCGGCCAGCGTCTTGAGGCTCGGGATCAACTCGTTGACGAGCTGGTCGAGGGCCGCGAGGTGGACGGCCGACGGGAAGACGTCGTTCGACGATTGGCCCAGGTTCACGTCGTCGTTGGCGTGCACGTCCTCGCCGGCGAGCGACGCGATCACCTCGTTGGCGTTCATGTTCGACGACGTGCCGGAGCCGGTCTGGAAGACATCGATCGGGAACTGGTCGTCGAACTCGCCGGCGGCGACCCGATCGGCCGCCGCTGCGATGCGCTCGGCCTTGTCCGGCTCGAGGAGCTCGAGCTCGGCGTTGACGCGCGCCGCGGCCGCCTTCAGCCGTCCGAGCCAGCGCGCCACCGAGACCGGAATCGGCTCGCCGGAGACCCGGAAGTTGTCCACAGCCTTTCGGGTCTCCACGCCCCAGAGCTCGCTCGGCGCCGTCTCGCTCACGCTCCGGAGTCTAGTCGCGGGCGGCTTCCCGTCCCCCGCATATGTCACGGGCACCCCTCTCCCACCACCCGCGTCCAGCGTAACGCCGAAAACCGCGCGCGTGGGGCGCAGAAACGTGCCGAAAGCGTGAACGCTAGTCCGTCGAGTACTTCGGCTGGACCTTCTCGCCGCGGATCTTGGCGACCGCCTGGTTCGCCGCGACGGCGGCCTCGCCGAAGCCGACCGAGATCAGGGTGATCTTTCCCTCGTAGCCGGCGACGTCGCCCGCTGCGTAGACGCCCGGGAGGGTCGTCTCCATCGTCGAAGGGTCGACGCGCACCTGGCGCTTGCCGTGGAGCTCGAGGCCCCAGTCGGCGATGGAGCCGAGGTGGGAGTGGAAGCCGAGGAGGGTGATGAGAGCGTCGCATTCGATCTCGAAGCGCTCGCCGCTCGCCGTGTCCTCGAGCGTCACCGCCTGGATCTCGCCGTCGCCGCGCACCTCCCGCACTTCGGCGGGGATGCAGATCCGCACCGCGCCCTGCTCCTCCAGCTCGCGGGCCTCTTTGACGGAGGTCTCCAGCGCGCGGAAGCGATCGCGGCGGTGGACGAGCGTGATCGGCAGCCGGGCAGTGTCCTGGAGGCCGAGCGTCCAGTCGAGGGCCGAGTCGCCGCCGCCGACGATCACGCATGTCTTGTCGCGGAAGACCTCCTTCCGCCTGACGAAATAGTGGAGCCCGCGCCCTTCCCAGTCGTCGATGTCCTCGATCTCGAGCTTGCGCGGCTCGAAGGCCCCGTGGCCCGCCGTCACGATCAGCATCCGGGTCGGGAACGTCCCGCCCTGATGGGTGGTGAGGATGAGCTGCTCCTCGCCGTTGACGCCGACCCGTCGGAGGTCTTTCACCTCCTGGTCGAGGAAGACCTCGGCACCGAACTGGAGGCCCTGCTCGACGCAAAGGTCCACGAGCGCCTGCCCCTGAATCTTGGGATGGCCGGCGACGTCGTAGACGTGCTTCTCCGGATACACCGCGGCGACCTGGCCGCCGAGCTGGCCGAGGCTCTCGACGATCCGCACGGAGGCATCCCGGTGTCCCGCGTAGTACGCGGCGGCGAGGCCGACGGGGCCGGCGCCGATGATGGTGATGTCGACGACGTGGTGGTCGCTCAAACCCGACGTCAGATTAGCGCTCGGCTCAGTGAGAGCAGCCGGCGCCGCAGCCGCTGCCACCGGCGTGAGCGTGGGCAGGCTCGCCGCCCGCCTCTTCCTTCGCCTGGAACGAGGAGCCACAGCCGCAGGCCGCCTGCACGTTCGGGTTGTTGATCGCGAAGCCCGCGCCCATGAGGGCGTCGACGAAGTCGATCTCCGAGCCGACGAGGTACGGAGCGCTGAAGGGGTCGACGACGACCCGGACGCCGTGCATCTCCACCTCGTTGTCCCCGTCCTGGGGCCCGCGGTCGAAGCCGAGCGCGTACTGGAAGCCCGAGCAACCCCCGCCCTGCACCGCGACGCGGAGCACGCTGACCTCGCCGGCGGGCTCCTGCGCCATCAACTCCTTGATCTTGGCGGCGGCGTTCTCGGTGACCGTGACCATCGCACTGAGTTTAGCAACGGCCCCTGCGGCCGAAAGCCCCCGACTTTGTGACTGCAGTAGCACGTCGTTTCCCCTTGCGTAGAGCCGGTTTCCGTCCAGGCACACCGGCCGCTTGTGCGCGCTAGGATGCCTGGCGTGCAGGCCGTGCTGCTCGCCGCGCTTGACGACTGGTTCCCCTTCCTCGTCTACGCGCTCTTCGCGGCGGCGATCCCGGCCTCGATGCTGTTCTTCTCCTTCGCCTTCTCGACTCGGCGGAGACAGGCGGTCCCCAGGGCCCAGCGCCAGCCGTTCGAGTCGGGGGTAACCACCGGGCCGCCCAAGCGGCAACGCTTCACCGTCAGCTTCTACCTGACCGCGATGCTCTTCATCGTCTTCGACATCGAGATCGTCTTCCTCTACCCGGTGGCGGTCGTGCTCGACCAGGTGGGGGCGTTCGCGCTCGCGGAGTTCGGGTTCTTCATCGGCATCCTCGCCATCGCCTACGTGTACGTCTGGAAACGGGGTGCGCTCGAATGGCGGTGAGGCGGAAGCGCCTGGCCGACTACGGCCTCCAGTCGGAGCGCACGCTGATGCAGGAGAAGGGCCCGAGCGTCTTCGAGAAGGAGCTCGGCGCCGACGAGCTGGAGGAGCGGCTCCTCCTGACGACCGTCGAGAAGGCGGTGGCGTGGGCCCAGGGCTACTCGATCTGGCCGGACACGTTCGGGCTCGCCTGCTGCGCGATCGAGATGATGTCGATCGTCTCCTCTCGGTACGACGTGGCCCGTTTCGGTGCCGAGGTGTTTCGCTCCTCGCCGCGCCAGGCCGACCTCCTGATCGTCTCGGGCCGCGTCGCGCACAAGATGGCCAAGCCGATTCGCGAGATCTACGACCAGATGCTGCAGCCGAAGTGGGTGATCGCCATGGGCGCGTGCTCGAGCTCAGGCGGCATGTTCAACAACTACGCGATCCTTCAGGGCGTCGACAAGATCGTCCCCGTCGACATCCACGTTCCCGGCTGCCCGCCCCGACCCGAGGCGCTGCTCGAAGGCATCGTGCGGCTGCAGGAGAAGATCCAGGCCGGCGTCCCGCCCGCGTACGAGATCCGCGGGGTCGCCGAGTGACCGACTACTCCGGCGGCCCCGGGCTGGTCGATGAGCGCACCGACCGCGGCGAGACGACCGTGGTCGTCGAGCGCGGGCGGCTCGTCGAGGCGGCCACGTGGCTGCGAGACGAGGCGGGCTTCAACTTCCTCTCGGATATCGCCGCGGCCGACTACCTCGGCTGGGACCGACCGCGCGTCGCCGGCTACTGGGGCGACCCACGGGGCCGCGATCTCAACAGCCCTGGCTCCTGGGGCCTGCAGCAGCAGCCCGAGCCGAGGCCCCACCGCTTCTCGGTGTCGTACCATCTGCTCAAGCTCGAGTCGGGAGCGAGCGAGGCTCCACGCCTCCGGCTCCAGGTCTGGTGCGAGGACGGTGAGCCCGTGCCGAGCGTCGTCGGCGTGTGGCCGACGGCGGACTGGCACGAGCGGGAGGCCTGGGACCTGCTCGGGATCCCGTTCGACGGCCACCCGAACCTCGTTCGCATCCTCATGGAGGAGGACTGGGAGGGCCATCCGCTCCGCAAGGACTACCCGCTCGGCGGCGAGCCCGTGCGGTTCTCGGGGGAGGAATAGGCCGGTGGCCGTCGCCGAGCCAAAGCCCGTGATCTACGAGGGGACGCGCATCCCCTCCCCGATCCCGACCGTGCTCCAGGTCGACCCGGCGCTGCGCGAGGACGAGGACATCCTCGAGGTCAACTTCGGCCCCAACCATCCCTCGACCCACGGGGTCCTGCGGCTGATCGTCGAGCTGAACGGCGAGAGGGTCGTCGGCCTCCAGGCGGTGGTCGGCTATCTCCACACCGGCTTCGAGAAGAACATGGAGCACAAGACCTGGTGGAAGGCGATCACGTACCCGGAGCGGATCGACTACGTCTCCTTCCAGAACAACGAGCTCGTCTTCGTACTCGCGATCGAGAAGCTCCTCGGGATCGAGCCGCCGCCGAAGGCTCAGTGGATGCGGATGCTCCTCTGCGAGCTCAACCGCATTCACTCGCATCTCGTCTGGCTCGGCACCTCAGCGCTCGAGCTCGGTGCGATCTCGATGTTCTGGTACTGCTTCCGCGAACGCGACGCCATTCTCGACCTGTTCGAGCTGGTCACGGGCGTGCGCATGCATACGCGCTACTTCCAGGCGGGCGGGCTCGCCGAGGACATCCCTGTCGGTTTCCACGACGAGTGCCGCGCGTTCGCCGACACGATGCAGAAGCGTGTCGACGAGTACGAGTCCGTGCTCTCCGGCCAGGCGATTTGGCTCGAGCGGACGAAGGGCATCGGGCTCCTCTCCGCCGCAGACGCGATCGCGCTCGGCCAGTCGGGGCCGGTGCTGCGGGCCTCGGGCGTCGACTGGGACCTCCGCAAGGTGCAGCCGTACCTCGCCTACGACGAGGTCGACTTCGACATCCCCGTCTATCCCGCCGGCGACGTCTACGACCGCTACAAGGTGCACATGGACGAGATGCGCGAGTCGACGCGCATCGTCCAGCAGGCGCTCGACGGCATGCCCGAGGGGCCGTGGATCGTGGACGATCGCAAGATCGTCCTGCCGCCCCGCAGCGAGCTGCACACCTCGATGGAGAGCCTGATCCACCATTTCAAGCTCGTCACCGAGGGCTACCGCGTCCCCGAGGGAGAGGTCTACGTCACGATCGAATCTCCGCGCGGGGAGCTCGGCTGCTACCTCGTCTCCGACGGAGGCTCGAAGCCGTGGCGGGTGAAGTTCCGCGCCCCCTCGTTCGTGGCCCTCGAGGCGACGGCGACGTGCATGAGCGACGCGCTGGTCGCCGACCTGATCGCCACCGTCGGCTCGCTCGACACGGTCATGGGCGAGGTGGACAGGTGAGTCCCGCGACCACGAGCTTGTACGACCGCATCCAGACGCTGACGAAGCAGTACCCGGAGCGCCGCTCGGCGGTCATGCCCGCGCTCCGGCTGGCGCAGGAGGAGCACGGAGGCTGGCTCCCACCGGAGGCGTTTCGCGAGGTGGGCGAGGCGCTCGAACTCACGCCGGCGTACTGCCTGGCGGTGGCGAGCTTCTACGACATGTTTCACCTGGCGCCGGTCGGCCGGCACATGGTGGAGGTGTGCACGAACATCTCCTGCGCGCTCGTCGGCGCCCAGCAGGTGCTCGAAGCCTTCGAGCGCGAGCTCGGCGTCGAGGCGGGCGAGACGACCTCCGACGGCAAGGTGACCTTGCGGACGGTCGAATGCGCGGGCGGATGTGGCTGGGGGACGGTCGTCGCCGTCGACCACCGCTACCACGAGCCCGTCCGGCCGGCAGACGTTCCCGACATCGTCAGGGAGCTGCGCAATGGCGCTTAGGGAGCTCCTCCTCGAGAACTCGGACACGCACGATCTGACGAACCTCGCAGAGTACGAGTCCGTCGGCGGCTACGAGGGGTTGCGCAAGGCGCTCGGGATGGAGCGACAGGCGGTGCTGGACGAGCTCCTCGCCGCCGACGTGCGCGGCCGCGGGGGCGCGGGCTTTCCCATGGGCCGCAAGGCGAGCTTCCTGCCGAAGCCGGAGGACACGTCGAAGCCGATCTACCTCGTGGTCAACGCCGACGAGTCCGAGCCCGGCACCTTCAAGGACCGGGAGATCATGCTCCGCGTCCCGCACCTCTTCGTCGAGGGTATCGTCATCGCCGCCTACACGATCGGCTCGAGCTTCGCGTTCATCTACCTGCGCGGCGAGTACCTGGCCGAGTACGAGGTGATCACGGCCGCGCTCGAGGAGGCGCACAAGGCCGGCTACGTCGGCAAGGACGTGCTCGGCTCCGGCTGGGGCCTGAGCGTGGTCGTCCATCGAGGCGCCGGCGCGTACATCTGCGGGGAGGAGACCGGCCTGCTCGAGTCGCTCGAGGGCAACCGTGGCCAGCCGCGCACCAAGCCACCGTTCCCGGCCATCTCGGGCCTCTACGCCTCGCCGACCTTGATCAACAACGTCGAGACGCTGGCGACCGTGCCGAAGATCGTCGAGATGGGCGGGAAAGCCTACGCACGGCTCGGGGTCGAGCACTCCGCGGGCACGCGCGTCTTCTCGCTGTCCGGAAACGTCGTCAACGGCGGGAACTACGAGCTCGAGCTGGGGACGTCGCTTCGCGAGCTGATCTACGACCTCGGGGGCGGCATCCCCGACAGGCGTGAGCTGAAGGCGATCATTCCCGGCGGCTCGTCGGTTCCCGTCCTGACCGCGGCCGAGGTGGACACGCCGCTCGATTTCGACTCGATGGCGGCCGCCGGAACGATGCTCGGCTCGGGGGCCGTCATCGTCATCGACGACCGCTGCTGCATGGTGCAGCTGGGCCTCCGGGTCGCGCAGTTCTACATGCACGAGTCCTGCGGCAAGTGCACTCCCTGCCGCGAGGGGACGCGTTGGATGGTGCAGCTCCTGCGGCGGATCGAGCACGGCGACGCGACCCAGGACGAGCTGGACGTGCTCCTGAACGTCTGCGACAGAATCCTCGGCAACTGCCTGTGCCCGCTGGGCGACGCGGCGGCCATGCCCGTGGCCAGCTACGTGGCGCGGTTTCGCGACGAGTACCAGCGCCACGTCGACGAGGGCGGCTGCCCCTTCGGCGGCGAGTCGTCGCTCGAAGGCGTGCTCGCGCCGATCGACCAGCACCACGCGGGTATCCGGAGCGAGATCGAGGTTCCGGCTGGGCCATGACCACCAGGCCTCTCGTGGGGCACCCCGGCCCACCACCCAGTTGCGATCCTAACGCCGAAAAGCGCACCCGTGGCGCGCGCACTGTGCCGGAAGCGTGCCGATGAACGCGCAGCCCCAGCCACAACCCGAGCTCGTCACGGTCACTATCGACGGCCACGAGCTCCAGGCCCCCCAGGGGCAGGGGATGGTCGAGACGGCCGCCTCGATCGGGATCGAGATCCCGGTCTTCTGCTACGAGCCGCGGCTCGGGCCGCCCGTCGGCGCCTGCCGCATGTGCCTCTGCGAGGTGGAGGGCCTGCCCAAGCTCCAGGCCGCCTGCACGCTGACGGCGACGGACGGCCTCGTGCTCAGGACGGCGCTGACGAGCGAGAAGGCCTCGGAGGGGCAGGACG
>Ga0081538_10000150_pt1 | contig 72682 bp, 74 predicted proteins | sample TabmetS5T2R1_FD_71022 | JGI IMG/M metagenome (GOLD analysis project Ga0081538, IMG submission 71022) | Tabebuia heterophylla rhizosphere microbial communities from the University of Puerto Rico - S5T2R1 | ecosystem: Host-associated > Plants > Roots > Rhizosphere ... | reverse complement strand
CACGAAGCTGCTGGTGCTGGTGTTCTTCATCCTGGTCGCGTTCAGCGCCTTCGACGGGGACAACTTCTCGGACTTCGCCCCCAACGGCTTCAGCGGCATCGAGTCGGCGGCGGCGCTGATCTTCTTCGCGTACATCGGGTTCGACGCGGTCTCGACCGGCAGCGAGGAGACCAAACGTCCCCAGCGCGACCTGCCGGTCGCGATAGTCGGCTCCCTGCTGATCGCGACGATCCTCTACATCCTCGTCTCGGTCGCCGCCGTGGGCGCCCTGCCCGCGGACCAGCTGGCAGGCCAGGACGCCCCGCTCGCCGTGGCGCTGTCCGAGGGCGCCGGGATCGGCTGGGGCGCGGACATCGTCACGTTCGGCGCGCTCGTGGCGATCACGAGCGTGGTGCTGACGATTCTCTACGGACAGACGCGCGTGGCCTTGCGATGTGCCGCGATGGGCTCATGCCGGAGCGTCTCTCCGTCGTCTGGGAGCGCACCCGGACCCCCGTCCTGCTGACGGTGCTCTTCGCCGTGCCGATCGCGCTGCTGGCGGCCTTCGTGCCCCTCACCGAGATCGCCGAGCTTGTGAACATCGGCACCCTGTTCGCGTTCTTCATCGTCAACGTCGCGGTGATCTGGCTGCGGCGGACGAAGCCGGACATGAAACGCGGCTTCCGCGTGCCGGGCGTGCCGGTGGTGCCGCTGATCGGCGCGGCGCTGTGCGTGTACCTCATGACGAAGCTGCCCGCCGAGACCTGGCTGCGTTTCGCCGGGTGGCTGGCGCTGGGCGCCGTTGTCTACGTCGTGTTCGGCTACCGCAACTCGCGCCTGCGCCGCGACGCGGCCTGAGCCCTTCGGGCGCCGCTCGCCGCCAGCAGCAGGCCGGCCGCGGCGATCGCGGCGGCCAGCCATGGCGGGCCTCCGCCGACCGAGGCGTGCCGTGGGCGCCTGGCGGCGGAGGCCACGACCTTGCCGCCGTGCAGGACCGCGATCCGCCCGTCCTCGACGGAGAGGCGCATCGCCCAGATGCGGCGGTGGCTTGCCATCCGGTGTGGGAGATCGAGGCAGAGCGAGGTGCGGCGGACCGTGTCGAGGGCGTGGATGAACGGGTGCTCGCCGCCGGCGTACAGCGTGTACTCCCAGCGGCCCTCGGGGCCGGTGACGCGGGTGATGGGGAGGCCGCGCATGGGCTCGTCGGCCTCACGGGGATCGACCACGGGCTCCTCGAGCAGGCGCTCCTCGTTCAGGTCGTAGACCCGGACCGCGTAGCGGGTGGGGTCGCGGAGCGAGAGCTGCTCGATCAGGTAGAGCCACCTTCCGTCGGGTGAGAGGGCGTCGAAGGCCCACTCGCCGTCGAGCTCGACGGTGTCCCGGACTGCCAGCGGTCCGGTGTCGACGACCGCGAAGCCGGTGTGACGACGGGGGTAGGCCTTGGCGATGCGTGTGAGGACGAGCGTGGAGCCGTCGGCGGACAGCCCTCCTGACGTGCCGTCGTTCGCCACCACCGGCACGCCCCACCTACCGTCCATGATGGACGCGCGGAGCACGCGGCCGCCCTCGGTCTGGGACCGGGTGAGCACGGTCTTCGTGGCAAGGGGGTGGGCGGTGAAGCGATCGCCGCCGGTGGTCTCGACCACACCCTCGGGTCCGGCGTCGAGCGAGGTGACCGGAGGCCCGTCCGCCTGCGCTGTGGGCGCCGGGAGGAGCAGCGCGGCGAGCAACGAGAGGGGGAGGACGAGGAGCGGCTGGAGGGAGTACCGGGGAGGACGGGCGGCGGTCATGCCATCGATACGTCGAGGTGTTGCGCAGGGGTCCCGCCGGGGCGGCCGGGCGGGGCCGCCCCACCTGCCTTTTCGCGTGCTGCGCCCGGGCTACGGCTGCGTCGTTTGCGGCGCCGGCGTCGTCTGCGGCAGCGGCTCGCCCGGCGCCGGTGTCGTTTGGGGCACCGTCTCCTCGGGCGGAGGCTCCTCCTCGGTCGGAGGGGTCGTCCTCTGTTGCGGCGTGGTCCGCTGCGGCTGCTGTTGCCGCTGCTCCTCCTCCCCTCCCTGCGGCTGCCGCTCTTGCTGCTCGGTGGTGTCCGGCGGCGCCTGGTCCCTGGAGCGGTCGCTGCTCTTGCCGCCGCCGAAGAAGGTGGTCCTGCCGCCGCTACTGCCCACCGACTCGCCCGCCACGAGCTCCGGCAGGGTGAGGGCGGCGACTGCGATCACGAACGCGAGCGCCGCCGTGCCGAAGACGGCGCCGAAGGCGATCTTGCGCCGCCGCGCGGTCGGGCCGCCCGGCGCCATGCCCGGGGCGCCGAGCACCGGGCCGCGACTACCCGGGTTCTGAGGATGGTCTCCGATTCCTTGGCCCCGCGCGCCCGCCGCTTGGCGCGGCGGGGTGGCGCGGTCGCCGGAGCCAGCGCCCGCGCCGGCGTCTCGGCCGCGCGCCTGTTGGCCACCCGGGCCGCCGGCGGCCCGGCCCCGCGCACCCACGGCCTGCTCGCGCCCGCCCAGCGGGCTCTTCCGCGGCTCGGCCTTCCCGGCCCGGTAGACCCGGATGGGTGCTTCCGACCCGGGGCCCGGCACGGGCGGCCTCGCCTGACGGGTTCCGGCCGCGGGCTCCATCGGGGCACGGTCGGGAAGCGGGTCGGCACCCGGGCTGGGCGGTCGGCCCGCGCCGCCGGCCGCCGCAAGCGGGCGCCGGTCGGACGCGATGCTCCTGGCGATCCGCTCGGTCGGCCGGTTCAGCATCTCGCTGACCAGCGAAACGATCACAGGGGTCATCGCCGCGGCAACCCAGGTGCCGGCGGTCGAGACCTGCGACGTGAGGAGGGCCGCCGCCGCGGAGGCGGCGCTCGCAATCGCGAGCGTCCGCAGGTTCAGACGACGTTCCTCCTCGCGCCCGGCGGTGCGCGAGCGGGAAGTCATTCGTCACCACCTTAGCCACCAGTTCTCGGACGCGCCCCCCGCCGCCCACGATCGCTCTGCGCCGGCCTATAGGGTCCGCTCGTGGCGTCACCGGGCACACGCGACGCCGATCTCGTCGTCGTCGGCGCCGGGCTCGCCGGGCTGGCGGCGGCCAGGGAGGCGGTCGGGGCCGGGTGCTCCGTGCTCGTCGTCGAGGCCCGGGATCGGGTCGGCGGCCGAGTTCTGAACGAGGACATCGGCGGCGGCCAAGTGGTGGAGGTGGGAGGCCAGTGGATCGGGCCCACCCAGGACCGGCTCGCGGCGATCGCGACTGAGGTGGGCGTCGACACCTTCCCGACCTGGAGCGAGGGCGAGAACGTGGTCGAGTACGGGGGCGGGCTGCGCCGCTACACGGGGACGATCCCCAAGATCAACCCGCTCGTGCTGCTCGAGTTCGATCGCGCCCAGCGCCGCCTGAACCGGCTGGCGAGGAGAGTGCCGCTCGAAGCGCCCTGGGAGGCACCCCGAGCCGCGCGCCTCGACGGTCAGACCGTCGCCACATGGATGCGCCGCAACGTCCCCTCGAAGCCCGGCCGCATGCTGCTGGAGCTCGGTATCGAGGCGGTCTGGGCGGCTCAGCCAGAGGACATCTCGCTCCTGCATGTCCTGTTCTACATCCACTCGGCGGGAAGTCTCGAGCTGCTCACCGACACCGAGGGCGGCGCCCAGCAGGACCGCTTCGTGGGGGGATCCCAGCTCGTGCCGATCCGGATGGCCGAGGCGCTGGGTGCCGAGAGGGTGATGCTCGGCGCGCCCGTGCGGGCCATACGTCAAAGCGGCAAAGAGGGGGTGACGCTGGAGGCCGATGGCGTTTTGGTGCGAGCCCGTCGCGCTGTCGTGGCGATCGCCCCCACCCTCGCCGGCCGCCTCGCGTACGACCCGCCCCTCCCCGGCTTCCGTGACCAGCTCACGCAACGCATGCCGCTCGGCACGGTCGCCAAGTGCATGGCGATCTACGAGGAGCCGTTCTGGCGCAACGAGGGACTCAGCGGCCAAGGTCTGAGCGACACCGGCCCGGTGAAGCTCACCTTTGACAACTCTCCCCCCGGCGGCTCCCCCGGCGTGCTCCTCGGCTTCCTCGAGGGGCGCCGCGCGCGGGAGCTCGGAAGGCTGCCGGCCGACGAGCGCCGGAGCGCGGTGGTCGACTGCTTCGCGCGCCTCTACGGGCCCCGCGCCGCGCGGCCGGACGCATACGTCGAGCGCCTCTGGGCCGAGGAGGAGTGGACCCGCGGCTGCTACGGCTGCCACATGCCGCCCGGGGCGTGGACGAGCTACGGCCCCGCCCTGCGCGAGCCGATCGGCCGACTCCATTGGGCGGGAGCGGAGTACGCGACCGTCTGGAGCGGATACATGGACGGCGCGGTGCGCTCGGGCGAAAGAGCGGCGAGGGAGGCGATGGCCCGGCTGTAGCGGCTCGCGCGGCCGGCCGGCTGTGCCCCCACCGGGGGCGAGTCCATCCACTGTCCGATTTAGGTGTTCATATGGAACACCAGGATCGGACAGTAGAAGAGGTGATCGGGAGGATTGCCCGGTCCCAGCACGGGGTGGTCACCAGGTGGCAACTTCTGGACGCGGGCATCTCAAAGCAGGAGATCCGACGCAGGATTCTGAAGGGGGCCCTCTTGCCCGTCCACCGTGGCGTCTACCGCGTCGGCCACCGGGCGCCCAGCGTCGAAGCGCGCTACATGGCCGCGGTCCTCGCCTGCGGGGAGGGCGCGCTCCTCAGCGGCCGTGCGGCCGCGCATCTGTGGGGGCTGACGAGGGGGAGCGCACCGCCGCCCGAGGTGACAGCGCCAAAGGAACGCAACGTCACGGGCGTTCGCACGCGGCACGCGCGCCGTCGAGAAACGGAGGGCACGACCTGGCGCGGCATCCCGATCACAACGGTCCCGAGAACACTCGTGGACCTCTCCTCAATGCTGTCGTTGGAGGACCTCGCACTCGCCTGCCACGAAGCGGGCGTCAGGCACCGCACGACGCCCCGACAGGTCGATGCGGTGCTCGCGAAGCGGCCCAACGCCCCTGGCGCGGGGGAGCTCAAGAAGGTGATGCGCGGTGACGTCCACGTGACCCTCAGCAAGCTGGAGCGCAAGTTCCTGGAGCGCCTGAAAGAGGAACGGCTGCCGCTGCCGACAACCAACAAGCCGGCCGGGAGCAAGCGGGTCGACTGCCGCTGGCCGGAGCACCGCCTGACGGTCGAGCTCGACAGCTACCGCTACCACCATTCCCGCCACGCCTGGGAGCTCGACCGCCGCCGCGAGCGGGAGGCAAGGGCCCGAGGCGACGAATTCCGCCGGTACACCCGCGACGACGTGTACGAGTCGCCCGCGCAGATGCTCCGGGAATTGAGCTCGCTTCTCCGGGTAGCGAGGGGGTGAGCGAGCGAAGGAGATGACATGCCTCAGTGCGAGGTCTGCGGCAACGAGTACGACAAGACCATGGAGATCACGCGCGGCGGCGAGACACACGTCTTCGACAGCTTCGAGTGCGCCATCCACGCCATCGCCCCCGTCTGCGACCACTGCGGGTGCAAGATCATCGGCCACGGCATCGAGGCAAACGGCTCGATCTACTGCTGCGCCCATTGCGCCGAGCGAGAAGGGGTCGAGGGCGCCCGCGATCGCGTGAGCGCGTAGCCTGCGGCGGATCGACCGGGCCGCCGACGACGTCTTCCAGCCTCACCCACGCCCATCCCGACATCACGGCTCGAGCCACGCGGTCTGCGAGACCCTGAAGATCCCGCTGTCGTGCGGCGGCGAAGCTGATCAGCAGGCTCCCCCTCCCCGGCCCACCCGGTGGAGCGCACCCGGCGAGGAACAGGGACTCCGCCCGGCGGCTGGCTGAGCTCCGGCCCAGCCTCGTCCTCTGCGGACACGTCCCGCCGCTGCGCGACGGCGACCGCTTCGTCCGCTTCGTCGAGTCGCTACCGCTCTAGCACTTCGGCTGCCACAGCGCCACCTCGGCCCCGGCGGGCGCGGCCACCATGCTGCGCCATCCGGCCGGCCCCTCCCGCGGCTCGAGGATCACCGAGGCGCCCAGGTCCCGCGCGCGGTCGGTGGCGCCGGTGATGTCGCAGACCTCGACGTACGGGAGCCACATCGCGCGCTCGGTGTCGTGCTCCACCACTCCGCCCTCCATCCCCTCGCCCCAGTCGAGCGCCAGGTAGGAGCCGGAGCCCATCTCGATCCGCTCCAGGCGCCACCCGAACAAACGCGTGTAGAAGCCGCACGCCCGCGGCAGGTTCCCGGTGTGCAGCTCGAGGTGGACGACGGGATGCGTGGAGGCCGACGCCATGCCCTGTCTCTAGGACCGGCCCCGGCCTGGAAAGTCATCGCCCGGAGGCGAGACCTGAGTCAGCGAGCTCCCGGGACCCGGCGCCCGGCTGCGGACGCGTGTGCCAGTCGAGCCACCAGCCGCCGTGACGCACCGCGGATGCGAGACCGGAGAGGATCCGTCGCGGCATTTCCCCTGCTTACCCCGAAGGAAGAGCCGCAACCGTGTCACCATCGGCGGGGATGCATGCGCACCACCACCGTTCGCACGGCGGCACGGCCGACCGCCGCAGGCTTCAGGTCGCGCTGGCGCTGATCCTCGGGTTCATGGCCGTGGAGGTCGTGGCCGGCATCCTCGCGTCTTCGCTCGCCCTGCTCTCGGACGCCGCACACATGCTCACCGACGCCGGCGCGATCGCCCTCGCGCTCGGGGCCGCGGGCCTCGCGGCCCGCCCGGCCGCCGGCGGCTACACGTTCGGGCTCAAGCGGGCCGAGATCCTGTCCGCCCAGCTGAACGGCGCCACCCTCGTCGCGCTCGCCGCCGTGATCCTCTACGAGGGCATCCGCCGCCTCTTCGACCCGCCGGACGTGGAGGGCGTGACCGTGCTGGTGGTCGCGATCGCCGGCATCGCGGTCAACCTCGCCGCCACCTCCGTGCTGGCCGGCGCCGACCGCCGCAGCCTCAACGTGGAGGGCGCGTTCCAGCACGTATTGACCGACCTGTTCGCCTTCGTCGCCACCGCCGTGGCGGGCGCTGTGGTAATCGTCACCGGATTCACCCGCGCGGACGGCATCGCCGCGCTCATGGTGGCCGCGCTCATGCTGCGCTCCGGCTGGGCGCTGCTGCGCGACTCCGGCCGCGTGCTGCTGGAAGCCGCGCCCAAGGACCTCGACCCGGACGAGATCGGCCGTACGCTCGCCGCCCAGGACCACGTGGTCGAGGTGCACGACCTGCACGTGTGGGAGGTCACGTCCGGCATGCCGTCGCTGTCGGCGCACGTCACGGTCGGCGCCGGCTGCGACACCCAGGTCCACCGCCGCAAGCTCGCCGAGATGCTGCGCGAGCGCTTCGGCATCGACCACACGACCCTCCAGGTGGAGGCCCGGCACGAGGGCCCCCTGGAGATCGAGCCGCTCAGCCCGCGGACCACCTGACATGCCGCGCTTCGTGATCCAACAGCACGCCGCCACCAGCATGCACTGGGACTTCCGCCTCGAGGTGGATGGCACCTTCAAGTCCTGGGCGGTGCCCAAGGGCCCCTCCACGGACCCGCGCGACAAGCGCCTGGCGATGGAGGTGGTCGACCACTCGCTCTCCTGGGGCGACTTCGAGGGTGTGATCCCCGAGGGCGAATACGGCGCCGGGCCGGTGATCGTGTGGGACCGCGGCACCTACGAGAACCTGCGCGACCAGCGGATCGGCGAGTCCCTCGCCGCCGGGCACGCGTCCTTCTGGCTGGAGGGCGAGAAGCTGCGCGGCGGGTGGTCGCTGAGGCGGACCGGAGGCCGCCAGTGGCTGCTCGTGAAGCGCCGCGACGAGGAGGCCGACGCCCGGCGCCGGCCCACGAGCACCCAGCCCCATTCGGTGGTCAGCGGCCGGACGATCGAGGAGGTCCGCGAGGGCCGTTAGCGGGGCCCGCGCGGTGGCCACGGGTGTGGTCGTGGCCGCGGTGGCCAGCGCGAGGCGCGCGTCGAGGAGGAGCGCGCCGGCGACAGTTACACGGGAGCAGGGGCGGGTACCTCCTAGGCATGCCACCTCGCGGAGTCAAGAAGGGCACCAAGCGGGCCCGTCAGTACGAGCACATCAAGGAGAGTCAGAAGGAGCAGGGCCGCTCCGAGGACCGCGCCGAGGAGATCGCCGCCCGCACCGTGAACAAGGAGCGGGCACGCAGCGGCGAGTCGCGCACCCGCTCCCGCACGTCGACCCAGGACATCTCCTCGGGCCGGCGGGGCGGACAGCGGTCGGGCAGCGGCGGGCCGAAGGGCCGCACGCGCGACCAGCTCTACAACGAGGCCAAGAAGCTGGGCATTGAGGGCCGCTCGAACATGGACAAGCGGCAGCTCCAGCGGGCCGTAGACGCCAAGAAGAGCTGACGCCCTACACCGCGATGAAGGCCGTCCTCACGGACGAGCCCTTCGACGATCCCGGCTGGATCTTCGAGCGCAAGCTCGACGGCGTCCGCTGCATCGCCCACCGGGACGGCGGCGGACCGGCGCGGCTCCTGTCGCGGACCGACCGGGACATGACGGGCCAGTTCCCCGAGCTGGCGGAGGCGCTCGGGGCGCAGCCCCTCGACGACTTCGTCGTGGACGGGGAGATCGTCGCCTTCGCGGACGGCGTGACCAGCTTTTCGAGGCTGCAACGGCGCGCCCGGGAGCGGGTGTCAGTCTTCCTGTACGTGTTCGACATCCTCCGCCACGAGGGACGCGACGTCCGCGACCGTCCGCTCCGCGAGCGCAAGGCGCTTCTCCGAGACGCCTTCGAGTTCGGCGGACGGCTGCGCTACAGCCGGCACCGCAACCGGCACGGCAAGCGGCTGTTCAGCGAGGCCTGCCGCCAGGGCCTCGAGGGCCTGATCGCCAAGCGCGCGGACAGCCCATACCGCTCGGAAGCGCGGTCGCGTGACTGGCTCAAGCTCAAGTGCCACCTCGAGCAGGAGCTCGTGATCGGGGGCTTCACGGCGCCGCAGGGGTCGCGCACCGACTTCGGCGCCCTCCTGGTGGGCTATCACGAGGAGGGCGAGCTCAGGTATGCCGGCAAGGTCGGCACCGGCTTCGACCGCATCGCGCTCGAGACGCTCGGCCGCCGGCTGCGCGAGCTCGTGCGCGACGACCCGCCCTTCGCCGACATTCATCCCATCCCGCGCGGCACCCACTGGGTCGAACCCGAGCTGGTCGCGCAGATCGGGTTCTCGGAATGGACGCGGGACGGGCGCCTGCGCCATCCCCGTTACCTCGGCCTGCGCGACGACAAGCCCGCCGGCGAGGTCGTGCGGGAGCGGCCCTAGTGGTCTCCGACGGAAATACGGTCGTGGCTCGGCGAGCGAGAACCGAGGCTGGGTGGACACGCCAGCGCAGCCAATGCAGCGCATTGGCGAGCATCGCGGGGCCGGCCAGACGAAGGTTCGCAGCCGCCGAACGCGAGCGTATTTGCGGAGGGGACCACTAGTGAGGGCGAAGATCTCGAGCCCCGACAAGCGGCTCTTCCCGGCCGACGGGATCACGAAGCTCGAGCTCGCCACCTACTACGAGCGCGTGGCCGAGTGGATCGTCCCGCACGTCCGCGAGCGTCCGCTCAGCCTGCAGATCTTCCCCGACGGGGTCGAGGGCACCGGGTTCTTCCAGAAGAACGTGCCGAAGCACTACCCGGACTGGATCCGCCGCGTGGAGGTGCGGAAGGAGGGCGGCAAGGTGATCCACCCGGTCGTGACCGACGCGGAGACCCTCCCCTACCTGGTTGGGCAGAACACGGTCACCCCGCACGTGTGGCTCTCGCGTTGCGACCGGATCCACCAGCCGGACCGCATGGTCGTGGATCTCGACCCGCCCCCCGGCGAGGACTTCCCCGCCGTGCGCCGGGCGGCGCGCCAGGCCGGCGACCTGCTGCGCGAGATCGGCCTCGAGCCGTTCGCGCAGGTGACCGGGTCGAAGGGGATCCACGTCTGGACCCCCCTGCGACGCCGAGCCGACTTCGAGGAGGTAAAGGACTTCTCCAACGTGTTCGCCGCGGTGCTCGCGTCCCGCCATCCGGACCACCTCACCACCGAGTTCCGCAAGGCCAAGCGCGCCGGGCGCATCCTCGTGGACGTTCTTCGCAACCGCTACGCCCAGACGGCGGTGCCCCCCTACGGCGTCCGGCCGCGGCCGGGCGCCCCCGTGGCCACCCCGATCGAGTGGGACGAGCTGTCGGACTCGAAGCTGCGCCCCGACCGGTGGACGGTGAGGACCGTGCTGCGCCGGCTGGAGGCAAAGGGGGACCCGTGGGCCGACATCGGATCGGCCGCGCGCGGGATCGGCGAGGCCCGCGGGAAGCTCGAGAAGCTGGCCCCCTAGCGGCGCTGGCAGCGTCCGCACCACACGGTCGTCCGGCCCGCCACGGTGGCCCGCCGCAGCCGCGCGCCGCAGCGCGGACAGCGCGCGTCGCGCTCATCGCGCGCGCCCGTCAACCAGCCTTCCGCCGGCGGCACCCGGCCGGTGGGGATCGACTGGCGCACCACCTCGGCCATCGCGCGCCAAAGGCGCTCGACCCGGCGCCGTGAGAGCCGCCCGACCGCCGTGCGCGGATCCACCCGCGCCCGCCACGCGATCTCGTCGACCATCAGGTTGCCGAGGCCGGCGATCAGGCGCTGGTCCATCAGCGCCGCCTTCACGGAGCCCCGCCGCCCGCTCAGCAGCTCCCGGAGGCCGTCCAACCCCACCTCCGAGGCGTCGGGCCCGAGCGGCCCGGTCACTCGCTCCCGTCCCCGCCGCGATATCCACACACCGCCGAACTTCCGCATGTTGCGGTAGCGCAGCTCGCCGCCGCGGCATACGAACACGATCCGGTCGTGCACATGCCGCTGCGTGCTGCGCCGCTCCCAGTCGAGCCGGCCGGTCATGCCGAAGTGCATGAGCACCTCGGCGTCGCCGGCGGGGGCCATGAGCCATTTCCCGTGGCGCTCGAAATCCCCGAACCGCTCGCCCTCCACCGCCGAAACCCCGCCACCCCGGAGCAGGGTCCGGTCCAGCAGGTCCACGCGCTTGATCCGCCGCCCGGAGGCCCGCTCCGCCACCCGCCGGAAGCCCTCCACATCCGGGAGCTCTGGCATCGGCTCAGTGGATGGCGGTGGTCGCGCGGGCCGCGCCGGAGAGCTCGAAGACCCAGAAGTCCTGGCCCATAACGGGCACGGACACGTTGTAGATCGGCATCCCCTCGAGCTCGGCGTGCAACCGCCCGGAGTGTGCGTGGCCGTGCAGCACCAGGTCGGGCCGGTGCTCGAGGAGGGGCGCCGACAGGCGGTCGCTCCCCAGGAACGGCCAGATCTCGACCGGCTCCCCGTGCAGGGTCTCGGGCACCGGTGCGTAGTGCAGCAGCGCCACCCTGAACGGGCAGAGCGCGATCTCGTGCAGCCCGTGTGACAGCGCGGCCGCTTCTTCACCGCACTCGGCGTACACCGCGCGCAGCGAGGGCTCGCCGAAGTCCGGCAGCCCCAGGCCGCGGAAGCCGCCCACGAACCCCTTTGCGCCCGCGACGCCGAGACGGCAATGCTCGCCGACCACCGTGTGCGAGCGCTCGAGCACCACGATCCCGGCGTCTCGCAGCACCTCCACGACCTCGTCGGCGCGGCCCGCATGGAGGTCGTGATTGCCGAGCACGGCCACCACGGGCGTCTCCATCCCGCTGCAGGCCTCGGCCAGCACCTCCGCCTGCTCGGGCTCGCCATGGGTCGTGAGGTCGCCGGCCAGCAGCACGGCCTCGACCTCGCCGTCGATCGCGTCGAAGGCGGTCAGAACCGCGTCGCGATTCTCCGGCGAGCAGTGCACGTCGCCCGCGGCGGCGATCTTCAAGCTGCCGTCGCCGCGCAGGTTGGCGGCGAGCACGCTGGTTGGCGCCTTCATCCACGTTTCCATACCCCGCGGCGGGTACATAGAACAACGCATGGCGTCCGAGCCCACCGCCGAGCACCCATTCCCCTCGATCGAGGCCTCGCTGAAGAAGGCCGTCGCGGCGCTGCGCGAGGCCGACGTGCCGTTCCTGCTCGCGGGCAGCCTCGCGGTCTGGGCGCGCGGCGGGCCGGAGCCCCGCCATGACCTCGACTTCGTGGTGAAGGAGGAGGACGTCGAACACGCGGTCGACGTGCTGGCCGAGGCGGGCATGCGACCCGAGAGGCCCCCCGAGGAGTGGCTCTGGAAGGCCTGGGACGGCGACGTGCTCATCGACGTCATCTTCGCGCCCCGCGGTCTCGAGGTGACCGACGAGGTGATCGCGCGCGGCGAGCAGCTGCACGTGCTCGGCATCACCATCCCGGTGATGTCGATCGAGGACGTGCTCGCCACCAAGCTCCTCGCCCTCCACGAGCACGAGCTCGACTTCACCGGCCTGGTGCGGATCGCCCGCGCCGTCCGGGAGCAGATCGACTGGCGCTACCTGCGCGAGCGCACGAAGGCCTCCCCCTACGCGGCCGGGTTCTTCGCCATTTGTGAAGAGCTCGGGGTCGCCGAACCTCAGGCGCCCCATGGCGCCGAGGTCCGGCTGCTCACGCCTCCGGCGGCCGGCTGACCGGCCCCCGTTTTCGCGCTCGGGACCCGGGGTAGACCTTCTACATGCCGACGATTGCGGACGAATCGGCCGACCGCCGAATCGAGGCGCTTGTGGAGCGCGGTGAGGACCGTGGCTGCGTGAACCTGTCCGAGCTGTTGGAGCTGACCCAGGAGCTCGAGCTGCCCGACGACGAGGCCCAGGCGCTCCACGAGCGGCTGGAGTCGCGTGGAATCGAGGTGGGCGACGACTGCGGCCACGGCCCCCAGCCCGGCCCTGCCTACAACCACGACGAGCTCGTGATCATGACGAGCGACACGCTGCAGCTCTTTCTGCGCGACGTGCGCCGCCACCCGCTCCTCTCCGCCGAGGAAGAGGTGGAGCTGGCGCAGCGCATCGAGCGCGGCGACCTCGGCGCCAAGGAGCGCATGGTCAACTCGAACCTGCGCCTGGTCGTGTCGCTCGCCAAGAAGTACCAGGGCCACGAGCTGGCGCTGCTGGACCTGATCCAGGAGGGCATCCTGGGGCTGATCCGGGCGGCTGAGAAGTTCGACTGGCGGCGCGGCTACAAGTTCTCGACCTATGCGACCTTCTGGATCCGGCAGGCCATTCAGCGCGGGCTCGCGAACCAGGGCCGCACGATCCGCATCCCGGTCCACATCGGGCAGCGCGAGCGCAAGATCGCCCGCGTTGAGCGTGACCTGGCGGCGCAGCACGGGCGTCCCCCCACGGACGAGGAGATCGCCGCGGCCGCCGAGCTCTCGATCGAGGAACTGCACGAGACGCGCGAGGTGATGCGCACGATCACGAGCCTCGAGCGGCCGGTGGGCGAGGAGGGCGACACCGAGCTCGGCGACCTGCTCGCGAGCGAGGAGCGCCAGCCGCACGAGGAGGTCGAGATCGGCCTTCGCGACAAGACCGTCCGAGCCGCCCTCGACCAGCTCCCCGAGCAGGAGCGCAAGGTCATCAAGCTGCGCTACGGGATCAACGGCGACAATCCCACCCCGCTCCGCGAGGCGGGGCGGCTGCTCGGCCTCTCGCCCGAGCGCGTGCGGCGGATCGAGCACAAGGCGCTCGAGCGGCTCGCCGAGTTCCGCGAGGTCGCGGCGCTCTCCGAAGCCGCGTAGCGGCAGCGCCGACGGGCCCGAGCTCGCCGACGAGGTGGTGACAGCCCTCGACCAAGTGAGTAACGCTCGGCACGATGGGTAAGCCCTCGGCATGGAAGGTACGACGCGGTTCGATCGGACCAATGACGACCGGTCGGTCGGCGAGCTCGTCAACCAGCTCTCTCAGCAGACCTCCACGCTGATCCGCCAGGAGCTGCGCCTCGCCCAGACCGAGCTGCAGGAGAAGGGAAAGCGCTTCGGGACCGGCGCGGGCATGTTCGGCGGGGCCGGCCTCGTGGCGGGGTACGGCGTGGGCGCGCTCGTGGCCGCCGCGATCATCGGCATCGGAACGCTCCTCGAGCCTTGGCTCGCCGCCGTGATCGTCGGCGTGGTGCTGCTGGCGGTGGCCGGGATCCTGGCGCTGACCGGCCGAAAGCAGGTCGAGCGCGGCAAGCCCCCGCTGCCCCAGCAGGCGATCGAGAGCGCGAAGCGCGACGTGGATGAGGTCAAGGCGGCGAGGGCGCGGTCATGAGCGAGCAGGAGACCGAGCAGCTGCGCCGCGACATCGAGCGGACCCGCGCCGAGCTCGGCGCGACCGTCGAGGCGCTCTCGCACAAGACCGACGTCAAGGCGCAGGCGCGCGAGAAGGCCGAGCAGGCCAAGACACAGGCGCGAGAGAAGGCAGAGCTGGCGAAGACACAGGCGCGAGAGAAGGCAGAGCTGGCGAAGAGCCAGGCGCAGGAGAAGCCCGCCATCCCCCTCGCAGCCGGCATCGGGGTGGCGATCGTGGCGCTTCTGCTGATCCGAAGGAGAAGGCGTTCATGACACCACGCTTCCGGCGGAGCAAAGAAGACGGCGACGCCGCCGACCGCGAGCCCCGTCGCGACGGGGCCGGCGAGGCGCCGGAGAGTCCCACCAAGCTGAAGGGCCGCGCCTGGGCCGGGGTCCTGAAGCGCACCGTCAAGGGTTTCCAGAAGGACAACCTGACCGACTGGGCCGCGGCGCTCACCTACTACGGCATCCTGTCGATCTTTCCCGCACTGATCGTCTTGGTCTCGGTGCTCGGCCTGATCGGCGAGCCGGCCACTCAGCCCCTGCTCGACAACCTCGGCCAGGTCGCCCCCGGGCCTGCGCAGGACATCTTCACCAGCGCGATCGAGAACATCCAGGGCAGCCAGGGCGCCGCCGGCGTGTTCTTCGTGATCGGCATCCTGGGTGCCATCTGGGCGGCGTCCGGCTTTGTGGCCGCCTTCATGCGCGCCTCGAACGCGATCTACGCCATGGAGGAGGGACGCCCGATGTGGAAGACCCTCCCGATCCGCGTCGGCCTCACCGTGCTGCTGATGGCGCTGACCGCCATCAGCGCCGTGGCGGTGACCGTGACCGGCGGGCTCGCCAAGGAGGTCGGCAACCTGCTGGGCCTCGGCGACACCGCCGTCACCGTGTGGGGCATCGCGAAGTGGCCCGTGCTGCTGTTCCTGGTGAGCTTCATGTTCGCGGTGCTCTATTGGGCGGCCCCGAACGTCAAGCAGCCGGGCTTCCGCTGGATCTCGCCCGGCGGCCTCCTGGCGGTGCTCGGGTGGGTGATCGCCTCGGCGGCGTTCGCCTTCTACGTGGCGAACTTCGGCTCGTACAACAAGACCTACGGCGCGCTCGCGGGACCGATCGTGTTCCTCGTCTGGCTCTGGATCTCGAACATCATGATCCTGCTCGGGGCAGAGTTCAACGCCGAGCTCGAGCGCGGGCGGGCGATCGAGGCCGGCATGCGCCCGGAGGAGAAGGAGCCCTTCGCCGAGCCGCGCGACACGCGCAACATCGAGACGAGCACCTCCTGACCGTCGAGGCGGGCAACGTACAGACGAACGGGCCGTTCGCCGGATACGCGGAGCCGGACAACCGGCCGCCCTTCCGTGCCTACGCGGCGCTGACGGCGCTGTTCAACGCCGGCATGGCGGTCGGGCTGGCGGGAGCCCGCCGGCGCGGCCACGAGCTGCCCGAGCGCATCGACGGGCGCGACCTCGTGCTTGCCGGAGTGGCCACGCACAAGCTGAGCCGGCTGATCGCCAAGGACCGGATCACCGCCTTCGCGCGCGCCCCGTTCACGGAGTTCGAGCAGGCAGGCGGACCGGCTGAGGTCGAGGAGCGCCCCCGCGGGGAGGGCCTTCGGCGGACGATGGGCGAGCTGCTGGTCTGCCCCTACTGCCTCGGCATGTGGATCTCGGGTGGCTTCAACCTGGGCCTGGTCACGGCCCCCCGGGCGACCCGTTTCGTGGCTTCCGTGCTGACCGGGCTGACCATCTCGGATTTCCTCCAGATCGCCTACAAGGCCGCTGAGGAACGCGGCCTGGGCGGTTCCTAGGGCTCCAACAGGAAGAACTCGAAGCCAACGTCGGGCTCGACCAGGATCTGGCTGTGGTAGGCCTCCACTCTGCGGCCTAGGACCTCCTCCACGACGCCCTTGAACGACGCCGCCATCGCCTCCTGGAACGTGAGGCGCACGCGGCGGACCAGGTCCTCCTCGCCCTTGTTCGCCAGAGTCCGCTCCACCGTGGTCATGGTGTCGCGCAGAACGGTGACCACGTAGCGGTCCTCCAGCATGTACGTCTTTGCGCGCGTCGGCCCGCGGCCGTAGTACTCGCGGAACAGCCGAACGATGCCGTTCGTTACCTCGGCCAGCTGGTCGCCGAGCGCGCTACGGTCGCCCCGGGCCTCCACCGATCCCACCCGGGGATACTCTCACGCGATCGTCCATGGAGGCCACCCCACTGCTCGATTCCCGGCCCTGGCGCCTCTGGGTCGTGCCGCACACCCACTGGGACCGCGAGTGGTATCTGCCGCTCGAGGATTTCCGCATCCGCCTGGCGCAGGTCGTGGACGAGCTCATCGAGACCATGGAGGCGCACGCCGAGCACCGCTTCACGCTCGACGGGCAGGCGATCCTGATCGAGGACTACCTCGAGATCCGGCCCGAGATGGAGGAGCGCCTGCGGTCCCTCCTTCAGAGCGGACGGGTGGAGACGGGGCCGAGCTACGTGCTGCCGGACGAGTTCTTGGTGGGGGGCGAGTCGCTGGTCCGCAACCTGCTCCACGGCCGGGCGGTGTGCGCGCGCTACGGCGCCACGCCCGCGGCGGTCGGATACCTGCCGGACAGCTTTGGGCATCCCGCCCAGCTGCCGCAGGTGCTCCGCGGCTTCGGGCTCGACTCCTTCGTGTTCTCACGCGGCCTGGGCGAGGAGCGTGAGCGGGTCGGCGGTCGCTTCCGCTGGCGAGCGCCGGACGGGTCCGAGGTGCTGGCGCTGCCGCAGCCGGTCGACTACGCCGCCGGCGCGTCGCTGGGACACTCCCGCCGCTCGTCCGAGACGGACCCCGCGAAGAACGCCGCCGACCGCGTGGAGCAGGTGCTGCGCGCCGAGCAGCCGATGCTGGCCGACCCCCGCTTCCGCGACCTGTTCCTCGGGAACGGCTACGACCACTCCGCGCTTCAGGCCGACCTCCCGCAAGTGCTTGCCGCGCTACGCGAGCTGAAGCCGGAGGTGGAGGTGCGACTGGCGCTGGTGTCCGAGTACGCCGGCGCCGTGGCCGCGGAGGACGGGCGCCTGCCGGTGTTCGGCGGCGAGCTCGCCGGCGGGGCCCGGATGAACGTCCTGCGCGGCGTGAACTCCACGCGCATGTACCTGAAGCAGGCAAACGAGCGCTCTGAGCGGGAGCTTGCGAGCGCGGAGACGCTCTGCGCTCTCGCCCTGCTCGCGCGCCCCGGCTTCCGGCACCCGCGCGGGGAGCTGCGGCTCGCGTGGCGCGAGCTGATGCGCAACCACCCGCACGACTCGATCTGCGGCTGCTCGGTCGACGAGGTGCACGACGACATGGGCCAGCGCTTCCGCACCGCGCTGCAGATCGCTCGCCGCGTGTCCGACCTCGCGCTGCACGCGCTCGGCGGGGCGTGGCTCGCCGGGGACAACGAGCTCGAACCCGAACTCCACGAGGGCGCCTACCGGTGGGCCTATCGCCCCTCGCCGGGCGGGCCCGTGCGGGCCGACGCGGTGATCGGCGCGGCCTCGTTCGTCAACACGCTGCCCTTCGCGCGCCGGCGGCTCGTGGCGCTCGAGCTGCCCGGGGAGGCCGACCCCCGGCACCTGCAGGTCGAATCCCATCCCGGCGGCAAGCGCGCCTGGCTCGAGCTGGAGCTCGACGGGTTCTCGGCCGCCACCGTCTCGCTGGACGACCGCGCGCGGCCAACGGCCCGCGAGCGGGCCCGGGCGGTGGACGAACGCGCGATCGAGAACGGGCGCTACCGGGTGACCGCGGCGCACGACGGCACGCTCACCGTGCTCGACCGGCTGAGCGGCGCCACGGTCGCCGGCCTGCACCGGCTCGAGGATGTGGCCGACCGCGGCGACTCCTACACGTTCTGTCCGCTCGACGGCGACCGGCCGCGTGCGCCGCGGAGGGCACTTTCACGGGTCACGGCCGTGGGCCCGGCCTTCGCCGAGCTGGAGCTCTCATACGAGCTCGAGCTCCCCGCCGCCCTTGCGCCGGGCCGCCGGCGGCGGGCGGCTCAGAGCGTGGCCTGTCCGGTGGTCACGCGCCTGCGCCTCGCGGCCGGGTCTGAGCGAATCGAGTTCACGACGCGCGTGGCGAACCGCGCGTCGGACCACCGTCTGCGTGTGCGCTTTGCCTGCCCTGGCCAGGTCGGGACCGTCCGGGCCGAGGGGCACTTCGGGGTGGTCCGCCGGGGTCCGCGGCCGGTCTCGAGCGAATCCTGGTTCGAGCCGCCGCACAGCACCGACCACACGCTCGGCGCGGTGGCCGCCGGCGGTCTGGTGGCGCTCGGCAAGGGGCTCCCAGAGTACGAGGTCACCGAGGAGGGCGAGCTTGCGCTGACGCTGCTCCGATGCGTCGGCTGGCTGTCGCGCGACGACCTGTCCACGCGGCGCGGCGGCGCGGGCCCGGAGCTTCCGGTGCCGGGCGCCCAGTGCCACGGAGACCACCTGTTCGAGTACGCGGTCGAGCTGGGCGAGCCCGGGGACGCCGAGCTGCTCCGCCGCTCGCAGGACTACCGCTTCGACTTCGTGGAGGGCCCGCCGGGCGTGGAGCTCGAGTCGCCGCTGGCGGACCTCGACGGCGACGTGGTGTTCAGCGCGCTGAAGGCCGCCGAGGACGGCGACGGCGCGATCCTGCGCGTCTTCCACGCCGGCCCCGAGGAGCGCGGCCCCGGCGAGCAGCCCCGCCTGCCGTCCCAGGCCCGGCGCTGCCGGCTGGACGAGACCCCGGTCGAAGACGCCGGCGCCCGGCTGCGACCCGGCGAGATCGTGACCTTCCGCCTGTAGCGGGGGGCGCGGGGACGGGTTTGGGCTGGGGAAGGGAACCGTTCGGTTCGTCCCAAAGCGGGGATCAAGGTTCACTGTCCGACCCTGGTGTTCGTTTGGAACGGTGGTCTCCATTGGTGGTCGCAACGGGAGCGGGTGTCTCTCTGGGGGGCTGACGCGGCCGCGGGTCGCGGGCGTCGTGGGGACGATCGGAGCGCACGGTCGCCACGGTCTTGGCCGCGGCTGGGGGAGGCCGACCGGAGGGGTGCCTGAAGTTGCGGCCAACATGGAGGCTGTCGCACAAAGCCGTCTGAGAAAACGCGCAGAATGCTCGCGGAAGTGCATGCCAGAGCCGTCGTGCGAAACGACCTTGCGATGGACCACGCGCTCGCGACGGACGAGATGGCCGATTTCGGAACCCACCCTTAGAAGCGATCCAGTGGCCTCGCCAGGGGTTTGTGCGACAGCCTCTATATCGGCCGCTTCTTGTGGGACCCCCCCCGGCTGGACCGGCGGACATCCTCAACCGGTCATCCACGGCCTGCGACCCCGGCGGCCTCCTCGGGCCACTCGAGGTCGCGGCCGCAGCGCATGCACACCTGCTCGTGCAGCCGCACCACGTTCCCGCACTCCGGGCACTGCCGGACCGGCTCGTCCCGCTCGTTGCGGTAGAACACCGCCGCCAGCGTCCCGAGCAGCGGCAGCACCAGCCCGACGAGGAACCAGATCCAGAACGAGCTGCCCTTGAGCTTGCCGATCACGGCGGCCGACAGGCCGCAGAAGAACGCGAGTACGACGAACTCCAAGGGCGCGGGCTAGTGGTCGCCTCCGCAAATACGCCCGCGTTCGGCGGCTGCGAACCTTCGCCTGGCCGCACCCGCGATGCTCGCCAATGCGCTGCATTGGCTGCGCTCGCGTGCACGACCATGCTCGGTTCTCGCTCGCTGAGCCACGACCGTATTTCCGTCGGAGACCATTAGGTTCGGAGCACGCCGAACGCCCAGATCGCGGCCACCACGGCCAGCACCAGCACGACGATCCACGCGACGGCGGCAACGACCCCGATCACCAGCTTGAAGAGGATGTAGGCGGCCACCAGCAGCACCGCGATGGCGATGACCTTGCGGCCGATATCAGAGGCCATTTGTCCCATGCCTCAAGTGTGGCAGAGCCATAGGCGTTAGAGGCAACCTCTAGAGCAGACGCGCGGGCCTGGTCGCCAGGTAACGGTCGAGCCCCGGCAGGGGCACCGAGCACATCACCCAGCTCGGCCACCAGACCTGGAAGCCCAGCCGACGCAGCCTGTCGAGGAGCCACCAGGAGTCGGTCGTGCAGAAGACGCCGAACGTCTCCGGCTCCTGGTGCTTTGCGACCCGGTCGAGCGCCGCCAGCACCACGGGCACGAGGTGCTCGGGCTCCTCCCCCACGGCCGGCCCGATCTCGCCGTCCGAGCTGACCCAGCACAGCGCCGTGGCCTCTCCGCGCCCGCCGTCCATCATCGCCAGGCAGATGCGGGTGCGGCCGAAGAACTCGTGCAGCCGGGGCCGCTCGTGGCCGATCGCCGGCGGCTCGAGCCGCTTCCACTCCGCCACGGCCCGCTCCGCCGTGAGCGCGTGCACGGCAGGCTCGGTCGCGTCGAGCTCGAGCGACCGGCGCTCGAGGTAGCGCTCCACGCGATGGCGCATGTGCCAGTGGCCGCTCACCGGCATCACCCCGAACTCCGTGTAGAGGCTGAGGTCCGCCGGCCGTCCGAGGCCGAGTACGACCCGGCCGAGATCCGGGCTGGGCGACTCCGGCCAGCATCGCTCGAGCAGCGCCCGGCCCACACCGCGGCCGGCGTGTGACGGCGCCACCCACAGCTCCGTGAGCTCGTCCATGGCGCCGAAGCGCGCCGCGCGCACGTAGCCGACCAGCTCGTCCCCGTCCTCGCAGATCACGTAGCAGCCATCCGGCTGGGCCGCGATGAACTCGAGCAGCGGCCGCTCGCGCTCCCACGCCGACTGCAGGTCCTCCGGGTCGCGCCGGTGGTCGGGCGGTAGCAGGCCTCGGTTCCTGCGCGACTCGTCCCAGGCCGCCTCGCCGAGCTCGAACGTCGCCCGCAGGTCCGAGGGTCCGCCCTCCCGGAACGCCAGGACGCTCATGTCTCCGCGTCGGAGTCGACAAGCGCGGAGGGGTGGCCGAGCTGGCCGAGCTCGGCGGAGGCCCGGCCGAAGAAGAGGCCGATGCCCCAGTCGAGTCCGAGGCGCATCTTCCGCTCCACGCCCGGCATCATCGCCAGGTGATAGGTGCGGGCGGCGAACCAGGCCGGAAAGCCGCGGAGTCGTACGCCGAGCATGGTCGCCACCGCCTTGTGCTGGCCCATGTCGACGAAAACGCCGAGCGACCGGTACCGGAAGGGGCGCGGGGAGCGGCCGCGCAAGGTGGCTGCCACGTTCTCGGCCACGCGGCGACCCTGCCGGATCGCGTGCTGGGCGGTCGGCGGGCTGGGCGCCTTGCGCCGCTTCGCCGGGTCGGGCACCGCGGCGGCATCGCCGATCGCCCAGACGTTCTCGCGCCCCACCACCTTCATCGTCGCGTCCACCTCGATCCGCCCCTGCTGGCTCAGCGGCAGCCCGAGCTTGCGCACCACGGGCGCAGGCGTCACCCCGGCGGTCCAGCACAGCATCCGAGTCGGGATGCGCTCGCCCGTGGAGAGCGTGGCGGAGCGGTCGTCCATCTCCCGCACCGTTGTCCTGGTGAGGATCTCCATGCCCCGGCCGCGAAGCTCCCTCGACGCGAACTCGGCCAGGGGCGCCGGGATCTCCAGCATCACCCGGTCCTGAGCCTCGACCAGGACGAAGCGCGGCCCGACCATGCGACACCGCGGGTAGCGGTCGATCACGTCGGCGACGTAGTCCTGCAGCTCGGCGATGCCCTCGAGCCCGGCGTAGCCGGCGCCCACGAAGACGACGGTGAGGTACTCCCGGCGAGCCTCGTCGTCGGGGAGCGACTCGGCGATCTCCATGTTGAGCAGGAGCCGGTTCCGCAGCGCGATCGCGTCGGCCAGCGTTTTGAAGCCGAGCGCGTGCTCGGCCACGCCCGGCACCGGCAGCACCCGCGACACCGAGCCGGGCGTGAGGACCAGCTGGTCGTAGCGAAGGGTCTCCTCGCGGCCGTCGACCGTGTGTACGTGCACCTCGTTCCGGTCCGGGTCGGCCCCGACCAGGCGGCCGAGACGGATGTCGGTCCAGTCGAGCTCCTCGCGCAGCGGCACGACCACGTGACGGGGCTCGAGCGAGCCCGCCGCGGCGCCGGGGAGCAGCGGCGTGTACAGCAGGAAGTTGACGTCGGTGATGAGCTGGATCCGGGCGCTGTGCCGCGGGAGTCGCCGCTCCAGGCGCCGCGCCGCGTACAGGCCGCCGAAGCCGCCGCCGGCGATGACCACTTCGAACGCCACTAGGACCGGGCGGCCCGCCGCGCCTCGTCGAGGGCAGGGCGCATCCGCCGGGGGAGGCGGCGCCGCACGCGCCATGGCGCGCCGGCGAAGGCGTGGTTGGCGACGGTCGCGAAGCCCGTCTCGTCCACACGCAGGGCCAGAAGAAGGTGGGCGATGCGGTCCGACGGCGGCAGCTCGGGCTCCGTGGTGCGAACGCAGTAGCAGTGCACCCGCCGTCCGCCCGGCATCACGAGCAGCGCGCCGGCCTCACCCACCAGCCAGACGCCCAGCTCGCCGCGCTCGAGCGCCAGCCCGGTGCCGCGCTGAAGCTCGCGCTCGTCGTGCCCGAGCAGGTCGCCGAGGAGGCCTTGCGCGGTCGGCTCGGACGCCTCGTTGCGCGGTCCCTTCTGGCGCACCACGCTGGCGCCGCGAAACGCGTACAGCTCGGGGATGATCCAGGCGTGCGCCAGCGCCGCCAGCGACACCGGAGCGGCAAGCGGCTCTAGCCACAGCATCCCCGCGGCGGCGACCACGAATGGGACCGTGTAGAGCAGCGTCCACGCGTGCCAGATCCGGCCCCAGCGCCGAAGCCAGCGTACGTCGGTGCGCGTTCGCCACGGGACGGTGGCGAGCTCTGGAAGGGCCTGCCCAGCCGCCACGGAAGCGGCTAGCCGCCGGCGATCGGCCGCCGCATGATCACGAGGTCGGCCTCGCGCGGCAGCTCGCGTACGTGCGTGGCCTTGCCCGGGCCGTCCGGCACCGTGCCGATCCAGCCGAGCTCCGTCTGCGAGCGGAACTCCTCGACAGCCCCCGCGAACGCCTGGTCGTCGGCAGCGGTCCATTCCGCGAGGGTGGTGTGTCCCGTGCCGTCCATCCGAATCAGTCGCGCCATCCCGGGCTCCTCTCGGTCGAGGTCGATCCGCGCGCGCCCGGCCGAGCCGAGCGCTTGCTGCCTGGCGCCAAGGATACGCCTGCATGGCACCACCCTTCCCGGGTAGTGACGCGAGAGCACCCTCACGGAAGGAGATTCAGATGAGCGGGAGAACGAGAGCACGCCGAGCAGGGCGCCGCGGTGGCGGCGGCCGCTCCACGCAGGGCGGCCCCGCCGCACTGGTGAACCGCGTTACCGGAATGCTGGGCGGATCGGGCCGCAGCCGTTCGGGCGCCGGAGCCGGCCTGGCGAACCGGGCTTCCGGCTTTGTGCGCGGCTTCATGCGCGGCGGCAACGGCGGCCGGCGCGGCCGGGGCAGGCGCCGCCACTAGCTTCCGAGCCGGTCCCGGATCAGCCGCTGGACCTCGCCGCCGTCGGCGCGGCCCTTCGTCTCGCGCATCACCGCGCCGACGATCGCTCCGATAGCGGCCTTCTTGCCGGCCTTGTACTTGTCGACGGCGTCGCCGTTGTCGGCGATTGCCTGGTCCACGATCGCACCCAGCTCGTCCTCGCCCGCGCGGCCGAGGCCTTTCGACTCGACCACCGCGGCCGGGTCGCCGCCCTCGGCCACCAGCACGTCGAGTACCTCCTTGCCGGCCGAGGCCGAGACCTCCTTGGCCGCCACCATCTCCACCAGGCGCGCGAACGCGGCCGGCTCGAGCTTCGTGCCGGAGGGGTCCGCATCCCCGATCCGCGCCGTCAGCTCGTTGGTGGTCCAGTTGGCCAGCGTGCGCGGGTCCCCCCCGTCGGTGGTCAGCGCCGCCTCGTAGAAGTCGCCGAGCTCGGAGCGGAACGCCAGCAGCTTCGCGGCGTCGACCGGCAGTCCCAGCTCGCGCTCGAGCCGCTCCGCGCGGGCCGCCGGGAGCTCCGGCAGCGCCGTCCGGGCACGCTCGAGCATCTCCTCCGTGGGCGCCAGCGGCACCAGGTCGGGCTCGGGGAAGTAGCGGTAGTCGTGCGCCTCCTCCTTGGAGCGCAGCGAGCTGAGGCTCCCCGACTGCGGGTCGTAGTGCAGCGTCTCCTGCTCCACCTCGCCGCCGTCCGCGACTATCGCCTCCTGCCGGCGGATCTCGGCGTCGATGCCGCGCTCGAGGAAGCGGAACGAGTTCATGTTCTTCAGCTCGGTCTTCGTGCCGAGCGTGGCCTGGCCGGCCGGGCGGATCGACACGTTCGCGTCCATCCGCAGCGAGCCCTCCTCCATGTTCACGTCGGAGACGCCCAGGCGCCGCAGCGTCGCCTGGAGCAGGCGCCCGAAGTCCGCAGCCTCGGCGGCCGACCGAAGGTCGGGCTCGGTCACGATCTCGACCAGCGGGGTGCCGCCGCGGTTGAAGTCGACGACGCTGGTCTCGGCGCCGTGGATCCTGCCGGAGCTGCCCGCGTGCACCAGCTTGGCGGCGTCCTCCTCGAGGTGGACGCGGTGGATGCGCACGTCGCCGAGGCGGCCCCCGGTGCAGAGCGGGATGTCGTACTGGCTGATCTGGTACGCCTTCGGGCTGTCCGGATAGAAGTAGTTCTTGCGGTGGAAGACCGACCGCGGGGCGATGTCGCAGTCGAGCGCCATGCCGATCATCAGCGCGTAGTGCACCGCCTCGGCGTTGGTCACGGGAAGCACGCCCGGGTGCGCGAGGCAGATCGGGCAGGTGCGGGTGTTGGGCTCCTCGCCGAACGAGAGCTCGCAGCCGCAGAACATCTTCGTCCGGGTCGCCAGCTGCACGTGGATCTCGAGTCCGATGACGGGCTCGTACTCGCGCACGCTCATGCCGGCACCGGCACCCCCTCGAAGCCGATCGCCTTCTCCAGCGCATGGGCCGCGTCGAGGATGCGACCCTCCGAGAACGCTGGGCCGGCGATCTGGAACCCCACCGGCAGCCCCTCGGACAGCCCGCAGGGGATCGACACGGCGGGCGTGCCGGCCAGGGGCATCGGCACCGTGAAGTAGTCGGACAGGTACATGGCGAGCGGGTCGGCGGTCCGCTCGCCGAGCTTGAAAGCGACCGTGGGCGAGGTGGGGGTCACGACGAAGTCCACCTGCTCGAACGCGGCACGGAAGTCCTCGACGATCCTGGTCCGCACCTGCTGGGCCTTCCCGTAGTAGGCCTCGTAGTAGCCCGACGACAGCGCATAGGTGCCGATCATGATGCGGCGCTTTACCTCGGCGCCGAAGCCCTCCGCGCGCGTGTGCTCGTACATCGAGAGGAGGTCGGTGTAGTCGTCGGTGCGATAGGCGTACCGCACCCCGTCGTAGCGGGCCAGGTTGGCGCTCGCCTCGGCGGGGGCTATGACGTAGTAGGCGGAGATGCCGTGGCGGGCGCTCGGCAGGTCCACGTCGGTGACCCTGCCGCCGAGCTCCTCGATCAGCTCGAGCGTGCGGCGGCAGACCTCGGCCACACCCGCGTCGAGGCCCTCCTCCTCGAGGCCCCAGGAGCCGAACCGGAGCCCGTCGAGCCGCTCGGCGCTCGGCAGAGGGACCTCGTCCGGGAGCCCGATCGAGGTGGAGTCGCAGGGATCGCGGCCCGCGAGGGCGCGCAGCATCACGGCGGCGTCCGTCACGTCGCGGGTCAGGGGGCCGCACTGGTCGAGCGAGGAGGCGAACGCGATCATCCCGTAGCGGCTGACCGCGCCGTAGGTGGGCTTGAGGCCGACGATCCCGCACAGCGAGGCGGGCTGGCGGATGGAGCCGCCGGTGTCGGTGCCGATCGCCCAGGGCGCGGTGCCGGCCGCCACCGCCGCCGCGCTGCCTCCGCTCGAGCCGCCGGGCACGCGCTCACGGTCCCACGGATTCCGGACCGGGCCGAAGCCGGAGTTCTCGTTGGAGGAGCCCATGGCGAACTCGTCCTGGTTGGTCTTGCCGAGCACATTCGCGCCCGCCGCCTGGAGGTTGCGCACGCTCGTCGCCGTGTAGACCGGCAGGTAACCCTCGAGGATGCGCGACCCCGCGGAGCTCGGCACGCCCTCAACGCAGAAGAGGTCCTTGACGGCCACCGGCGGCAGCTCACCGCCACCGTCCTCGCCGGCCACCCAGAGGTACGAGCCGAGCTCGTCGTCCTGCGCCCGCTCGCGCCAGAACTCGAACACCTCCTCGCCCGAGACCTCGCCGGCCCGGATGAGCTCCGCTTGCTGGGCCGCGGTCTTTGTGAGCAGGTCGCTCACGACGCACCCGGGCTGGGCACCCGGAAGCCGCCGTCGGCCGCGTCCGGGGCGCCCTGGAGCGCCCTCTCGCGCGGGAGGCTCGGGCGCGGCGCGTCCTCCCGCATCACGTTCTGGAGCTCGACGACGTGAGACGTGGGCTCCACGCCCTCGAGGTCGAGCCGGTTCATGCGCTCCACGTGCTCGAGGATCTTGGACAGCTCGGCGGGCATCCGCTCGAGCTCCTCGTCGCTCAGGCGAAGGCGCGCCAGCCGGGCGACGTGGAGGACCTGGTCGCGGTCGATCATGGCCGCCGATTGTAGGAGCGGCGGACCGCCGCCGCTCCCTAGGACCCGAACGCGGCGCGGTCGATCACGCGGCGCTCGTGCGTGCCCACTCCGATCGTTCGCTCGCCGTCTCGCACCTCGACGGCGAAGCGGAGCTTGCGGCCCTCTACGATCTCCTCGAGCCGGGCGTGGACCGTGCACGCGGTGCCCTCGCCCGCGGCGCCCACGTGCTTCACGCAGACTTCGAAGCCCACCGTCGCCTTGCCGTCGGGCAGGTTCTCGAGGGCGAGGATCGAGGCGCAGCGCTCCATCATCCCGATCATCCCCGGCGTCGAGAGCACCCTCGCGCCGATCGTGCCGCCCACGTCGGTGAGCAGTCTGTCCGCGACGGTGAACTGATCGGTCCGCTCGATGCCCGCCTCGAGGCTCACACCGCCTGCCTCATCTCGCGGAACTCGGTGTGCGGAGGCGCGCGAAGGTCATTCCGGGCGAGGAGCCGGCAGAGGCTCGATGTCGGCCGGGGGCGGCGTCGGGCGGCCGGTCAGGTCCGTGTGGTGCCCGGGCGGGGAGATCCGCTCGTCGCGCATGGAGAGCGCGGCGCCGGCGACGATGCCGATCGTCGCGAGCAGGCCAAGCCAGACCCCGAGCTCGCGGCCGTCGAATCCGTCGGGCAGGTCGCCCAGGCGGACCAGGACGAGGACAAGGCCGATCAGGCCGACCAGCGTGACGATGGCGGACAGCGCGACCGGCACCGCCGGGACCCGCTGGGAGGCGGTGATCACCAGCAGGCTGACGCCGAACGCCGCCACCAGGGCCAGGGCGACGTCCACCGCGGTGAGCGCCTCCCATCCGCTCGCGTCCTCGGTGCCGGCCCCGTACCAGGGCAGGAACAGCGACACGAGCAGGACCACCCCGGAGACGGCCGCGATCCACTCGCCCGCTCGGAGCCTTCTCAGGTCCATGGGCGGGCAGCGTAGCGCCGGGCGAAGGGCCGCGCGCGGCGCGCCGAGCGCACGGCCGGCCCATGCCGCCGCCCCCGGCGCGAGGGGGGCGCCGGAGGCGTGCGGACCGGACTCGGCGAAGGCCGCCGCGGGGGATGGCCTGGCCTTCGCCTCTGGGCTTGGAGCGGTGTTTGCCAGCGCCCCACCGGGACGCTACGTCCAAGCTCCCGATGCACATTGCCACCAGCGTCTGGTCTGTACCAGTGGGGTCTACCCGCCTCCGGTGGTACGGATAACCGAACCCCGGCGCGCCGCGCGCAGCGTGTTCACGAGCAGCATCGCGCGCGTCATCGGACCCACGCCGCCGGGCACCGGGGTGATCGCGCCGGCTTTCTCGCGCACGGCCTCGAAGTCAACGTCGCCCACGAGCCCGTCGTCGGTCCGGTTCGTGCCCACGTCGATCACGGTGGCGCCCTCCCGGACCATGTCGGCCGTCACGAGGCCCGGCGACCCGACCGCGGCGATCAGGACGTCCGCCTCCCGGCAGACGGCGGGCAGGTCGCGCGTGCGCGAGTGGCAGTGGGTCACCGTGGCGTTCGCGGCGAGCAGCAGCTGAGCGAGCGGCTTTCCGACCAGGATCGAGCGGCCGAGCACCACCGCGCGTGCCCCCTCGAGCTCCGCGCCGGCCTCCCTCAACAGCTCGATCACGCCGGCCGGCGTGCAGGGCACCATCGCCTCCGCGCGGTCCTGCATGAGCAGGCCGGCGTTGACGGTGGTCAGGCCGTCCACGTCCTTGGCCGGGTCGATCAGCGCGATGAACTCGTCCTGGTCGAGATGGTCCGGCAGCGGCAGCTGGAGCAGGATGCCGTGCACGCGCTCGTCCGCGTTCAGGTCGGAGAGCAGGGACGCGAGGTCCTGCGCGGACACGTCGGCGCCGGGCTCGTGGTGAAACGACTCGATGCCCACCTCGGCGGAGTCCTCGCGCTTCATGCGCACGTACACGGCCGACGCCGGGTCGTCGCCGACCAGCACGGTGGCGAGGCCGGGGGTCACGTCCATGTCGGCGATCTCGCGCGCGACCTCCTCACGGACCCGCGCCGCGACCGCCTTCCCGTCGATGATCCGGGCGCTCATCGCTTCTTCAGCGGCGCGTAGTCGGCCATCAGCTTGCGCTCGCTGCCGTCCTCCGCGAACCGCACCACCACCAGGCCGCCGGGCTCGACGCCCACCACCACGCCCTCGCCGAAGTTGGCGTGCACCACGTCCTCGCCGAGGGCGAACGCGGCACCGGGCGCGGGCGGCTCGGGCGCCCCGGGGGCTCCTCCGCCCCAGGTCGCGGCGGCCGCCGGCCCGGTCGGCGCGTCCGGGTCGCGGTCGGTCAGCTCCACCGGCACCTCGTCCACGAACCGGCTTCGCAGGTTCCAGTCGCGATTGCCGAAGAGCGCCCGCGTGCGGGCGAACGTGAGGTACAGCTCGCGCTTCGCCCGGGTCATCCCCACGTAGGCGAGCCGCCGCTCCTCCTCGAGCTCGCCCGACTCGATCGAGCGCGAGTGCGGGAACACCCCGTCCTCGAGCCCGATCAGGAAGACCGTGCCGAACTCGAGGCCCTTGGCGTTGTGGAGCGTCATCAGCGTGACGAGGCCCTGCTCGTCCTGCAGCTTGTCCTGCTCGGAGAAGAGCGCGATCTGCTGGAGGAACTCCTCCACCGACGGCTCCTCCGCGGTGGCGTCGTACTCCCGCGCGACGCCCACCAGCTCCTCGAGGTTCTCGACGCGCACCTGCGACTCCACGGTGCGCTCCGCGCGCAGCGCGTCGAGGTAGCCGGTCTCCTCGAGCGTCTCGGAGAGCAGGTCCCCCACGCCCGCGCCGCCCTCCACCCGCTCCCGCAGTCGCTCCATCACCGACATGAAGCGGCCCACCGCCTTGGTGGCCGCGGCGGCCAGGCCCGGCACCTTCTCGGGCGCGGCCGCGACCTCCCAGATCGGCTCCCCGATCGTGTTGGCGTGGCCAGCGATGCGCGCCTGCGAGGTCTGGCCGATGCCGCGCCGCGGCGAGTTGACGATGCGGCCGAAGGCGACCGTGTCCGCCGGGTTCACGAGCAGCGTGAGGTAGGCGAGCGCGTCCTTGATCTCGGCCCGTTCGTAGAAGCGCGGCCCGCCGAGCACCTGGTACGGGACTCCGTAGCGCACCAGCATGTCCTCGAGCACGCGGCTCTGCGCGTGGGTCCGGTAGAAGACGGCGACGTCGCTGCGGGAGGCGCCCTCGTCGACGAGCCGCTCGATCTCCGACACGACGAACCGAGCCTCGGCATGCTCGTCCTCGAGCTCGCGGACGTGGACCGGATCGCCCTCGCCCAGGTCCGACCAGAGCGTCTTGTCCTTGCGCGACCGGTTGTTGGCGATGACGCCGTTGGCGGCGCTGAGGATGGTCTGGGTGGAGCGGTAGTTCTGCTCGAGCTTGACGACGTGGGCGTCCGGCCAATCGCGCTCGTAGTCGAGGATGTTTCGGATGTCGGCTCCGCGGAAGCGGTAGATCGAGTTGTGGGTCAGGAGCCCGCCGGCGACGAAGTTGTGGGTCACCTCGACGTCGAGGTCGTAGACGACGGCATCGAGCCTGACCCGCTCGACGCTCTCGACGACGTCATAGAAACCGTCCACCGCGAGCATGACCATGCCGGGGCGCACCGATTGGGCCTGCCTCGTGAAGCGATGGAGGTCCGCCAGCGCATCAACGCTCGCGTCGCCGACAGCCCGGGACACTGCGGGCAATGAAGGGGGTCCCACAAGTTGCGGCCACATGTTGGCCGCAACTTGTTGAACCCCCCTGCGAGCCCGCGACTGCACCAAGTCGTAGCCCGCGAAGTGAACGTGCTCGGGCGTGCTCACTACGCGCCGGCCGCTGCGCGTCGTTATCGCCACCCCTTCGCCGGCCCGCGAGCAGTGGGTTCGCGTGACCCGCGCCGGGCCCAGGTCGCCGCGGCCGTAGCTCGACAGGACCATCTCGCCCTCGCGGATCTCCTCGATCGGCTTGGTCGACCCGTCGGCCATGGTCACCTGCGTGCCGGCCACCAGGCACTGGTCGTCGTCGCCCACCACCGCCAGGTTCCGGTGCTCCTCGCACAGCAGCTGCAGCCAGCGGTACTGGGCGCGGTTCGTGTCCTGGTACTCGTCCACCAGCACGTGCCTGAACGAGCGGCGGTACCGGTCGCGCACCTCGGGGAAGAGCTCGAACAGGTTCACGCACCGGAACAGCAGGTCGTCGAAGTCCATCGCGTTCGCCGCGTGCAGCCGCGGCTCGTAGAGGTCGTAGACGTCGGCGGCGGTCTGCTCGAAGAAGCTCCCCACCTTCAGCCGGTAGGCCTCGGCGTCAAGCAGCGCGTTCTTCGCCTCGGAGATCTGATTTCGGATCCCGCGCGGCGCGAACCGCTTCGGGTCGATGTCGAGCTCCTCGATGCAGTTCTTGACCAGGCGCAGCGAGTCCTGCTCGTCGTAGATCGTGAACCCGCGCGTGTAGCCGAGCTTCTCGGCGTCCGCGCGCAGCATGCGCGCGCAGGCCGAGTGGAAGGTCATCACCCACATGGCCCGCGCGCGGCGCCCCACCAGCGCCTCCACGCGCTCGCGCATCTCCTGCGCCGCCTTGTTGGTGAAGGTGATCGCCAGGATCTCGCCGGGGGCCGCCTGTCCGGTCCCGACCAGGTGAGCGATCCGGTGCGTCAGAACGCGCGTCTTGCCCGAGCCCGCGCCGGCCAGGATCAGCAGGGGCCCCTCGCCGTGCAGGACGGCCTCGCGCTGGGGCTCGTTAAGCCCCTCCAGCAGGGCCTCTGTTGCGACCGGTGCGCTCACCCTTGGCGAGGATAGATGGGCCCGCGGCGGGTCCCTTTATAGATCGCGGCGGGCGAACCCGAACCGGGCCGCGAGGCCCACCAGCACCAGATACGCCGCGCTCCAGAGCCACAGCAGCGCCCCGCCCTCCTGCGCGCCTCCGAACGGCCCGAGCCTGACGATCACGCCCGTCGCGCCCCGCACGTCCTCGGTCAGCGCGTTCAGGCCCGCCTGATAGAGGGCCTCGAAGGGCAGCAGCCAGGACGCCACCTCGGCCACGTTCTCGAGAGTCTCGACGCTGAGGGCGTCGCCGATCTGGCCCAGCAGCCCGGCCGCCAGCCCCGCCCCGAACGCCATGAACACCGCGATTCCATTGGCCGTGGCGGACAGGAAGATCGAGCCGAGCAGCGCGATCGCCGCGATCAGCACCACGCCCGCGACGAGGCCGAGGCCCGGGCTGACCTTCTGGTCGGGCCACCAGCCTCCGGCGGCGGCGGTGATCAGCATCGCCGCCGTGTAGACCGCTGCCACGTACACGGCGCACACGGCCGCCGCGGCCAGGAAGCGGCCGGCCAGCAGCTCCGTGCGCCCCACCGGCCGCACCACGAGCGGCTGAAGCAGCCCGCGCTCGGCGTCGCCGCGCACCGCCCCCAGCGTGAGGAACACGGCCAGCACACAGCCGAGGAACAGCGTGGTGAACATGGCGAGGCCGAGCAGCGTGGAGCCCGTCAGCACCTCGTCCTCGACCGGGGCGGCCTCACCGCTGATATCGCCGATGGCGTCGAACGCCGCCTCGGTCCCCACCGCGTACAGCCCGAGGAACGCGACCGTCAGCAGGAGCACGACCACGAATACGCGCCGGCGGGTCGACTCCCGCAGCGCGTACGCGGCGATCGTCAGCGCCCCGCTCACGACCCCGACACCGCCTCCAGGTAGGTGTCCTCGAGCGTCGAGGACAGCACCCGCACGCCGTACACGCGCTCGCCCGCCGCCACCAGACCGGCCACGAGTTCGGGCACCTCCTCCCGCCCGGCGTCGGGGAAGGTCCGCGTGCTGCCGTCGACGTCGATCTCCACGCCGCGCGCCTGAGCGAGCTCGCCGGGCGACCCCTGTGCCGCGATCCGCCCGGCCACCAGGATCGCCACACGGTCGCAGACCCGCTCCACCTCGCTCAGCAGGTGCGAGTTCAGGAGCACCGCCACGCCGCGCCGCTTCAGCTCGAGCAGCAGGTCGCGCACGATCCGCCGCCCCACCGGGTCGAGCGCGCTCGTGGGCTCGTCGAGCATCAGCAGCCGCGGGGACCCCACCAGGGCCTGCGCGATGCCGAGCCGCTGCTGCATGCCCTTCGACATCGCCTCGATCTTCACCCCGCCCGCGTCCCCCAGGCCCACCAGGTCGAGCAGCTCGCCCCGCTCGGCCGGGCCGCCGCTCGAGCCGGCCAGCCGCTGGTGGAGCTGGAGCAGCTCGTCGGCCTGCAGCCAGCCCGGGAAGCGAAACAGCTCGGCGAGATAGCCGAGCCTTGCCCGCGCCGCCGCCGACCCGGCCGGCTCGCCCGTCACCCGGGCCTCGCCGTCGGTGGGGCGCACGAGGCCGCAGGCGATCTTCACGAGGGTCGACTTGCCCGCCCCATTGGGGCCCAGCAGGCCGACGAGCTCGCCCGGCTGGACCTCCAGATCCACCCCGCCCAGCGCGAGCGTAGCGCCGTACCGCTTGCCGAGCCGGTGGCAGTCGAACGCGGCGGGCACCCGGCGCAGTGTAGGAAGAGGGGCACATGGGACTCCTCGACGAGGTGCGCTCCTCCTGCCGCGCGGTCGCGGAATCGGCCCGCTACGTGTCGATCGACCTCGGCGCGGCGCGCGCGCCCGCGGAGGCCGACCCGCCCGCGCTCGACCCCGAGGCGCACTACCTCGAGGGCAGCCCCGAGCACGTCGCGGCCTACATCCTGACCCTCGACGCGATCAACTTCGGCTCTGGCTGGTTCCCGACTCTCCGCAAGCGGCCCGGCCGGTCCGGCTATTTCACGGTCGCCTGGGCGCTCGCCGACCGCTTCCGCGCGCGCGGGCCATGGTCGGGCGACGAGCTGCGCTCGCTCGAAGCCGCCGAGCTGGCGAGCGTGGTGGGACAGGAGCCGGGCCATCAGCTGATGCGCCTCTACGCAGAGGCCCTGCGAGACCTCGGCCGCTTCCTCGGCGACCGCACCGCGCTCGACCTGGTCGCGCAGGCCGACGGCTCGGCCGAGCGCCTGGCCGGCCTGCTCGCCAGCGGCATGCGCTTCTTCGACGACCGCGGCTTCTACAAGCGCGCCCAGATCGTCCCGAGCGACCTCGCCCTCGCCGGCGTGGCGAGCTTCCACGACCTCGACCGGCTGACCATCTTCGCCGACAACCTGGTGCCGCACGTGCTGCGAATGGACGGCGTCCTTCGCTACGACCCCGATCTCGCTGCCCATATCGACGCCGAGCGGCTCCTGCCGCCCGGGCGCGAGGAGCTCGAGATCCGCGCCTGCGCGCTCCACGCCTGCGAGCAGCTCGCCGAGCGCACCGGCATCCCGCCGCGTGTGCTCGACCTCCGGTTCTGGAACCGCGGGCAGGCGCCGGAGTACAAGGCCGTACCCCGGCACCGCACCCGCTGCGTGTACTACTAGCGGCCTGATGTGGGTTGGGCGTCCGCTGACGTAGGGTCGGCGCGGGCGTCTAACGACGGCAACGAAGGCGGCCCAAGGAGTTGGGGTCCAGCCCGGGGTTTGCCGCGGTCGCGCGCCGGGCGGGAGCGAAGATCGTTCGACCGCCGCACACACCCCAGCCCCTGGCCCGGCCCGGGTGGGCCAACCCCACACCTACCCATCAGTGGCGCCCCCGCCAAGCATCCAGAGGCTTGATGTGGGTTCGCCGCTCAGCCTATGACGGTCGCTGAACCCACATCAACCCTGTAGTGGTCCTCCTCCAAGGCCGTGGCACGAAGCAGCGCCTCCGGAGATGACGTGAACCTTCTGTGACCCGGGCGTTTACCCGCCCGCCGAGTCCGGCCCGCCGCGGCGCTTCAGCGGCCGCACCTCGCCGCCCTCGGGCTTGCGGCCGGTCTGCTCGGCCACGAGGGCCTCGAGCTGGGAGATCCGGTTGGCCAGCCCGGCGATGGCGTCCGCCACGGGGTCGGGCAGGTGCACCCAGTCGGCGTCGGGGCTCTCCGGCCTCTTTCCGTCCACGCGCACGGGGTGGCCCGGGTTGCCCACCACGGTGCAGTTCGGCGGCACGTCGTGGATCACCACCGAGTTCGCCCCGATCTTGCAGCGGTCGCCCACCTCGATCGGCCCGAGCAGCTTGGCGCCCGAGCCGATCATCACCTCGTTTCCGACCGTGGGGTGGCGCTTGCCGCGGGCAAAGCCCGTCCCGCCGAGCGTCACGCCCTGGTACATCGTCACGTCGTCGCCCACCTCGGCCGTCTCGCCGATCACCACACCGGAGCCGTGGTCGATGAAGAACCCGCGCCCGATTCGGGCCGCCGGGTGGATCTCCACGCCGGTGGCCACCTTCATCACGTTGGCGAGCATCCGGGGCACCAGCGGCACGCCGGCCTCGTGCAATGCGTGCGAGACGCGATGGGCCAGGATCGCCTGCACGCCGCCGTAGGTGAGGAGGATCTCGGCGCGGCCGACGCTTCGCGCGGCCGGGTCCCGCTCCTGCGCCGCGGTCAGGTCCTCGCGCAGCTCGCGCGCCACCCGGGCGAGTGTGGTGTTCCCGATCACGGCGCGAAGAACGGGGTGCTCACGTAGCGGTCGCCGGAGTCGGGCAGGATCACCGCGATCCGCTTGCCGCGCATCTCGGGACGCGAGCCGACCTGCGCGGCCGCCCAGACCGCCGAGCCCGCCGAGATCCCGGCGTTCACGCCCTCGCGCCGCGCGCACAGGCGCGCGGTCTCGATGGCGTCCTCGTCGTCGACCGGGACGATCTCGTCGATCACCTCGCGGTTCAGCACGTCGGGGACGAAGCCGGGGCCGATGCCGTCGATCTTGTGGGGCCCGGGCCGGCCCCCCGAGAGGACCGGCGAGGCGCTCGGCTCCACGGCCACCACGTGTAGCGAGGGGTTGCGCTCCTTCAGCCGCTCGCCGCAGCCGGTGATCGTGCCACCGGTGCCGCACGATGCGACGAGCACGTCCACGTTGCCGTCCGTGTCGCGCCAGATCTCCTCGGCGGTGGTGCGCCGGTGGATCTCCGGGTTGGCCGGGTTCGAGAACTGGTTCGGCACGTAGCAGTCGCCCCGCTCGCGGCAGATGCGCCTGGCCTCCTCGACGGCCTCGTTCATGCCGCCCATGGACTCGACCCACACCACCTCGGCCCCGTACAGGCGCAGGAGCTTCTCGCGCTCGCGGCTCATGCCCTGGGGCATGGTGATGATCAGGTCGTAGCCCTTGGCCGCGCACACGAAGGCGAGCGCGATGCCGGTGTTGCCCGACGTGGACTCCACGATCGTGTTGCGTCCCGGCTCGATCCGCCCCTCCGCCTCGGCCGCGGCGATCATGGCGACGCCGATCCTGTCCTTGACGCTGCCCGCCGGGTTGTACGCCTCGAGCTTGCCGATGAGCTCGGCGCCGCAGTCGGGCGCGACGCGCGTGAGCAAGACCATAGGCGTGTTGCCGACGATGTCGGCGAGATTGTCGGGAATCGCCCGGGGCAGGGGCCGAACGCTCACGCCTCGACTGTAGCCGCCGGGAGCCCCGCGCCCGCCGCGCTTCGGCTCGAGGCTTGGCAAGTTAGTTGACCATTGGGCAACAAACTTGCCCCGCCTCCGAGCTACCGCACGCGCCCGCCGGGGGCTCAGCCCGTCCCGGTAGGTCCCGGCGCGTCGGAATGCTGGTCGGTGTCGAAGGTGGTGCTGTCCGTTTCGTCCTGCTCGGGCTCCTGCTTCTTCGGCTCCGGGTCGGCGGCCGCCTTCTCGTCGCGCTCGTCGTGCTCTAGCGATTCGGGATTCTCCATGCCCGCCGTCTACCCGGCAGGCGCGCGGGCACTCGTTCCTCGGTCTGCAGCGCATCGCCGATCAGCCAGAACATCGGCGGCCACAGCCCCACGAACAGCGCACGCCGCTCGGCGTTGCCGCGCTCCTCCTGGTCGACGGTCTTGGCGCGAATCCACAGCGCGATGCAGAGGTAGATGGAGCCGAACGAGCTCACATGCATGTGCCAGCCGCGCAGGCCGATGTCTGAGAGGGCTCTTGTGACCATGTGGGCCGGGTACCCGTGTACTCCTACAGGATGCCCCGACGACCCTCCCTCCTCCGACGACTCACAACAGCGACCCGTTGGCCGCTCGGCGTGTCGCTCACCTCATGGCGCTACCTGTGGCGGATCACGCCGCTGTATCGCAGCGAGGAGGAGGGATCATGGCCCGAGGACGGACCGCCGCCGCTCCCCGACGACGTCAGCCACGAGGAGATCCAGCGCGTGGCCGACGGGGCCGGGCCGCTCTTCCACCGCCGCTACGTGGCGCTGATCCGGCGCACGGAACTCGACCCCGATGCGCTCGTCACGCGCCTTGCCGCGGATCCCGATCGAGCGGCGCCGAGCGAGTTCGCGACCTTCAAGAAGGTGCGCGGTGAGGAGGGCGAGATGCGCGTAGGCGACGAGTACGTCGTGCGGATGCCGGGACCTTGGGACGGCCCCGTGCGCGTGGTCGAGCGTACGCCCACCCGCTTCCGGTTCGCCACGCTCGCGGGCCATCTCGAGGCCGGGCAGATCGCCTTCAGCGCCGACCGCGAGGACGGGCGGCTGCGCTTCCGGATCGAGTCGTGGGCGCGTAGCGCCGACCGGCTGTCCGACCTGCTGTACGACCGGCTCCGCATGTCGAAGGAGATCCAGTTCCACATGTGGACGTCGTTCCTCGAGCGGGTCATCGAGTTGTCCGGCGGCGAGCGCGACGGCGGCCTGCGCATCCATACCCGTCGGGTGGCGGACATCCCCGATGACCTCTGAGCGCCGGCTCGGCGACCCGCGCGCGCTGGAGGCCCTGCATGCGCTGCATGAGAAGCGCCTGAACTTCGACCTCCACGGCCGCGAGGCAATGAGCAGGGATGCCGGCTGGAAGGTGGACGACTACCGCCAGGCGCTCCCTCCCGAACCACCTGGCCCGCCGGCGCCCGGCGGGACCTGGGAGCGGGCACGCCGGCTGATGCTCGACTACGAGTTCGCCGACCCGAAGATCGTGTGCGCCATCTACGCCCCCGACTCGCCGCTGCATGGGCGCGACATGCTGCTGGAGGCGCGCTTTCTCGGACTTCGCTTCCGCTTCGGCGTGCGGGTGGAGGGGGTGGTCGACGAGACGTGCGAGGCGGACGGGCGGCCCGTGCGGGTGTGGGGATGGAGCTACCGCACCCTCCAGGGCCACCTTGAGATGGGTCAGATGGACTACGAGGTCTGGAAGTGGCTCGACAGCGGCGAGGTCGAGTTCCGGATCCACGTGGTGTCACGCCCGGCCCGGATACCGAACGCGATCATCCGCCTGGGCTTTCGCATCTTCGGCCGCCGCCAGCAGGTGCGCTTTGCCCGGCGCGCCTGTGAGCGGATGGCGTGCCTGATGGAAGGCAGGCCGGTGGAGCCAGCGGGCGGCATGCCGGTGAGGGTCGCCGCCGGGGATTGAGCCGCCCGGCCGAGAAGCGTCCGTGGTGCTCGAAGAACGTGCGGCTGGCGGGGCGACCCTGGTCCTACTCCGAGAGCCCTACCGCCTCGAGTGCGGCGCGCGGGTCGTAGTAGCCGTCGATGCGGGCCACCTTCCCGCCGCGAAAGCTCCACACCTGCCCGAACCTGATGACGCTGGGAGCTCCGCTCGTTTCCCCGACGGCATCCATCGTCCCGATCACGACGACCCGGTCGCCCGCGTCAAGAAGGCTCTCGACCACGATGCATCCCCCGAGGGTCCCCAGCCAGTCGCGCCAGAACTGAAGCATGCCGTCGCGTCCCTTCCACTCCGTCCCCATCACATCGGAGAAGCCGCCGATGAAATGCAGCTCGACGTCCTCCGCGGTGTGGGCGACCGCGCCCTCGAAGTCGCGTCGGTTCCACGCCTCGAAGACGGCCCGGACGACGTCCACGTTCGTGTGCGACATGGCCGCCGAGTATCCGCCGTCCAGGGGCAGGGGTCCAGGGGCCGCTCGACGGCGTCGGAGGTAGTACATGGCGACGAGCTCGGCCTGGAAGCGGGACTAGCGCACATCGTACGGCTCGTTTTTCGAGTTTTTTCGCAGCAGCGCACGCAGTGCGACTGAGAGGAGACCGCTCGGCGGGTCGATGCCACGCCTACCTGCAGATCTGTGAGGAACGTCACACCCAGTCGCTGGCGTCCTGCAACCGTTGCGGATAGACCGCGGGGCCAAAAAAACCAACCGAGGAGGCCTCGGATGCCGCACATCAACAGTCCTGAAGTAGGGGGGATGCTCTCCGACGACCGGACTTGGTCCTATCAGGTGGGCAGCTTCTACAGCGGCGGCAGCCCACACGCGGTCGTCACAACCTTCCCCACGGGATCGTTCGCAACCACTCACCGGCGAGCGCCTGATCCGCCGACCGACCGGCGCGACGATACGCTCCGAGTCGCCGCCTGAGTTTCGCGTACCGCCGCACCGCTGCATGAGCGATGCGCTGCGCATGACCGAGCGTCAGCGCTGCCGTCTCGCCGCACGCCACAGCTCAGCGAGCTTCGGGCTGGCATTCGCGTCGAGTGCCGCTGCGTGCACGGCGCGATGGCACTCGCTGCACAGCCCGAGCATGTTGCTCTCGCTGTCGTCGCCGCCTGCTTCGAGCGGCTGCGTGTGGTGCGCGACCTGCGACGCGCGAGCTGCACGGCAGCGACAGACGCGATCGCGTCGCAGCACGCGCCTGCGCAGTCGCGTCGCGCGCCAGCCGTCAGGGCGCAGACGGCGACGCTGCTGCTCGCGCAGATGCAGACGACAGCGCCCGCGCCTGACAGCAAGCTCGAAACAATGCGGGTCTGAGCAGCGCGCGATCAGCGCAATCTGCAGATGATCCCAGCGGAGCTGACGTGCTCCGACCGACCAACACTTGAGAATCGCGGGGGTGCCACTCGACGCACCGCTGCCGCAGATAACGCAGAAGCTTCGGGCCCAGTTCGACGCTTGCGAAGCGATACTCGCGTTCGCCCGGTCGAGGTTCGACCCCTGGACCGGTTACTCGATCGAGAGCGACACGATCGACGTCATAGTCGCCGGGGAAGCGTCGAAGGCGACAAAGACCTCCGAGCTGGGCTAATAGTTGCGCTGTAGTCCATACCTGGATTCGGGCGGTTTTGAGCGGTCCCCCTGCGGTCGATTTCGCTTTCTAGAGCGAAATCCCGCTCTGTGGCGCCCCCGCTTCTAGATGTAGTACATCGGCGCGCCGGTCTCCTGGGCCTCGCGCTCCGACACATCGGCGATGGTCGTCGCGCTCAGCACCGACTTGACGGCCTCCACCGCTTCGGTCCACACCGCGCCGTTCGACCTCGCGTCCGCGCCCAGCTCGCCCTCCAGCAGCTCGACCACCTCGAGCACCGTGATCTCTGAGGGCTCTCGGGCGAAGCTGTAGCCGCCCTTCACCCCCCGCTGGGACTGCAGGATCCCGGCACGGCGCAGGCTGGCGAACAGTCCCTCCAGGAACTGCACCGGTATGTCGCGCGCGCGGGCGATCTCGCCGATCGGCACGGGCGTTGCCTCCCCCCGGCGTGCCAGCTCCGCAAGCGCGCGGACCGCGTAGGGCGACTTGCTCGTGATCACCAGCACCGAAATCCACTCTACGGTATGCGGATGGCCCTGCTCAGGCGCCCTGATCTGTGGCTTCCGCCGCTCGTGTTGATGGGGCTGATCTACCTATTCTCGGCGCAGCCGAGCCTCGACTCGGGCCTCGGCTGGATCGACATGGTCGGCCGGAAGCTGATCCATTTTGGGGAGTACGCCCTCCTCTGCTTCCTCTGGTGGAGGTTGTTGCGCACGGCCATGCCCGACAGGCGGGCCGCGCTCCTTGCCTTCGTCGTCTCGTGCCTCTACGCGGCCACCGACGAGCTCCACCAGTCGTTCGTCGACGGCCGCAACGGCACCCCGGTCGACTGGGCGATCGACAGCGCCGGCGCCGCGGCGGCCGCGCTCGCCGTGACCGCCCGGCGCCGAGTGGCGGCCTGATGCTGCGCCGGCTGCCGATCGAGTCGACGCAGCCGCTGGTCGTCTTCGCCGCGGCGCGGCTGGCGGTGGCGGTTGCGGCGCTCGTCGCGCTGGTCGTGCTCGGCCTCCCGTACGAGGGCCGCGGGATCGCGGTCGTCGCCGGCCTGGGGATTCCGTGGTCGCTCGGACTCCTGTTCGTCGTGCGCCGGAATCCGGAGGCCGTGCTCCACCCGCTCGTAGCGGCGGGCGACATCGCCGTGCTGGTCGTCATCGAGCTGGCTGTGCCCGAGGCGTACGGCGCCACCAGGTTCACGGCCCTGTTCGTGCTCGCCGCCCACGCCCACTTCCAGGGCGAGCGGCGCGGGCTCGCCATCGCCCTGGCCGGCTCGCTCGCCCTGGTGGCGACGACCGCCCTGCGCGGCGACACCCCGCTTGACGGCGAGGTGCTCGCGTTCTACGAGATCGTCTTCGTGCTCTCCGCCGCGGCCGCCGGCGCGGTGGTGGGCAGCCTGCGCACCGCCGAGTCGGCCAGCCGGCTGCGCGCCCGGAGCCTGTCCCGGCGTTCGATACAGGCCGAGAACGAGGTACGGCGGAGGTTCGCCGAAGCGATCCACGACGGCCCGGTCCAGGAGCTGATCGGACTCGACATGATCCTCGGCTCCGCTCGCAAGGCGGCGGACGAGGGCCGCCGCCAGGAGGCGGCGGCGCTGCTGGACGACGCCCGCGAGCTGGCCGAGCGAAACATTCGGGCGCTCCGCGACGAGATCGTGGAGCTCGGCCCCTACGCGTTCGAGGAGCTCGCGTTCGACACAGCGATCGAGAACTGCCTCCCGGTCTGGAAGCGCCGCTACGGCTTCGAGGTGATGGCGACCATCGAGCGGATCGAGCTTCCGGCCGAGATGGCCGGGGACCTGTTCCGCATCGCGCAGGAGGCCGTGATCAACGCCGGCCGCCACTCCGGCGCGGACGCGGTCTCGATCTCACTGCGCACGGTGAACTCCGCGGTCGAGCTGCGAGTGGCGGACAACGGTCACGGGTTCGAGGAGCACGATCCAGTGGGGAGCCCCAAGCCGGGCCACCTCGGGATAGCCAGCATGCGCGAGCGCGCCGAGCTGCTGGACGGCCGTCTCGACATCCAGAGCTCGGAGCGCGGGACGCGAGTGCTGGTCAGGGCCCCGCTGCCGCAGCTGACCCTGTAGCCGGCGCGCCCCTCGCTACTCCCGCAACCCCACGGCTTCGAGGGCTTCGCCGGGGGACCCGTAGAACATCATGCGGCGCAGCCGCCCCTGGCGGAACTCGTAGACCCAACCCAGGCGCTCAGCCATGTCGACTCCGCTCTCCCTCGCCCGAAAGCTGATTCCACCGATCGCGACAACCCGATCTTCTCCTGCCTCGCGCGCCTCGTCGACCCACGGTTCGAAACGCTCGAAGGTCTCCTGAATCTCGGAGAGCCATGCACGCAGGCCATCATGTCCCCGATAGGGCGTGCCGCTGAAGCCACCGAACCGCGAGTAAAGCTCGATGTCGGGAGCGGCGTTGGCGAGGAAAAAGTCAAGCAAGAGGTCGTAGTCGCCCGCTCGCCAGCGAGCGTAGCCCTCGCGTACCAACTCCACGTTGTGCTGCGGCAGAAAGTGACCCTCTCCTCCGAAGCCACCGGAGGCGCATCCTGCCAGCTGCGTCAGTGGCGGTCCAGCCAGCCCGAGTAGCTGGCAATCCGGCCGGCCCGCCCCCACTCCTCGACGTACCCGGGTGCCGCCAGGCGCGGCTCCGGGTACCAGGCCGGCGATGGCGCGGGAGAGCATCGTCGAACGGCTCCTCGGCGCGGGGGCGGGCTATGCCCGGATGAACGCCGCCATGGCCGGCGACCTCGTGAGCTTCCTCGACCTTCGGAACGGGGCGAACGGCGGCCGTGCGGCCGACCCCTTCGACGCGTGGGATCCGGACTACATCCGCAAGACCCTTCCGGCGCTTCGGATGTTCGCCGACGTCTATCACCGGGCGGAGGTCCGCGGCCTTCGCAACGTGCCGCGGGAGGGCCCGGCCCTGCTGGTGGGCAATCACTCCGGCGGCACGCTGATCTCCGACACGTTCGTGTTCGCCCAGGCCTTCTACGACCACTTCGGCCCGCTGCGCCGCTTCCACCAGCTCGCCCACGACCTGGTCTTCACGATCCCCGGCGTGCGAGCCAGCCTCTCCCGCTTCGGCACCGTGGCGGCCTCGCCCGCGAACATGGAGCGCGCGCTCGGCCTCGAGGCTGCGCTGCTCGTCTACCCGGGCGGGGACCACGAGACCTACCGGCCGAGCTGGGAGTCGGCCAAGATCGACTTCGCGGGCCGTACGGGGTTCGTCAGGCTCGCGCTGGAGCACGGCTGTCCGATCGTGCCCGTGGTTGCCATCGGCGGCCAGGAGACCGCGCTGTTCCTCGGCCAGGGCCGGCGAATCGCGGAGCTGCTCCGGCTCGGAAGCCTGTTGCGGCTGAAGGTGTTCCCCGCTCAGATCGGCCCTCCCTACGGCGTGACAGTCATGGACCTGCCCGGCCGTATCCCCCTGCCGGCGAAGATCACGATTCGGGTGCTGCCGAAGCTCGACCTTCGCAAGCGGCTCGGGCCGAATCCTGACGTGGACGACGCCTACGAGCTCGTCACCAACACCATGCAGCGCGCGCTCGGCAAGCTGGACGAGGAACGTCGCCTGCCGGTGGTGGGCTGAATCGGACCTGATCCACCGCATCCGGCGTAGAGTGGGCACGACGCGCGGACCACGCCCGTTCGCCGGTCTGCAGCAAGAGAGGAGCCGTCCACTGACGAAGGCCACGCTCGCCGTCGCGGTACTCGCGGCTGCGCTGTATGTGCTCCCGACCTCCTCGGGCGGCCAGGCGCCGACCGGGGACTCCGCCTTTGGCGAGGGTCGCGTACTGCTGACCGACTTCCGTGGCTCCGTCGAGGCGGGCCCGAACGGCGAGAACCCCCTCGGGGGGCTGACCCTGCACGGCTACCTGGACTTCACCACGACCGCGACCTGCGTGCGCATCTCCGGGAACGCCATCGTCGGCGGTCACCGGATCGACACCGGGCCGATGGCGGGACGCGGGTTCCTGCAGTCGAGCCTGGACAATGGCCCGCCGCTGGACGGGCAGCCGGTGGACGACACCATCTACACCGGCCTGCTGCCAACCCCTCCGGCGACGTGCCCGGCGCCCGGCGATCCGCCGCCGCAGGAGCTGTCAAGCACCGGCGGCGGACCGTTCATCAGGGGCGACCTCACCGTCTTCGACGCCCCGGACGGGTCGCCCGAGCCGCCGCCGGCGGCCCGCGTCACGCGCTTGGGGGTCACCGTCGTAGCGCGCCGCGCGAGCACGGCGGTGACGATACGGGCGCGCATCTGCGGGCGGCGCGGCGTCGCCGTGCTGCTGCTTCGCGAGCACGCAATGCGGGTGGGAACGACGGCCGCCTCCGGGCAGCGGCGTGTCGAGCGCGGTCACGACAAGCGCTGCCAGACCCACCGCGTGCACTGGCGGACCGCCGAGCGGTTTGACGGCGGCTCCCGATACCGGGTCGGTGTCCGGGCCCGCACCACCGGCCGGATCTGGAGCCGCGGGCTCATGCGGGCGCGCGCCGGATAGCCGCACGCGCGGCCGGGTACAACCCCGGCGTGGAGCGCTCCCAGCAAATCGTCGAAGTACTCGTCGACGCCTTCGAGGACCTGATCGAGGCCGATCCGCGCGCCTTCCGGCGCAAGTTCCGGAAGATGGCGCAGGACCCCTTCTCGTTCTACCGCGGCAGTGCCTGCCTCTTCTACGCCGACGTGGCCGAGCAAGAGGACCGCTACGCCGACGAGCGCACCAGCCGAGTCTGGATCCAGGGAGACCTCCACGCGGAGAACTACGGCACGTACCTGAACGCCGCGGGAATCATCGTCTTCGACGTCAACGACTTCGACGAGGCGTACCTGGGGCACTTCACCTGGGACCTGAAGCGGATGGCCGCCAGCCTGGCCCTGCTCGGTTTCGTCAAGGCCCTCTCCGACGACACGATCCACGACCTGATCGAGGCCTACGCCGGCGCCTACGCCGAGCAGGTCCAGACCTTCCATCGCGGTGAGGACGACGAGGAGTTCAGGCTCACGCTCGACAACACCGACGGGGCCCTGCGCGCCGTGCTGGTGGAGGCCAGGCTCAAGAGCCGCTGGCAGATGCTCGAGCGGATGACGGCCGTCCGGGAGGACGATCGGACCTTCAAGGACGGGCCGGGCGTGCGCCGGCTCGACGACGACGAGCGCGAGGAGGTGCTCGAGGCCTACGGGCGCTACCTCGAGACGATCCCCGAGCAGAAGCGCCAGCACTCGGTCTCCTACGAGGTGAAGGACGTGGTCGGCCGGGCGGGCTTCGGGATCGGCAGCGCCGGGCTGCCCGCCTACAACCTGCTCGTCGAGGGTCGGTCGCAGGCGCTCGAGAACGACGTGGTCCTATCGATGAAGCAGGGCAACGTCGCGGCGCCGAGCCGGGTGGTGGACGACAAGCGCATCACCGAGTACTTCCAGCACGCCGGGCACCGCACCGCGATCTCACAGCGCGCGCTGCAGGCTCACGCCGACCCGTGGCTCGGGTGGTGCGAGCTCGACGGCAGGGGGCAGGTGGTGCAGGAGATCTCGCCCTACGAGGCCGACCTCGACTGGGATCACGTTAGCGAGCCCGACGAGATGCTGCCACTGCTTCGCTGCCTGGGCCGGGCCACGGCGAAGATCCACTGCGTGTCGGACGCCGGCAGCTCGGAGGAGCTGGTCGACTTCCAGACCGAGGAGGCGATCCACGCCGTCCTCGACGACGACTTCGCCGGAGAGCTGGCGGAGTTCGGCGCGGCCTACGGCGAGCGGGTGCGCGAGGACCACCGGCTGTTCGTGGACGCCTTCCGCAACGGGGAGATCCCCGGGCTGGACGAAGAAGGCGGCGCGCCCTAGATCCAGCCGCGCTCGGTTGCGATGAGCACCGCCTGCGCGCGGTCCACTGCGGCCAGCTTCGCGTAGGTGTTGTGGAGATGCGTTCGCACCGTGCTCGTCGAGAGCTCCAGCTCTTGTGCGATCTGCTTGTAGACCTTGCCCTCGGCGAGCCGCTTCAGCACGTCGACCTCGCGGGTCGAGAGCGGGCACGGCTCGACGTTGCGCTTCGCGTTGCCGTTGCCGTGCGGCAGCTCGTACATGACCTCGCGCAGCTGGCTCGTGGAGAGGCCGCATGCGCGGGCGGCATGCAGCAGCGCCTTCGGGTTGACCGCCTGCGCGTGCCCGTAGTGGGCGAGCATGTCGGCCAGGCGGACGAGCGCGGCCTCGGTGTCGGCGTCGTCGGCGTGGTGGCGCTCGATGGCCATCGCGAGCCGGGCGGGCAGGCCCCAGCGGCGGGCGAGCACGCCTCCCACGAGGGCGTGGTCCACGCCGAGCTCGAGGCGCTCGCGGTGCAGGCGCTCCTCGGGCGTCCGGGCGGCCCCGTGGATCTGCGCCGGGTACGCCGGATAGGCGTGGCCGAGCACGAGCTTCCCGATGTCGTGCAGGAGCGCCGACACGAGCAGCTGGTCGCGGTCCTCGTACTCGAGCTCGCGGGCGAGCCGGTCGGCGGCGGCCTGCGTGGCCACGGCGTGCAGGCGGAAGCGTTCCGGCAGCACGTCCCAGCCCGGGGTCCGCTCGAAGAAGTCGAATGTGGCGGTCCGCGCGGCGAGCGTCTCGACGCCCTCGGGCGAGAGGATCTCCACGCCCTCCGGGATGCTGGCGACCTTGCCCCGCTTGCGTTGCCCGTTGCGGTTCGCGATCCGCAGGACGGCGATCACGAGCGCTACGTCGGACTCGACGGCGGCGACCACCTCTCCCACGGAGGAGCGGTCCTCGCGCACCACGCGCAACACCCGGTTGCGCGACTCGGCGAGCGCGGGGAAGACCTCGAGTGCCTCGAACGCGGCGGTGAGACGGCGGCCGTGGCCCTCGCCGCGGCGGCCGACGGGTGCGGGGGCGGGAGCGCCTATCGTCGCTGCTGCGTTCATCGTCCCCATGGCTATCGGCACGGGCACAACCAAGGTTTAGGGTCGGTTTATCGGCCGGCGTCGTGCCGCAGCGCGGCGTCGATCCGGGCGAGCGTCTCGTCCCTGCCGAGCGCCGCCACGGACTCGAATATCCCGGGCGAGACCGTGGTGCCGCTGATCGCCACGCGCACCGGCTGGAAGACGTCCCTGGGCTTCACATCCAGCCGCTCCACGACCCCCCGCAGGGCCCGCTCGATCGTGTCGGTGTCGAACGGCTCGGCCGTCTCGAGCGCCTCGCGCGCGGCGCGCAGGCGCTCGGGCCCGCCGTCGCGCATCACGCGCTCCCAGGCCTGCGGGTCGATCTCACGCCGCTCGACGAGAAACCCGGCCAGGGGCCAGAAGTCGGCGAGCGTCTGCATCTTCTCCTGGCTGATCGCCACCGCCTCGGGCGGCACCTCGCGCCCGTACAGCTGCTCGAGCCTCCCCCCCAGCTCGGCCCGGTCGAGCTCCCGCAGGTAGCGGCCGTTCATCCAGCGGAGCTTCTGCTCGTCGAACACGGCGGGGTTCTTCGACACCCGCTCGAGCGAGAAGCGCTCCACCAGCTCCTCGGTCGTCATGAAGGTGGTGCTCTCGTCGTAGCCCCAGCCGAGCAGCGAGACGTAGTTGCGCACGGCCTCGGGCAGGTAGCCGGCGTCGCGCAGCTCCTGAACGGACGCCGCGCCGTGGCGCTTGGAGAGCTTCTTGCCGTCGGGCCCGTGCAGCAGCGGGATGTGGGCGTAACGGGGCGGTTCTGCGCCGAGCGCCCGCAGGAGCATGATCTGGCGCGGCGTGTTCGACACGTGGTCCTGCCCCCGCACCACGTGCGTGATGCCCATGTCGCGGTCGTCGACCGAGACGGCGAGGTTGTAGAGCGGGCTGCCGTCGGAACGGCGGATGACGAAGTCCTTGATGCCGGAGTACGGGGTGGCGATCTCGCCGAGCACCGCGTCGTCGAAGGTCAGCTCGCCCTCGGGCGGCACACGGAAGCGCACGGCGCCCTCGTCCTCGTAGGCGTGGCCGGTCTCGAGCAGCCGCTCGACCGCCTCCGAATGGCGCTCGCGCCGCTCCCACTGCGACAGCGGTCCCTCGTCCCAGTCGAGCTCGAGCCAGCGCAGCGCCTCGAGGATCAGCCCGACGTTCTCGGGCGTGGAGCGCTCGCGGTCGGTGTCCTCGATGCGCAGCACGAAGGTCCCTCCCCGCCCGCGCGCGAGAAGCCAGTTGTACAGTGCCGTCCTCGCGCCGCCGATGTGCAGCACGCCGGTCGGAGACGGCGCGAACCTCACCCTCATGCTCATCGGCGCCCATGTTTCCACGGCAGGCGGTCTGGTGCAGGCGCACGAGCGCGCGGTCGAGCGCGGCTGCGCGGCGATGCAGGTCTGGGGCCAGTCGCCCCGCGCGTGGCGCCCGACCCGCTGGAAGCCCGACGACGTAGCGGGCTTCTGCGACCTCATGGCGGACGGCCCCGTGCGGTCGGTGGTCATCCACGCGATCTACCTGATCAACCCCGCCTCCACGGACCCCGAGCTCAGGAAGAAATCCGCCGACTCGCTGATCCACACGCTCCGGACGGGGGACCAGATCGGCGCGGACGGCGTGGTGCTCCATCCCGGCTCGGCCAAGGGCGAGCCGAACGAGGAGGCGCTGCCGCGGGTGGCGGAGCTCGTCAAGCACTCGCTCGACGAGTCCGAGCGCTGCCCGCTCCTGCTCGAGAACACGGCGGGCGCCGGCGACACGCTCGGGCGCTCGTTCGAGGAGCTCGACCGGCTGGTCAAGCTGTGCGGCAGGCGGAAGCGGATCGGCCTGTGCCTCGACTCGTGCCACATGCTCGCCTCGGGTTTCGACATCACGACCGCCGACAGGCTCGCCGACGTGATCGACCGCTTCGACTCGGTCGCGGGCCTCGACCGCCTGCTGTGCCTCCACATGAACGACTCGCAGGCCCCGCTCGGCTCGAACCGCGACCGCCACGCGCCACCCGGCGACGGCGAGCTCGGGCCGCGCGGCTGCGCCGCCTTCCTGTCGGAGCCCCGCTTCGAGGGCCTGCCGGTCCTGTTCGAGGGCCCGGGCGTGGAGGGCAAGGCGGCGGCCAAGGCGGACATCGACCGGATGAAGGAGCTGCGCCGGAACGGGCTGCGCTCGCGCAAGCGGCGCCGCCGTTAGCCCGGCCGCACCACGCCGGCCTTCACGATCAGCCCGAGAGGCTCGCGGGCACCGTTATCACGCGGTCGACGACGGAACCGCGGAACCACTCGAACACACGGGCGCCCGGCGGCGCGTTGCGACTCACGCGGAAGATCGCGACCTGGGCGGGAGCGATGTCGCCGCGGTCGAGCCGGAAGTCGCCGAGGAGGCCGTCCTCCACCTCGACGTTGCGAAGCTCCTGTAGCACCGAGGCTCGCGTCCCGTCGGAGCGCGCGATCGCATCCAGCACGACGTCGGTCGCCTGCGCCGCCGTGAGAACACCCTGGACCGGGTCGTCGAGCGTTCCGTAGTCGCGAGCGAAGCTCCGGCCCGCCGGGCTCCCCTTGCGGGCGGCGGGTGGGACGTCCGCGGCGCTCATGTAGACCCCGTGCGCGGCCGGCCCGGCGTGCTTCAGCAGGTCCGGGACCGAGCCGAGCGGCTCGACGGCCATGATCACCGCACTCTGGCCGAGGCTGGCGCGCAGGGCCTTCACAAGCCGAGCTGTCACATCCGCGCAGCAGAAGCCGCCCAGGAAGACGCCCTGCGCGCCGGAGCGAGCGACTCTCTGCGCGAGCGCGTCATAGCTCTTCGCCTCGGGGTTGAAGGCCGCGGAGCCCGCGATGCCGACACCAAGCCGGCGGGCGGCCCTGCTGAACGGGTCGGTGTAGTCGATCCTCGTGCCCACCTCTCCCTGCTGGTGGAGCACGAAGACCCGCCTCACCCCGAGCTCGTCGGCGAGCATCGCCGACCCCACGCCCTGGAGGTCCTCGCGAGGAATGACCCGGGAGAAGTTGCGCGCGCCCGTCGGGTAGTAGACGCCCGGCTCATCCCCCAAGCCGGGCTCCGCGAGCGGGCCGCCGCGGGTGAACCCCGGGTGCGTGGCGATCGGGCTCACGATCGCGAGCGGGCCGCCGGGAGCCCGGTTGAGGATCGGAAGCTGGACCGCGCCGCAGTACGAGGACCAGGGCCCGAGCACGGCAACCAGCTGCTCCGCGCGGGCGAACGCTGACGCGTTGGCGGCGCACTTGCGAAACTCGAAGCTCCCGGACTGCGGGGTGGAGGGGTCGCAGGACTGGTAGCCGACCGTGTACTCCCCCGCCCTGAACCCGCGCCGGTCGAGGGCGAAGCGGATGGCGCCCTCCAGCGTCCGTGGGTCGGCGCTGGTGGGGCCGTGCAGCGGGAGGTCCGAGGCGATCAGGACGTCCGGCGTCCCGCCCCCGGAGGCGACCTCCCCGCACCCCGCTGCGGCCAGGGCCCCCTCGGTCGTCCCGCCCGCCACGCTGACCCAGGCCGCGCCGGCGCCGGCGGCCAGGGCCTGTGGGGTGCCGATCGACGTCCTCGAGGTCACGGTGTTCGTGCCCGGATCGATCCGGGAGACCGCGCCGTCGACGTAGTTGCCCGTCCAGGCCGCTCCGTCGCCGAAGGCGACGAGGCTCGCGCCGTTGCCGACGTCGATCGACCTCGTGATCGGCCGTGGTGGCCCGGGCTCGATCCGCCAGAGAAGGCCCTCGTTCTGCGCAGCCGCCCACACCGAGCCGGCCCCGACGGCCACTCCCAGCAGGTCGCTCGCGGCGATCGGGATCGTCTCCGACACACGGTTCGTGCGCGGGTCGATCCGTCGGACCGCCAGCGGATCGTCGTCGAGCGCGAGGAACCAGACTCCCTCTCGGCCGGCGGCGATCGTCCACGCGCCCGAGGCCTCGACCGTGGCGACGAGCCGTCCGGTCTCCGGATCGATGCGCGACACGTTCCCGTCGGGGTTGGCCGCCCATACGGCGCCCGCGCCGACCGCTATCCGCGGCGCGCCCGCCACGGGAAACACGCCCTGGTCACCGCGAAGCCGCACGGTTCGCGTTACACGGCCCGACTCGGGATCGAGCCGGGCAATGCTCGCCGTGGCGTTTGAAAAGTCGCCGCCGCCCGTGATCCCGACCCACAGCGCCCCCTCGCCCGCCGCGAGCTCGCTCGGCACCCCGGGCGTGTCGAACGTCCTCGTGATCTCTTTCGTCTCCGGGTCGATGCGAGAGACGGTCTGCTGCTCGTTGTTAAGAACCCAAACCGCGCCCTCCCCCACCGCGACGTTGCCGGGCGGTGTTCGCGACTCGGTGAAGGACGCGACGTCGCCGTCGGCGGGGTCGATCGCGGCAATTCCGTTCCCGAGCGGCTCGGCGGCGGTGTCCTCCCCGCCGGTGAGGGCGACGATCGCGACGGCGATGACCGCCGCCAGCAGGAACAGGCCGGCGGCGAGCAGGCGCCGGCCTCGGTGCCGCAGCGCCGCCGGCGCGAGCGGGGCCCGGGGCGGGCGGATCCCCAGCGCCGGCGCGGCTGCGTCGATCAGCTCGGCGCAGGTCGTGTAGCGCTCCTCGGGGTCTTTGGCGAGCGCCTTGCGCAACACGGGCTCGAGCGCGGCGTGGCCTTTGAGCGGGGGCGGCTCCTGCTGCATGTGGGCCCACAGCGTCTCGGCCTCGGTGGCGCGCCGAAACGGCGGCGCCCCGGACAGGCACTCGTACAAAAGACAGCCCAGCGCGTACACGTCGGTGCGCCCGTCGACCGGGTCGCCGCGGATCTGCTCGGGCGCCAGATAGTCCAGCGTGCCGACCATGCGACCGGTGTCGGTCGACTCGCCGCCCAACTGCTTGGTGATCCCGAAGTCCGTCAGGTAGACGTGGCCCCCAGAGTCCAGCAGCACATTGGCGGGCTTCACGTCGCGGTGCACCAGCGCACGCCGGTGCGCCGCGTCGAGCGCGCCCGCCACCTGGCCCAGAACTTCCAGCGTGCGCCCCGGCGCAAGCCTGCCCTCACCTTCGAGCAGGGTCTTCAGGTCGCGGCCCTCCACGAACCGCATCGCCAGATACAGCTGGCCGTCATGCTCGCCCGCCTCGTAGATCGGAATCACATTGGGGTGATCGAGCGACGCCGCAAGCCGCGGCTCGCGCAGAAAACGCGCGCGGAAACGCTCGTCCTCGGCCAGCTCGGGCGCCACCAGCTTCAGCGCCACCGGCCGCTCAAGCGAGAGATCGGTCGCCCGATAGACGACCCCCATCCCACCACGGCCGACCAACGAGTCCACCCGGTAGCCGGCGAAGGACGTCCCGGGGGTGAACGTGGCCTTCATCCTGTGTAACTACGAGTCCGCCACGAACGTATCACGGGTTTGGCGACGGCGACAGCGCGTGGGCCGACCACGGGCTACCGTCGCCCCACCAGCTCCGCGGGAGGTCTGATCACCGCGTGCACGCGCGGCTTGCCCTTCTCGATGCGATACATCGTCACCGCGCCGGACGTCGTGTCGCCGTTCGCGTCGAACTCGAAGCTGCCGAGGATGCCGTCCTCCACGCGCACCTTGAGCAGCTGCTCGGTCACCGAAGCCCGCGTTCCGTCGGAGGCTGAGATGGCGTCGAGCAGCACCTCGACCGCCTGGGCGGTGGTGATCGAGTACGGGTCCACGTCTCCGCCAACCGCCTCGCCGAACGCTTCGGCGAATCCTCGCCCTGAAGCGGGGACCCGTGTGGGCGGCACGCTCGCGAGGCTGAAGAACAGTCCCTCGGCGTCGGCACCCGCCTGCTCGATGATGTCGCGGAACTCGCTGAAGCCGTCAGGCGCCAGAATCGGGAAGTTCGGTCCCAGGGCCGCGCGCAGGTCGCGCAGGAGGGCGCCACCATTGTTGAACGAGTAGCCGCCGAGGAAGACGCCGTCGGCTCCGGACCGCTCGACGCGCCTTGCCAGTCCTCTGTATCCAGGGTCGCGCAGGTCCCAGCGCCCTGACCCGGCCACCGCCACGCCCAGCTTGCCGGCGGTCCGCCGAACCGCCTTGGCCACGCCGATCCCGTAGAGGTCCCCGTCGTCGAGGACGTAGAGCCTCGTCAGATCCAGTCGCCTCGCCATCAAGACCGCGGCGGCGCCCTGGACGTCGTCGGCCGCCACCACTCGGGCAAAGTGGCGCACGCCCCGGGGGTAGTACATCTGCGGCTCGCCGGGCATGGCGCCCGGGCCATCGCGCGTGAGGCCGACCGCCGTCGCGCTCGCGCTGATGGTGGCGAGGGGGCCGTCACGCGCGGTGTTGAGGAGAGGGAGGAGGAAGCTGGCGCAGCCCGACTGGTACGGCCCGATCACCCCGATCACACGGGTGGCAGCCGAATACGCGCGGGCGCTCCTGCGGCAGGTCGCCGGGGTCCACGGGAGGCCCGTCGGATCGCCGCTCCGGACGCTCGAGTCGTCGCAGGACTGATACCCGAGCCGGTATCGGCCGGCCCGGAAGTCGTGCCGGGCAAGCACGTACCGAATCGCGTCCGTGAACTGCAGCGGCTGGAGGTTGCTGCGAGGCAGCTGCAGAGGCAGGTCGGACACGATGATGTACTGCGGCTTCCCGTTCCCCCCGAACTCGACGGGCGTGCAGAACGGCTGCTCGACCGCTCCGGGTACCCGAACCTCTCGATTCTTCTTCGTGAGACCGGCTCTGAAGCCGGGCTGGACCGAGATCCAGACCCGTCCCTGCCCCACGGTGACACCGGTGGGAGCACCACCGACCGGAATGGCACGCGCGGTGTTGTCGTCGGGATCGACCCTTGCGACGGCCCCCTCGCCGGTCAACGCGACCCAGACGGCCCCTGCTCCGGTCGCGATCGCGCTCGGGTTGGTCCCGACGCCGAGGGGAATCGTCGCGGTAACCGACGCGAGCCCCGGGTCTATGCGCGTCACGCTCGGCGTGTTGCCGTTCAGCACCCAGACCGCGCCCTCCCCGGCCGCGATGGCGATCGGAGCGGGCCCCGTCAGGCCGGCCCGGCCCGAGAGCGGGATAATTGCCCGGATCGATCCACTCCCCGGATCGATCTCGATGACGCGCGAGGATGCGCCGCTCACCGCCCAGACGGATCCGGCGCCCACGACCACGTCTTCGACCAGTCGTCCGACGTCGATGGTCTCGAGGACGGCGCCGTCCTCAGGGTCGAGCTTCACCAACCGCGTCGTTCCGTCCGTGACCCACACGGCGCCGAGTCCGACGTCCACTCCGGCGCGAGTCGGCCGAAGGCCGGGGGTCAGCGCCAGCCGGTTGGCGACGGACCCGTATGCGGCATCGACGCTGAGGAGCGCGTTTCGCCGCGCGTCGATCACCCAGGCCGAGTCGTCCGTCGCCGTGATGTCTGACACGGCGGTGTCCGCAGCGGCGATCCTTTCCACCGACAGCGAGCGGCCGTCGATGGCGGAGATCGTCCCGCCGACATCGCTGGCGACCCAGACCGATCGACCGGCCGCGGCAAGCGATCCCGGCCGGCCGGGGATGCGAATCTCGTCGATCACCTGGTTCGAGCCCGGGTCCAGAATCGCGACCGAGTCCGGGGAGACCGGCTTGAAGCCGCCGCGCGCCGTCTCCCGGTCCCCCGTGAGCTCCGGAACCGCGACGGCGGCCGCCGCGGCGACGAGAAGCAACCCGCCGGCGAGCAGAAGCCGCCGCCCGAGCCGGAGCCGTCTGGCGCGCAGCGCGGGCGGCTCGAAGCCGAGCGCCGCCGAGGCCGCGCCGCTCAGCTCGTCGCAGGTCGCATAGCGTGCTTGCGTTTCCTTGGCCAGCGCCCTGCCCAGGACCGGATCGAGATCCGGGTGGCCGGGGAGCGAGGGGGGCTCATCTTGCATGTGTGCCCAGAGGGTCTCCGCCTCCGTCTCGCGGCGGAACGGCGGCGCGCCGGAGAGGCACTCGTACAGCACGCAGGCGAGCGCGTAGACGTCGGCGCGACCGTCGACCGGGTCGCCGCGGATCTGCTCCGGCGCCAGGTAGTCGAGCGTCCCGACGACTCGCCCGGTGTCCGTGGAGGCCCCGCCCACCCGCTTGGTGATGCCGAAGTCGCTCAGATAGGCGTTCCCATCCTCGTCGAGCAGGACGTTTCCGGGCTTCACGTCTCGGTGGACCAGCCCGCGCCTGTGTGCGGCGTCCAGGGCGTCGGCGATTTGGGCAAGCACCGCGAGCGCGCGGTCGGGCGACAGCTTCCCCTCGCGGTCGAGCAGCGTCCTCAGGTCGCTGCCCTCCACGTACCGCATCGCCAGGTAGAGCTGACCGTCGCGCTCGCCGGCCTCGTGGATCGGCACCACGTGGGGGTGGTCGAGCGATGCAGCAAGGCGCGACTCGCGCAGGAACCGGCTCCGGAATCGCTCGTCCTGGGCGAGCTCCGGCGCGATCACCTTGAGCGCCACCGGACGCTCCAGCGACACGTCCCAAGCTCGGTATACCACGCCCATGCCACCGCGGCCGATCGGTGAATCGATCCGGTAGCCGGCGAAGGTCATCCCGGGGGTGATCGCTGCATCCATCACCGGATCAGTCGCCGCGGGATCTCGACAACCCGGTCGAGGACCGCGCCCTGCATGTGGCTGGGAAGACCGGCCCCCGGCGGGGTAGCCCCCGTGATGCGAAGGATCGGCACCGTGGCCGGGGTGACGTCGCCGTTGCGATCGAAGCGGAAGCTGCCGAGCAGGCCGTCCTTCACCCGGGTCGCCTTGAGCTCCTCGAGCACGGACGCCCGCGTGCCGTCGGAGCGGGCGATCGCCTGGACGACGACCTCCGCGGCCTGTGCCGCCTCGAGGACGAAGGGGGTTTCGGCCCCGCCGAAGTCTTCGGAGAACTGTTCGGCGGCGGGACCGGGGTCGAGCGCGGCGCGCGGCAGCTCGGACGGGGTGACATAGACCCCGTGGGCCGCGGCCCCGGCGACCTCGAGGACCTCGGGGACGAAGGAGAAGGCGAAACCGGCCATGACCGTGACCCGCGTTCCAAGGCGCTCTCGCAGTGCCTTCAGCAGACGGTCACCGCCGTTGTACGGGTTCCCACCGAGCACGACGCCGTCCGCGCCCGAGCGCGCCACCCGCTCCGCCAGCTGGTCGAAATCCGCGGATTCCGGGTCGTAAGCCGCCGACCCGGCGACCCCGACGTCGAGCCGCCGCGCCGCGTACCTGAACGGATCGCTCAGCAGATCCTTCCAAGCGTCGGGGCCGTCGTGAAGCAGGTACACGCTTCTCAGCCCGAGGTCCTTCGCCAGCAGCGCGTACGCGGCGCCGTGCACGTCGTCGGGCGGCAGCACCCTGAAGTAGTTGCGGGTGCCGGCCGGGTAGTAGACCTCCGGTTCCCCGCGGTAGCCCCACGGCGGTGGCAGGCCCGGCCGGGTCAGGCCTGGGTAGGTGTTCGCGGGACTGATCATCGCGAGCGGGCCGCGACGCGCCCGGTTGAGAATCGGGATCTCGACCTGGGCGCAGGCCGAGTTGTAGGTGCCGATCACGGCCACGAGCTTCTCCGCCCGCGCGTACGCGTTGGCGTTCGCCGCGCAGGCACGCTTGTCGAAATTCCCGGTCTGGGCGTACGAGTCGTCGCAGGACCGGTAGCCGACCGAATACCTGCCGGCCCGGAAGTCGCGCTGCTCGAGCACGAACTCGATCGCGTCCGCCATTTCCCGTGGAGCGGCGCCGAATTCTCCCTGGAGCAACAGGTCCGACGCGATCAGCACGTCAGGACGAGCGCCGCCGGCGAGAAGCTGGCCGCAGGACTGCGGCAGGCCGTCGGCCCACGTCGCCCCGGCGGTGCTCACCCAGGCGGATCCCTCGCCGGCCGCAAGCCCCTGCACGGCACCGACCGGCGTCGCCTCGACATCGTTCGTCCGCACGTCGATGCGCGCCACGGTGCCGTCGCTGTAGTTAGCCGCCCAGACCGCCCCCGCGTCGTATGCCAGGAACGTGACGCCGACGCCGACGTCGATCGTCCGGGTGATCGGGCGGCGCTCCGGCTCGATCCGCCATACGAGGCCGTCCCCCTCCGCGGACGCCCAGACATAGCCCCCTCCAACTGCCACCGCCGACAGGTTCTGGGCGCCGAGGCGGATCGAATGCCCCACGTGGTTGGTGCCCGGGTCGATCGGGGTGACCGCGACAGGGTCGTCGGCGTCGATGAACCAGACACCCCCTTCCCCGGCCGCGATCGTGGCGGCGTCGACGTCAATCGTGGCCTCCCGCCTGCCGGTCTCGGGATCGATCCGGGAGACGGTGCGGTCGGGGTTGATCGCCCAGACGGCTCCGGCGCCGACGGCGATCTGGGGGAAGCCCCAGTTCAGGAAGCCGAGGTCGCCCTGGTAGCCCTTGTCCGGCAGCTTGATGGTCCTCCTGAACGCGCCGGTCTCGGGGTCGATCCTGGAGAGCTTCTCGCCGGTCCCGGCCCACAGCGCTCCCAGCCCGGCGGCAATGTCGAGCGGGGTCTCTCGCATCCTGAACGTCTTCATGACCCGCTTGGTGTCCGGATCGATGCGCGCGACGGTGCGGTCGTCGAGGCTGAGTGCCCAGACGGCGCCCTCCCCCACCGCGACGCTGCTCGGAGCGGCGTCGGTGGTGGTGAACGAGGCGAGCTGCCCGTCGGCACCCTCGAGCGCCGCGACCCCGTTGCCGACGGGCGGGCGGTCGCGGCCTCCGCCCCCCGCCAGGGCGACCATGGTGGCGGCAGTCACCGCACCGGCCAGCAGCAATCCGCCGGCGAGCAGCAATCGGCCGGGTCGGCGGCGTGCGCGCCGGGCCTGTGGGCCGGCGCCGGGTGCGGCAAGGCCGAGCGCTGCGGCCGCGGCCCGGATCAGCTCGGCGCAGGTCGTGTAGCGCTCCTCGGGGTCTTTGGCGAGCGCCTTGCGCAACACGGGCTCGAGCGCGGCGTGGCCCTTTAGCGGGGGCGGCTCCTGCTGCATGTGGGCCCACAGCGTCTCGGCCTCGGTGGCGCGCCGAAACGGCGGCGCCCCGGACAGGCACTCGTACAAAAGACAGCCCAGCGCGTACACGTCGGTGCGCCCGTCGACCGGGTCGCCGCGGATCTGCTCGGGCGCCAGATAGTCCAGCGTGCCGACCATGCGACCGGTGTCGGTCGACTCGCCGCCCAACTGCTTGGTGATCCCGAAGTCCGTCAGGTAGACGTGGCCCCCAGAGTCCAGCAGCACATTGGCGGGCTTCACGTCGCGGTGCACCAGCGCACGCCGGTGCGCCGCGTCGAGCGCGCCCGCCACCTGGCCCAGAACTTCCAGCGTGCGCCCCGGCGCAAGCCTGCCCTCACCTTCGAGCAGGGTCTTCAGGTCGCGGCCCTCCACGAACCGCATCGCCAGATACAGCTGGCCGTCATGCTCGCCCGCCTCGTAGATCGGAATCACATTGGGGTGATCGAGCGACGCCGCAAGCCGCGGCTCGCGCAGAAAACGCGCGCGGAAACGCTCGTCCTCGGCCAGCTCGGGCGCCACCAGCTTCAGCGCCACCGGCCGCTCAAGCGAGAGATCGGTCGCCCGATAGACGACCCCCATCCCACCACGGCCGACCAACGAGTCCACCCGGTAGCCGGCGAAGGACGTCCCGGGGGTGAACGTGGCCTTCATCCTGTGTAACTACGAGTCCACGACCGACCGTACCATCGAATTCCGGCACGAGAAAGCCGTAGAGGGGCGGCGCCGTCGGCACCGCCCCTCCCGAGGAGACCGTCCCTGGTCGGTCCTCGGCTTGGCTCAGTGCGTCGCCACGTTGACGCCATGGCGGCGCCGGCGACCCAAGATCATCAGCGCCGATCCGCCAGCGATGCTGAACAGGGCCAGCATCCCGGCGGCACCGATGCCCGCATCGCCCCAGTCGAAGCCGCCGGACGGCGCCTCGACCTCGACGACCGCAGGGGTGGCGCGGATCTCGCTGCTGACACGGTCAACCATGGCCTGCACCTCGGCCGACTCGACCAGCTTGCGCTGCGCGTCCGTGTAGGGGCCCGGGGCGCCGAGCGAGCTCTGGTCCTGGTATTCCGCGACCAGCTGGCGCTCCGCGTCCGTGTAGGGGCCCGGGGCGCCGGGCGACTGCTGGGCCTGGTACTGCTCCACCATCTTGCGCTCCGCGTCCGTGAAGGGGTCGGCCGCGGAGACGGCCGGGAGGGCGAAACACAGCGCGAGGGCCGCGGTGGTGATGATGTTGGTGCGTCGAAGCATGTCTCCTCCTTTGGTGCCGGCCGCCTCATGCGACCGGATTGGCGGACAGCTTCGACCCGGCCGGTTTCTGCGCGGGGTGCCGACCGGTAAACGCCGGTAAACACGCGGCTCAGCGCCGCACCGTGGCCCAGACCGCCCCGTCCGCCACCGCGATCCCCTGCGGCCGATGCCCCACCGGGATCGTCTCGACCACCTGGTCGGTAGCCGACGGCCACCGCGACCGGCGCCCGCGGGAGCGGTCGGCTCCACACCCTCCGCGATCGCTCGACGACGGGGTCGTAGTCGAACCGGGCGAGCCCAGGCGAGACGCTGGGCCTGACCCATGCCGAGCGTCCCGCGGCGGCCAGGCCGCAACCCGCCACGGTCGCGAACTGCAACAGCCGAGGCTCGGCGTCGTCGCCGGCCGGCCGCAGCGGGTACTCCTCGGTGAGATCCACCCCGCCGCTCCGCGCCGTGAACATCGAAATCCTGGGGTGGGAAAGCCGTCGGGGGCGGCGCCATCGGCGCCGCCCCCCGGGAGGTGACCGTCCCTGGTCGAGCCTCGGCTTCGCTCAGTGCGTTGCCACGCTGACGTCATCGCGGCGCCGGCGGCCGGCGATCAGCAGCAGCGATCCGGCGGCGATGCTGAACAGAGCCAGCATCCCGGCGGCGCCGATGCCGGCGTCGCCCCAGTCGAAGCCTGAGGGCGCCTGGATCTCGACCACCGACGGGGTCGCGCGGATCTCGCTGCTGGCGCGGTCGATCATGCCCTGCACCTCGGGCGACTCGACCAGCCTGCGGTCCGAGTCCGTGAAGGGGCCGGGCCCGGTGTGGACGGGGCTTGCGGTGACCGTCGCGGGAGGCAGGTCCCGGGCGGCGTCGACCGCGTCCGGCGACCCGTATTCGCGGTTGAGCGCGTACGGGCCCTGGTCATCCGCGTAGGGACCGCGGCCCGCGGCGGCGTCCCTCACGTCGGGCGGGCGGAGGTCCTGGGACTCGCCGCCGGCCTGGGCAGAGCGCAGGTCCTCGTAATCATCGGCCTGCGATGCGGCGATCGAGGACGGCGGCGGCGCAACGTCGTCGCCGGCGGCGGCCGCGACGGCCGGGAGGGCGCAGCACAGCGCGAGGGCCGCGGTGGTGATGATGTTGGTCCGTCGAAGCATGTCTCCTCCTTTGGTGCCGGCCGTTCCGTGCGGGCCGGATTCGTGGATGAGCCTCGGCGGGGCCGGTAGCAGCGCGGGGTGGCGGCCGGTATACGCGGGTAAACGGCGTGGCCGCTACGCCGCGGGCGGTCCACCGTCCGGTGAAGCGATCAACCGGTCACCCCGTCATCGACCAGCCGAACCGCGTGCGGTTCTCCGCGGGCGCCAGCCCGCCCGGCCTGCTGCCGCGCCGTACGAACACCAGGGGCGCGGGCGGCGCCTCGGCGAGCGCGCCCCGCGCACGCCCGAGGCCCTCCTGGCGCCAGCGCTCCGAGAGGCCCACCACCAGCAGGCCGGCGCCCTCGGCAAGGGCCGCCACCCCGCGGCGGCCGGGGCTGGCCAGAAGCGGCTCGGCGACGATCCCCGCCGTGCGCTGCACGATGAGCGACGCGTCCGCCAGCAGCCGACTCGCGTCGCGGGTGTCCGGCCGCGTTTCGGTGGCGCCGATGAGCCGCAGCGGGACGTCGAGCGAGCGGGCGGTCCATGCGCCGAGCTCGAGCGCCGCCCAATCGTCGCGTGCCGCCCCGAACGGCACCAGCACCGGGCCCTCGCGGATCGGGCCGCCCGCCTCCACGAGCAGCGCCACGTCGCAGGGGGCCTCCTCGAGCACTACCGAGGCGTCGCCCTCGAGTGGGGACTGTCCGGCGTCCATCAGGAGAAGCTCCACGCTCTCCTGCCCGGCGAGCCGCACGACGTCCCCGCCCCGGCTCGGCGACGAGAACGCAGCGGTCCTCACCGCGAGCCCGGCATCGATCAGCCGGCTTCGGCGCTCGGCGAGCCCGGCCGTGGCGGCACCGAGCTCCGCCGCCGGAACGATGCAGGCGAGGATGAGCTCGCGCGGCGGCTCCGAGGCGGCGAGCGGCTCGGCGAGGGGAAGAAGAGCGTCGAGGGCCGGAAGCGCGCGCGGAACGAGGAGCAGGGAACGCTCCGGAAAGGCACTAGGGGTCAGACCCTCACCCCGGGGTGAGGGTCTGACCCCCTCTGTCACCGGTTTGGGTGGCGGGTCGAGCTCTGGGTCCTGGCGCAGGATCGCCTGCTCGAGCTGCTGAAGCTCCCCGCTCGGGTCGAGGCCGAGCCCCTCCTGGAGCTCCCGCCGCGCCGCCCGGTAGGCGTCGAGCGCCTCTGCCTGGCGGGCCGAGCGGTAGAGGGCCAGCATCAGCTGGGCGCGCAGCCGCTCGCGCAGGGGGTGGCGCGCCACGAGCGCCTCGAGCTCGGCGACGAGCTCCGCGTGCCGGCCGAGCGCGAGGTCCGCGTCGATGCGCTGCTCCAGCACAGCCAGCCGCATCTCCTCGAGCCGCGCGATCTCGACCTGTGCGAAGGACTCGTAGACGAGGTCCGCGAGCGCCGGGCCGCGCCATAGCGCGAGCGCGTCGCTGAGCTTGCGCGCCGCGAGGTCCGGTGCGGCTCGTCCAGCCTCGCGTACGAACTGCTCGAAGCGGCCGAGGTCGACGTCGGCGGACTCGACGCGCAAGACGTAGCCGGGCGGCCGGGTGACGAGGCGCTCCTCGCCCAGCGCCTTCCGCAGCCTCGACACATAGACCTGGATGCTCTTGGCGGCGGTGGCCGGAGGCTCGGCCCCCCAGAGCTGATCGATCAGGCGGTCGGTGGACACGACCTCGTTTGCCTGGAGAAGCAGCACGGCCAACAGCGAGCGCTGCTTGGCGCCGCCGAGCGCGATGGCCCCATCGCGCTCGGATACCACCTCCAAGGGGCCAAGGAGCCGGAAGTCCATTCGCGTCATGCCTGCGAGCCAGGCGACCGTACCACCGCTCTACTACCATCGCGAGAGGTGTCTGCGCTGCTCGTATCGGATCGCGAACGTGAGTACACGGTGGGTCTGCTGCGCGGGCACTGGCTCTCCGGGCGCCTGACGGCCGACGAGTTCGAGCAACGCGTCGAAGAGGCCTGGCGGGCGCGATTCGCAACCGATCTCTGGCAGGCGCTGCGTGCCTTGCCCGTCCCCGCGCCGCCGGCGGCGCCCGCCCGGCCCGCGAAGAGCCATTCCGGGACCGCATCGCTCGTGCTCGGCATCGTGACCCTCTGCCTGATCTTCTTCTCGTTCGGCCTCCTCTTCCTCTTCACGCTGCCGATGGCGATCACGGCCTGGGCGCTCGGACGGGCGGCGCGCCGCTCGGGAGCCGCCGGCGGCCGTGGGGCGGCCGTGGCGGGCGAGGCGCTCGGCATCGCCGGCACGGCGCTCAGCCTGCTGCCGGTCGCGGCCATCGCGGCGCTCGTGGGCCTGATCTAGAGGTTGTCGCGCAGGTCGAACGCCGCGTCCGCGTCGTCCAACGTCGGCTTCCTGAAGAAGCCGGGGTTCACGCAGTCGAAGGCCTCGCTGTAGCCGTCGTAGGCGCGCTCCACGCTGGCGCGGCACTGGGACAGCGGCACCCCGGTCATCTTCACTCCGCCGAAGCCCTGCCGGGTGCGCTCGGCCTGCTCGAACATCTCGACATCGATCTCGCCGCGGAAGACCTTGTTCATGCAACCCATGAAGCGGCGGCCGGTGTCCTCGTCGTCGTAGAGGTAGAGGTACTGGCAGCCGGACGAGATGCAGCCCGAGGGATGGACCACCCGATCGCAGAACGAGCAGCACTGCCGGCACTCGTGAAGGTCGGCCGTGGTGCGTGTCTGGAGAGGCCCCACGCGGTCAGTGTAGGAGGAATGGCCTGTCTCAGGCGACGACGCGTGCCGCGCCCTGCAACCCGGACAGCTCCGAGCGGCACGCGCTCGAGGCCGACACCTTGTACTCCGGCCCCAACACCAGGCGGTGTTCACCCACGGCCAGAAGCAGCTCGTGCTCGCCCGGGTGGTGGCCCACGACCTCCTTCAGGTCCTCGAGAAAGCCGGCCGGTACGCCGGGCGACACCTCGAGCGTGAGGCGCCGCACCACGGCCTCCACGACGGCCTGTTCGGCGGCAGCGAGGATCTCCTCCTCGGTCGGCTCGAACGGCGTGACCTCCTGGGCGACGAGCTTGGTCTCCCCCGCCTCCTTGTGGTCCACGCGCCCGCGCACGATCACGATCTTGTCGAGGGCGACCTTGCCGGCGTTCGCGGCGTAGGCCGAGTTGAAGACGAGCAGCTCGACCTGGCCCTGCAGGTCGTCGAGCGTGGCGAACATCATCGGGTCGCCCTTCTTGGTGCGGATCCGCTTGCACTCGGCGATCATGCCGCCGACGGTCACCCATTCGCCGTCCTTCTTGGCAGCCAGGTCGGCGATGCCGCACTCCACCTTGGCCCGCAGCGCGTGCCGGACCTCCTTGAGCGGGTGGCTCGAGAGGAAGAGTCCCAGCGTCTCCTTCTCCCACTCGTTCAGCTGCCTCCGCTCGTCCGGCAGCGCCGGCACCGGGGGGTCGTGGTGGGCGAGCGCGTCCGGGCTCGAGTCGCCGAAGTCGAAGAAGGAGCCCTGGCCGAGCTGGGCGTCCTGCTGGGCCTGCACGCCCGCGGCCTGGGCCTGCGGGAGCACCTGGTGCTGGCCGGTCCGGGTACCGGGCAGCGAGTCCATCGCGCCGCACTTGACGAGCGACTCGACGCAGCGCTTGTTCACCGACTGGCAGTCCACCCGGCGGCAGAAGTCCCAGATCGAGGTGAATGGGCCGACCTTCTCCCGTTCGCGGATGATCGCCTCGACGGCCTGGTGGCCGAGCCCCTTCACGGCATCGAGCCCGAAGCGGATGTTCCCCTCCACGACCTTGAAGTCGTGCCCGGACAGGTTCACGTCGGGCGGCAGCACCTCGATCCCCATGTCCTCGCACTGGGCCACGAAGAACGGCACCTTGTCCTTCGTCGACATGACCGAGGAGATGAGCGCGGCCATGTACTCGGCCGGGTAGTTGGCCTTCAGCCAGGCGGTGCGGTAGCCCACGAGCCCGTAACAGGCAGCGTGACTTCGGTTGAAGGAGTAGTCAGCCGCCGCCTCGTTGACCGCCCACAGCTCGTTGATCACGCTTTCCGCCGTGCCGCTCGCGCGCGCCCCCTCGAAGAAGCGCTCGCGCAGCGCCGCCATCGCGTCGCGGTTCTTCTTGCCGATCGCCTTGCGCAGGTCGTCCGCCTCGGCGCCGGAGAAGCCGGCCACCGACTTCGCGATCTGCATCGACTGCTCCTGGTAGAGGATCACCCCGTAGGTGGCCTCGGTGATCGGCCGCAGCCGCTCGTCCAGGTAGCTGATGAGCTCGGGGTTGCGCTTGTTGCGCGCGTACGTGTCGATGTGGCGCATCGCGCCGGGGCGGTAGAGGGCGTTCAGGGCGACAAGGTCCTCGAACTCCGTGGGCTTGACCTTCCGCAGCGCCTCGCGCATGCCCTCGGACTCGAACTGGAACACGCCGATCGAGTCGCCGCGGGCCATCATCTCGTAGGTGGCCGGGTCGTCGAGCGGCAGGGTCGCCATGTCGGGCCGCTCGCCGGTCGACTCCTCGATGATCGCGAGGCAGTCCTCGATCACGTCGAGGTTGCGCAGGCCAAGGAAGTCCATCTTGAGAAGGCCGATCTCCTCGATCGGCTTCATCGAGTACTGCGTGACGACCCTGAAGGCGCGCTCGCCTAAGGACGGTGCGCCCGCGCCGCGGTCCTCCATCAGCTGCACCGGCACGATGTCCGTGAGGGGCCGATCCGCGATCACGACCGCGGCCGCGTGGATGCCCGCGTTGCGGACGATGCCCTCGAGGCCCCGGGCGGTGTCGATGATCGAGCGCGCCTCGGGCTCGGTGTCGTAGGCGCGGCGCAGGTCGGGCTCCTGCTCGAGGTACTTCTCGAACGAGAGCGAGCGGCCCATCACCGGCTCCGGGATCAGCTTGGCGAGCCTGTCCCCCGCGCCGTAGTCGTGGCCGAGCACCCGCGCCGCATCGCGGGTGGCGTTGCGCGGCAGCATCTTGCCGAAGGTGATGATCTGCGCGACGGATTCCTTGCCGTACTTGTCCTCGACGTAGCGCATCACCCGGGCGCGGCCCTTCACCGAGAAGTCGATGTCGATGTCCGGCATCGTGACGCGCTCCGGGTTCAGGAACCGCTCGAACAGCAGGCCGTAGGCGAGCGGGTCGACCTCGGTGATGTCGAGGCAGTACGAGACGAGCGAGCCCGCGGCCGAGCCGCGCCCCGGGCCGACGGCGATCCCCCGGTCCTTCGCGTACTTGACGAAATCCCAGACGATCAGGAAGTAGGACGAGAAGCCCATCTTCTCGATGACGCCCAGCTCCATCTCCAGCCGCTCCACCGCCTCGGCCGGGGGCGGGTCGCCGTAGCGCGCCCGAAGCCCCTCGTTCGCCAGGCGCCGGAGATACCTCGCCTCCGGCTCGTCGCCGGGGGTGGGGAAGCGCGGGATCAGCATCTTCCCGAGCTCGATCTCGACGTCGCAGCGCTCGGCGATCTCCATCGACGCGGCGATCGACTCGGGCCATTCCGAGAACGCCCGGGCCATCTCGGCCGAGTCCTTCAAATAGAACTCGTTGGTGTCGAAGGAGAGCTTCGGCGCGTCGAGCGTGCTCTTCGTCTGCACGCAGAGCAGCGCCCGGTGGTTGTCGTGGTCTTCCCGGCGCAGGTAGTGCACGTCCCCCGTGGCGACCAGGGGCCGGCCGACCTCTCTCGCCACGCGCACGATCCCCTCGTTCGCCCTGTCCTGCTCGGCGACGCCGTTCTTCTGGACCTCGAAGTAGACGTTGTCCGCGCCGAAGACCTGGAGCAGCTGGTCGGCATGCGCCCTCGCCTCCGACGCGGCGCCGTCGACGAGGCGGCGGCAGAAGCGCGACTGCAAACAGCCGGTCAGGGCGATCACGCCGCCCGCATAGCGCGACAGGAGCTCGAGGTCGACGTTCGCCTTGCCCCGTCTGTACCCCTCCAGGAAGCCGGCGGAGCTCAGCTTGACGAGGTTCCGGAAGCCCTCGTCGGAGGCCGCGAGCAGCGTCAGGTGGTTGCGCTCGTACCTGATCGCGTCGGTCATGCGGTCGTCCACGAAGTACGCCTCGAGGCCGAGCACCGGCTTGATGCCGTGCTTTCGGCACGCCTTGTAGTGCTCGACCGCTCCGTTCATGACGCCGTGGTCGGTGAGCCCGAGCGCCGGCTGCCCGAAGGCGGCGGCGCGCTCGGCCAGCGCGTCGATGCGGCAGGCGCCGTCGAGCACCGAATACTCGGAATGGACGTGGAGATGGGCGAAGCTCACCGGAGATCTGAGAATACGTCCGAGGTCCGACGACTCGGCCGGGCCGGCGCCGAGAAGCCGCTAGATGCGGCTGCCAAAGTTCCTGCGGTGCTGCTCTACAACTCCCAGACCTCCGGCAACTGTTACAAGGTGCGGCTGCTGCTCGCCCACCTCGGCGTGGAGTACGAGCGCCGCGAGGTGGACGTCGTCGACCGCTCGAACCGCAAGGAGCTCCTCGGGGACCTCAACCCGGCGCTGCGAGTGCCGACCCTGGTGCTCGACGACGGCCGCCCGCTGCCGGAGTCCAACGCGATCCTCTTCTACTTCGCCGAGGGAACGCCGTATTTGCCCGGCGATCCATACGAACGCGCCCAGGTGCTCCAGTGGCTGTTCTTCGAGCAGTACAGCCACGAGCCCAACATCGCCGTCGTGCGCTTCTGGGTCGCCTACTCGGGCGCCCCTCCCGCGGACGCGGAGGTCGAGGCCAAGCGCCGCGCCGGCTACGCCGCGCTCGACGGGATGGAACGCCACCTGTCCGACCGCACCTTCCTCGTCGGCGAGCGCTTCACGATCGCGGACATCTCGCTGTACGCATACACCCACGTCGCAGACGAGGGTGGGTTCGACCTGACGCGGTATCCCGCCATCCGCGGATGGCTCGACCGCGTTGCCGGGCAGCCGGGCCACGTGCCGATCGCTGCCTGAGCACCGGCGTTGCCACCGGCGCCCGAGCCTGCGCGAGATGCTGCGCCTCTCGTGGCTTCAAACCGGTCGCGGTGAGACCCGCCGCGCGAGCCCCGCGAGCGCCAGGAAAAGGACCAGCCCCAGGGCGGCCGCCACGACGATGTAGACCGGCCATGGTCCCATGAGGTCGAGCAGCGAGCTGTGGGCCGGCTTGCGGCGCAGGAACATGTAGTTGCCTCCGGTGACCAGCGTTCCGAGCGCGGCGAGAGCCGCGAAAGCGGCCGTGAGCCCGTACACCCGCCACACCGCGCCGGGCCGGGGCGCGCGGCGAGCCCCGAACACCAGCAGGCACGCGGCGCAGACCGCGCCGGAGTGCGTGACGAAGTAGGTGAAATACAGGACGTCGGGGAACGACTCGCCGAGATCGGGCGTGACCACGGCCTGCAGCGACGCGCTGAGTGCCCAGAAATAGACGAGCTCCACGAGCAGTGCCGAGTCTGGACGCCAGAGAGCGGCGACCGACACGAGCGTCACGGCGTCGGTGAGGTGGAGCGGCAGATTCACCTCCTCAGTCCATTCGCCGCGCAACGCGTACGTGAGCTGCTCGCAACAGTAGGCGCCCAGAATCACCACCGCGAGCGCCCGCCCGACGGGGACCGCCCATCGGTCGCCGAACCGGCGGGCGCCGGCCACCAAGAGCGCCGCGGCGACCGTGGTCGCGGCGAGCGCCGCGATGTGCTCGTCGGACCACTGCTCCACGGTGGGTGCATGGTTGCGCCCGCACCGGCCGCCATGATTACCCGGTGCTCCTTCGCCTCGCCGATCCCGACGAGCGCTACACCGCCGTGCGCCTCTGCTCCGACCTGTCGTTCGCCGACGGCCGCACTGCGTACTGCCGCCACAACGGCGAATGGCGGCTCGAGCTCGCTCCTCCGCCTCTGACGAGGCTGGAGTATCAGCTCGAGGTGGTGCACCGCGACGGCGGCGGCGAGCGCATCTGCGACCCCGGCAATCCACACCGCGCACCCGGCGCGTTCGGCGAGAAGTCGGTTCTGCTGCTACCGGGCTACACGCCGCCCCGCTGGCTCGTGGGAGAGGGCGTGCCGGGCGGCACGGAGGAGCTGGCCGTGCGCGGGCGGGGGCTCGGCGCGAAGGTACGGGTGCGCATCTGGAGCCCCTCGGACGCGGAGGCGGCGGAGGCCCTCCCCCTCCTCGCTGCGCACGACGGTCCCGAGTACGACGAGCTCAGCGCGCTGACGCGCTTCGCCGCGGTCGCGATCCACACGGGCGCCCTGCCCCGGCATCGGGTCGCGCTCCTCGACCCCGGCGAGCGCGACGAGTGGTACTCGGCATCGGCGCGCTACGCGGCCGCCGTGGTCCGCGACGTGCTGCCCGCGATCCGCTCGGCGGTCGCGGTACGCGGCGCCCCCGCGGGCATGGGCACGAGCCTCGGCGCGCTGGCGATGCTTCACGTCCAGCGGCGGCATCCGGGCGTGCTCGGGGCGCTCTTCCTGCAGTCGGGCAGCTTCTTCACGCCGCGCTTCGACGCCCACGAGGCGCGCTTTCCGCGCTACCGGCGCATCGTGCGCTTCGTGCGTGAGACGCTCCTCCAGACGAGGCATCCCGACCCCGTGCCGGTCGCTCTGACCTGCGGGTCGGCGGAGGAGAACGTCCACAACAACCGGCTGATGGCGCGGGCGCTGTCCGCCCAGGGCTACCCGGTCGCGTTCCACGAGGTGCCCGACCTGCACAACTACACGGCCTGGCGCGACGCCTTCGACCCCCATCTGACCCGCCTTCTCGCGCGGGAGTGGTGACCGGACGGCACACGGAGATCTGGGCGAGCGCCGTCGGCGCGCACGGGGCGCTCGTGGCGTACGGCCACTGGGGGCGACCCGTGCTGGCGTTTCCCGCCGAGCGCGGCGGGCCATGGGAGTACGAGAGCCGAGGCATGATCGGCGCCGTGGCCGGGCTGCTCGAGGGCGGTCGCGTGAAGCTCTACTGCGTGGACTCGTTCGATTCCGCCACCTGGTCGAACACCTCCCTTCCGCTCGAGGCCCGCGCCCGCGAGCACGGCCGCTACGAGTCGTGGATCGTCGAGGAGGTGGTGCCCTGGATCCACGCCGACTGCGGCGGCCCTCAGGGGATCGCGACCATGGGAGTCAGCCTCGGCGCCTATCACGCGGTCAACTTCGCACTCAAGCGGGCCGACCTCTTTCCGCTCGCGCTCGGCCTCTCCGGCAACTATGACCCGGCCACCTGGGACGCCTGGGGCGAGCGCGGCGACGCCTCGTACTTCAACAATCCGATGGACTACCTGGCCCACATGGACGGCGACCACCTGGAGTGGCTGCGCGGCCGGGTGAGCCTTGTGCTCGTCTGCGGCCAGGGGCAGTGGGAGGACACCACGGGCGCGCTCGAGAGCACGAAGCGCATGGCCGGGCTGCTGTCCGACAAGGCAATCCCGCACGAGCTGGACCTGTGGGGCCACGACGTGGCGCACGACTGGCCCTCCTGGCGCGCCCAGGTCGCGCATCATCTGCCACGGTTCTGCTGATGGGCGACACCTCCCACCTGATCGGCCTGCTGCTCGGGACCGAGGAGGACTGGCCCACCGCCTTCGAGACGCTCCTCTCCCGGCTCGGGCCGATCGCCGACGCCTCGGGCGGGCGCCACAGCGTGACGACCGAACGAATCACGATGGAGCCGTTCGACCTGCGCGACAAGCCGCGCTACGACCTGGTCGTCGACCGGCTCGCCTACTGGTACTTCCTCCCGCGCGAATGGCTGAAGAAGGTCGCCCTGATGGACGACGTGTACCTGCTGAACAGCCCGTTCACCTTCCAGTCGATGGAGAAGCACGCCGCCTACTGCGCGATGCTGCGGCTCGGGCTCAAGGTCCCGCGCACCGTGCTAGTCCCGCACAAGAACCCGCCGGACAACGAGCGCTTCGCGTACACCGCCGCCAAGTACAACCTGCCGTTCGACCTCGACGAGATCGCCGCGTCCGTCGGCTACCCCCTGTTCATGAAGCCCTACGACGGCGGCCAATGGGTCGGGGTGAGCCACATCCGCGACAGCGCCGAGCTGCACCGCGCCTACGACGCCTCGGGGCAGCGGCTGATGCACCTCCAGGCCTCGATCGAGGGCTACGAGGTCTTCGCGCGGTCCCTGTCGATCGGCGCCGAGACCATGGTCATGCACTTCCGCCCGGAGCTGCCGATGCACGAGCGCTACGCCGTCACGCACGACTTCCTCACGCCGGAGGTCGGCGACGAGGTGCTCACGATCAGCCGGCTGATCAACGCGTTCTTCCGCTGGGAGTTCAACTCCTGCGAGACGCTGATCCGCGGGAGCGATGCCTACCCCATCGACTACGCCAACGCCTCGCCGGACGTTGCGCTCACCAGCCTGCACTACTACTTCCCATGGGCGATGAGCGCGCTGCTTAGGTGGTGCGTCTTCTGCGTCGTCACCGGCCGCCGTCCGCGGCTCGACCTGGACACCCGCCGCTACTTCGAGATCGGCGACCGGGAGGACCTCTCCTACGCGGAGAAGCTCGCCGCCTACCGGGAGCTGGCCGACGAGTACTTCGAGGTCGACCGCTACCGCGACTTCTGCGACAGCCGGCTGCCGCACGTCGACGAGCTCGTGCTCGACTGGATCACCTCGGCCGACTTCGACCGCCTGCTGGTGGACACGGTCCGCGCGGGATACCCCCACCACGAGCACGAGCGGTTCATCGGGCACTTCAGGGGCCTGATCGGCCAGTGGGTGCGCGAGCGGGGCGCGACGGCGACGTTGTCGTAGCGGGGACACTCTGTAGGTGGAGAACCCCCAGATCGCCGACCGCCTGGACGCGTTCGCGTCCCTGCTCGAGCTCGTCGACTCGAACCCGCACACGATCCGCGCCTACCGCCGAGCCGCCGAGACGATCCGCGGGGCGGCGGTGCCGGTCGCGGAGCTGGTCAGGTCCGGCCGCGCGCAGGAGCTGCGTGGCATAGGCGCGGGCATCGATGCGCGCCTGCGCGAGCTCGTGGAGACGGGCTCGATCGCCGAGCTGGAGGAGCTCGAGCGGGAGGTGGCGCCGGACCTGGTCGGTCTCGGCCGCTATCTCGGGCTCGGCGCCAAGCGCTCGGTCGACCTCGCCCGGAACCTCGGGATCCGCACCGCCGACGAGCTGCGAGAGGCGGCGGCCGCGGGACGGCTGCGCAGCGTGCCGGGGATCGGCCCGAAGACGGAGGCCCAGCTCCTCGAGGCGCTCAGCCGCGAGGGCGAGCCACGGCCTCGGCAAGGGCTCCTGCTCAACCGCGCCTGGGAGCTCGTGGGAGGCGTGGCGGCCGCGCTCGACGGCGAGGCGGCGGGCGACGTGCGCCGCTGGCGCGACTCGTGCGAGCAGTTGGCGGTGGTCTGCGCGGCGCCCGATCCGCCGCAGGTGCTCGCTCGATTCGCCGAGCTGCCCCAGATCGTCGCGCTCGCGGAGCGGGACGAGCGGCGCGCGGTCGGGGTGACCGTCGAGGGCGTGCCGGTCGAGCTCGTGATCACCGAGCCCGAGCGATTCGGAACGGCGCTCGTCCGGGCCACGGGCTCATCCGCGTACGTCGCGGGGCTCGAGCCGCTGCCGGACGGGCCCGACGAGGAGTCGGTCTACCGCGAGCTGGACCTGCCCTGGTGCCCGCCGGAGCTGCGCGAGGAGCCGTTCCGCGGGGAGCCGCCGGCCCTGCTCGGCCTGGACGACATCCGCGGGGACCTCCACTCTCACACCACTTGGTCGGACGGGCGGGCAAGCGTCGAGGAGATGGGTCGCGCCGCCCGGGAGCGCGGCTATGACTACCTGGCCATCTGCGACCACACGCCGGCCGTGGGCGCCGTCCGCGGGCTCACCCCGGGCGACGTCCGCCGTCAGGCCGAGGAGATCGCCGCGGCGAACGAGGTCCTTGCGCCCTTCCGGGTCCTGCGCGGCATCGAGTGCGACATCCTCCCGGACGGCCGGCTTGACCTTCCCGACGACGTCCTGGCGGAGCTCGAGTGGGTGCAGGCGAGCGTCCACGGCGGGCAGCGGATGCCGCGGCGGAAGATGACGAAACGCGTGGTGGCGGCGCTGCGAAACCCGTACGTGCGCTGCCTCAGCCACCCGAAGGGCAGGTACATCAACAGGCGGCCCGAGAACGCGCTCGACCTGGATCGCGTCTTCGAGGTCGCGCTCGAGGAAGGGGTCGCCGTCGAGGTCAACGGGCTGCCGGACCGCCTCGACCTGAGCGGCGCGCACGTTCGCGAGGCGCTGCGCGCGGGCGTGCAGATCGTCTGCTCGACCGACGCGCACTCGATGCGCGGCCTGGGCAACATGGCGCTCTCGGTGGCCACGGCGCGCCGGGGGTGGGCGACGAGCGGGGACGTGGTCAACAGCCGGCCGCTGGAGGCGATCCTCGGCGGGCGAGGATAGGGCAGCCGTCCTGACTTTTGGCCCACATAGGGCAAGAAGTCAGGACAGCGGGTCGGTGCGCTTCGATCGCGGGAGCCCGGGCACCCGCCTGCGTCAGAACCTCCAGGTCACGCGCTTGCCGTCCCGCCTCGCGACGTAGCGGTCCGGCGAGCCCCTGAGGTCGCCCCTAACCCGCCAGCCGTGCCAGGTGAAGCGGCGCACGGGGATGGTCAGCTGCTGTCCGACGCCGCCTTGGCCGCGGCCAGCCCGGCCACGAGCACGGCCACGACGGTCGCCGCCGCGCCCATCTTGACCTTGTCCTGGGACAGCTTGCGCTTGGTCACGGTCTTGATGCCCTGCCACGTGAGCCAGCCGAGCATGGTGTAGCCCTTGATCTTCATCAGGTCTCCTTTCCCCGGTTGCGCACGTTGTACGCCATTCGCGACTGCAACGACCAGAGCTCGATGAAGCCGGGGCTCGCCTGCTGCGAGAAGAGCCCGCCGGACTCGCCGAAGCCGGCCAGCGCCGGGTCGTACAGCGCGTTCGGCGAGCGCCGGGCCACGGCGCGGACGCTGC
>Ga0081538_10000149_pt1 | contig 72945 bp, 70 predicted proteins | sample TabmetS5T2R1_FD_71022 | JGI IMG/M metagenome (GOLD analysis project Ga0081538, IMG submission 71022) | Tabebuia heterophylla rhizosphere microbial communities from the University of Puerto Rico - S5T2R1 | ecosystem: Host-associated > Plants > Roots > Rhizosphere ... | reverse complement strand
GTGGCGAGCACATTCCGAGACGAGTCCGCCGTGATTCGTTGCAGCGCCTGTTGCAGCGCGACGCGTCCTTCTCGGCTCTGACAAGCGGTTTCGAGCCGATTCGGCTGCGGTCTACGGAACCGAAGGTCTCAGGTTCGAATCCTGACGGGCGCGCTCGTTGACCCGATCGCGCTCATGCGGCATCCACGGGCCAATCGTAGTCTCGCCCTTGGGTCGCGAGCGCCCGTCGCCATGACGTCGCGTTGCAGCGGTGTTGCGACCGCGACGCGCACGCGACGCTGGCCACGCCGAGCGGCATGGACGGGCTCAGAGCGTGAGCAGCTCGATGTCGCGGTCGCCGGCCAGCTCGACGATGGCTGCGTCGAAGGTCACGAGACGCGTGCCGTGCCGGCGCACGAGCGTGAGCAGAACCGCGTCGGTCACCTGACGATGACCGAGGATCCGCGGCACGTCGTCATCCACGAGCGAGACGTCGTTGGGTAGAAAGCGATGGTCCCCCGCCCGTCGCAGCCCGGCGAGGACGCCCCGCGCGGCGTCGACCGAGATGGGACTCGGCAGCACCTTGGGGTTGGACGAGACGCGCACGAACCCGCTCTCTGTCACCGAGCAGGTCGCCCAGCCGTCCTCGCGGTTGGCTGCGAACCACGCACGGATCGCTACGTGATGGATGTGCGAGTCCCATGCCAGCGCGACGAGCGCGTTCACATCGAGGAGCGGCAAATGCTCAGTCCTCGTCGAGCGCGCGACGCACCATCTCGGGCGTAATCGCCGGCGAACCCACCGGAACGCGAATCGTCGGAAGGTCGCCCGCGGCCTCGACGCGCGCCGGCGTCAGTCCTCGCCTGGCGAGCTCGGAGACGACAGAGCCGAGCGACCGCCGGGTCTCGGTCGCGAGCTCCCGCGCGGCGGCGACCACGTCGTCGTCGAGGTCGAGCGTGGTGCGCATGATGCGGTGATGCTAACGCATCAACTCTTCGACGACGCGTCGCGGCGAAGGCGCTTTATCGACTGGGGAGCCGGACGAGCCCGCGGACGCCTCGGCTGGTCCGTATTGGCTGCTTCGGACCCACGTACTCACGGGCTCGCGGCGCTTGCGGGCAGAGCTGGCGGGTGAGCGCGACGCCCTCGCGCCGTATGCTTCGCGCGTGGCCATCCGGCTGGTCCTCGCCGAGGACAGCTATCTCGTGCGCGAGGGTATTCGGCGCCTGCTGGAGACGCGGCCTGAGCTCGACCTCGTCGCCAGTTGCGGCGACCTCCCCTCGCTCCTCGGTGCAGTCGAGGCCGAAAGCCCGGATGTCGTCCTTACCGACATCCGCATGCCGCCGGACCGCCTCGACGAGGGCATCAGGGCGGCGCAGCGCCTGCGCGCCACGAGCCCAGATGTCGGGGTCGTCGTGCTGAGCCAGTACTCGGAGCCCCGCTATGCGCTCGCGCTCCTGGAGGGCGGCTCGGAGCGGCGCGCCTACCTCCTCAAGGAACGCGTCGACGACCTTGACGAGCTCGTCTCAGCGATCCGCGCGGTCGCAGCCGGCGGCTCGGTGATCGACCCGAAGGTCGTCGAGGCGCTCGTTGCGGCGAAGCTGGGGACGGAGCGCTCGTCGCTCTCAGAGCTCACCCCGCGCGAGCGCGATGTCCTGCGCGAGATGGCGGAGGGACGGAACAACGCCGCCATCGCGGATTCGCTTGTGATCACCGAGCGCTCGGTCGAGAAGTACATCCACTCGATCTTCGCCAAGCTCGGCCTGGCCTGGGAGGAGAACGTCCACCGGCGGGTGAAGGCGGTATTGCTCTTCCTCGCTGAGGAGGGAGAGTAGGGCGACCGGCCCAGAGCGCGCGCAGAACACGCGGCCCGAAGTCCTCTTTGTGGACATACGCGATGGCCGGGCAGGAGCGAGCTTCCTGCGGGAGGTCCTCCCCTCGATAGGTCGACACAAGCACCGTCAGCGTTCCGTGTCGAGAACCCGAGATGCGTCGCGACGCCTCGATTCCGCCGATGCCGGGCATGTGGATGTCGATCAGGACGAGATCAGGTTCAAGCGATGCGGCGAGCTCGACAGCCTCCTCACCCGATCCGGCCTCACCGACGAGCGTGAATCCAGACGTCGCGGCGAGTACCTTCCGTGCCGCTCGCCGGAAGGGCTCCTGGTCGTCCGCGACCAGCACGCGAACTGGCGGGCCGGTTTCGATCATCGCGCGGACGGGATCACGCCCGCGACGCGCGTTCCAGCACCGGGCGCGGCGGAGACCGACAGGCGACCTCCCAGCGCGCCGAGCCGGTCGCTCATGTTCGTGAGGCCGGAGCCTTGCGGCTCGACGCGGGGGTCGAAGCCGGCGCCGTCATCGGCGACCTCGAACCGCAGTCCTCCCTCTTCCCCCCAGACGCGGAGGGTTGCCCGCGCATCGCGACCCGCGTGCTTGCTCACGTTCTGGATGGCCTCGAGGCAGCAGAAGTAGACGGTCGCCTCCACCTCCGGTCGGTAGCGTCCGATCGCGTCGATTTCGAGCCGGGCTCGCACCGGGGCGCGCGACACAGCGGCGCGGAGGCCTTCGGCCAGGCCGCGGTCGACAAGCAGCTGCGGGTAGATCCCGTGTGCCAGGTCGCGGATCTCCTCAAGGGCCTCGTGCACGTCGCCCGCGAGCTCCTCGAGCACTGCGCGCGCCCCGACCGGGTCGGACTCGGCGAGCTCGCGCGCCAGCCTCAGATTGACGGCCAGGGCGACCAAGTGTTGCTGCGCTCCGTCATGAAGGTCGCGCTCGATCCGCCGTCGCTCCGCGTCCGCAGCGGCCACCACGCGGGCTCGCGAGGTGCGCAGCTCGTCGGCCTGCATCTGCAGCTCGTCCAGGGAGGCCTCCAGGGCCGAGCCCAGTCGGACGTTGTTGAGCGCAAGGCCGACCTGGCGGGCGAGCGCCGCAAGTACCTGTTCCTCCTCGTCGGAGAACGGCGCGTCCGGTCGGCGCTCGACCACGATCAGCCCGAGCAGTTCCCCGGCGTGAGTTATGGGCGCCGCTCGAAGCGACGCGCCTTCGCGTCCGTCCAGCACCCCCGGCAGCCACATGCTGAGCCACGCCGTCCCCGGCACGCCCGCGCGCGCGACGACCGCCTCCTCCGCTGCCGTGAGGATCAGGCTCGCCCGGCCCGCCTCGGGGTCGGAGGCGGAACGCTCGAGCAGTCTGCCCGATCCGGTCCAGACCTCGGCGGCCTCGAGGGCCAGGCTCCTTCGGAGCGACTCGGCGAGCTGGAGCAGAAGCTCGTCGAGAGGAAGCGCGCTCGTCAGCCGGCTGCCCAAGGTGCGAATGACCTCGCTGGGCGAATCGCGCTGGGGGCCCGCGAGCCGGGCCGCGAGGCCGGTCAGCCGCCCGCGGAGGGCCTGGTAAAGCAGGGCCGCAACCGCGGCTGCCGCCATGGAGAACCCGAGCAGCGTCCGCTGGTCGGAGGTCGGAACGCGGCCGATGCCGATCACGACGATTAGGTAGACGCCAGCGATCACAGCGGCCAGACCGACGAGCTGGATCGCCGGAACAATCAGCACTTCGAACCAGCGGCTCGCCTTGATCGGGCGGCGTCGCCGCACGGCCGCCATCTCACTCCGCCCTCAGCACTAGCGCCGGCTGCGTTCGAGCCGCGGCCTGCGCGGGAAGCGCGGCAACCAGGTTGGCGAGCACGATCGCCGCCGGGAGGACAAGCGCGGTGAGACCGATCGGGGTGATCGGCTCGGGCACCACGCCGAGGTCTTCAGCGAAGACGTTCCACGCGAAGCGGCCGATGCCTAGGCCGAGCGGCAATCCGATCAGAAGCCCGACCGCGGCCACCGTCGTCGCCTGCCAGGCGACCGCGATGGCCACCTGCACGCGCGTGAATCCGAGCGTCTTGAGGATTGCCAGCTCGCGTCGCCGCCGGTGCACAGACATGACGAGGGCGTGTGCGAGCGCCGCGGCGGCAGCGCCGGCGAAAACGGCGACGATGAGCAGCGGCAGCGCCTCGACGCCACCGAAGTCCCCGACATCGGTGGGCCTCACCGCGATGCTCGGCCCGTCGAAGGCCACGGTGAGGCGGCGAAGCGCGGCGGCTCGATTCGCGCCCGGAGCGACGTGCGCCTGTAGCACGGAAGCGGTCGCCTCGGGCCGGAGTCGCTTGAGGTCACCGAAGCTGAACAGCGCACCGTCGCTCAGCTTGTTCCACTTCGTCGACGGGAGGACACCCGTTCCGACGATCTCGAGCCGCACGGTCCGCCCCCCGCTGTGAACCGCGACATGGTCTCCGATGCGCAGATGCAAGGCGTCCAGGGTCTTCACGCCCAGGAACACCTCGCCTGGCGCGCGAGGCGAGCGACCGTCGAGCACGGCGGGCGCGGACGAACCCTTGACGTCATCGAGTGCACGCGCACCGGCGTCCCGCCCGCCGATCTCGACGGGTCCGAGCGTCCCAACCGCGACGTCGCTCAAGGCCGGGTCGCGGCTGACACGACGCAGGGTCCGGGGGTCGATCGGCGGCCCGCTGCCGAAGCCGCCAAAGCCGGTTTCGTAGTCCCACGTCTGGCCGTACAGCCGCGGGGTGTCGAGCAGGTGCTGCAGGCTGGTCCCGAACGTCAGCGCGGCCGCTCCGACGCCGACAGCCAGGATGGAGGTCACCAGCGTCGCACGCACAGGGACCCCGGGCCGTCGCGCTCCTCGCACCAACGCCATGCGCACACCCGCGGCTACCGGCGGTGGCCAAGCGGCCCGCGCAAGCGCCGACGCCAGCGCGCTGCTTCGCTCGACTCCGCCGGGAGCGGCCGGCGCACGGCCAGCGGGCGCACGGGCCGCCCATGCCGTTCCTAGAACGCCGATTACGAGGACCGCGGCGAACACTGCCGCTGCGCCGACGGCAAGCACCGATGCCTGGAGATCGAAACCCGGATCCGGTTCGAGCTCCCGCGCGCGGCCCACGGGCGCCAGAGGCGAGAGCAGTAAGGCGAGGAGGACGCTGAGCGCCGCAGCCGGGAAAGCGATAACTGCGGCTCGTGCCGTGCCGATTGCAATGAGCTGGTTGCGTGTCATCCCGAGCGCGCGAAGCGTGGGGTGTGCCGCGGCCTCGACCAGGGCCTGGCGGACCAGCGCCTGGCCTACGAGCAGAAGCGCGGCGGCTGCGCCGAAGGCGGTGAGCAGCAGGAGCGCCTGTGCTTGGAGGTCGATCGAGCGCTGGACCCTCGGCAGACTGGCGCTCGGCTCAAAGAGCCCGTAGTCCCGCGTGCCTGCGAGTCGTTGGAGCGCCGCCTTGAACTCCGGAAGGTCGGCCTGACCGCCCTTGAGACGGATGAGCGACTGCTCCATCCACCCTCCGAGTCGGCGGCCGCCATAGGCACGGTAGAAGGCGGGCGTCAGGTGCAGGTAGCCGGCGTCGACATCCGACTTCCAGTACGCCGCGACCCCTACGATGCGCACGCGCACGAGCGGGCCAATCTTCGTCTTTCGCGGATCGGACGACAGCCGCCACGGCTCATCGCCCCACACCGCTCGGCGCGAAGCGAAGCGCATGGTCGTGGCATCGCCGAGGCTGAGTCCCAGTTGGCGGATCGACCGGGTATCGGCGAGCGCCTCGTTCGGCCGTGACGGGTCCGGCAGCCGGCCGCGCAGGACCTTCGGGCGGTCGACTGCGGCGACAGCACGCCCGTCGCTCGGGACCTGGACCTCCAGCGAACTTGAGCCCTGCGGATACAGCGAGCGGCCGCTGCGGCTCCGAGCGATGTAGGCGAGGATGAGCCGGCGCTCCGATGCGGCGACCTGGGGTAGGCGGGCCACGCGGCCGAGGTCGAGCGTCTCGGGGCCGAAGGCGATTCCGGTTCCCACGTACACGTCGGCGGCATTCGCCGCCGCGAGGAAGCGCTCGTATGCGGTTGCGGTGCGCCGCGACGCGGCCGCCATCGCCACGACCAGGCCGCCGGCGGCGGCCGCGAGCAGCCCGAGTGCGAGCCAGGCCCGCCAGCGCGAGCGCAGCTCGGCGCGGAAGCGGATGCCCAGCGCAGCCATGTCAGTGCCTGACGGTCGCCGGCGCCGGAGGTCCGTTCTGCTCTCGTTCGGCCTCGTCCTGGAGGCGCCCGTCCCTCATCGTCACGACTCGCTCCGCCCCGTCCGCCACCTGCCGGTCGTGGGTTACGAGGAGGATCGTCTGACCGCCGGCATGGAGCCGGCGGAAGAGCTCGAGCACCTCGAGCCCTCCCTCGGAGTCGAGCGCGCCGGTGGGCTCGTCGGCAAGAAGCAGCGTCGGCTCGTTGGCGAGCGCCCGCGCGATCGCCAGACGCTGCCGCTGCCCCCCAGACAGAACCGCGGGCGCGTCCGGGGCCTTATCCCCCAGCCCGAGGAGGTCGAGCAGATCGCGCGCCCTCGTCTCGGCCTGCCGTCGCGGGGCGCCCGCGATCGCCGCTGGCAGCGCCACGTTGTCGAGGACGCTCATCTCCTCGAGCAGGTTGAAGAACTGGAACACGAACCCGATGTGAGCGCGGCGGAGGCGGGCGCGCGCATTCTCATCCTTGTCCGCCAGCGGAATCCCGGCGAGCACGATCTCTCCGTCGCTCGGCGAGTCGAGGCCGGCGACGAGGTTCAGCAGCGTGGACTTCCCGCACCCCGAGGGGCCGGTGATCGCGACGAACTCGCCCGCCTCAACTGCGAGGTCCACGCGGCGAAGCGCACGAACCGGGCTGCCCTCGGAGTCGAACGTCTTGCGAAGCCGCCGGGTCCGCAACACCTCGCCTGGCAGTCTCATCGATCAATCCTTCCGGCCTCGAGTCCGGCGTCGGAAACCGCAATGAGGCCCCGTACGCAAATTCGTGGCCTAGCCCGCGAACGGGCATAGGAACATTTCGAACCCTCACGCCACCCGTGTCAAGGGCGGCAGCCCCCGACCTCCAGCCGTGCTGGCCCGCCCCGGCCACCACGCCATGAAAGACACCCGGCTCCACGATTGTGGGCCGCGTCCCACGGATCTAGCTTCGGCCAGGGAAAGCTCGCAGCCCAGAACAGAAAGGGGCTTCCCATGGACTCGAGACCACTCAGGTCGACCATCGCGGCGCTGGCAGCCCTCTCACTACTTGCCCTTCCGGCCGCCGCAACCGGTGCGGGCGACTACAGCGAGAACGCGGCGACCGGCGATTACGAGCACGGTCCGCTGCCGCCGGCAGGGCTGGCAAAGGACTACAGCAAGAACTCGGCGACCGGCGACTACGCTCCGGCCAAGCCGGGCTCGGCCCAGGTCCTGACCGTCGCCGACGACGGCGGCTTCGACTGGGGCGACGCCACAATCGGCGCCGTCGTCACGCTCGCTCTCGGCCTCGTCGCTCTCGGGGCGACGACGGTCGTGCGGCGTCGACGCATCGCCTCTCCAGCCACCTAGGGCGGCGGCGACGAACTCGGGGATCGACCCGAACGACGAACTCGCTCCACGGCGGAACTAACAGGAATGGCTCACCGGAAGTCGGACAGGAGGCAGTCATGCGACAGGCAGTCCCCGCACAGCACCCCGCTGTCGTCGAGCGATCGCGATTCAACGTGCCGCGGGAGCTGCCGGCGGTCGGGCCGGCGTCGCAGCGGACGGAAGCCCATGAGATCGCCGGAAGACCACGGAAGACCACGGGAGGGGCCGCTCGGACCGGCCCACGAATGGAAGGAGTAGCGATGCGCGCCACCCGCGCACGCCGGGTCCTTCTCGGCGTATTTGTCCTACTCGCCGTGCTCGCGTCCCCGGCGTCCGCGCGCGCGGACGCCGTGACCGGCTGGAATCAGATCGCCGCCGCGGCGCTGCAGTCGCCCGGCACGGCCACACCCCCGGGCGCCGGCCAGGGGGCTGTCTCGACCGCGCACCTGGCGATGGTTCACGCCGCCGTGTACGACGCGGTCAACGCGATCGACGGCTGCCACGAGCCGTATGTCTCCTCACCCAGGGCCAAGCGCTGGTACTCGCAGGAGGCCGCTGTCGCGGCTGCCGCGCGGCACGTGCTCGTCAACGGCGGGCTCGGGATTCCCGCTGCCCGTATGCCCTTGATCGAGGCCGCCTACCAGGCTGCGCTGCTGCCGATCCCGGACGGGCCGGCGAAGGCCGGCGGGATCGCCACGGGCGAAGCAGCCGCGGCCGAGCTGCTCGCGGCGCGCGCCGGGGACGGTCGCTTCGGGCCGTTTCGCTTCACGGAGGCGACCGGGCCGGGACAGTGGCGGTTGGTGCCGCCGGCGACGGTGACCGACCCGGGGGCGTGGCTGAAGGACGTCACACCGTTCGTGCTCCGCGACCCGGACCGCTTCGGCGGCCACCCACCCCTGCGCCTCGGTTCGCAGGCGTATGCGGCCGACTTCAAGGAGGTCAAGGCGGTCGGGCGGGCGGACTCCATGACCCGGACGCCCGAGCAGACGGCGGCGGCCGAGTATTGGGGCACGACCAACGCGACCGCGACGATGGCGAGCACCATCCGCTCGGTCGCGGACACCCAGGGCGGCACTCTGGCCGACCACGCCCGGCTGCTCGCGCGCGTGTACACGAACGCGGCGGACGCGCTGATCGTGACTTGGCGCGACAAGGCCCGGTACAGCTTCTGGCGGCCGTACCACGCGATCCGAGAGGCGGCGAGCGACGGCAACCGCAGGACCGAGCCAGACCCGGCGTGGACGGCGCTGATCGCGACCCCGCCCTACCCCGACCACCCGAGCGGGCTGTCGGCGTTCGGCGGCGCGGTCGCGCACACGATGCAGCACTTCTACGGCCGCGACCGGGCGACCTTCAGCGGTACCACGCCCGGCGGCGTGACGCGTCAGTTCACGCGCTTCTCGCAGCTTGAAGACGACATCGTCGAAGCACGCATCTGGTCCGGCATCCACTTCCGGTTCGCCGACACGGAGGGCGCGAGGATCGGACGCAACGTCGCCCACTGGGGCAGCTGGCACGCCTTCCGCTGATCCGAAGGGGCGCCCTGGCGTCCCACGGCGCCAGGGCGCCCCCCAGGCTCGCCTCGGTGTCGACGTCTGCGGGCAGCGTGTCCCGATGGACGACAGGCGTCGCCACCGCGCGCACCGAGGTCGCGGCCGCTTTTTTGGCCGGAAGCGCGTGTCGGAGCACTGGGCCGTATCTGCCGCGCGAACAGCCGCAGAGCGAATTTCTGGCGATTTAGTGGCGACCAGGGGCACCCGATTCGGCTGTCTATGGCCCGCGCTGAGGAAGTCTGCATAGATCTGCCAGCCGTGGGACTGTGCCGGGGCGAGGCACGCGACCCATTCCGTTGGCTCTCCGGTCAGCGCGTCGAGAACCGCTGACGAGCAGAGGAACGGCAAGCCGAGGGCGTCAGCCTTGGTGGCTGCCGCACGAGCGACCACGCTGTGATACTCCCCCGCCAAGGCAACAACGCCGAGGCGACTGAGCTCATCTACTGCCGTGACGGCCCGCTGCGGATCGCCGGCGGTGTCCCGGATCACCAGCTCTAGTGGTCTTCCGACGACTCCGCCGGCGTCATTGACCTCGCCAGCGGCCAGCTCGAGTCCGGCGAGCAAGTGTCGACCTGCTTCGACCCAGCCCGGCCGCGTCAGCGGAACGAGAGCGCCGACCTGGATTGCAGATTCGTCAGCCATCCGTGCCTGCCCTAGGGAACCCGCGCGGGGTTGTCAGTGATGTGGTCGATGCGATCACGATGAACGTGATCGCTCCCGATCCCAGTGGCTGATCAGACGCACGCCGCTCGTTTCGGCCATCGTGTGGGAGAGTGCGATCGTCCATCGGGTTGTCGCGCACGGGCTTGCCGTTCCGCTAAAGCGGCCTTCTAGGAACCGAGGGTCTCAGGTCATACCGACGGGCACGTTCTCAAGATTGCTCTAGCCGCGGTTTGGGCGCCCCGCGGAGCACGTCCAGGGAATGCATGGCGACGGCGCCGATCCGCACCCCAGGTACGTAGCAGCCCGTGAGCGAAGACCTCGCGGACCAGCGGTCCAGCGAGCTGAGTGCCGCGATTTCGTAGCGTTTGGCTCGCATGCGCTCGGGACTCTTCATGCCGCTATTCGATGCCCTGGCCGACCCGGCGCTCGTCGCGCGCCTGTGCGCCGAGGCGGAGGAGGCGGGCTGGCACGGAGTCTTCGTCTGGGACAACCTGCGCTTCCGGGAGCCCGTGGTCGACGTCGCCGACCCGTGGATCACGCTCGCAGCGATGGCCGCAGCCACGGAGCGAATCCGGCTCGGCCCGATGGTCACCCCACTCGCACGGCGTAGGCCTGTCAAGGTCGCCCGGGAAACGGCGACGCTCGACCGCCTCAGCGGCGGCCGGCTCACGCTCGGCGTCGGCCTGGGGAGCGACAGGTTCGCGAGCGAGTACTCGCTCACCGGCGAGGAGCTCGACGACCGCCGGCGCGCAAGCATGCTCGACGAGTCGCTCGAGATTCTGGTGGCCGCCTGGTCGGGCGATCCGGTGCACCACCGCAGCGAGCACTACACGGTCGACGGGATGCGGTTCCTGCCCCGCCCGGTCCAGCGGCCGGGCGTACCGGTGTGGGTTGCGGGCTACTACGGCAAGCCCAAGCCGGTGCGCCGGGCGGCGCGGCACCAGGGTTTCTTCCCAATCGAGCTGGAGAACGCCGGACAGCTCGCCGAGGTCGTCGCCGACCTCGCGGCGCGGCGCAGGGAGGCCGGCAGGGACCCCACGGAGCCCTACGACGTCGTCGTCGCCCTCCCGCCCGGCGACGATCCGGCACCGTACGCCGCCTCAGGCGCGACGTGGTGGCTGGTCGAGTTCCCTTGGGATGCGGCGTCGGTCGACCAGGTGCGCGCCGTGATTCGCGACGGCCCGACGGCCCCGGCTTAGCCGGCCCCGAGAAATTGCTTCCCGCGAGACGCCTGCCATCGGTCCCTTGACGGGCGTCCTGTTCGCATGCCTCGCCGGGATGTTCTTGGGGGCGCGTAACGTCACGATGCGCCGGGGGCTCACGCGCGTCCCGGACGTCGACGCCGGCTCGGCGGTCATCGCCACGGTTGCAGTCGTTCTCGTTGCGGGCACCGCGGTGATGTTGGGTACCGAGTTCGAGCCCGGCGAGCTGTGGCCGTTTCTCCTCCTCGGAACCTTTGTGCCCGGGCTATCGCAGCTGCTCGTCGTGCACGCGGTCCAGGCGGCTGGGGCGGCGCGCGCCGGAATCCTCTTCGGGATGGCCCCGCTCTTCTCGGCGCTGGTCGCTATCAGCGCCTTCGGCGAGCCACTGCGGTGGCCTCTCGCCGTAGGAACGGTGCTGGTCGTCACGGGCGGCGTCGCGCTCGCGTTGGGAGCGCGAACGCCCGGCCGGCTACCGGGCCTACGGCGCCGCCCTCGCCGTCACGGTCGCGGTGGCGTTTGGCATGCGCGACAACGTCGCCCGTGGCGTGAGCGAAGACATGACCGCGGATCCGCTCGCGCAAGCGACCGCGCTAATGCTCGGGGCGTCGATGATCCTGCTGGCGAACGTCCTACGGCAGCGGTCGGGATTGTCTCGGCTGCGGGCCGCGTTTACGCCGTTCGCGAGTTCAGGAGTCGTGATCGCGGTCGCGCAGACGAGCCTGCTCGAGGCGCTAGACCGGGCGCGCGTGACCGTGGTCGCGCCACTGCTCGGCACCGGCCTTCTCTGGACTGTTGTGTTCGCCGCAGTCTTCGTCGGGCGCACCGAGCTGATCGGCAGGCGGCTGGTCGTGGTCTCGCTGCTGGTCGTCGCGGGCGGCACCCTCGTGGGTGCAACGCGTTAGGCGGTGGCGTGATGTCCCGGGAGCAAGCACCCGGCCTTGACATCAAGTCGACTTGAGCCTGAACAGTTTCGCCAAGGTCCCCCGACGATGGAGACGTAGATGAACTCAGACACACCGATCGCGTGCTCGCTGAGCGCAGAGGAATTGCCGGCGCGGCTCGCTGAGATGGCCTCCCTTGGCGCCGATGCTCTGCGCGGCGTGGACGACGGCGGAGTACTCGGCTTCCGAAACGACGAGGCGACGCGCGCTCGGCTCGAAGCAATTGTCCGCGCGGAGTCCGAGTGCTGCAACTTCCTCAGCTTCGACATCCGCGCGAACGGTGATCAGCTTGAGCTGCGCATCGGCGCACCCGAGGGCGCCGAAGTGGTCGCCGACGACCTCGTGCGCGCGTTCACGGCGGCCGCCCCCACGTGAGTCCGAGCCCGCCGAGCAAGGGCCTGCTCTTGTGCTTGGGAAGTTCATCGTTTATCGTCGATGAAGGATGAATCTAAGTCGTGACCAGGCGGAGCTCTACGCGGGCTGGTTTCGCTGCCTCGCGGATCCCACCCGCATCGAGATCCTCAACGTGCTCGCCAGAGAGCGGCGACCGCTCTCTGTCGGCGAGATCGTCGAGCGGGTGGACGTCGGCCAGTCGACTGTGTCCACCCACCTGCGCTTGCTTGCGGAGACCTGCTTCGTGTTCGTCGATCACCGCGGGACCAGCAGCTACTTCCAAATCAACGAGAGCTGCATCGAGTGCTTTCCGTCTGCGGTCGAGCTCGTCATGGGCAGGGTGCGGGAGGACCGCATGCCCGCGCCTCGGCCGGGGGCGACCAGCCGCAGGCGACGCCGCGAGAGCGTTCACAAGCCGGCGCGGACGGGGACACACCGAGACCATGACCTGGAGGTCGCACCATGACGGATAGACGCCCAACCCAGATCCGCGAGGCGGTTCGCGAGCACTACGCCAGCGCCGCAAGGCAGGCCACGAGCGGCGCCTTCGAGGAGGCCCGCAAGGCGGAGGCCACTGCGGGCTGTGGCTGTCCCCCCGAAGCTCGGGTGGGCAACGGCACGTTCGGCGCCGTTCTCTATGACGAGGAGACCAGCGGCGAAGTCTCGCGCGCGGCTGTCGAGGCCTCGCTCGGCTGCGGGGTGCCGACGGCGGTTGCCGACCTGCACTCCGGCGAGACGGTGCTGGACCTCGGGTCCGGCGCCGGCGCCGACGTGCTCATCTCGGCCGGCCGCGTCGGGCCGACCGGCAAGGCGATCGGACTCGACATGACCGACGAGATGCTCGAGCTCGCCCGGGCGAACGCCGACGAGGCCAACGTCGACAACGTCGAGTTCGTAAAGGGCTACATCGAGGACATCCCGCTCGCCGACGCCAGCGTGGACGTGGTTATCTCGAACTGCGTGATCAACCTGGCGGTGGACAAGCGCAAGGTGCTCGCCGAGACCGCGCGCGTGCTGCGCCCCGGCGGCCGCTTCGCGGTCTCGGACGTGATGGCCGACCCTGACATGAGCGAGGCGAATCGTGCGGACATCCAGGAGTGGACCGGCTGCGTAGCCGGTGCGCTGACCCGCGCCGAATACGAAGCGGCGCTGACGGGCGCGGGGCTCACGGATATCGAGATCCGCGAGACGCACCGTGTCCATGAACACGCGACGTCGGCGATCATCCGGGCGCGCAAGCCGGCGCAGGCCGAAGCGGCATGACACCGTGGACGAATCGACCTTCACGATTGGCGAAATTGCGCGGCTCGCGCGTCTCAATGTGTCAGCCATCCGCTACTACGAGGCGAGGGGCCTGCTCCCAGAGGCGCTTCGGGTCGCGGGCCAGCGTCGCTACGGCGCCGACACGCTGAACAGGCTCGGCGTCATCGACATCGCGAAGCGCGCGGGCTTCTCGCTCGACGAGATCCGCGTCTTGCTGGACGCAAGCGACAAGGGGGAGCCTGCCCACGGCCAGCTGCGCGAGCTCGCGGACCGCAAGCTGCACGAGGTCGACGAGATGATCAGACGCGCGCAGGCCGTGCGCGGGTGGCTCGAGACGGCGATGACATGCGGCTGCGACACGTTCGAGGCCTGCGTTCTCTTCTCAGACCCGCCGGCGCACCTCGACGGGTTCGCCATCCACTCCGCCAGTTGATCGCCGCTTTCAGCGGTTCGGGCCTGCCTCGATGATCCGTATGTCCCGCTCGGCCCCGTCTCCGAGTGCCTCCAGGGCGCGTTGGTAGCCGGCGCTCTCGTACGCCGCAACCGCGCGCTCGACGCTCGGAAACTCGATCAGGACCGTGCGTTCGAGCAGGCCCGACTCAAACGCCCTGGCCGGTTTGCCACGGGCGAGGAACCGGCCGCCGAACTCGCCCATCACGGGGCCGGCGAGCGCGACATACGCGGCCAGCTTCTCTGGGTCGCTGACGGAGCGGAAGGTATTGATCCAGTAGGCCGTCATCGTCGTCTCCCTTCCGGCTGATCAAGTGTCATCCCTGAGAACCCGCCGTGCGAGAAGGCCGAGATCACCGGCTATTTGCGCGGCGGTCAGCCCGGAGCTGCGCTGGTTCGCGAAGACGTCCGGCGCGAGCGGGGCCAGGAGCGCGTCCGTGAGCGCAGGATGCCCGCGGATCCCGGCCTCCTCGAGCAGGACGGATACGTGCAGGGCCCACGCCACGTATGCGCCCGTGCGATAGCGACGCTCGCCGGTTTCGCCGGCCAGCGCCAGGTGGCCGTGATGTTCGAGCAGGTCGACCATCGCTCCATAGAAGGCGGAGAGACGCTCGCCCGGCGGTGGACCGGGCCCGAGCGGCGGCGGCCCGCGAAGGATTGCGTCCTGCAGGCGGCGCTCGTGCTCGTCGAGCAGCGCCAACGCGATGGACGGAACGTCGGGGTAGCGGCGGTAGAGAGTGCCTTTCCCTACCCCGGCGGCGGCCGCGATCTGCTCCATCGTGACCTTGGGCCCGCCGCCGGCCGCGAGAAGCCGCTCGGCCGCCTCGAGGACACGCGCGCGGTTTCGGGCCGCGTCGGATCGTTCGCGACGGCGACGTTGCTCGGTTCGCGGCATCTCGTACCCATGCTATCCAGCTATCCGGACGTACCGTCCGGATAGTGCTAGTGTTATGTGGACGGTTCGTCCAGATACGATCGGAGATTGCTCGTTGGAGGCGTTGGCCATCCCCGCGCTGTTGTTCGTCGGGACGCTGCTGGCCCTGCAGACCGCGGCCAACGTCCAGCTGGCGAGGGCGATGACCAGTCCGGTCGGCGCCTCCACCCTCCAGCTCGCGATCGGCGCGGCATTGCTCGTGGCGGCGGCTGCCGTCGGCGGGTCGCTCGGCGTGCTCGGGAGCCTCGACAGGGCGGAGCCCTGGCAGCTCGTAGGCGGCCTCGGCAGCGCGGTGTACATCACCGCGGGCATCATGGTCCTGCCCCGCCTCGGCGCGCTGGTCGCGGTCGGGCTGTTCATCGCCGGACAGATGCTCGCCTCGCTGCTGCTCGATGGCTTTGGCTGGCTCGGCGTCGAGCGCGACGCTCCGGGCGCGGCGTCGATCTTCGGGGCCGTGGCGGTGATCGTCGGCACGTGGCTGACGGTGCGAGCACAGGCCGGCGCCGGCGCGCTCGAGCGAGCGGCGCGTGAGCGCGGCGGCTGGATCGCGCTCGCCTTGGCGGCCGGGGCAGTGCTGCCCGTGCAGGGCGCCGTGAACGCGGAGCTGAACGCCGAGCTCGACGCCGCCCTCACCGTCGGGGCCTTCTCGTTCCTCGTCGCGACCGCGGCCATGGCGCTCGCACTCGCCGCCGTCATCGCGGTCGGCAGCCCGCGGCCCCGGCTCGCCGGGCTCCCGAGCGTGCCGTGGTGGGGTTGGCTCGGTGGGCTGTGTGGCGCGACGTACGTCACCGCGGTCTTCCTGCTGATTCCGGAGATCGGGGCGGCGCCGGTCGTCGTGTCCACCGTGGCCGGCCAGCAGATCGCGTCGATCGCCCTCGACCGTTACGGGCTGTTGCGTCTCCCGTGCCGGCCGATCTCGCGCAGGCGGCTGGCCGGCGTCGCGCTGTTGCTCACGGGGGTCGTGCTGATCACGGCGTGAGCGCTTCTGATCACGTGCCGATCGCCTTGGCGCACGAGCGCCAGCAGGGCTTCCACGATCTCCGCCAGCCGGCTGACACTTTCCTGGTCGCGCAGGCTGCCGTCCGGCGCGAAGGCTTCGGTTGCGCTGCCCAGCGGTAAGTCCCGCTCGACGACCCGCGCCCCAGCGGTTCGCAGCGCCTTGCGCACCTCTGCCTGCGCCCAGACGGCGCCGAACAACCCGGTCGAGGTGCCTACGACCGCCGCCGGCTTGCCCGCCAGCACGCTGTCCGGGTACGGCCGCGAGGCCCAGTCGATCGCGTTCTTGAGGGCGCCGGGGAGCGTGGCGTTGTACTCCGGCGTCGCGACCAGGAGCGCATCGGCGTCGGCGACCGCGTCGCGCAGGCGGCGGACCGTATCGGCCGGATCGTCGCAGTCTTCGTCCTCGTTATAGGGCGGCAGCAGCGCGAGCTCGCCCCACAGGGCGATCGAGGCATGCGGTGCCAGCAGACACCGGGCGGCCTGCAGCAGCTTCCCGTTGTACGAGTCGCGGCGCAGGCTGCCGTTCAGTGCAAGGACCTGAACCGATCCGGCCATCACTCGTTCTGGCGCAGTTCCAGGTTGACGGCGAGCTCGACGTGCCAGCCGAGGACGTTTTCGCCGTCCGGTAGCGGCATCTGCCAGTCCAGCCCCCACTCGCGGCGATCGAGCGAGGCGGTGAGCTCGAGCGAGGCGGACTGGCCCCCGGCGATGTCGGCGACCGGCCCTCGCAGCGCCCCCGCCGCTGTCACAGGACGGGTGATGTCGTTGATCGTGAGCTCGCCCTCGACGGTCGCGGTGCCGTCGGCGTCGAGCCGGAAATCCGTGGAGCGGAACCCGATCTCCGGGAACAGCCGGACGTTGAAGAAATCGACCCCATCCACGACGTGCGCGCGGAAGATGGGGGGATTGGTGATCGAGATGGATGCGACCTTCGCGCTGCCCTCGAGGCTCAGCTCCGCGTCGGACCCGGTGAGGCGCGCGTCGATGTCGGTGAACGACGCGCGGAATCGGGACACCTTCATGTGCTGCACGGTGAAGAGAGCCGACGAGTGGTCCTTGTCGGCGACGAACGTGCCGGCGATCGGACTGGTCTGGGTATGCATGGGGGTCTCCTTGTCGGTCGGTGGGCTCATAGATCGCCTGGCTTGGCGAAGCGATGGAAGTGCGGCAGGCCGCCGTTCTGGATGCGGACGGCCCCGAACAGCTGCATGAGGTCTTCCAGCGCCCGCGCTTTCTCCAGACCGCCCACGTACACCGGGTCAAAGCCGGCGTCGCGAATCAGCCGCGCGACCGTGGTGTGCGCGTCGACATCAGCGGCGAACAGATCGCTCGGGCGCTTGCGTTCCGCGTCGACGCGGTCGTAGAGCAGGTGGTGCTGGAGGTTGAAGGCCTTCGCCGCGGGGCCGCCGACGAACGCCTTGACCTCGTGAGTCAGCGATTCGAACGCGTGGCCGCGACCGGTGGACGCGTTCGTCACGTCGATCGCGAGCTGGCCGTTCAGCCCCTTCACTCGCCCGAGTGCGTCGGCGATGGCAAACGAGGGCACTGCCACCAGCAGGACCGCGGCCGCCGAGACCTCACCTCCGTCCCGTCCCAGGGTCGCGACCGAGTGGCCGGCACGGCGCCAGCGCGACGCCAGCGCGCTTCCCACCTTGCCGCGGCCGATCGTTGCGATGTTCATGGCACCACTGTTCACGCTCAACCCGACTTGAGGTCAAGGCCGGGCGGGGTGCCGGCCTACGGCTCGGCGAGAAGGCGCTCGACCGCGGCGCGGCTCGCGCTCAGTGCGGCGAGGTCTCCGAAGAGCTGGTTGGCCCAGTTGCCCGCCATGACATACGCGTTCAGCTGAAACGCGAATTGCCCGGCGTCAAGGTCGTGGTCGAGCTCTCCCTTCGCCTGCGCGGTGGCGACCTCTTCCTCAAGCACCCTGAGCCAGCGCCGCAAAGCCTCGGCGACGGCGTCCCGCACCGGTCCGGGCCGGTCGTCGAACTCGAGCGATGCGGCGCTCAGGAAACACCCGCCGGGGAAGACGCAGCGCTCGAGGTAGGACAGCCAGGCATCCATGATCGCGCGGAGCCGAGGAAGCCCCGGGGGCCGCGATGCGGCCGGCGCCCAGACCTCCTGGGTGAAGCGAAAGGCGGCGGCCTCGACGGCGGCGAGCTGCAGGTTCTCCTTTGAGCCGAAGTGCCCGTAGACGCCGCTCTTGCTGAGGCCGAGGTCGTCTGCCAGGCGTCCGATGCTGAGCGCCTCCAGGCCCTCGAGCGAGCCGAGTGCAGTGGCGCGGCCCAGGATGGCCTGCCGCGTGCGCGCCGCCTCCGCCTGCGAGCGTCGTGGCATGCGTCCAGCTTAGCGCACGCTCGTGCGCTATAACAGGAGGGACTAAGACCATTGACGGAGGTATCGAGGTGAGACTGCGACGGCTTGGATGGGCGGGGCTCGAGCTGGAGACGAGCGGGCAGAGCGTGGTCATCGACCACATCGTCGACCCCGGGTTCCTCAGCGCGATCTTTGGCGACACACGGGACGACTTCATCTCGCCCGAGCCGGGCCAGGCCCGCGCCGCGCTGCTCACACACCTGCACCGCGACCACGCCGATGTCACGGCCGTCGAGGCAGCGCTGGCCACCGACGGGGTCGTCCTGCGGCCGGCGCGCAAGCGCGCCGAGTCACCGCTCGACCAAGCCGCGACCGGCGAGGCGGAGGCCGCGCTGGCCGCCAGCCGCCTGCGCGTTCACGCGTGCGAGCCCGGCGACACCTTCGAGATGGGCCCGTTCGCGATCACGGCGCTCCCCGCGTCCGACGGCATCGGCTCGCCACAGGTGTCATGGCTGGTGAAGGCGGACTCTCAGAGCGTGCTGCATGCCGGTGACACCCTCTGGCACGGCGGCTGGTGGGACATCGTCGCCGAGCACGGACCGATCGATCTCGCGTTCCTGCCGGCCAACGGCGCCGAGATCGCCTTCCCGCAGTGGCAGCCCGCGGCAACGGTGCCGTCGGTGATGACACCGGAGCAGGCGGTCGATGCCGCCCGTGCGCTGCAGGCACGCAGCCTTGTCCCGATCCACTACAACCGCACCTTCGAGCACCCGGACTACTACCGCCCGGTCGCGGACGCGCGCGAGCGGCTCGAGGACCTCGCCGACCGGCACGGCATCGCGGTCCGCTTCCTCGAGCCGGGCGACTGGGTCGATGCCGGGCTGGCCGCCGCCCCGACGTGAGCGGCTCGCCGCCTGCGGCGTCAGTCGGTCGCGAAGAACGCCGTGAGCGCCGCGACCACGGCTGCGGGCTGATCCTCGGGGAGGAAGTGGCCCGCGTCGGGGATGACCGTGAGACGCGCCACCGGTATCGCGTCCGCGAGCCGCCGGCCGAATTCCGGGGCGAGCCAGCCGTCCCGCTCGCCCCAGAGCACAAGCGTCGGCGCGCCGATCTCTCCGTAGCGCGGCTCGATCTCCCGCGTGTAGCGCTCGTCGAACTGCGCTACCTGGCGATAGTAGGCCGCCTGGCCGACCGGCCCACTCCAGGGCCGCAGGTACGGCTCGAGCTCGGCGTCGGTCATGTCCCGCGCGATCGCGGTGCGCAGGTGCGCCGCGAGCATCTGGCGGTGGATGTGCTCCGGCACCGTCTGAAACGCCTCCAGGTGGCGCTGCACGTGGCGGGAGAACGGCGTGATCCACGGCGCGATCGCGACCGCGTCACACAACGCAACGCGTCGAAAGCTCCGTCCCTCGAGCAGCATCAGCCGCAGGACAATCGCCCCGCCGAAGTCATGGCCTACGATGCACGGTTCGCGCAGGTCCCAGAGGTCGAGCAGCTCGCTCAGGATGCGCGTCTGTGCGCCGATCGAGACGTCCTGGCCCTCGCGTTTCTCCGACGTGCCGTAGCCGACCAGATCGCTGACGTGGACCGTGAACCGGCCGACGAGCTCGCTGGCCACGCTTCGCCACAGGTACGACCAGCTGGGCGTCCCGTGCACGAGCACGACCGGCGGACCGTCGCCGAAGACGTCGTAGGCCACAGCGCCGTCCGCCGACTCGTACTCCTGACTCAACCGCCATTCGGATCTCACGCAGCAGATCTTCCGGCCGGCACCGATCCACGTCCAACGAAGCTTTACGATCGAAGCGATCTGAAATCGAGATAACGGCTGTGGAGCTTCGACACCTGACCACCTTCCGCGCCGTGGCCACCACGCTGAGTTTCACGCGGGCCGCCACGCAGCTCGGCTACGTGCAGTCCGCGGTCACGAGCCATGTCAAGGCGCTCGAGGACGAGCTCGGAGTCCGCCTGTTCGATCGGCTAGGAAGGCGCATCGCTCTGACACAAGCCGGGAGGCGGCTGCTCGGCTACGCGGACGAGATCCTGCAACTCTCCGAAGAGGCCGCGACGGTGGTCGCTGACGCGGAGGAGCCGGCCGGCCCGGTGACGGTCAGTGCGCCAGAGGTCCTGTGCGCGTACCGGCTCCCGCCCGTCATCCGCCGACTCCAAGAGCGCCACCCGGGGGTCCGGCTGCTGTTTCGGGCAAGCCCCACCGGTGCGCTCGACACGCGCCTCCGGCGGGCGCTCCGCACCGGAGAGGTCGACGTCGCGTTCGTGCTCGAGGAGGAGATCGCCCCCAGCGACGCGCTCGCGGTCGAGCCCCTCAGCGCCGAGCCGCTCGTCGTCGTGGCCGCGCCCGAGCACCCGCTCGCGCGCGCGGCGCGCGTGACGCCCGCCGACCTCGACGGCGTACCCGTCCTATTGACCGAGCCGGGCTGCGGCTACCGCCGCGTCTTCGAGCGCGCTCTCGAAAGCGCCGGCGCACGCGCCATGGTCGCGGGCGAGTTCACGAGCGGCGAGACCGTCAAGCGCTGCGTCGAGGCCGGCAGCGCCATCGGAGTGCTCGCGGCCGTCTCCGTCGACGCCGAGCTCGCGAGCGGACGCCTCAGCGCCGTGCGCTGGGACGCACCGGCGCTCGCACTCACCTCGTACCTCGTAGCCGACAGACGGCGCTGGGTCTCACCTGCCCACGCCGCGCTGCGCGAGGCGACTCATCGGTCGTTCGCGTCAATGCCCGAAACTCCAGTCGCGGACGTCGCAACGTCACCCGCTTGAAGGTCGTCAGGCCCACGGCGAGGCGGGCACCGTTCAGTCAGCGCCCGGCCGAGCGCGGACGTCAGACTTCGCAAGATGCTGACTGCCTTCGGCGCTGCCGCTGTGACGTTCATGATGTTGATGTATGCGCTCGAACGCCGCGGCAGCGGGTTCATATTCGCGTTCGGCTGCGGCTGTGTGCTGTCGAGCGCTTACGGCTTTCTTGCGAGTACGTGGCCGTTCGGAATCGTGGAGCTGATCTGGGCCGGGGTCGCCTTCAACCGATACCGCAACACACCGACGAGGTTGAGCAACAGCCACGACAAGCGGCTCGGCCATCGGCTGGTCGAGATGGTCAACGAGCGCGACTTCGACTCGAGTGACGAAGTCGCCAGCGGGCAGCGCGAGCAAGGCGCGTCGCTGGGTCGGGCCGTTCTTTCGAGTCGAAGCCGGCTCGCGGCCTCGCTCCGATCGTCGAGGACAACTTCCCCGGCTACGCACTGACGCTACCGAGCCTTCGGGTGGGAACGGGGTGGGAACAAATCGTGCCCCCTCGTGGCTCCTCGTGTCCGCTCGTGTCCGCTCGGAATTCGCCGCTGTGCAGGGAGTTCCCGATCAGAACGGCGATCGCGGGCCGCTAGAGCGGCCTTCTACGGAACCGAAGGTCTCAGGTTCGAATCCTGACGGGCGCGTTCGATTTCCGCGTGGATGCTGGGGTTCCGGCGATTTTGACCTTCGGGCGGCAGATCGAAGGTCAAGCGCTCGCGCACACGGTTTCATGCGGTGCGCACTGCCCAGCTTGATTTTCTGGCGACTTTATTGGCGACACCGAGCACCCGGCTCATGCAGTGTCGTTCGCGAGAAGCTTGCCCGTCGCGCGTGCGGCCGCGTTGAGGGCGTTGTCCCAAGTGGCGAGGAGAATGTCGTCGCCGTGCAGCTGCAGGGCGCAGGCGAGGTGGACGGCGTCGTAGCCGCGCAGACCGTGGTGGGCGGCGAGATCGCCGGCGTGTCGGACGAGTGGTTCGTCGATCGCGACGGTGCGCAGCTGGGCGTAGAGATCTTCGAGCGTGGCGACCGCGCTGCCGTGGGTCGATTCGCCGATCCGGTCCCCGCGAGCGGCCGCGGCGAGCGCGGCGCGTGCCTCGGGGTAGACGAGTTGGCTCGAGACCAGGATGTCGGCGCGGTCCCAGAGCTCGACGGCGAGCTCGGAGCCGGGCTCGTCAAAGATCAGCTTGACGAGCGCCGACGTATCGAAGTAGACGATCAGCGCCGTTGGTCTGCGACGAGGTCGGACACGGGCGCGGCGGCCTTGAGCCGTGCTCGTCGCGTGCGACGGGTGCGCGGCTCGGTCGGTTCGCGAATCAAGCCGCGGGCGCGCAGATCCGCGAGGGGGTCGGTCTCGTTGACGGGAACCAGGCGCGCGACGCGCCGGCCGCGCATCGTGACGACCACTTCGCCGCCGTCCTTGACGTGCTGGACGTAGCGGCTGAGGCGGTCGTGCAGCTCGCGGACGCCGACCTCGGACTTCAGCGGTTCGCGATGTGGCGTCATGACTGCCGAGTATACGCGCTACATCACCGGGCGCTGCCGATCCGCGTAGTCCAACGAGTTGCCTGGGCGGAGCTGAAGTCCTGCTGACCGCGCGTGGTCGCTCCCAACTCGTCCACGGCCGGCACCAGATCAGCGGTCCGTCGGCTCTCGTTCAGAAGCACGCCACGCTGGGCGGGGTCTCCAGAAACCGTCGTCAACGGCGTGCGCTGCGAGCTGATTACTTTGCTTTGCGTCTCGCCTTCCGTCCCGTCTTCTTGCCGGTGCCCATCAGCTGGTGGAGGCGCCCCTTGTCCTTCGCCTTGCTGTTGCCTCTGAGCGCACCCATTGCCTCCGTGATGCGTCCGCGGGCCTTCTGTGTCCGTCCGGCCATGCAGGTGTCCCTTCCGTCGGTTCTTACGATTGACGCGCTTTTCGCCTGTGTCTTACTGGTCTGCTGCCGGCCGGCGGCTCCGACCGCGACACCGCAGCTATCGGCGGCGAACCACAGCCGCCCGCGTCGGGTGGATGCCGGGCCCGCTTCGGGTCCCCCTCGGCCCCCTACGTGCTTGCCGGCCGCCGTTCTCCCTCGGGCCCGACAGCCGTCGGACCTGGGCTGCGCTGGAAGCGCGTGCCGCGGTACTGGGCCCGCGCCTCCTGGCCGCTTCTGTACGCGTCCTCCAACATCCGCGAGGCCACGTCGCGGCCGCCCAATCCGAAGGCCAGCGCCATGCCGAGCGCCACTGCGCCCATGAGCGCCGCATAGGTGATGACCACGATGTCGGGGGCGATCTTCAGCTGGTTCAGGATCATGAACACCGCAATCGCCATGACCAGGACGGGCAATGCCGTCGCGGCGAGCTTCCCAGTGGGCGTGTCGCCCAGGACGCTGGACGCCGCTCGGCCCAGCCAAGCCGCGAGCGCGCTGGCGACGACGAAGATCAGGATGGCCGCCACGATGTTCGGCAGGTAGCCGAAGACATCGGCCAAGAAGTCGTTGAGCGCGTTGATGCCCAGCGACGTGATCGCGATCGATAGCGCGCCGAGCAGCACGAACCAGAAGACGACCCTTCCGATCACCCGAGAGGGCGAGGCATCCGGCATCACTCTCTCGACGTAGGTACCGCTCGCTCCCGATGCCACGGCTCGATCGGTTCCGATTTTCTCGAGACCCATCGTGATGACCTTCTGAAGCGCCTTGGCGATCAGATAGCCGACCAACAGGATGAGCAGGAAGCCGATGAGCCTCGGTAGGAAGCCGATCAGGTCATCGAGCCCTCGCTGGACGCTTTCCGATATCTCGACTGCTGCTGTGAGCACTTTGTGCCTCTCCTCCCTGGTGACCGTCAGTTGTCTCCTGCAACCCATCTAGACAGGACATGCGGCCCGCCGGTTACAAGTCCTTAGGCGTGCTTGTAACCGAGCTGGAGCAAACTCGGTCCTATCCACGAGATGGGTGTGTCGAGAGCTGGCCCGCATGGGTAACGACAGCGCGATGGACCCCGACCGGACGTTGGTCGATCGCACGGTGGCGGGCGACCTCACGGCTTTCGAGACGCTTGTCGAGCGCCACCGAGATGTGGTCTATCGGGTCGCTGCCCGCACAGTCGGTCCCGCCGAGGCCGAGGACGTGAGTCAGGACGTGTTCCTCCGCGCCTTCCACAAGCTTCGTGGATTTCGCGGAGACGCACCGTTTCGCGCGTGGCTACTTCGAATCACACACAACGTGGCGCTGAACCAGGCGGCGCGACGGCGACCGGAGCCGGTCGAAGCGCTCGACCCCCAGGTCGGGGCACGCGATGCAGAGCATGAGCGCACCCCCGCGGACATGCTGGAGGGGCACGAACGCCGGGAGCGGCTGGAGGCGAAGCTGCGACTGCTCGCGACGCCTCACCGCGCGGTGCTCGTGCTCCGCGATATCGAGGGTTTGACATACGAGGAGATCGCCGCGGTAACAGAGACGCCGCTGGGCAGCGTGAAGGGGCGGCTCCACCGTGCGCGAGGAGAGATGATCGAACTTCTGCGTAGGAATACCTACGACTGGGAGCTGCCCGAATGACGGACGACCTCAGCGGCGACGCCCAAACTCCAGTCGAGCGACGCCTTCTTGACCACCTTGGCTCCCTGCGATCGCACCCCCCGCAGGCGCCGGAGTACTTCGCGGGCAACGTCGTTCGTACCGCCCGCTGGCAGGCAGCCGCGCGGCCATACCTCGACTTGGCCGGCGGGTTCGGCCAATCAGTCGTAACGGCCATGCAAGTCGTGCTGCAACCCCGGAGGACGCAATGACACTGGCGGCGAGCATCTTGGAGCAGGCCGGCGAGACCCTCGGCAACTTCCTTCCTCAGCTGGCAGGCGCTGTTGCGCTGCTCCTGGTGGGACTGCTGGTGGCCCGTCTGCTTGGACGACTCGTGCGTCGTGCACTAAGGGCCGCCGGCGTTGACGAGCTCGGTGCGCGCTGGCGGGTCAGCGACACCCTTGCCCGGGCCGGTGTCTCTGCCTCCTTGGCCCAGGTCATCGGAACGGCCGTCACGATCGTGCTGAGCGTGATCGTCGTCTTCGCGGCGCTCACGCTCCTGGGTCTCGAGCCGCTGAGCGAATCGCTCAACGAGGCCGTGCTCTTCCTTCCTGACGTCCTGGTGGCGCTCACCTTGATGCTGGCCGGGGTGATCCTTGCCGGGCTCGTCCGGGAGCGGGTGGACCGGCTGACATACCAGATGGACTTTCCCGTGCCCCTGGGTCAGCTCGCACAGGCCGCAACCCTCGCGCTGTTCGCGATCACGGCCGCCGCGCAGGTGGGCGTCTCGGCTGACGTGCTCACCCTCGTCATCGCAATCGTGCTCGCCGCAGTGGCCGGAACGTTTGCGATCGCCTTTGGGCTCGGCGGCCGCGAGGTGGCCCGCGCGCTCAACGCGGGTCGCTTTGTGCGCGCCGCCTTCACCGTCGGCGACACGATCCGTGTGGGCGACCTGAGCGGCCAGATCGTCGGGATCGACACAGATGCAACGGTGATCCGCACCAGCGACGGACGCGTGCGGGTGCCTAACCACATGCTGCTGGAGTCGGTCGTCACGATCTACGGGGAAGCTGCGCCGAACGAACGCTCCCCTACGTAGCCGGCGGGTGCTAGTCGAGCCCGTCCTCGAGCAGGCGACTGGTGATACGCGTCCGAGCGAACACTCTGCGATACGTCTTCCCGGGCCGGACGGGCGAGTCGACGTTCTGCCGCTCGGTCACCTGATGCGAATCGCGCTTTCCTGTCCCGGGAAAGCGGACCTGCACCTCGGGCTGAGCGTCGAAGCGCAGCTCGTCTGCGGAAGCGCTTGCGACGATCTCCACGTCCGCCTCGCGCCCAGCGTCGGCCGCCATCACTCCTCCTCGGGTCGACGGTCACGACGGGTGCGTGAGCTCTTCGCAGAGCGCTTCCTGGGGGAATCGGCCTTTTTCCGGCGGGAACGCCCCTCGGCCGCTCGCTCCGTAGGTTGCCGTCGCGCCTTGCTGTCCTTCGGGCGCCGTTGGCCGGTCTCCCCGGCAACATCGTCGACGGCCTGCGCAGCGCCCCTACCGGCCTCCTCGACAGTCTTTCCAGCACCACGGCTGACCTCCCCGACGGCGCTTCCGGCCTCAGTGCCGACCTCCTCGACGGTCGAACCCGCGCCCGCCCCGAGCTCGCCGAGCGCCTGACTGGCGCCCGCGCCAATCTCTTCCGTCGCCTCGCCGACCTGTTCGATCAGTCGCTCAACCATGTCCGGGTTGTTGTCGATCGTCGTCAGCACGCGGTCGATGATCCTCGCCACGTTGTCGAGTCGGACCTTGAGCAGCGCCTGCGCTTCGACCCCCTTGATTGTCAGCTGCACGCGGCCGAGCTCGGCCTCGACACCGACATGCAGCTTCAGCAGCTGGAGTACGTCCGCCCGCAGCGCAACCCGGGCCCGCAGGTCCTCCACCTCGAGCGAGATCTCATCGACGCGGAGCTCCGGGACGTCGAGCAGGACGTCGGGCTCGTCCTCGCCGCCCTCGCCCTCGAGCACGGTGCCCGCCTCGGGCTCCTCGTCCTCCAGGGCCGGATCGAATCCCTCTTTGTCGACGTCGTTCACGGACCCACCTCCTCGCTCCGTGACGAGTGTAGGCCGGACCTCTGGTCCACCGCCTCGTCTCGCCTGTCGCTGCCTCCGGGCGATCTGCCGCTCGCGCATGCGCTGCGCGGGCCGTCGCGCGCGCGGGCGGCGAGGCGCCGTCGGTACTCGTGGGCTACAGCCATTCCAGGACCGCCTCCCTAACGGGTTGCCCGGGCTTGGGCGAGACAACCACCCGCGGCTTATTCGCCGGCGCGGCGGTCCCGGGCGAGACGAGGAGCGCGCACCCCACCAGCGCGACGGCGACGCCCACACAAGCGGCTCTGATGTCGATCCGGTCGGTCATGCGGGCGACGGTACGGCCGCGGCTCGGGCCGCACATCGTGGGGACCCCTGACTCGACCCCAATGTTTCGAGTGACCGGCCCTTAGGGGGCGAGCGCTTCCGGGAGATCGGCCCGGTCCGTGATGCCGAGCAGGACCATTTCCCCCCAGCAGCGTCGTCAGCTCGACCCGGTCAGACGAGCGCACCGTGGCGCGCGACGATGTGGCCCGCCTTGAGCACCAGCTCGCGCACCGGGCGCGCGACCACCGCCTCCGCCGGCGTTCGGGCAGCCACTACGACGATGTCCGCCCGGGCGCCCTCGGTCAGCCCGTAGGACTCGAGCCCGAGCGTGCGCGCGCCGCCGTGCGTGGCGGCCTCGAGCGCTAGTTCGATGTCCTCGTCGCGCCGGAACCCGCTGCGGTACGCGACGTGCATGGCGCGCTCGAGCATGTCCCCGCTGCCGTAGGGACCCCACAGGTCGCGGATGCCGTCGTGGCCGCAGGCGACGTTGACGCCCGCGGCGCCCAGGCGCTTGATCGGCGGCACCGGGAAGCTGTACACGGCGGCCGTCAGCACGGTCACGCCGGCGTCGGCGAGCTGCTCGATCAGGCGGTCCTGCTCGGTCGGCGCGACCTGCGCGAACCCGTACGCATGGCTGACCGTCACGCGGCCCGCGAGCCCCGCGTCCCTCGTCCGGTCGGCGATCAGTCCCAGCTCCCATGCCCCGAGCGTGCCGGCGTCATGCAGGTGGATGTCGATTCCCGCGCCGTAGCGCTCGGCGAGCTCGAACAGCAGATCGAGGTGGCCCGCAGGATCCTGGTCGACACCGGCGGGATCGAGGCCGCCGACCGCCTCGACGCCGCTCCGCAGCGCCTCCTCGAGCAGCTCGGCGGTGCCGGGATTGGTGAGCAGGCCGCTCTGGGGGAATGCCACCTGCTCGACCGTGACGCGCCCGTCGAGCCGCGCGGCGGCGGCGCGGATCGTCTCCACGCCGCGGAGCCCGACCTCCGGGTCGATGTCGGTGTGGCTCCTCACGTAGGACGTCCCGGCCGCGACCATGCGCTCGAGCAGCGCGGCCGCGTAGTCGACGCTCGGCAGGCCGAGCTCGAACCGCCGGCGGCGCTCGTTGGCGATCCGGTCGGCGAGCGCATCTCCGGCGGAGTGCGGCACCCAGGGCCCTCCGCACAGCGTCTTGTCCAGATGCGTGTGCGCGTCGACCAGGCCGGGAAGCAGCAGCCGGTCGGACACGTCGACCACCTCAGCTCGCGGAGCGTCGATCCCGAGCGCGACGCGCACGATTGACCCATCGCGCACGAGAATGTCCGCCCCGTCCGGATGCCCCCACGGCCGGCCTCCGCGCAACACCAGCTCGGGCATGGCACGGAGCCTACCCGCGCAAGAGACCGCCATCGCGGCGCTCCTGCCGGGTGGTCGACGCGCGGTCCCGCTGAGGGAGGGCCGCGCGCTGAGGCCACACCGGTCGGCGGCCCTGCGGCGAGCGGGCCGCCGTAACGCCCCCCAAATCGCGGAAAGCCGGCTCGCCTCCTGGAGGGCGCTCCTGCGGGGATTCATGCGGCGCTTGCGGCGGGCGGTGCCCGCTGGTACTAGTGCCGCCTCGGATTCGCATTCCTTCCAAGGAGGCAGTAGATGCCCGGCTCTAGGCGAGCTCTCATCGTGGTGATCGCGACCGCGCTCGGCGGCACTCTGGCCGCTCCGGCTGCCGCGCAGGTGAGCGAACGTTGCCTCGGCACATCCACCCTGTGCGAGGCCACCTTCAGCATGGCCGGTGGCGCGAGCGACAAGCAGATCACGGTGCGCCTGCCGGGCACCAATCTTCGCCTGGTGTCTGTGAACGCGACACCCGGCTTCGTCCACGGCGCGTACATACTCAGCCGACGCCGGTTCAGCGAGGGCGGATCGGTCTTCACCGCGACGCTCGATGCCGTGCAGGGAATGCCCCGGAACGCCCGCCTGACCCTGATGTTCGGCCATCCCTCCACCGCCCTGTCCTGCGGCAGCATCACCCGGGGCGTCTCCTTCATCACGATCGCGCAAATCGCCTCGGTCAGGCCCGGGTCTTTCAGGTGCAGCGTGGCGAAGGCAGTGGGCCGCAGATGGCTGGCGCGGTTCAAGGCCCACCGCAGCGTACGGAGCTTCACCGCGACCGGCATCAGATGGAGCTGCCGACTCGTCCCGGTGGTGCCGCAGAACCAGGAGTGCATCGGGGGCAACTTCGTAGTCCGCTTCTCCGGCCCAACAGGAATCTAGACGGCGTCGCTCAGCAGGTAGGCCGAAGCGCTCGGTGCGGATCTCGTCCCCTCGGAACCCCGCGCCGACGTTAGGTCGCCGGCAGCGTCGACGAAGAGGTTCGAGCCACACGGGTGCCACGAAGGACGCCCCGACGCCCCGCTCACGTGTCAGGGCGTCGGGACATATCTAGAGCGGCGCCGTTTAGGCGTTGGTCTCGATTCCTCGCCAGAAGGCGTCGACGCGCGCGTTCCACTCGTCCGGCACCTCCTGGAAGGGCTGGTGGGACTCCCCGTCCAGGACCTCGAATTGGGCGCCTGGTATCAGCTCGGCGACGGCGCGGCAGAGCTCCGGGCGGCTGGTCGAGTCCCGTCCTCCCGCCAACACGAGCGTCGGCACGGCGATCTCGGGCAGGCGCTCGGTCGTGTCGTGGCTCATGAAGGCGTCCAGGTGGGCCTGCACGTGCTCGGTCGCCTGCTTGTGCGGAAACGCCAGCACCTCGTCGATGAACGCGTCGACGGTTCCGTCGTTGTACGCCCGTGCTGTGTAGATGTCGAGGAAGAACCCCTCGAGGAACTCGCGCTCGCTCGGGGCCACCTCAACCAGCCAGCGCACGAACTGCAACCAGGTGCGCAGGTATCGATCCGGCGCCGGCCAGGTGCTCTGCAGCACGAGGCTGCGGACGAGCTCGGGGTGCCGGAGCGCGAGCTCCTGGGCGATGATGCTGCCACCGGAGAAACCCGCGACGTGGGCCGACGGAATGTCGAGCGCCCGCAGCACGCCTGCCGCGTCATCCGCCATCACCTCAACGCTGGCCAGACCCGCGGGCATGGCCGTGCGCCCAGCGCCGCGGTTGTCGAACGCGGTCACTTGGTAGCGGTCGGCGAGCCCGTCGAGCTGGAATTGCCAGGACTCGACGGTGTCGCCGAGGCCGCCGATCAGCAGCAGGTCCGGTCCTGCGCCGACCTGCTCCACGTAGATGTCGAGATCGTTGGCGGTGACGAAGCCCGGACTGTCGGTCGTTATTGACATGGTTGTCCTCCTTTGTGGTTGGCTTGGGCGCGGCATTCAGGAAACGATCTGCGCGCAGCCGGCGATGGAGGCCTCGCCGGTGAGGTCGACCGCGGCCCAGTCGAACAGCTGGCCGCCGCAGTCGACGGTGTCCGGCGAGCCGTCGCGGGCGTCGACGCGGTCCTGGCCGTCGCCGCCGGAGAGCAGCTCCTGGCCGCTGCCGCCCGTGATCTGATCGTCGCCGTCGTTGCCCGCCAGCCGCGTGGTATACGGGCTGCCCGTGAGCATGTCGGCGTGCTGCGAGCCCACCACGGTCTCGACGTCGCGCCGGATGAGGTCGTCGTCGCCTGGGCGGCCGTCGCCGGCCTGCAGGTCCGCGGACACCTCGACGCCGGCGGTGGCGTAGAAATAGCTGGCCACGTCGTTGCCGATTTCGCCGTCGAAGTCGACACGGGACGGCCAGTCCTGTGCCAGCGACACGTAGCGGTCGGGGCCGTTGCCGCCCTCGATCTGGACCGGGCGCGGGGTGGCGATGGCCGCGAAATCGGGCCCGTCACCGAGGTCGAGCTCGAACCGGCGGCGAGCCGCCGCCGAGCAGCTCACCGTGTACGCGTCGACCGGCATGCACCCCGGGACGCCGGCCACTGTGATCGGCGCAGTGGTGTCGTGGATCACGACGGACCGAGAGCCCTCGACCGAGACGAGATTCGTCTCGCCGGCCTCGTCCTGCAACAGGACCCGGTGCGAGGCGCGGCCGTCCTGATAGAGGGTGGCGCCGTTCGCAACCGACGGTACGGCGACGGCCGCCGCGACAACTACGGCTGCACTGAGAAACATGCGGAACATCGTTGGCTCCTTTCAGGAGGGCGGGGTTAGGGGTCGAGCCGGTACAAGCGGAAGAAGTCGTTCTCGACGGGCAGCACCTCGACGCGGCCGAAGCCCGCGGAGACGGCGAGCTCTTGGAGCGTGCCGGCGCGCATCACGGTGCCCAGCGCGGCGGACTCGTGCTCGGCCAGCTGGCTGGGCAGGCAGTGCGTGACGCTCCAGCCGTACATCATCCGCTCGACCGGGTCGCCGGGCGCGGTGAAGGTCTCGGCGACCCTCTCGTCGACGACGAGGACGGTGCCGTCGGGGGCGAGGGAGGCGCGCGCCGCGCGCAGGGCGGCGACGGGGTCGGTCATGTCGTGCAGAGCCTCGAGGATCACGATCAGCTCGTACGGCCCCTGGAGCTCGGCCGCGTCGGCGTGGATGAAGCGAACGCGGCCGTCGAGCCCGGCGTCGATGGCGTTCGCACGGGCGTCGGCGATGGACGCCGCGTCGGCGTCCACGCCGTCGACATGCGCGTGCAGGAAGGCGTTGGCGAGCGCGACGGTCGAGAAGCCCTGACCGCAGCCGACGTCGGCGATTCGGGCGTGCTGGGCGTTCTCGAGCCGCGCGAGCACGTCGGGCATGGCGGCCAGCCAGTCGCCTGGCAGCTCGTGGGTGAAGGCGGGGCGGTTGATGTGGCCTTGCCCGTGCCGGAACGCTCGCCCGTACGCCCGGTAGGGGACGCCGGACCCCGTGCGGTAGGCGTCGGCGACCTGGGGCAGCACTCCGCCGATGCCGGCGAGCATGTGCGCGAACGGCGCCACGTGAGCGGGGTCGTCGGGATGGGCGAGCACGCGCGCGTGGTCGGGCGCGAGCGCATAGCGGCGCTTGTCGCCGGGCAGCACGTCGAGCAGGCCGGCGACGGCCTGCTGCTCGAGCCACTCGACCGCGTAGCGCGGTGCGATCCCGGCATGCTCGGCCAGCTGATCCGAGGTCGACGGGCCGCGCGTCTCGAGCGCTCGGTAGAGGCCGAGCTCGGCGCCGAGGAAGATCGAGTAAAGCTCCAGCGCGCCGAGCGTGGCGTCGAATAGCCGCTCGGCGAGGGCGTCGGTGCGATCGGTGGCGGTGGTCATGCCGCAACGATCCCGGGAGGCGGGCGTGCGCGGTATGGGGGATGGCGCGTAGCCGGCGTTCCGCGGACTACGCGGTGTCGCGCGCCATCAGCCGGACGACCTCGGCCCTTGTACTCAACCCGAGCTTGGCAAGCAGGTTGGAGACATGCTTCTCCACCGTGCGCTCGCTCAGGTGCAGCCGGTGGGCGATCTGTGCGTTCGTGCGTCCCGCGGCCACCTCCATGGCGACCTCGCGCTCGCGGGGGCTGAGCAGCGCCAGGCGACGATCGTCGCCGTCGGGAGCGGCGATCGTGCGTGCCGGCGGACGCGGCCGGTCGCCGAGCCGCCGCAGCACCTTCAGCGCGGCGTCGCGCGGGCCGAAGGCGCCGAGCTCGTTCAGATCGGAGGCGGCGCGGCGCAGCTGACCGAGCGCCGCGTCGGTGTCGCCGGCTGCGGCCAGCGCTTCACCTGTGAGTGTTCGGCAGCGTCCGGCCCACAGCGGCGCACTCGCGGCCTCCGCGTCTGCAAAGCCGGCGGCGGCTACGCGCGCGGCCTCGCCGGGCGCTCCGGTGGCCAGCAGCACGCTGGCTCGGGCGTGGGCGTCGATCGCGCCGAAGATGCCGGTGCGGCGACCGCCGCTCTCGGACGCGACGCGGTCGGCCCACGCCGCCGCCTCGTCGAGGTGTCCGAGGGCGAGCAGCACGCGGACGGCGATCTCGGCCGCCTTGACGCGGTCGAGCGCCCACAGCTGCGGGCGCACCCACCCAAACGCCTCGAGCGCCTCCCGCGCGCCCGTGGGGTCACCGGCGGCCAGGCGGGCGTCGGCGACGACGAACCCGGCCTGTGAGTACTCGCGCGTGCCGAGCAGCTCCCAGGCGACCTGGCCATGCTCGAGCGCCGCCTCGATCTCGCCGCGAAGCAGCGCGATCACGCTCGACTCGATCGACGCCCAGTAGGTGACCTGGACGTTGCCTGACAGCAGCGCGCTGTCGAGCGCCTCCTCCAGATCGGCCTGTGCGGCGTCCAGGCGTCCAAGCTCCTGGTCCAAGAACCCGCGCACGCTCACGAATGCCGGGGTCAGCAACCCCTGGCGCGTTTGGCGTGCCAGGGTCACCCCGCGCTCGGCAGCGGTCCGCGCGCCGAGGAAGTCGCCGCTGAAGAGCCGGGTGATCGCCAACGTCAGCAGCATGTCGAGGTGTCCAGCCACCTCCTCGTCGGACAAGCCGTCGATCAGCGCGCCCGCCTCGGCGATCTTGCGGTCGACGGCCGCCACGGCGTTCGGGTCATCGCCACGCAGGGTGTTGTTCGCCGCATCGGCGGCCATCGCCGCGGCGAGCGCCTCCAGCGGCCGGTCGCCGGCGGCCCGGGCCTCGAGTCGCGCCTGCTCGGCGAACTCGAGCACGGCCTGGAAGTCGCCGTACTCGTTGCGCTCGGTCGCCATCGCGAGCGTGAGCTCGGCCGCGGCGCCCGGAGCCACGTCCGCCAGCGCGGCCCGCTCGGCCTCCAGCAGCCGCCGCGCGGCGTCGGGCTCCTGCGTCCAGAGCGCCTCCAGCTCGACGAGCTTCACCGTCACGCGAGCGCGACGGTCCAGGGCGTCGCCGGGCAGCATCGCGAGCGCGCGTCGCAGCACGTCACGCGCCTCCACAGCTTTGCCGACGGAGGCCAAGACCTCGGCCTGTTGGAGCAGCAGCTCGAGACGCCGCTCGTCCCACTCGGCGCCGCTCGGCAGCAGCCGGAGTGCGGCCTCATACCAGCCGGCGGCGGTCGCCGGAGCCGACAGCACCGTCTGCGCAGCGGCGAGCGCGAGCAGCTCGACTGCATCCAGATCGCCGGCGTGTGCCGCGCGCTCAACGTGGTGCGCGCGCTCAGCCGGCGTGGCTCCGCGCGCCGCCAGCGCGTCAGCCGCGCGCGCGTGCGCGGCGAGCCGCCAGCCGCCGCCGGCGGACTCGTACACCGCGCGGCGAACGAGCGGATGGCGGAAGCGAAAGCGCCGCGGATGCTCGGTCGGGCGCACGAGGTCGACCGTCAGGAGCGAATCCAGAGCCGCCAGCGCGAGCGGTTCCTCCACACCCGCCGCCACGGCCGCGATCGCCGGGTCGAAAGGGTCGCCGGCGACCGCGCCGCCTTGGGCGGTAAGCCGCGCCTCGGCGTCGAGGCCCGCGATCTCCCCCGCCAGGGCGGCCATCACAGCGCGCGGCACACCCGGCGCACCCGCCGGCCGCGCGTCGCCCGACGCCCGGGAGCCGGCTCGCAGGAGCTCCTCCAGATAGAACGGGTTGCCGCCGCTCTCGGCGTACAGCCGCTCCCGCGCCGTCGACCCGACGCCCGGCATCAGCGCAGCGGCCGCCTCGCGCGACAGCGGACCGACCTCAACCACCTCCGCCGTTTGATGGCGCGCGGCCGTCTCCAGGCGTCCCTGCAGCCCCGGCGCGCGGCCGGTCCGCGCGGCAAGGACGAGTAGCACCGCGCCCTCCGGCGGCCGGTGCAGCAGCAACGCGATGACGTCCGCCGACGCCGGGTCCGCCCAGTGCACATCGTCGAGCAGGAGCGTCACCGGACGTGTCGCCGCGGACCGCGCCAGCAGCCGACGCACGGCGCGCGCCACCCGATGGCGCTCCACCGCCACGGCAGGCGCCACCGCCGTGGTCCGTGCAACCGCCGGAAACGCCACTGCCAGGTCGGCGAGCTCGTCGGCCGCCGTGCCCTCGAGCAGCGCCGCCCCGCAGTCGCTCAGATGGCCGTCCAAGGCGTCGACCCACAACGCGAAGGGGACATCGCGCTCGAGCTCGGCCGCCCGCCCGGCCAGCACCACGTGCCCGCGCGCCGCGGCTCGAGCACCGAACTCGCCAAGCAGCCGCGACTTGCCGATCCCCGGCTCGCCGACGATCCCGACCGCGCTCGATCGCCCGCGCTCCACGTCCTCGAGCGTCCGCTCGAGCACCCGCAGTTCCGCGTCACGCTCAAGCAGGACCCCGGTCGCGCTCATCACAACGCGACCGTACCGCCCCGCACCGCGCACGTGGCGTGGGAGTTTGCACGGTCCGGTGAACCGGAGCTCCCGCCGCAATCCGCGGGAGCCCCGGTTCGAGGCCGTGGCCACTTCGGCCGTTAGCAGGACGGCCCCGGTCCGAGCACCTCCGCAGTCGGCGACGAGGCGACGTTCGAGAGCCTCACGTAGGCGGACCCGCAGTTGTTCGACTCGTTCGCTTCGAGGATGGTGTTGTCCGGATCGGCGATCGTCTCCAGGATGTAAACGCCGTCCGGCACGCCGCTCACCTCGATGTACTGGTCCGGCAGGAACCAGTCGTAGAGGTCTCCCCAGCCGGGCGTCATACCCTGCACGAGGTAGTCGTTCTCTGCGTCCGACTCCGTCGGCGCCAGGCAGTCGGTGGCGTGATACGTGCGACGGCCGTTGCCCTTCTCCCCGAAGGCCTCGAGGTCGGTGTCGATCATGCAGAAGCTGACCTTGTCCGCCGTGCGGATGGGTTCGGGGCCGACTCGGGCACCCGCGGCGTCAGTCGCCCAGAGGCGGGAGAGGCCGAACCCGGTGTATGGGGGATGCCGCGCAGCGCGCCACCCAATTGCGTGTCCGAGCCCCTACCTGGCCGCCCCTGCGAAGAGCCCCCGCGGCCAACGTGCGGGCGCTCTCAGGGAGTCAGCGTGCGACTGTCTCGTCTCGCAGCAGCCACACCACGGCGGTGCGCGAGTCGAGGCCGAGCTTGCGTAGCAGGCTCGAGACGTGCTTCTCCACCGTCCGTTCGCTGAGGTGGAGCAACGCAGCGATGGGAGCTAGGGCGTGGCCCCAGCCCCGTCTTCCATTCGCATCGGTCTCGCCGGCTCCATGGACTCCATCCCCATGCGCTCCATGGCCTCCATCGCGGCGGGCGAGCCGGGAATCGTCAGGCCCGGTACGTCCTCGGGCTCGAACGCAACGGCCACCGCGAGCACGGCGAGAAGGACGACGATGCCGCGGGTCACCACCTCCTTCCACGGCAGGAGCTTCTCCGCGGCGATCAGCGCGGCGACGAGGACCATCCAGCCGATGCTCATCACCCCGAGTGCGAACAGGGTGGCCATCAGCGCCCAGCTAGAGCCCACGCACACTCGACCGTGCTCGATTCCCATCCGCAGTGCCCCGACGCGACCGGGCCGCCAGTGCTCGGAGACGAATGCGCGCGGGTTGCGGCAGCGGCGGAGGTTGCGCTTCTTCGGCGGGCTGAGCTGGTATATGGCTGCGGTGAGGATCGCCCCGCCCGCGATGTACGGTCCCGCCTCGTCCCAGGCGAGGACGCCGAGGTCCAGCGACCGCACCCCCTCGATGAGCGCCCAGCCGAGCGTGCCGACCGCCCCCCAGGTGAGGAGGTACCCCGCGACGAAGGCAGGGGTCGCCCCGATCTGAACCCGCGGGTGCGCCAGGACCATCGGGGCGATCGACGGGAGCATCATCGCCGCCATCATCGTCACCCACACGACGGCGAACCAGCCGAGGCCGCCGAGCTCGCTTCCCGGGCCGGCATCCATTCCGGCCATGCGATCGCCGGTCACCGCCCACGCCCCCGCGGCGACAACGAGCAGGGACGCGACCAGGGCCATCTGGACCGAGCGGGACCGCGGCGGCGTGGGACTGAGGGTCGCCGCCTCCATCAGTACTCGTCGTGGCGCCGGATCCAGAGCAGTGACGCCGGTGCCGGCAAGTCCCCCTCGTCGCGCCCCTTCGGCGCCCGGTCGAGGATCGGGTAGTAGCCCATCAGGAACTCCACGCCTCGACTCTGGGTCGAATAGGCGTGGTATACGACTCCGTCATCGAGCACGAACGCGGTGGATGTCGGTTCCGGCGCCTCCGCGACGTATCCGAGGACGTCCGTTCCCGTGGCGGCCGCGATCTCACGCAGACCCGGCGGCGGGTCGTCCAGCGCGGGGCCCAGCTGCTCGCGCACCTGCTCGGGGGTGTACGAGACGCCGAAGTCGAAGTTGAAGTCGTTGCCGGCCGTCGAGACCCAGGGAACGCTCCAGCCCATCCGCCGCTTGTAGGCCTGCAGCCTCTCCAGCGGCGCGCTCGAAACGAGCAGCATCGTCAGGTCGCGCGCGTGGAGGTGGGGAAGGACGCCGTTGATGTGGTCGCCCATCGACGTGCAGGCTGGGCAGCCGGCCTCGTAGCTCGGTCCGAACATGAAGTGGTAGACGAGAAGCTGGGAGCGACCATCGAACAGCTCCGCGAGCGTCCGCGTGCCCTCGTCGGTCTCGAACCGGTACTCCTTCTCGACACGCACCCACGGAAGCTCGCGGCGCTGCCGGGCGAGGTCGTCGCCGATCCGGGTGTGCTCCTTCTCGCGTCGCACTAGCTCGTCGCGGGCCGTCTGCCATTCCTCGCGGCTTGCGAGCCTCTTTTCTGTCATCGCGTCTGCCTCCTATCGTATGCCTGCCAGGTGCAGCTTCGGGTGCCTGCTCGTTGAGACACCGCCTGCGGTCAGAACGGAACGACGTCGCCCTCCTCACCGACGACGCCGAGGACGTAGATCTCCTCCTGCATGCGAGGGCGATTAAGTCGGCCGGAGGGGCAACAGTGCTGGCTTCACGGCTCGCTCGTGTCGCTGCGTTCCCGCAGGATGTTGCGAGCATCGTCGAGGTCCTGCGGACGGACGACTAGCTCGTAAGGGCCGCCTGGCATGCCATCGGCCGCCCCCGCTCCCAGGTTCGTCTGTCGGCCCGCGCATTCGATACCAGCACTCCGCAGCAACGAGCAGAGCAGTTCGGCTTCCGGCTCGGTCCCAACGACTTTGACGACCACCAGTTCGTGCATGCCACAACCCTATGCGGCGCGGCCGAGGGCCTGATCGTCGTCGAGCGCCCGCAGCCGGCGTACGCGCTCGGCGATCGGCGGATGCGTTCGAAGCGGTTCCGCCCTCGCGTGAACGCCTCGCTCCGGCCGGACAGCCTGGTCTACTCGTCCACCACCGGTTGGAAGCCACCCCAGAACATCCGACTGCTGTCGAAGGGCATCTCCATCTGCATCGCGTCGGGGTCGGCGCTCATCTTCTGGTTGGCGGCGTCGCGGGTCGCCTTGTCCGGATACTCGATCCAGCTGAAGACGACGGCTTCATCGTCTTGCGCCTGCGTCGCCCGGAAGAAGTCGGTCAGCTCGCCCCGCGGCACGTCGTCTCCCCAACATTCCGTCACGCGGGTGGCGCCCAGGCTCTTGAAGTACTCGGCGGCCTGCTTGGCGTGATCGATGTAGACGTCGCGGTTGGCGGTCGGCACGGCCGCGACGAAGCCTTCGATGTAGGGCATGGGGCCTCCTCGTGTGGGTCGGTGGCGTCGTGGACGCTACCGCGGCGCGGATGGGGCCCAGCGCGCCGGTCCGCGCGGAGCATCCGCGGTGATTCGCTGCAGCGGCGGTTGCAGCCTCTGCGGCGCCCCCGAGGGGCAGGCGCTCGCGCACGAGCGCCGCTCGTTTCACGAGGAGGATGAGATCACTGGCCTGTGTCGGCAGCGAACCTCCTCCTGTAGAGAGCCGAAACGATGGCGTCGTTAGCGCAGTGAGCTGAATGCTGCCCGCATCTCGGTGGAGAAGAGCTCGGGCTCCTCCCAGGCGGCGAAGTGACCGCCCTTGCCGACCTCGTTGAAGTAGGCCAGGTCGGGGTAGACCGCCTCAACCCAGCTGCGCGGGGACGCCCAGATCTCGCCCGGGAACGTGGTGAAGCCGACCGGCACGGTCACCGCCGGAGGGGCCTGGCCGCTCGCAAGCGATGCGGCCAGCGCGCGTGCGTCCTCCCAATACGACCGGGCCGCCGACGCTGCGGTGCCGGTCAGCCAGTACAGCGTGAGGTTGTCGACGATGTTGTCCCGGGTGAGATTGCCGACGGGCTCGCCGTCGACGAACGCGCGGGAGATCTTGTATCAGGCGACCATCACCCGTCGTTGCCGGCGGGCGATGGTCGCGATGCGTATTTCCTCGGTGTCCGTGGGCCCGGCTCTCCTTGGCCCTAGCCGCGTTCCCGGGCGGGTGCCCGGACGATCAGCCGCGCTCCAGCGCTGGCAGTGCGGCCGTCCGCCGTGCTCCCCATGAGCTGCAGCCGGTAGCGACCGGCCCGCCGCGGGGCGCGAAGCCGGATGCTGTTGGCGCCGTCGCGGGCTCGACCAGTCGTCTGAGTCAGCGTGCGCCCGCCCTTCATGACCCGCACCAGCACCGCCGCGCTCTCGGTGGCCGCGTAGCGAAGCTTGATCCGCTGCCGCGGACGCGCGAGGAGCCGGATGTCGGCTAGCGCGACCGCGAGCGGCGCCCGGGCCGCCTGGGCCGCCGGTCCGGGTGGTCCCGCCGCGCCGTGCGGTCCTGTCGGACCCTGCGGCCCTGCTGGACCCTGCGGCCCGGCTGGGCCTTGCGGGGAGCGCAGGTCGGCGTCGACGAATCGCACCCGGTGGTTGAAGAAGTCGGCGATCAGGAAGCCGCCCTCGGCGGTCGCCGCCAGTCCCATCGGGACGTCCAGGTGGGCCGCGGTGGCCGGGCCGCCGTCGCCCGCGAATCCGTTGACGCCGTTGCCGGCCACGGTTGTGATCGTGCCCGCCGGCGACACCCGCCGCACGCGCTGGTTGTCGATGTCGGAGACGATGAAGCCGCCGTCGGGGGTCGCCGCCACCCCTTCCGGGGCACCGAGCTGGGCCGCGGTGGCCGGACCGCCGTCGCCCGCGAATGTCAGGCTGCCGTTGCCGGCCACTGTGGTGATGGTGCCTGCCGGCGACACACGGCGCACGCGATTGTTGAACGTGTCGGCGATCAGGAAGCCGCCGTCTGACGTCGCCGCCACCGCGTTCGGGCCGTTGAGTGCCGCGTCGGTGGCCGGCCCGTCCTCCCCCGAGAACCCCGAGTCCCCGTTGCCGGCGACGGTGGTGATGATGCCGCCCGGCGATACCCGACGCACCCGCTCGTTGCCGGCGTCGGCGATCAGGAAGCCGCCGTCGGCGGTCGCCGCGACCCCGGAGGGGTGCCCCAGCTGGGCAGCGGTCGCGGGCCCGCCGTCGCCCGAGAACCCCTGGGTGCCGTCGCCGGCGACGGTGGTGATGATGCCCGTCGGCGACACCCGCCGCACCCGTAGATTGCCGATCTCGCTGATCAGGAAGCCGCCGTCGGCGGTCGCGGCAACCCCCTGCGGCCCATCGAGCTGGGCCGCGTTGGCCGGCCCGCCGTCGCCGGAGAACCCAGCGGTGCCGGTGCCGGCGACGGTGGTGATGATGCCCGTCGGCGACACCCGCCGCACGCGCGCCTGGGCGGCGTCGGCGATCAGGAAGCCGCCGTCCGCGGTCACCGCCACCCCGGTCGGGTTCCCCAGCTGGGCGGCGGTGGCGAGACCGTCGTCGCCGCCGGACCCCGCGGTGCCATTGCCCGCCACGGTGAAGATGTTGTTGGTCGCCGCCGGCGCCGCCGGCGCCCAGAGCAGCCACAGCATTACAGTGCACAGAAAGGCGGTCAGCGCGGCCACCCACGACCAACGGCCCGCCTCCTCAAAGGTCACGGAATGCGTTTCGGTGTCGACGAACATCGCAGCTCCTTGTCCATGGTTGTTTGTCGTCAGATTTGGCTTGCCGAAGCAGAACATGGCCTCTAGCCTCGTCCCCCGCCGGGTGCTCGGACGATCAGCAGGGCACGGGCGCTGGCCTTGCGGCCGTCGGCCGCAGTGGCATCGAGCCGTAGCCGGTAGCGGCCTGCGCGCCGCGGGGCACGGAGCCGGATGCCGTTGAGGCCGTAGCGGGCCTGGCCGCGCGTTCGGGTGAGCGTGCGCCGGCGGTTAGTTACCTGCACGACCACCGCGGCTTGCTCGCTCGCCCAGTAGCGAAGCGTGATCGCTCGCCGCGCCACCACCCTCAGCCGGGTGTCGCGGAGCGCCAACGTCAGCGGCGCCGCACCCGCAGGGCCCGCCGGTCCGGGCGCTCCGGCCGGCCCCGCCGGGCCCTGAGGACCCGCTTGCCCCGCCGGGCCCTGCGGCCCACGCGGGAAGCGTAGGTCGGCGTCGACGAACTGCACCAGGTTGTTGAAGAATTGGGCGATCAGAAAGCCCCCCTCTGCGGTCACCGCCAACCCCATCGGGGTGTTCATCTCGGCTGCCGTGGCCGGCCCGCCAATGCCCCCGAAGCCTCGTGTGCCGTTCCCGGCGACGGTGGTGATCGTGCCGCCCGGCGACGCCCGCCGCACCCGCGCATTGCCGCTGTCGCCGATAAGGAAGCCGCCGTCGGCCGTCGCCTCCACGCCGTTCGGGTCGGAGATCTGTGCAGCCGTGGCCGGGCCGCCATCGCCCGAGAAGCCCGCGGTGCCGTTGCCGGCGACCGTGGTGATCGTGCCGCTCGGCGACACACGGCGAACACGGTTGTTGTCGCCGTCGGCGATCAGGAAGCCGCCGTCGGCGGTCGTTGCCACCGAGTCCGGGCCGTCGAGCTGCGCGGCGGTCGCCGAGCCGCCGTCGCCCGAGAAGCCCGTCGTGCCGTTCCCCGCGACGGTGGTGATGGTGCCCGCCGCCGATACTCGGCGCACTCGCGCGTTTTCGCCGTCGGCGATCAGGAAGCCGCCGTCGGCGGTCACCGCCACCCCCACTGGGAGGTTGAGCTGAGCGTCGGTGGCCGGCCCGTCGTCGCCCGAGAACCCGCCGCTGCCGTTGCCGGCGACGGTGGTGATGACGCCGGCGGGCGACACCCGGCGCACCCGATTGTTCAACGCGTCAGCGATCAGGAAGCCGCCGTCGGCGGTAGCCGCCACCGCCTCTGGGAAGTGCAGCTGAGCGTCGATGGCCGGCCCGTCGTCGCCCGAGAACCCAGGGACGCCGTTGCCGGCGACTGTGGTGATGATGCCGGCCGGCGACACCCGGCGCACCCGATGGTTGCCTTGATCGACGATCAGGAAGCCGCCGTCGGCGGTCACGTCAACGTCGGTCGGAAGTCTGAGCTGGGCGGCGGTGGCCGGCCCACCGTCCCCAGAGAAGGAGGGAACGCCGGTGCCGGCTACGTTGAAGATGTTGTTGGTCGCGGCCGGAACCGCCGGCGCCGACAGCAGCAGCACCGCCGCAGCGCAGAGACAGGCGGCGAGCCCGGCAAGCGACAGGCGCCCGCAAGTCACCTTGAGCTCCCAAAAAAGGCGTTCGGCGTCGACGACCATCGCGGTTCTCCCCTCTTGATTTCTCGCCATCGGATCTGGCGTGTTGAAGCAGAGCACCGCCCGCTGACGTTTCGCTGACGTTTCGCTGACGTATGGCCGTGAGCGCGAGCCACGCGTCGGCAGAATCGACGCGTTACCCCCAGTCCGGTTGCGGTCCGGAAACCCCCGTTATTTCGCCGTGAACTTGGAAGGCGTCGTCGACGGGCCCCCGCCAAGAAACCGCTGTTTTGCAGGACTTCTTCTGACGCTCGAGATCCCACGTTCTGCTTGCCATGCAGAAGGTCGAGGACGGCGCCCGGCGCCATTCGCCGCGAGCACTGAGCGCTTCGTGGCCTCGCTGTTCGAGGACGCGATGAGAGCTCTCCGCCTCCGAAATCGAGCTTGAGCGCTTGCAACTCGACGGCGAGTAGTCGAGTCTGACGCCATGGATCGAACGCGTGGGCGCGCTGCCACGGGTCTAGGTGTCGTGATCCTCCTCGGTGCGCTCGCCGCGCCCGCGGAGGCACGCTCTCCGCAGATCACCTTTTACTTCGGTCTCGAGCGGCCCGAGGCGGAGGCCCGCAAGGCGTTTACCGGCGTCACCACGCCGGGGTCCGAGACCTACCGGCACTTCCTCTCCGTCCGCCAGGCGGCCAGGCGCTATGGAGCGAGGCCGCGTGCGATCACGGCGCTCAAGCGCCGCGCACGAAGTCACGGTCTCCGGGCTAGCGTCGACCGCTCCGGAGTGTTCGCCCGCCTTACCGGCAGCGTGGAGCGCTTCGAGCGCGTTTTCCGGGTGCGTCTGAGGACACAGTTCGATAACGATGTGTTCGCCACAACGTGGTTCGTTCGCGGGAACCGCCCGCTGCGCATCCCGAGGGACCTGCGCCCGCTGATCCGCGAGCAGATGGCCAAGTTCTCCCGGTCGACGACGATCCCCAGGCGGGCCGCGCCATCGGGAGCGCCTCCCGAGCCGGGCAACTCGGGAACCTGGAGCGTCGGCTGTGACGCCGCGCGGGCCACCGGGAGCTACAGCTTCGCGCAGGTACGCAGCGCCTACGGCGTCGACGCGCTGGGATCCGGAGCGGGAGCTTCCGTGGCGCTCTTCAACAGTGGAGAAGGCATTCCGGCGGCCGATATCCGGCGCGCGGCGTCCTGCTTCGGCCTCCCGTCGCTTCGGCCCCGCACGCTGCTGACCGACGGCCAGGCGCGGCCCTTCGGGAGGGGCTCCGAGGAGCCGCAGCTGGACGTGGCGATGGTGCGCGGCATGGCGCCCGGCCTCAGTTCGCTGATTCTGACTCAGACCTGGCTCGATCCCGAGTCTTGGTTCCTGGGCCCGGCGCGGACGCTCGGGGCACGCCCGTTGCCCGATACGCTCTCGATCTCGTACGGTGAGTGCGAGCGATCGGTGCTCGGCCGGGGCGCCACCCCGGCCCTGCGCGGCGGCGCGAAACTGCTCGACGCCATTCTCGTACGGCTCGGCCTCGTGGGGGTCGGGACGTTCGTCGCCTCGGGCGACTCCGGCTCCACCTGCGACGGCGAGAAGTTCGCGGGCGTTTCCTGGCCCGCTTCATCCCCGTGGGCGACCGCTGTCGGCGGCACGCGGCTTGTGCTCGACGCGGCGAACGCGCGGGTTGACGAGGTCGTCTGGAACGACCGCCAGTGGCTCACAGCACAGAACGGTGGCGGCGCCGGCGGCGGCGGCCTGTCGTCCACTTCGGGGCGTCCACCCTGGCAACGCGGCCTAGACGTTGCCGGCGGCCGCCGCGCCGCGCCCGACGTCTCGGCACACGCCTCGCTGTTCCCGGGGTGGCCGGTCGCGCTAGGGCGCAGGTGGATCGAGGTCGGCGGTACGAGCGCCGCCTCTCCGCTCTTGGCGAGCGCGTTCGCCGTCCTCAGCGCACGAGAGCGGGCTGCGGGGCGGCCTCCGCTCGGGTCGGTCAACGGTCTGCTCTACTGGCTGTACGCCAACGCACCCACCACCTTCTTCGACGTGGTGTCCGGCACGACCGCGTACGACAGGCGGGTACCGGGAATCAGCGCCAGGCCCGGCTACGACATGGCGAGCGGTCTCGGGGTGCCGAGCTTCGACCGTATCGCCGCCGCCATTCCCCCCGCCGCTCCCTGAGGTACGGATCGGCAAGGAGGCCTTCTACGAGCCGGCCGAGCTCGACGAGCACCGCGCAGTAGGGCATCTGCCCGTTCCTGGAGAAACGGCCGGCGAACTAGAGCGGCGTTTAGTCGATCGATTCAGTCGCACCGGCGGTTACGGGGGCGGCGGCGGTAATGGCGCCGGCTGCCCCCGCCAGATCCAGGGAGGTGGGCGTGGCGGCTCGAACGACACCGGTTCCGGGCCCCGGGGGCGTGACCGTGCAGGACGTATGCGCTACGGGAACGGAGAGGTACAGATTTGTGTATCCGGGCCCAGCCCCAGGCGCCGCCGGACAACCACCTGAGCTAATGGCCCAGGAAGCGCAGGACCGTGTCTGCGAACAGCTCGGGCGCCCGGTGCATGCAGCCGTGACGCTGTCCTGCGAGCAGCGTCCGGCGCCCGTCGGGTAGGCCGGAGGCCACCGCCTCCGCGTCTGCCTGTATCGATCGCACGCTCTCGCCGCCGGCCAGCACGAGCGTTGGCGCGGTCAGGTCGGCGTAGCGGTCCGGGGCAAACCGGTACTCGTTCTCGACCTCGAGCTCGCGCGCCAGCACCGCCACGCCGCCGACAGACTCAGACCAGCTCGAAGCCCTATGATCGCGGGCCAGCTGTGCCGGCCCGTGGTGCTGGACCTCGGCCAGGACGAGGTCGAGCGCGGCCTCCGGCCGTCCCTCGCGGATCAGCACAGCGGCGCGCTGGGCCAAGCCGTCGGGGCTGATCGTCCTCCCGTCGCGTGGCACTCCCTCGTAGAGCACGAGCCTGCGGACCTCGGCGCCCCCTCGCACCGCCTCGAGCGCACACAGGCCGCCGAAGGAGTGTCCGATCAGATCTGCCGGTCCCGGCGTGGCGGCCAGCACGGCGGCCACGTCCTCGTACTCACGGCGCGGCGCGTATTCGGGGGCGTCCCCGCTGTCCCCGTGGCCGCGCCGGTCGAGCGCGTAGACGGTCATCCGCCGCTCGAGCAGCGGCCGCACAATGGCGAACGCGTGCCGCCGGTCCGACAGCGATCCGTGCACCAGGACCACCGGCGGCCCCGAGCCGCCCGCCTCGTAGGCGATCTCGGTCCCGTCGGAGGAGATGGCACGCAACAGGGGGACCGGCGCAGGCTATCTTCATCACGACGCGCATGGGACTAGGCCCGCGCACCCGACGGTCTAGGTCGCGTTCCAACCGCTCCTCGAGCAGGCCGGCATTGCCCCTATTGCGACGGCAGGAAGCAGATACCGGCGGTGGCCGGATCCGCCTGCAGCTGTACGGCCATCCGAGCCAGGAACTGCCGCTGCTTCCAGGACTGCGGCGGCGCGACGAGGTCGCGGCCGGACTTGCGGGCCCTGAAGGCCCCGCGCGTCAGCCTCAGAACGTCTACGCCGCGGATCTGGTCTGCCGTGTACACGTAACCCTCGTGCATGTAGGCCGCCCACACGATGCTGTCGTTCGGCCGCCAGTATGCGAACTGTCGCGGGTTTGCCGGATCGGAGATGTCCAGGAATCGCGTGCCCTCGCCGTACCACGCATACGACAGGACGCTCTCATCGATGTCGAAGTAGTGCGCGGAGCAGAAGTCTGCCTGCGGGTTGAACGGTCCGCTCGCGGGCCGTGATCCCTCCTTGCGGAAGGGGTTCCACTTGCCCACGACCTTGAGCCGGAACGGAGCCGCCGGGGTTGAGCGCCACGCTTGTCCGCCGAAGCTGCCCCTCAGCGAAGCGATCGAGAACTGGCCCCGCCTGCTGCAGCCCCGGGCCGCCCGACCGAAGTCCTCCTCGGTGGCCAGCAGCAGCCTGCCGCGGCGATAGCGCTTGTCGCCTTTCGGTGCGTTCTTGCCGATCGGGCGCCACGAGTTGTGCATGAAGCCGCCGGTGTCCTTGTCAGTGACGGACCGCGGCATCCCGCCACCGGCATACGGGATCGGGTTGAGCGGCGTGGCGCGGCTGCGCTTACCGGTGAGCGGGTTCCGGTGCCTCCCCGTTGTCCAGTACCCGCGGATGCCGCCGTCGCCGGACACCCACGCGATCCCTGCGTCGTCGACCTGGACGTCGTGCGAGTAGGCGGTCACGCCGTCGAGACGGAACAGATCGACAGGCTTCAGCGGATACCCCCGCGGCTTCCGCGGATCGCGCAGGTCGGTCACGATGATCGGACGCCCGAGCGTCCAGCCGAGCTGGGCCACCTGCATGGTGGTCGCGAAGGGACCGCCGGTCCACAGCCACTTGCAGCCGTTGATGCATGTAGTGGTGTGGCCAGTCGGCAGCTGCTGGAAGCTGAGGATCCGCGGGTTGCGCGGATCCTCTACGTCGACCGCGTAAACACCGGCGATGTTGCTCGCGTTGTTCGGGTCGGGTTCGCCCGGCTGGCGAGTGGTGGAGCCCGCGTAGGCGCGGGGGTCGCGCGACATGATCGCGAGCTTGCGCTTGGGGTCGACGTTCATGTCCTCGCCCTCCCAGAAGGTGGATCTGGGATCGCCGTCCCCGTCCAGCGTAAAGTCGACCGGCGGATCGCCCGGCAGGCGCAGCTGCTCGGCGGTCAGCTCACCCAGCAGTCGCGGGTGGGCGGGGTCGGCCAGTGAGTATGTCTTCAGGCCGAAGCGCCCGTTCACCAGCATCACGTCGAGCGACCTGCCCCGCCGCCGGTCGCGCGTGCCATTCCCGCGACCGTCGCGGGGATGGACGTCGTACGTCAAGAAATTGATCGCGGAGGCGTTCTGCGCCCCGGGCAGGTTGTCCACGAGCCGGACGTTCTTCCTCGCCCCCGATGCAGGCGCGACGAAAATGAGCAGGGCCAACACTGCTCCGATCGCTGCTGCAATCACCCTCATGGTGCCCTCCGGGCATCCTGGTTGCGGCTAGCGACGACCATACCGTGCCGCGCACGGCGCCTGGGACACATCTTGGTGCCGATGCGCCTGTCGCATAAGGCGACCCCGGCGACCCCTCAACCGCCGGCCGGTCTCCCGGAAGCTCCCAGAACGTGTTCCGGTATCAGCCCGAGGGCCAGCCGCACCATGCCTCAGCCGGTGACGTCGGCTGCGTTGCCGGCCGCCCGTACCCCCGCACAGGCGCGTGCGTTGTCGGCGCGGGCGGCCGGCGCGCTTGCAACGGCGTGGGTGCAGAAGCGTCCCTTCGCGGCACGCGGCACACGCACGGTGATGACCAGCCGGCGCGAGCGGCCGGCGCGCAGCTCGCGGATCCGGGTAACGTGGGGAGCCCCCGCGCCGGTGGCGCCGGCCGCGCGGCCGGCGAGCGTAACGTCCCACAGCGACGACAGCAGCCGGTCGCCGGCGCGGCGGCGGTTGCGCACACGCGCGACATAGCGGGCGCTGCTCCCCGGCTCCACGCGCCGCGGGCCACGCAATGTGAGCGCCAGCCCGGGCCGCAGCCGATGGGGGCGGTTGCGGATGTAGACGAGGCGGTCGATGTTGCCGCGTGCGTCCCGGCGGCAGCGCATGTGGTGGGGCAACGCGACGCGGTGGCGGGCGCGCCCATTGCGGATGACGAACCGCGTCTCCAGCTCGACCCGCGGCGTCTCGTGCGCGAGGCTCGCCGGCAGCGCGCGGCACGCCAACGGCGCCCGGAACGCCCGCGCGCCGGCCGTCAGCGTCAGCGAGGCGCGGCGGCGCCCGATCCGGCGCAGCACGATGCGCGCGCGCGGGCGGCCCGACCTCGCCGCCGCGCTGAAGCGGCCAGGACCCGTGCGCCTGAGCTTCAGCGGCCGCGGCGCGCTGCTCCCGCGCGGTCGCGTCAGCTCACCGTGGCCCCTGAGCTCGAACAGCACCCGCTTGAGCCCGACCGTCGCGCCGGCCAGCCGCAGCGCGCGCGGGATGCCGATCTCGGCGCGAAACCGCGCGCGGCCACGCGCAGCGCGCCGCCGCCCCAGTGGCGAGCGGCCGAGCCTGATCGGCGCGCTTCGGCGCGCCTGCGCGGCCGCGGGGACCGCGCCGGGGCACGCCTTTGCGACGGGGGTCCCGCAATAGGTGTTGAAGCCCCAGCTGTTCCGGTGAACGCTCAGCTCGGGGTCGTCGCCGATCGGGCAGCTGAAGTTCCACGCGGTTGCCGGCCGGCCCGGCACGTAGATGCAGTCAGACGGCGGCGTAACCCAGGCCGCCTGCAGGGTGTCGTTCGAGAGCCCGTAGTAGATGCATGTCCGATTGTCCCCGAAGGTCTTCTGGCACGGAGACACCCCGTCGCCCTGGAACTGGGGGCCGGGATAGACGAAGTTCTTCATCCCGCCGGCTGTGTCGAGGTCGTTCCGGTTGCCGAAGGCAGCAACCGATGGGGGCACCCCGGAGCACTTCATGAACGGACCCCCGGCCCCGTCCCAGCAGTTCGTGACCTTGTAGCGGTCGACCATCGTGGGCGTCAGCGACTTGTAGGCCCATAGCGCGAAGCCCTGGTTGCCGGCGCTCTCCATGCCGGGCTTGTCGAACTTCCAGGTCCCGCTCGAGCGCAGCTCGCTGATGAGGCCGACCAGCCCGCTGTCCCGGCGCACCTCGAAGCTCTGTGTGTTCATCGACGTGTTGATCTCGGTGACCATTTCGGCGAACTGGGCAGCCAGGTTGCCGTAGGTCGTCTCGAACGTGCTCTGGGCCGTGGCCGAGCCCGACGGGATCGTCGACGCGGTCTCGGCAGTGAGGGACAGAATCACCCCCGCCGCAACCGCCTGCTCCTCGCCGACGAAGGAGAGCTCACCCGCTACGCTGAGGATAAGAGTGATCACCTCCTTTGCGTCGAACTTCGTCGTCGATCCCGCCGCCGGCTTCAGCGCGGCGAGTTTCGCCCCGATCGCCGGCAGCTCCGCGCCCTCGGAGACGAACAGGCTCTGGCGGATATCGTTGAGATCACCGAAGAACGCCACCACCTCGCCGGCGGCGTAGTTCTCGGCCAGCATCTCGTTGACAACCGCCGTCCAGTCGTCCGCGCTGAAGTCGTCGCTGACGCCCTGCACCGGCGGGTCCAGCGCCGCCGGCTTCTGGCAACTCTTGTAGTTCGGCGTGGAGCCCGGTTGCTCTTCCGAGCACTGCCCGATCGAGACCAACGCTTGCTGCAGATTCCGTATATCCACATCATCTGGCGCAGTCTCCGACGCCCACACATCGCGCACCGTCCCACCCTTCCCGATCAGCGGGGGGTGGGTGTTCTGGACCTCATAGTTCAACCTCCCAAAGGCGTTCTGCTGGCCGGTGGTTGGGAACCCCGGATAGCCCTCGGGCAGGTAGCGCTCCCAGCCACCGGTCTTGCGCCGGTCGTAGAACCAGGTGCGGATCCCTGTCGGGCCGCGCGCGATCACGTCGTCGCGGCCGTCGCCGTCGACGTCACCGGTCTGGATCGTCGAGAAGTACTCCGGATCCGACAGCCACGGATCGCTGCCCAGCGCCAGCGCGGGCGAGGCCGGCAGCTGCTTCCACGCCTTGGCCGCCGGGTCGTAGGAATAGGCCTGCAGCCCCTTGCCGGTGGGGTCAAGGAACAGCACCTCATCCCCGCCCTTCCCGTCGATGTTGGCGGTCCGGATCGACCCCCACATGCCGGCCGGCACATTGGACGCCGCCCCCGCGAGCGCGGTGAGCGTCGGCCCCGGAGTGGCACTAGAGCCGAAGAGCGAATACATCCGCAGCCCGTCGCTGGCGCGCGCGAGCAGCTCGTCCCCCGGCTGGCCATCGACGTCCGCGGCCTGCATGGTCTCGTAGTAGGACGGACTGCTGCCGAGACAGTCGGCGCTGCCGGCGCCGGTGGCGCCGGAGTTCGAGAACGGGCAGTCAGGCGACCCCGCCACATCCGCGAAGACACCACGAAGGAGGGTGTCGCGGCCGACGCCCCTCCCAACGTCGCCGCTGCCGATGGACACGCCGAGATTTCTGCGGCCAATGATGGTCGTCGGGTAGGGCCCGGTGCGAGGAGGAGGAGCGAGGAAGCCGCTCTGCAGGTCGAGGTAGCACGAGGGCTGGCCACACTCCGGATCGGAGTAGCCGGTGACCGCGAAGCCATCCTCGGCCGACCAGGCGCCGTTCTGCCAAACATAGAACGCGACCGACGCGGCGCCCGCCCCGCTGTGCTTCCGCGCGAACAGCACTGCCGGCGACCGATTTGGTATGGCCGGCGCGACCTGGATCGTCGGGTACAGCGAGGGATTGCCGTAGTCGTCGGCGTCGCTGAACGGGCCGGCGGTGCCGATCTTCGCCCAGGTGCCGCCGTCGATCTGGTTGCCGCCTGTCGGCGGGGTGTACTTGTAGACGCGCATACCGTCCCAGAAGCGGGCCAGGATCTCCTCGCCCGGCTGGCCGTCGATGTCGGCCGCCTGGATCGTCGAGTAGTACCAGGGGTGAGTCGGGTTCTTGGGATCACTCGCCTCCCAAGGCGGGAATGAGGCGAACTCGATCAGCATCTGCGCCACGCCGTTGGCGTCGACCTGAGGACGCCACTGACCGAACGTCGTGTCGAACCTATGGATTTGCAGTCCGGCGGCGCTGCGGCCGATCAGCTCGTCCTTGCCGTCGCCGTTGACGTCGGCGAGCCGGATCGTCGAGTACTGCGACGGATCGTCCCAGCCGCCCATGTCGGTCCAGTTCGGCAACGCGTACCACGGCCCGCAGTTACCGGTGTACTTGCTGTCGTCGGCGTTGGCGTTCGGGCAGGTCGCAGCGGCCGCCGGCGACGGCGCGAGCGCACACCAGACCGCCACCAGCACCGCCGCCAACCCGACGGTTGGCCACAAGGCCCGCCCCGCACAGTCGAACATCACAGCTCACTCCTCCCGGCCTCTCGCGAGGCCGACTGTTTCGGCGATCTCACGCGTCAAGCGAAACACGACCCGCTGACGTTTCGCTGACGTTTCGCTGACGTTTCGCTGACGTCCCGTGGCGAGCCGCTGCCCGGCTTCGCTGTGCGCGGGCGTGGGACTCGAACCACCAAGCGAGCGGCACGACCATCGCCAATGCGTCGCTGCAGGGATCAGCTGTGCCTCCTCGGCCGGGCACTCCCGGGCGGATTCGGCGCTCGACCCGGGCGGCGTGCGCCCACGCCGGCTGGGGCCCGCTGACGGGTGCGCGTCAGCGAGACGTCAGCGGAATGTCAGCGGGTCGTGTTGTGCTGTGGCGGTCCGATCGAGTGGCCAAGGAGAGACAGCAGCGATGTTGAGCGATACACAACAGCATTTTGGAAGTTTCGAGCGAAGCTGGCGGCGGCGCGTCGGGCGGACGGGTGCGGCGGTGAGCGCCGCGGGGCTGGCCGCGCTGGGGGCGGCCGGGCTGTTGGCGGCGGCGCCCGCCAGCGCCGAGCCGGCCGCGGGTGGGGCGCCGACGTTCACGCATTCCGCCAAGCGCGGTGAGTTGCGGGGCGGCCGGCTGATTCTGTACGGTGTCGCCCGGCGCGTTGCTACGGAGTACCAGGACGGGCGCATGGACAGGGTCCCGGTCAGGCGGCTGCACGCCCTGCTGTTCGTGCCTGGGAAGCCGGCCACCGGCACGCTGCGCCACGGCGGCGGGAACGAGGACGCGTTCCGGCTGAGCCGGCCGCGCTACAGCGCCGCCAAGCGGACGGTCAGCTACCGCGCCAGGCCGCTCGACAAGAGCGGCGTGCCGCGCCGCTTCGGTTCCGCCTCGCTGGCGATCGTCGGCCACTCCCGGATAGCGTTGGTTGGCCAAAGGTGCCAAAACACTGTTGTCAACTACAGCGGCTGGAGTTGGAGGGTGGTCGCCGACTCGAAGTGGGACACCGACAGCTGGGACCCGTCGGAGCCCATCGGCTCGACGATCACGACCGAGCTGGGATCCCTCTCCACCTTCTTCAGGTCGGTCAGCCCGGCCGCGCGCGGCTGCTCGAACGACGTCGTGATGCAAGCCCAAAGCTGGCAGGACAAAAAGAACATTCCGACGGTGACGTTCAGTGCTTCGCGTTCCTGGAACTGGCCCCTGGCGGGGTCGAGCTCAAGCAACACGTGCACCCCCTCGAGCAACTTCTCCGAGCACTTCAAGTGCGAGCAGCAACCCACCGGCGAGTACCGGATCTACAACCTCAACTGACCCCCGAGTTGTGTCGACCCCTGGATGCCGCTGGCGCGGTTGCCTAGCAGGGCTTGAGGGCGGGACGCCTCGGCCGGCCCGGCCGGCCGAGGGCGTCCCGCTCGTTCAGGCTGCCACGTCCGACCAAACAACGCGGACCTAAAAGCAGGCGTCGAGGTCTGGAGGCGGGTAGCGACGGATCAGCCGCTCCCATCATGCGACTCGACACTCGCTGGGGGCGTCGACTCGGGTAGCGCGCGCTTCTGCTTTCGCTGCTCCTTTGTCAAGAGATTGATGCGCGGCGAAGCCCTTGGCGCCGACCTGGACCGTCTGCTCGCCCATCAGTTCGCCGGTTGCCGCCGAGACCGCGGCGATCGTGTGCGAGCGCTTGTGGGTGTCCGCACCGAGCACGATCATTGACCTCGTCCACCTCCACTTTTGATTGAGTGGACGTCCGGCGGACACGGCTTGCGGGGGGCGCTGCCACGCTCCTATCAGGTCGCGCCAGAACCTCCCTGACCGGCGACGAGCGACTCAGCGAAAGGTGGTCAGGCCCAACGGCCGACAGCCTGAAAGCGAGTCAGCTCGCCGCCGGTCGGACCCTCTCCTCGCGGCCGGACGTCACCGCCCAAATCGAAACAGCAAGCCTGGACGTGGTTGCCTGCGGGAGCGGCGCCTGTCGCGACGAGGGTGAGCGCAGGCCATGTTCCTGTTAGCGCCTGTGGACGTCCGGTGGCTTGCGTTCAGCTGCGCTGACGCCCGCCGGCGGGTGCGCGTCAGCGAAACGTCAGCTGAATGTCAGCGGGACGTGCTCTTCTCCGAGGGACAGATCCGGTTGCGAGCGATCATGGAGGCAAAGGCAGAGATGTTCGGCCACAGCAGAGAGTTTTTCGGGAGTTTCGAGGGAGCCCGCCGCCGGCGGGGCGCGCTGGCTGCGGCCGGCGCCTCCATGTTGGCGCTGGCGGTCGTGTCGCCCGCGTCCGCCACGACGACTGTCACGCACTCCGCCAAGAGCGGCGAGCTCGCCGGTGGGCGGCTGATACTGCACGGGGTTCGCGGCAAGGTCACCTGGACCTCGGATCGCGGGCATTCCGGGCGCGTGTCGGTCAGGCGCCTGCATCGGCGCGGGTTCGCGCCCCGGAACCCGGCGGCCACCGGCGTGCTCCACGTGGCCGGCCACCGGGGCGGCGACGAGCCGACGTTCAAGCTCAGCAAGCCGCGCTACAACCGAGCCCGCCGCACCGTCAGCTACCGCGCGAAGCCGCTCAACAACAAGCCGCTGCGCGGCCGGACCGCCCGCGCGGCAGGAGTCGGCTCGCCCCCGAGCCGCTTCAGGGCAGCGTCGCTGTCCGTCGTGCCCTCCCCCCAACTAGACGGGCAGCACTGCCACGGCAGGTTCGGCAACGGGGCCACCTTTCCCTAGCCGCGAGCAGTTCGAGTTGGGACACCGACATCTGGGACTCGAACCCCAACGGCGACCTTCTCTATGGCCGGCAGGGGAACGCGAGCATCGCGACCTGGGAGTCGCACGGCCCCTGGGCGGAAGGGTGCTCGAACACCGTCACGTGGGGGTGGATCGACGGCTCGGTCCCTAAGGGGGAACCCCTGGTGGTCTCCATCACGACCTACGTGAAATGGGACGGAAGCGCGTACAGCAACACCTGCGCCGTCACGACCGGCAGTGATAAATACATGTGTGAACTGGACCAGCCCGGAGCCGGCGAGGGCAACAGCCAGTTCCTCGTCGTCCCTCGGCACTAGTGCGACGAAGATCGGACCGGACGCCCCGCCGCCCAGTGGCGGCAGGGCGTCCCGCCGTTCAAGGACCGGCCCTTGACGCCGCGGCGCGCCTGTTGGGAGGGCGTGCTGCCGGCGGCCTGGGCCGCTCGCTTGAAGCGGACGGTCCATCGCGCGGGAGGGTCGGCGCTATGCGGGAGGGGCGCCTGTCGCGATGAGGGTGAGCGCAGGCCGCGTTCGTGTTGGCGCCGGTGGCCGTCCGGCGGCTTGCGTTCAGCTGCGTTGACGCCGGCCGGCGGGTGCGCGTCAGCGAAACGTCAGCGGAATGTCAGCGGGTCATGGTCTGCTTAGCCCAGGCCGGATCCTTGATTTCGAGTGCGAGGAGACTTTGGGATGTCCGCCATTACTGACAGCCGCTGTGGGAGCTTCGAGCGCCGGCGTCGGTCGTTGCGGGGGGTGGGGCTGGCTGCGCTGGCGGCCGGGCTGGTGGCGGCGCCCGCGACCGCCGCGGCCGTTCCGGGCGGCGCCGCCGCGCTCACGCACTCGGCAGGCAGCGGCGCGGGCGGCGACGAGAACCTGCTCGCCGGGTCGCCCCGGATCAGCACGGTCCGGGCGCTGGTTCCCCGGCGCGGCCGCCACGCCGGGCGGCTGATCGTGTGGGCGCGGGTAAACCACGCGCCGGGGACGCCGCGCGCGCTTGCCAGGGAGCTACCGGAAACGATCCACAGCGGCCGGGTGGTCGCGCGCGTGGGCAAACGGTCTCGCTTTGCCACCCACCGGCTCGACCTCCACCGCAGCCCGGTCGCGCACGGGTACTTCCTGCGCTTCCCGAGGCGCGCCACCCAGGCGCTGGCGGCAGGCAGCGGTCGCGTGCCGGTGTCGCTGCGCGTAGCGCAGACGGTCGATCTCAACTCCGACGGCGACCACGAGGATCGCGCGCTAGCCACAACCACCCGCAACGTGCCGCTCGCTCGCCCGGCGGTTTCGATCGAGGCGAAGGACGGCTACTACTCCAGCACCCTCCCCCAGACCTACGACCACATGCAGGTTTACAAGGGCGCCGTGACCCAGTACGGGTTCGTCTCGGGGGCCCACGGACCGTGCGGGATCGGACCAGGGGACATACTCCCCAAGTCCGCGCCGGTCGACCCTACCAACGGCACGTTCAGCTTTTCCGACACCTTCTCGATCGGTCCGGGTAACCCGACCAGCACCACCGATGTCAAGGGTCACTTCGTCGTGCTGAAGGGTCAACAGTATGCGGAAGTAATCGTCCTTGACACAGCCAACATCAGCGCCCAGACCAACTCGGGCCCCTGCACGGAGCAGTACCACAACGGCTTCGCCTGGCTGCTGCCGTAGCGGAAGCGCCCGCGGCTGCGGGCCCAATCCGCAAGCTAGTCGAAAGCCAGTGCGTCTACCTCAGTGCTGATCGATATACGGGAGAGGTCCGGCAGCAGTAGCCGCGGCCCAGCGCCGGCGAGGTGACCTTTGTGGCCCACACCGTGACCGCGCCGCAGCCGCATGGGCGCGACTTCGGCGATCGCGACTCGCGTGCTCATAGCTTCAGCGCCGCTTGCATACAGACCGATCCGCACGATCCCAGGCGCTCACGGGCTCGAGCGCCGACCACTTGTTCGCTGGACCGTTGTCTGGTAAGCACCGCGGTGGCTCGGCCCCTGCGCTCATGGAGGTTCGGTTGCGCCCGCTTTCGTTCGCATCTGTCTCCCTGAAGCTGATCGCTGCCGCGCTATTCGTCGCGAGCCCGGCGGCGGCCGGGACGCCGGACCCCCCGTGCTCGTTCTGGAAGCCCTGCGCGCCGGTGGTCGGGCCCTGGCTGACGACCGGCGACGACGACAGCGACGATCTCTATCCGCTGGAATGCCCCCCGGGTCAGGCCCCGAACTACGAGCGGGCGGTGGCGAGCGACGGCGTGGTCTCCGGACCCGCCAACCCGTATAGGGCCCCCCACCTGGTAGGTACGCAGACAGGGGGCGGTGCGGGTGTAGGGGCGCGCGGCTTGGTATTCGGACTGCACGACAACCCGGCAAACGTGAGATACCGGCCGGGAATCGGCTGCGGGCCGCTGGGCGCCACGGTCGCTTCTGTTGGACAGGAGCCAAGAACCGCGGGGGCTTACCGCGTGCGCGTACGTAAGGTTCGGATCCATCCGGGGGACGTGGTGCGCGTGCGGCGCGGCTGCGCCGGCGGCGAGCGTCTCGCGCATTCGGGCTCGGTGGTGGCGTTCTTCACGCGCCGCCCGCCGTCGCGGCCGACAGTCAGGGCGATCAAGCACCGTCATCGCCGCACGGTGAATGTCTCGCGCACATTCGTCGTCACACCCGCCGGCGTGGGCGACGACGAGCGCGTCGAGCTCCAGGTGACAGCGCTCTGCATGCCCGCTCGTAAATCCGTGGCGGCCCAGACCGCGAGCCCCAACCCATGCCTCGCCTTCACGTCCTGCACGGCGGCGATCGGGCCCTGGGTATCTGTGAACGGGAACGAGGACGGCACTGACATGTACTCGATCAGGTGCCCGGCCCCTCCGGGCGAGTACCGACGGGCGATAGGCAGCGATGTCGCAATCGCAAATGTTCCGTTGCCCGGGCTTTACATCATGCTCATCATGACGAGCGGCGGCCTGGGTCCGGGGGCCCCCGGCCTGGAATTCGGGCTGTTCGACGTAGACGCGCCCCAGAAGGCTTTCTCCTATCAGCCCGCGGTCGGCTGCCTGCCGCGAGGCGCCTGTGTGATCGCCTGTAGGACCGGGATGTTCCAGGGCGTGCCCTTCGGGGGGGCGGACGGATCTCGAAGCTCTTACCGCAAGCGCGTGCGCAGCGTCCGGATCCGCCCCGGCGCGACCGCACGTGTACGGCTCGGTTGCGCTCGCGGCGAGCGTCTGGTGCACTCGGGCTACGGGGTCGGGTTCTTCACATCCCGGCCGCCGTCGCCGCTGATCCTCGAGGCGCTCAAGCAGCGTCATCGCCGCGCAGGGAGACTTGCGCGGACCTTCGTCTCCGCACCGCCCGGCGTGGGCGACGACGAGCGCGTCGAGCTCCAGGTGACCACAATCTGCGCCCGAGCGGGTTAACCGGCGCCGCTTGAGCTCGGCCGCTCGGCTAATCCACGCAACGTCGACCGATGGTCCTTCGGAGCCTTGCGGCCGACCGCTGCTTGGCCCGATTGAAGCCCTCCCCGGATTTGGATTGACTCGGAGGCCGCTGATGGGTCGTGTCAGGCCACGGTGAACGCCCCCTTGGACGTGAGTAACTCCCAATCCCCAGAGCGCCCGCGCGGTCTGATTGCCGCCGATCGCACAGGGACCGCTCACAGCGTTACCCGAGTCTTTCGAGCCGAGGCAACGAGGTGCCTTCGTTCGCCGAGCCGCTGGCGCACACGCGCCCCGTCGAGGGCCGTGCCCGAGCCCATGATGAGCTGTGCCGGCCCGGTGGAGGTCTCGATGGCGATGCGGGTCAGCACGTCCACCGGGTTGCTCACGAAGATCACGACCGCCTCCGGACAGGCCCGATCGAGCTCACGCATGACGTCGGCCGTGATGCCGGCGTTGGCGCCCAGCAGGTCAAGACGGGTCTGGCCGGGAGCCCACGTCGCCCCCACCGTCACCACGACGGCGTCGGAGCCGGCGAGACCGGCATACGTCAGCCAGACGTCAGCGAAACGTCAGCGGGTCGTGATCCGCTTGCGACATGAAGAAGCGTCGTCTTCCCATCGCGGCCCTGATGCTCATGGCTTTCGGCATTTCCGCCGCCGGATTCACCGATCAGCAATCCAGAGCGGCCGGGAGTGAAGCGCACCCAGAGCGCGCGGGCTGTCACCCCGCCACGGGAGATCGGGCCAGGGTGACCGCTTACATCAGCCCAAAGAGCTCCCGGCAGTTCAGGAGTCTCGCCCGGTACAGGCTCGCGAACGGCTGCCCGGCGATCTCGGTGGCGATTCTCTTCGCGGCCAACTACGCGGCCGACGAAAGGCCCTACCTACGCGCCAACAACGACGATCCACCGACGACGGAGCCGTTCAACGACAACCTCCAGCAGGTGCTCGACGACGGTTCGGTGAAGTACCTGCAGCGGCGGGGCATCAAGGTGCTGCTCAGCATCACGAACGGTCACCAGCCCGTGGGCTGGTCGCAGTTCGCATCCAGGCGCGCGGCGCTCGATTTCGCTCGCTATCTGAAGGAGAAGGTGGTTGCCCGGTACGGCCTGGACGGGATCGACATCGACGACGAGTACAGCAGCGGGACCCCGAACAGCACATCGCTGATCATGGTCACGACGCTGATGCGGCAGCTGATGCCGAACATGATCATCACCAAAGCCCTGTTCGAGGACAAGAAGTACTTCCGCGCGAAGTGGAGGGGGCACACGCTCGCCGAGAACCTCGACTACGGCTGGGAGATGTCCTACGGCGGGCCGCCGCGCCCTCGTGTGGCGCCCTATACGCGCTGGCTGACAAAGAAGCAGCTCTCGCTCGGTTTCTGGTCCGGAGACCGCCCCCGTACCCCGATCGAGGACGTCCAATGGCTCCGCGACCAGGGTTACGCAGGCCTCATGCTCTACGGATTCGAGGACCAAGGCGGCGTGAAGCTGATGAGCAACCTGGTCGGCGCCTGGTATGGCCCTGGGAGCTGGAAGAAGGCCGGCTAGGTAACGCACTACGGAGTTGGGGCGCACTCGCGGGCCAGCGCGGCGGCCAGGAGCTGGCGGTGCGGGTTGGCCGGCCGCGCTACAACGCGGCGCGCCAGACGGTCACCTACAGGGTAAAGCGGCTGCGCAAGCGTTCCCTCCGCGGCAGCGCCGCAGCGACCGCGCCGGCGGGCTCCGCCCGCCGCTTCGGGGCCGCCTCGCTGTCACTCGTCGCCGCCAGCGTGGGGTACTCCGGGCAATCACGAACAAGACCGGGTACGACCTCCTGCTGTGGTTTGCGGATCCCGGTGACACAAAGGGGACGTGGGTTGTGTCCCCCGGCGCACCCAACGTGACAACCCTCGCCGACGGCGCCAGTGCCGCGTGGACGACCGTTGGGGACTGGCGATGCGCGTACGACGTCACGTATCACGTGAGCCCCAGCAAGGCGGAGTTCCGGCTCGAAGCGACGTCCCAGGGTCTACACGACCCCCCGCAGTTCACATGCAAGTACCTCAACATCATCCCGCCGCCCGGTCCGTCGCTCGAATGCAAGGGCAGCGGCGATGGCAACTGGGTGTTGGTTCCAGCCAGCTAGCACCGGCTCCTCCACCGCGACCGGGGCCAGCCGACCACCCGCATCGACTGCGGGTCGGCCACCAGCGCTATCAGGTCCCGCTAGGGAGCTATCCGGAGGGCTGAGGTACCACCCCGAGCATTCTCGCTCGCTGGTCGGCGCCGTCACCGGCGAGTGAGCACTTCGCGCCACGCCACGTCGGCTCACTGCCGCTGGGTACGCATCAGCGAGACGTCAGCGAGACGTCAGCGAAATGTCAGCGCGTCGTGTTGTGCTTTGGCGGTCCTATTCAGCGGCCAGGAGAGACGGGAACCATGCTGACCGACGCACAACAGCAATTTGGAAGAATCGACCCAAGCCGGCGGCGCCGCGTTCGACGCACGGGCGCGGCGGTGAGCGCCGCCGGGCTGGCCGCGGTGCTGGCGGCCGCCGCGCTGTTGGCCGGGACGGCGTCGGCTGCCCGGCCCCCTTCGGGTGGCGCCGCGATGTTCACGCACTCGGCGGCGGGCGGCGAGCTCCGTGACGGCCGGCTGATCTTGCACCGTGTGGCGGGCCGGGTGACCTGGGCACACATCGGCGGCGGCTCCGGAGTGATCGCGGTCAAGCCGATGCACCGGATGCTGTTCAAGCCGGGGACTTCGGCGACCGGCACGCTGCACGTGGCGGGCCACCACGGCGGCGACGAGCCGACCTTCAAGCTGAGTAAGCCGCGCTACAACGCGGCGCGCCGCACGGTCAGCTACCGGGCCAGGGCGCTCAACACCAAGCGTGTGCCCGGCGGGGCCGCACGTGCGGCAGGGGCGGCGAGGAGCTTCGGTGCCGCGTCGCTGTCAATGATCGCCGCCTCGTCGACCGGCGACGTCGTGTGGGCCCCAACGGCGGGGGTGTACACCTGTGCGAGCGGCAGCGGCATCTGCTGGGGCACCCTTCTTGTGTACGGCCTGGACCCCGGCGCAGGCGTGACTGTCACGAGGCAGTGGTCAGATGGTGGGATTGACTCGGCCACCTACTCTGCCGACCAGGGGGGGTTCATCCGGAATCAAAGGCTTGAGCTTCCTTGCGTCGGCTTCGACCGGCACGTTGGGACGGCGTATTTCGACCCAGATGGCCCGGAGCTAAGCGCGCCTGACCGATGCGGGTAGCCGCATGTGCGGTCGCCATGGCAGCGAGCGCCACGGCGTGACCGGAACTCGGTTCTCCTGCACGTCGACGACCGACGCCGACGGCACGAAGGTGGGCCATTCAGCCGGTTGAGAACAGGGCCCACAGGCGAGGCCCGGCGACAGCTCCGCGTCAGCGGGACGTCAGCGGGACGTCAGCGAAATGTCAGCGGGTCGCGGTTGCTTGACACGTGAGGTCGCCGAAACGGTCGGCCTCGCGAGAGGCCGGGAGGAGAGAGCTGCGATGTATTTACGAGACAGGTCGGGCACGCTGGTCTTGATGTCGACCCTTGTCGTCTGTGCGATCGCGGCGATCACCGGCGCGCTGTTCACGGCAGCAGTGGCCCGTGCGGATACGTACGCGTATGTGTCCGGCTCGACGACCGGAACCGACGGCGCGCTGTTCATGTACGGCCTGGGCGACAACGGAGTGCTGGCACCGCTGGGGGATCCGCCGACGGCGCCGACGGGTCCAGGCGCATCCGACTTTGCCGTCCACCCAAGGCTGAATTACGTCTACAGCACGAGCAGCAGCGGGCTGTCGATGTACGCGACCGCGTCCGGCTATCTCAAGGCCACAGGGGAGACCGTGCCCGCGGGGCCCGCGCCGGGGGGCCTCGACATCAGCCGCGATGGAAGCTTGCTTTTCGTGGCGGCGCAAGATGGCGTCTACCAGTACAAGGTCGATCGGTCAACTGGTGGCTTGACGAGCAACGGGCAGCTCCTACTGGTCGGCGCCTCGGCGAACCTGTCGGACATGGCGATCAGCCCGGACGGCAAGTCCGCCTACGCGACGAACGCGGGATCAAGTTTCTACGGGGACAACGTCGTCCACCAGCTCGACGTGCTGAGCGACGGGACCCTTCAGTACAAGTCCCCTCCGACCATGACGGTGGGAGACCAGGCGTCGTCGGTGGTGGTGAGCCCCGACGGCAAGTTCGTCTATGTGACCAGCTCCACGAGCGGCACGGTCTCCCAGTTCAACGTGGACGCCGACACCGGGTCGCTCATCGCCAGCAGGGTGACGGGCGTGGGCAACCAGCCGGCGCAGATCGCCCTGAGCCCGGACGGCAAGTCAGCCTATGTGGCAAACGCAGGCGGCCCCCCGCGCTCGGCCGGCGCCTCGATCGCGCAGTTCACGATCGCTCGCGACGGGGCGCTGTTCCCGCTGGACCCGGGCACGGTTCCGGCGGGCACGTCCCCCGTCGGGGTGGCCGTGAGCGCTGACGGCAAGTCGGTTTACGTGACCGACAGCGGGGGTCGCGGCACGCGCAGCGGCACGCTATATCGATTCGAGGTCGTCGACGGCGGTGCTCTGTCGCCAACGCCGAGCGATCAGCTACCCGCCGGCATCAGCCCGTGGCGCGTGGCGGTAAACCCCCCGCCGAACGCTGCGACTCCCGGTCCGGATCTGCTGATGGGGACGGCCGGAGACGACGTGATCTGCGGGCTCGGCGGCGCCGACAGGATCAACGGGCTCGGCGGTGACGACAAGCTCTACGGCGATCGCTGCGGCAGCCGGGCAAGCGCGGCCGGGATCCCCCGCCGCCGCCGCTGGAGCGCCGGCCGCGACGTCCTGATCGGCGGCGCCGGCAACGACCGCCTCCGGGGCGGCGCCGGCACGGACAGGCTCCGCGGCGGCACCGGCCGCGACAGGCTCCACGGCGGCGCCGGCAAGGACGTGCTTCACGTGCGCGGCGGCGGACGCGACCGCGTCCACTGCGGCGACGGACGCGACACCGTCAAGGTTGACAAGAGCGACGTCGTGCGGGGCTGCGAGCGGATCGTGCGGCGCTAGCCACGGTGCGGGAAGGAGCCGGCGGCTGCGGGTGGGCCGGGACTCAGTGATACGCGCGTCAGCGAGATGTCAGCGAAACGTCAGCGAAATGTCAGCGGGTGGTGGTCCACTTTGCCGTGCCGGATCGGCTGTCTGACTGAGAGGAAGCCTGTGATGTTCACGTGTGCGAGGCGGCAGTTGTGGCCGACGTTGGCGTTCGCGGCGTTACTGGTGGCGGTCTGGTGTGCGCTGGCGCCGTCGCTCGCGGCGGCGGATGCCTGCCCGGACACCGAGGACAGCTACTTGGGCAACTGCGGGCCGACGTTTCAGGTGCCGAACTGGAGCGACGCCGGGGGCTGGGACGATCCTTCGCAGTACTCGACGATCCAATTGTCCGATCTCAATGGCGACGGCAAGGATGAGCTGATCGGGCGCAGCGACGCCGGGGTCGCGATCTTCTGGTTCGACGCGACGCTTGGCCAGTGGCGCCCTCAGGTCGATGCCAACGGCCATCCTCAGGTGTTGGTCGAGTTCGGCTCGTTCCCGCTGTCGATGAAGGGCGATCCCCACAACCCGAACCAACCGCAGTTCTACTCGACGATCCAGGCCGCCGACATCGACGGCCAGCCCGGCGCGGAGATCCTGGGCCGCTTCTGGGACGGCATGCGCGTCTACAAGTACACCCCGCCCGCGGGCAGCAACCAGATCGACGGCGGCAGCTGGGCAAAGATCGGCAGCGGCGGCCCGTTCAGCGACGCCGACGGCTACGCCGATCCCTCGCTGTACTCGACGATCCAGGTCGGGCAGTTCTGGCAGGGAGACACTCCGCTGCTCCTCGCGCGCAAGCACAGCAAATGGCACTACGACGAGCCCTCGTTGGCTTTCTACGTCTGGCAGAACGGTGCCTGGTCGGGGCCGATCAAGTACCTCCCCTACGGAAACGAGATCAGCGGGCTCGCTGACCAGGAATGCGGACAGCCCTCCTGCTACCTCACCCTGCAGACCGCCAACAATGTCGTACCGCCGGACCCGTGGGCCGGTCATGACAGCGCCTCTCAGACGATGCGGCGCGGCGTTGAGCTCTTGTCGCGCGGGTACGGGACACAGGTGTGGGACTACTCCGCCCGCGGTGGAGGCAACGGTGGGTGGTTCTATCGCGACGGTAGTGGTTTCTACGACGATCAGTCGCCTGAGGGGCAAAACCCGCCGTTTGCGGATTTCCCGAGCCGCGACTGCCCGTTTTCGACAGCGGGTGCGTCGGGGCTGGGCAGCGGCGACTGTCTCGGCGCGGCTCCGGCCTATTACGAGACGATGCAGGCCGCGGACATCGACGGCCTGCCGGGCAACCAGGACGAGTTGCTCGCGCGCGCGAGCGACGGACTGCGGGTTTACGGCTGGACACCCGACGGCGTCCAAGGGCGCGGGACGTTCGTGCGGCGCCCGACGCTGACCGCGCTCGCCGGCGCGGCCGGCGTGTTCTCTGCCGCGAATGCGAACGGCGCGTGGGGGTCGATCCGGACGGGCAATATCGACGGGCAGGGTGGGGATGAGGTGTTGTCCCTGGACGGCACAGGCCTGCAGGCGTATTCCTACGACTCGGCGAGTGGGGCGTGGAGGCAGCTGCCAGCCTCGCCGGCGCTGGCGCTCGGCAGCGATCCGTGGCTGTCGCAGCCGGAGCACTACTCGACGATCCAGGTCGGCGATGTCGACGGCGACGGGCGCGACGATGTGATCGCGCGCGGCCCTTACGGGATCCGCACGTGGTTCTACGACCGGCGTGGTACGGGTGGCTGGGAGCGCTATCTGGCGGAGGGCTACCCCAACTTCACCGGCAACCAGCAGACGGCATATGACAAGCTCAACGACGTCTATCGCAACGCGTTGCGCCGCACGGGCACGATCCGCGACGTGTGGACGCAGGAGAACAGGCCGGACTCAGAGTTCTTGGGCGATCTGCCGGCGAATCTGGTCACGCAGAATATCGGCAACTGCAGCAGCGCCAACGGGAACCAGACCTCGCTCGACCCGCCGCAGTACAAGTCGTGCACGCCGCCTCAGAACGCGACCGGATTTTCCCAGGACGACTGGACGGCCGTGGTCAACGAGATGCTGGCCGAGAGCGATGCTGCCGGCGAGGTGGTCGCGTTCTTCGACGAGCTGGAGCGGATACAGGATTCGGTGTTCATCCTCGAGAACGCCGAGCTGCCGGGGATCGGGGACAAGCTCGGGCTCCAGCAGGCGGCGGCGTCGCAGGCCGAGTTCAACCCGCAGGAGTTGTGGAGTCTGATGTTCGGGATCGCCGGCGAGCTGTCTTTTCTCGGTGACGAAACCGTGCCGTTGGGGGTGGCGCTGTCGATCACCGCGGAGCTTCTTGGGGCCAATGTGTCGGCCTCGCCGGCGGCGATGGCGTCGCCGTTCCAGTCGAGCTATGCCGGGCTCAAGGATCAGTTCGCCCAGATGGTCAGCGATGCCGACAGGAAGCTGCCGGTCCAGAGCCAGCTGGTGCGCCAGGACGCCGGACTGCTCGGCCTCGTCGGCCAGCTGCGCTCGAGCGGAGCGTGGACGCTCGACGCGATCGGGATGAAGAGCGCCGCCCAGCAGGGCTTCGCGGTGTGGGTCTACGAGGCGCTGATGCCGACCCTCTACGACCGCTACCAGATCACGAACTGCTACGACCATGGCGACAGCGGGTCGGGAGTCTTCGAATGCCGGCCGCCCACGGGGCTGGGCGTGATCGGCGCCGGCCAGAACTTCACCATGATCGGGCCGCAGCATCAGATCGATCAGTTCACCGCCGAGCAGGTGCCGTGCCGCACGACCCAGGGCTACGACACCCAGTGCACGTGGAACCTGCCGCCCAACGATCTGATGAACCGGATTTGGGGGCCGCTGTCCTCGGACTGCGACTACATTCCGGGCCGGTCGGACACGGCCTGGCATTACGGCTGCTCGGCCGGTGTGGACGTCGGGGCGAGCATCGCAGACAACAGCTGGGGCTTCCCCAGCTACGCGGGCGACCCCGATCCGTACTACGCGCCGGGTGGCTTTACGTCGTCCCTGGCTGCTGCCCGTACCGCGCGGGTGCGGCCGCGCTGGCCGATCGTGCTTGGCCGGCCGCGGCATGGGCGGCGGCGCGCCATGCCCGGCCGGGCGCTGTTTGACGTCGACATCGGCGTGCCGGACGGACTGCGGCTGGCGGGCGCGACGGTCAGGCTGAACCGGCTGCTACGCGAGCGGCGGGGGCACGGCGAGCTGACGCTAGCGGGCGGCCCGCGGCCGCTCTCGGTGAGACTGAGGCGCATCGCGCCCGGGCGCTTCGCGGCGGCGACGACGGGCCGCCGCGGCGTGCGCGTCGCGCTGCGCCGCGCCGACCGACCGGGCCGCGCGCGGCTGACGCTGAAACTCGGCGCCGCGACCTTCCGCGCGCCGCGGGCCTGCCACGCTCTGCCGGCCTCTGTCGCGCTCGACACGCCGCCGCTGCACCTGGAGTCCCGGCTCGTGATCAGCGATGGGCGCAAGCGCCGTCGCATCCTGGTCGAGCACCACGTGCGCTGCGTGCGTGACGCGCACGGCAACATCAGCAGGCTCGTCTACGTGCGCAACCGCCCCCACCGGCTGCGGCCCGGTCTGGCGCTCAGGCTGCGCGGCCCGCGGCGCGTGGAGCCGGGGAGCAGCGCCCGCTACGTCGCGCGTGTGCGCAACCGCCGCCGCGCCGGCGGCGACCGGCTGCTGTCGTCGCTGTGGGACGTCACGCTCGCAAGCGGCGCAAGCGGCGCCAGCCGCGTCACCCGCATGGCCGGCGGCCCCCGCCCGACCCGGATCCGCGAGTTGCGCGCCGGCCGCTCGCGCCGGCTGGTCATCACCGTGCGCGTGCCGCGCGCCGCGAAGGGGCGCTTCTGCACCAGCGCCGTCGCAACCGCGCCGGGTGCCCGCGCCGACGGGGCACGCGCCTGCACCCGGGTACGCCGCTCGTAGAGTGACAAACCCCTACAGCGGGATCTCCCAGAGCGGGAACCAGCGCGACACGTCCTCCTCGAACGGCAGCTCGTTTCCGACCTGGGACTTCAGGCGCAGCTCGCGCTCGTTGTCGCGTGCCTTGTCGCCCGCGGCAGGCACGAACGGGTAGTAGGTGCCGCGCTTGAAGTTGTAGATGAAGTAGAGGGGGCGGCCCTTCTCCTCGAATGCGAACACCGCGCAGAGCAGCCGGTCGCCGTAGCCCTCCCCCTGGAGCTGCGACGAGATCGTGTTGAGCGACACCACCTGGTCGTCGAAGTCGGGGTCGCTGAGGATCAGCCAGCGGTAGCCGTACTCGTCCTCGTGTGAGCGCAGCTTCGTCCCGGTCTCCTCGGTGGTGCCGCGCAGCAGCTCCTCGGTGTCCGCCAGGATCGACTCGAAGTCGGCCGTGCCCAGCGGCTGGAAGACGATCCCGGCGGTCTGCTTGTGCTTCAGGCCGAGCCCGGTCTCGAGCGTCACGTTCGCCGTCGTCATTGCGAACAGGCGGTCGGGCGCGGCGCCCTTGACCTTCTTGCCTCGGCCCCCGAGGAGCGCGTCCAGGAATCCCACGCGGCTAGGCGGCGATGCCCCGCTGGAGCGAGGACTCGAGCTGCTGCAGCCGCTCGATCCGCTTCTCCATCGGCGGGTGCGTGGAGAAGAGGGTCTGGACTGCGCCCTTGACGCTCGTCGGGACGATGAAGAATGCGTTGAGGCGCTCGGCCTGCCGCAGGTCCTGTGTCGGCACCGTCTGCATCGCACTGGAGATCTTGACCAGCGCGGACGACAGCGCGCTCGGCCGCCCCGTGATGATCGCCGCGCCGCGGTCGGCCGCGAACTCGCGGTAGCGCGAGAGCGCGAGCATCAGGAAGAAGGACACGATGTAGACCACGAACGAGACGAGCAGAACCACCAGGATGCTGGGGTTCTCGTCGTCACCGCCGCCGAAGAAGAAGCCGAACTGCAGGATCAGGGCGGCGATCGAGGCGAAGAAGCTCGCGATGGTCATGATCAGCACGTCGCGGTGCTTCACGTGCGAGAGCTCGTGCGCCATGACGCCCTCGAGCTCGCTGGGCGACAGCGTCTTCATGATCCCGGTCGTGCAGGCGACCGTGGCGCTCTTCTGGGAGCGCCCCAGCGCGAACGCGTTCGGCACATGCATGTCGGCCACCGCGATCTTCGGCTTGGGCAGGTCCGCCTGGATGCAGAGCCGTTCGATCATGCCGTGCAGTCCCGGGGCCTCCTCGGGCGAGACCTCCTTGGCGCCCATTGCCGCCAGCGCGATCCTGTCCGAGAAGAACAGCTGGGCGAAGCTGAGGCCGCCGATGATGAGGACCATCAGGATCAGCCCGGTGCCCGCCGCCAGCAGCGCGCCTATCAGGGCCACGTAGAGCAGCCCAAGCAGGAACAGGGTGAACAACATCCGGACCTGAAGGCCGGTGTCGCGGGGGAATATCGCTCTCTGTTGAGCCGCCATGAGCTTGAATTCTAGTGAGTCGTGCAGGGTCTCTTGCAGAGGGCGGAAACCGGCTCTCGAGCGCGACGACCCCTGGTAGAGTCACCGCCTTCGTGCGCTGAATTTCCCTGCATAACGCGGGGAAACCGAGGGAGCCTCCAGCGCCGAGACGATGAGGAAGACCTTCTGGTTGCCCATAACGCTGGCCCTCGTGGCCTACCTGGCGCTGCCGCTGCCCGGCCTGTCCGCGCCGCTCAAGCAGCGCATCGACAAGAAGCGCGAGCAGATCGCCGCCGCGCGCCACAAGGAGGGCGTCCTCTCCACGACCATCCAGCAGTTCAGCAACCGCATAGAGGCGCTCCAGGGCGAGATCAACGCGACCGAGCGGCGCCTCGAGCGTGCACAGGCGAGCCTCGACCGCCAGCAGGCGGAGCTCCTCGAGGTGCGCGACCGTCTCGAACAGGCACGCGACCGCCTCGAGCGCCTGCGCCGGGAGCTCGACCGGGCCCGCCGTGTGCTCGCCAGCCGGCTGGTCGAGATCTACAAGTCGGACAGCCCCGACGCCCTCACCGTGGTCCTCGAGTCAGACGGCTTCGGGGACCTGCTCGAACGGGCCGAGTTCCTCGAGCGCATCTCCGAGCAGGACCGGCACATCACCGACCGGGTTCGGGACCTTCGCGACCAGGCGCAGGACCAGGCCGTCAAGCTCGCCGACCTCGAAGAGCAGGAGCAGCTCGCCGCCGAGCGGATCATGGCGGAGCGCGACCAGATCGCCGCCGCGCAGAGCCAGCTCGTCTCCTCGCGCGACCAGCTCGCCGCGGCGCGCGCCGACAAGCGCGGCGCGCTGGCGCAGGTGCGCGACAGCCGCGTCGCGCTCGAGGGCGACCTGAGGGCGCTGGAGGCCGAGCAGGCGCGGGTGCAGGCGGCGCTGTTGAGCGGCGCGGCCGGCCCGCTCGTGCAGGGCAGCGGCGGGCTTGTCTGGCCCGTGAGCGGCCCCGTGGTCTCGCCCTTCGGCATGCGCTGGGGGCGACTTCACGCCGGCGTGGACATCGCAGTGGGCAGCGGCACGCCGATCCGCGCGGCGGGCGCCGGCCGCGTCGTGCTGATGGGCTGGGTCGGCGGCTACGGAAACTACACGTGCATCCAGCACACCGGCAGCCTGTCCACCTGCTACGCGCACCAGTCGAGCTTCGCCACCTCGAACGGCGCCTCTGTCGGCCAGGGCCAGGTGATCGGCTACGTGGGCTGCACCGGCCACTGCTTCGGCGATCACCTTCACTTCGAGACGCGCACGGGCGGGTCGCCGGTCGACCCGATGGGCTATCTCTAGCGGCGTGAGCCGCCTCTTCACGGCGATCGTCACGGTGCTCGTCCTGGCCACCGCGGCCGGCCTCGCGATCCTGTGGCCGGGCGATCCCGAGGCGCGGATCGGCGCCGGCATCGCCGTCGAGACCGAACGGGCCGAGGTGATCGAGGTCGAGGAGACGGTCTGCCCGGGCTTCGGGGAGCAGCGTTGCCAGGCCGTTGACGCCCGTCTGGAAAGCGGCCCGGACGCCGGCCGGCGCGTGCAGCTCCAGCTCGGGGCCACCGGGCTGGACCCGGATGTCGATCCCGGCGACGAGATCAAGGTGGCCGAGGCCCCGGAGCCGTTGCCCGGAGCGCCCCCAGTGGCCGGCACCGGCTACACGCTGGTGGACTTCGAGCGCGGGCTGCCGATGCTCCTGCTCGCGCTGATCTTCGTGCTGGCGGTGCTGGTCTTCGCCCGCCTGCGCGGAGCCCTGTCGCTGCTCGGGCTCGGCGTCAGCCTTGGCGTGGTGCTCGTGTTCGTCGTGCCGGCCATCCTCGACGGCGAACCGCCCCTGGCGGTGGCGGTGGTGGGCTCCCTGGCGGTGGCGCTGGTCACGATCCCGCTGGCGCACGGGGGCGGGCCGAAGAGCCTCGCCGCGCTGCTCGGCACCGCGGCGAGCCTGCTGCTGACCGCGCTACTCGCGTCCGTGTTCACCGAGGCCGCCCACCTCACCGGGTTCTCGAGCGAGGAGGCGATCTTCCTCCAGATCAGCGGCGCCGGCCTGTCGCTGGAGGGGCTGCTGCTGGCCGGCATGGTCATCGGCGCGCTGGGCGTGCTCGACGACGTCACGGTGAGTCAGGCCTCCACCGTGCTCGCGTTGCGCGGCGCGGCGCCGGAACTGGGATTCCGCGACCTGTTCGGGCGCGCGCTGCGGGTGGGCCGCGACCACGTGAGCGCGACGGTCAACACGCTCGTGCTGGCCTACGTCGGCGCGTCACTGCCGGTGCTGCTCATCTTCAGCTCCGCGGATCTGGGTCTCGGCGAGGCGCTGGGGCTCGAGGTCGTGGCCAAGGAGGTGGTGGCCACGCTGGTCGGATCGATCGGGCTGATCGCCGCCGTGCCGGTGACCACCGCGCTGGCAGCGCTACTGGCGGTGCGGGAGCCGCCGGAGCGACTGGCGGGCGAGCCCGGCCACGCGCACTGACGCCGCGGACAGCCTCTCAGCGCCTGAAGCGTCCCAGCCGCCTGATCCCGCAGTTGCCGTTTCGATCACAGGCGGTCGCGACGATCACGTTGACGCCTCTGCCGCGCAGCGTGACGGTGTGGCGGAAGGACCGCCCGCTCCTGACCACGGCGTCGTAGTCATCGCCGCCGTTGCGCGAGACGAGCAGGTTGTAGGTCACCCCTCCGGCCAGCTCCCGGCCGGGCTCCGTGCTGTCCCTGACCCGCCCAAGGCTCACGCTCACCCTCGCGCCGGTGCGCCTGGCCGAGGCCTTCGCACGCGGCGGGGTCACGTCGTACGTCCGGGCCAGCGCGGCCGCGGCGCCGCCGTCGACCACGCCGGCGCCCGTGAACTCGTTCCAGCCACTGCCCCGCGTCTGGCGCGCCGACCGGGTCAGCACCTGGGCGACCTGCTCGGAGGCGAGCCTCGGCTCCACCTGCCACACGAGCGCTGCGATGCCCGACGCGATCGGGGCGGCGAAGCTCGTTCCCTCGCCGTATGCAAAGCGCGCGCCGCTCGGGTCGCGCACGAGCCGGGAGCAGGAGTTCGGATCGTCCCAGTCGGTGTCTCCCCGTGCCGGCAGCGCGGCGAGCACGCCATGGGCGCAGCCGGACCGGCCGGCTCCAGGCGCCGCCAGGCTCACGAACCGGTTGTGCGTGGAGAAGCGCGCCACCGTTCCGTTCGGCCGCGTGGCGGCGACGGACAGGCCGATGCCCGGTCCGCCGCGGCGCCCGCCCACCACGACGGCGGGGAACTGCAGCGGATTCCCCTGCTTTCCCCGGTTGCCCGAGGCGGCGACCGGGAGGACGTCGTTGAAGAACGCGTTGCCAAGGGCGCGCCGGACGGACTCGTGCAGGTGGTCGCCGGCGAGGCTCAGGTTGAGAACGTCGGCGCCGCGCCGTATCGCGAACGCGATGCCGCGCAGCACGTCGCGCTCGTAGAAGCCGCCGTCCAGGGAGGCGCGGATCGCGAGCACGCGGGTGTTGCCGGCAACGCCCTTCCCGCCGACGCCGTTGCCGTCGATGCCCGCGATCAGGCTGGTCACGAAGGTCCCGTGGCCTACGGAGTCGAACACGCCCTTGCCGCGGGTCTCGGTGTCGAAGGTGTGCGTGATGCGTCCGGCGATCTCCGGGTGGGTCGTGTCGACTCCCGTGTCCATCACGGCGATCGAGCGCTGCGATCCGCCGCCGGCGGCCGCGAGCGCATCGGCCGCGCGCACCTCGTCGTAGAACCAGGTGTACTTGATCCGGGTCACGGGGTCGACCTTGTCGAGCGGGTCCGCCGCGATGCGCATCTTGGTGTCGCGCTCGACATAGGCGATCCTCGAGTCGCCGTCGAGAGCGCGCGCGAGGGCGGCACCGGACGGCGCGGTGGCGGCCAGCACGCCGATCGGCTCGAACGCCTCCGGCTCCGCGCCGAGCCGTTCGAGGACCCGTTGCACGCGCGGCAGCGCTGAGTGTCGCGTCACGCCGACGAGCACCCGCTGCGGGCGGCGGCTTCGTGCGATCAGCGTCAGCTCTGACCGAGTGGAGGCCGAAGCGCGGCGCGCGGCGCGCGGTTCGGGCAGCGGAAGCGGCAACACCTGCCGTGCCCCCGCCGCCCCGGCCTGGAGCTGCATTACGGCGCGCAGCGCCTGGCGCTCCGGGAGTTTCCCGGCCGCCGGCGCGGGGCCGGCCAGAAGCGGCGCCGCGCAGAGCACCATCGCGAGCACCGCCCTTCGCATCGTCCTGAATCGTAGTGTGGACCGGCCGACGGCTACCCTGCGCCCCCGGAAATGCAGCCAGAGATCGACCTCGGCCCGATCGAGCTTCAGACGTTCGGCATCTGCTTCGCCCTCGGCTTCCTCGCTTCGGGTGCGGTGATCGCACGCCGATTGCGCGAGCTCGGCAAGCCGCCCGACTGGACCTACGAGCTGGTCTTCGCCGCGCTGATCGGCGGACTGGTCGGCTCGCGGCTCGACTACCTGCTACAGAACTGGGACGAGGTGTCGGACGACCTGCTCGGGAACCTGTTCTCGGGCTCCGGGCTGGTCTGGTTCGGGGGGCTCGTGGGGGGCGCCCTCGGGGTGATCCTGTGGGCGCGCTGGCGTGGCTGGCTCGGGCTCCAGCTGCTCGACACCTGCGCCGTGCCCCTGGCGATCGGCTACGCCGTGGGGCGCGTGGGCTGCCAGGTCTCGGGCGATGGCGACTACGGCGAGCCCTCCGATCTGCCGTGGGCGATGGCGTACCCGGACGGCACGGTGCCGACGGAGGACGAGGTGCACCCCACGCCCGTCTACGAGACGCTCGCGATGGGCCTCGCCGCGGTGGTCCTGTGGCGGCTGCGAGACCGCTTCGCGCCGGGCGTGCTGTTCGGCCTCTACCTGATCCTCGCGGGTGTGGAGCGCTTCCTCGTCGAGTTCATCCGCCGCAACGACGCGGTCGCGGCCGGCCTGACGCTGCCCCAGTTCGTCAGCCTCGCGATGGTGGCGGGCGGCGCGGCGCTCGTGCTGGCTCGCCGCGGCGCGCCGCGGCCGGCCACGGTCTAAGACCGGCCCGCCTGTCGCTTCCGGGTGGGCTCTAAGGCGGCGGTGGCGGCGGCCACGCCGGATCGGCTCGAGCGCCTCGACCGGGCAGCGTCCGACTTTGGTGTTCTATATGAACACCAGGGTCGGACAGTAGACCCTGATCGCCACGCTGTATCCAACGAAACGGGCTCCCCTGCCAGCCCAAACCACTCCCCGCGGACCACCCGCGGCTCGACGCTAGACCCCGCGGGCCGGCAGAAGCGCGCCCGCGGCGGCGGCCGCGCACAGCACCAGTGCCACCGAGGCCCCGGCCGCCGTGCCGGCCACCGACGAGAGTTGTATGCCGGCGATGCCCGCCACGGCGGCCAGCGCGG
>Ga0081538_10000148_pt1 | contig 73051 bp, 71 predicted proteins | sample TabmetS5T2R1_FD_71022 | JGI IMG/M metagenome (GOLD analysis project Ga0081538, IMG submission 71022) | Tabebuia heterophylla rhizosphere microbial communities from the University of Puerto Rico - S5T2R1 | ecosystem: Host-associated > Plants > Roots > Rhizosphere ... | reverse complement strand
GGCGAGAGGCAGCCCGCCCCCGACGACGTCAACCGAGCGCTGGGGAGCGCGAGCCACGGCGGCCAGCGGGCGGCCGCCGAGTACCTGCTCGCGCGCGGCGCGGACCTGAACTGGATCCCGCCCTGGGAGCCGCTGACGCCGCTCGACGCCGCCGACCGGAGTGAGGCCGGCGAGCTCGTCGAATGGCTGCGGGCACGCGGCGCGAAGTCGGCGGCAGAGCTCGGCGACTAGTCAGAGGTGCCCGCGGACCACGTCCGCCAGGGCGCGGGCAGCCGGCTCGACGGCCGACTCGTGCAGCCGCCCGTAGCCGACGACGAGGCCCCCGTCTTGCGAGGCGGTGAGCCGGAACGCCGAGAGGGCCGGGACGCAGATGCGCGCGGCCTCGGCCTCTGCGCTGATCGCCCCGTCGTCGATGCCGGCGGGCAGGCGCAAGAGCAGGTGGAGCCCGGCCGCGACGCCTTCGACCTCGAGCTCCGGCAGCCACCGCTCGAGCGCCGCGAGCAGCGCGTCGCGCCGCTTGCGGTAGACGCCGCGCGCGCGGCGAAGGTGCCGATCGTAGTGCCCGCGGCGCAGGAACTCGGCCAGCGCGAGCTGGTCGAGCGCCGGCGAGAAGTCGTCGAGCAGGCGTTTCGTGCGAACCGCCTCCTCCGCGAGGTCGGACGGCGCGACCAGCCAGCCCAGCCTGAGCGCGGGCGCCAGCGTCTTCGAGACGGTCCCGAGCTGGACCACGCGGCCCGGCGCGAGCCCTTGCAGCGCGCGCACCGGCTCCCGGTCGTACCTGAACTCGGCGTCGTAGTCGTCCTCGACGATCAGTCCGCCGGTCGACTCCGACCAGGCGAGCAGCTCGCGTCGCCGCTCGCCGCTCAGCACGGAGCCGGTCGGAAACTGGTGTGCGGGCGTGACCAAGACAGCGTCCGCGTCGAGCCCGGAAACGATCATCCCGTCGCCGTCGACGGGCTGCGGGCGAAGCGCGAACCCGTGGGCGAGCGCGCGCTCGTGCTGGGTCGTGTGCGAGGGATCCTCGACCGCCAGGCGTGAGGTGCCGCGGGTGCGAAGGACCCGAAGGAGCAGATCGACGCCCTGCGCGGTGCCCTGGACGACGACGATGTGCGCCGGGTCGGCAATCACGCCGCGCGTGCGCCCGAGATGGTCGGCGAGCGCCTCGCGCAGCACCCGCTCGCCGCGGGGCTCGCGATAGTCGAGCGCGACGACACCCGACCGGCGCGCGGCCGCCTGTGCCGACGCCAGCCAGCGGTTGAGCGGGAACTGGGTCACGTCCGGTGTTGTCGGCGTCAGGTCGTAGCGCGGGGGCGGGCCGGCGCGCTCCGGCTTTGGTCGAGCTCCGCGGACGTGGGGCGGCGTCGCCGCGACCACCGGAGCCGCCCGGGCGCGGGTGACGAGGAAGCCCTGCGCCTCGAGCTGGCCGTACGCGTCGCTGACGACCCCCCGTGAGACGCCCAGCGCGCGGGCGAGCACCCGTGAGGCGGGCAGGCGCACGCCCTCCCGGAGGGCGCCTTCGAGGATCGCGTCGCGCAGCTCGCGCTCGAGCCCCGAGCGCAGCGTCTCGCCCGTCCGCGGCCGGAGCGAGAGCCATCTGGCCTCATCAACACCCACCTCCGTGGATCTTTCCACAAGGCCAGTGGGTGAGCATCATCGTCGCCGTGGCCGCTTCTCGGTCTGCGCCGGTCGCCGGCAGCTCTCCGATCGTCGAGCTGCGGCAGTACACGCTTCGCCTCGGGCGGCGCGACGCGCTCATCGAGCTGTTCGACTCGCGGTTGGTCGAGTCCCAGGAAGCCACCGGGATGACGATCATCGGCCAGTTCCGCGACCTGGACCGCCCCGACCGCTTCGTGTGGCTTCGCGGCTTTCAGGACATGGTGGAGCGCGCGCGAAGCCTCGCGGCGTTCTACGGCGGGCCCGTGTGGCGCGCCTCGAGCGCGGCAGCGAACGCGACGATGATCGACAGCGAAGACGTGCTCCTCCTGCGACCGGCTCGTCCGCATTCCGCCTTCCAGCTCGACGGCTCGACCCGCCAAGAGGGGGCCGACCGGAACGGAGACGGCGTCGTCGAGGCGACGATTCTGTACCTCGACGGGTCGGCCGCGACGAGCCGTGCCGTCGACCTCTTCGAGGAGGCGATCGCGCCCGCGGTAGCTGAGGTTGGCGGGAGGATGCTGGCGTACTTCGTCAGCGAGTCGAGCGAGAACACCTTCGCCGCCTTGCCCGTCCGCGAGGGCGAGGACGTGCTCGTCTGGTGCGTCGGCTACGCCGATCGACAGCGCCTCGAGCGAGCCTCGATGCGGGGCGGTGACCTCGCTCACGCGGCGGCCGGTGCGCTGGGGACGGTGCGTTCCCCAGACGTGCTGCGTCTCGCGCCGACGCCGCGGTCGCGGCTCGATGGACGCTCACGCGGGCTCGCGGCCACCGACACCGACACGAGAAAGGAGCTCAGATGACCGACCAGGCTGTAGCGGCACCGAAGACCGACGTCGACGGCCGCCACGACTTCGACTTCCTCGTCGGCGAGTGGAAGATCCGGAACCGCAGGCTGGACAACCCGCTCGGCGAGAACCCGACCGAGTGGCACGAGTTCGACGCCACGCTTTGGAATCGACAGATCCTCGACGGGCTCGGGAACATCGACGAGTACACGGCGCCGGACTTCCCAGGCCGGGGGCTCTTCAAGGGCTTCGGGCTTCGGCTGTTCGAGCCCGGGGCGAACGTGTGGCGGATCTGGTGGGCCTCGGTCGTCGGCAATGGTCAGCTCGACACGCCGGTGGTCGGCGGCTTCACCGACGGCCTCGGGCTGTTCGAGTGCGACGACACCCTCGGCGGGCGCGAGCTCCGGGTGCGCTACCAGTGGTCCGACATCACAGCGTCATCGGCGCACTGGGAGCAGGCGTTCTCGTTCGACGGCGGCCGGACGTTCGTGACCAACTGGGTCAATGACTTCACCCGCGTTGGCTGAGACCGCCTCGTAGCGCAGGTTTCGCCACGCACGGGGACAAGGAGCCGGCGGTTGCCCGAGCGGCCGCTAGCCGCTAGGCGCTCGGCTCGAGCGTCGCGAGGCCGCGGAGATCCACGCAGGCGAAGCCGCGTGCGCGGACGATGACCATGAGCACGCTGCTGCAGTTCCGGCAGCGGACGACGGTGCCCGGCGCCTGGAGGTAGACCACGAGCTCGGCCACTCGGCCGGCTGCGCCGCACGTCGCGCAGACGCCGGTTGCGGTCGTCATCTCGACGCCGAAGACCTCGAGCATCAGCCCGGCGATCGCGTTTCCGTCGAGCGCCTCCATCAGCCCCCGGTCGCTCCGAATCGCTCGGTCTTCACGCGGTCCTGACGGTAGCCGAGGTCGACGAGGATGTTCGCCACGGTCTCGACGAAGCTCGTCGGGCCGCACACGAACGCGAGCGGATTCTCTTCGACCGGCCAAGCGACCTCGCCGAGCATCGCCGGGTCGACTCGCCGCGCGTACCCGGTCCACCCGGGAGGCTGCTCCCGAGTCAGGGTGTGGATGACGTCGACCCCGTCGGCGGGCTCGGCGAGCTCGTCGCGGTAGATGACGTCGTCGAGCGAGCGGGACGAGTAGAGCAGGCGCACGGGGACGGCGGAGCCGCTTCGCCGCCGGTGGCGGAGGATCGCCCGCAGCGGTACGACACCGGACCCGCCGGCGGCGAGGAGCAGCGGCGCGCCGGCGTCGCCGTCCCAGACGAAATAGCCACCGACCGGGCCGCGCAGCTCGAGCGCGTCGCTCACCCGCAGCTCCTCGGTCAGGTACGGGGAGACCTCGCCGTCCTCGAGCCGCTCGACCGTGATCGCCACCGGCTCACCCGGCGCCGACGCGATCGAGTACGAGCGCTCGGCGCGGTACCCGTCCTCCGCGGTCAGCCGGACGTCCAGATGCTGGCCGGCGCGATGCCCCGCCCAGTCGGGAGCAGCGACCTCGATCGTTCGCACCCGCGCGGTCTCGTCGGTCAACGACTCGACCGACGCGACTTGCCACGTCAGTCGCCCGCGTACCGCTGCTCGCGCCACGGATCGCCGTAGAGGTGGTAGCCGTACGTCTCCCAGAAGCCGGGCTCGTCCTCGTCCCGAAGGGCGAGGCCGCGCACCCACTTGGCGCTCTTCCAGAAGTAGAGGTGCGGAACAAGCAGCCGGGCGGGCCCGCCGTGCTCCGGGTCGAGTGGCTCGCCGCCGTAGCCGAACGCGACCCAGGCCTTGCCGCCGGTGACGTCCTCGAAGGGGAGATTTGTCGTGTAGCCGCCGTCGCAGAAGGCGAGCACGTACGGCGCCTCGGCCCCCGCCGCCTCGAGCAGGGTGTCGACCGACACGCCTTCCCAGGTCGTGTCGAGCTTCGACCAGCGGGTGACGCAGTGGATGTCGACGGTGACCGTCTCGCTCGGCAGCGCTCGGAACTCCTCCCACGTCCAGCTCGTCCGCTCGTCGCCGTCGACGACCGAGAACGTCCACTCCTCCAGCGGCGTGTGCGGCGTCGGGCCGGCCGAGAGGACCGGGAAGTCCTCGGTCACGTACTGGCCCGGCGGCACGCGCTGGGTGTCGGCGTCCGCCGGCCGGCGGCGACCGCGGAATCCCCGTGAGACGAAGCCCGTGTTCTCGTCGTCACTCATCGTGAATCGCCTGCAGTAGTCAACCGTATCGCGCCGGTCGTTACAGATGTTCTCCATGCGAACATCGGCCCGGTGTGCGTACATGCTGGTTGAAAACGTGTTAGGACTACCGCGTGTCGGTCTCGGGCGTAGCGTCAGCGCGCTCGGCACCCGGGGAGGCTCGGGCGATCCTGGGTTCCGTCCTCGCGCGGCTGACGCCGATCTTCGCGGCTGCGGTGTCGATCGCCGCGTTCCTCGCCCTGTGGCAGTACGTCTCGGTCTCGGGGCTGATCTCGGAGCAGGACCTCCCGGCGATGACGACGACGTTCCAGGAGCTCTGGCGGATGATGCACACGCAGGCGTTCTGGACTGCCTTCGGTCAGACGGTCCGGGGCTGGGCGCTCGGGCTCGCGATCGCCACCGTGCTCGCGGTCCCGATCGGCATCCTGCTCGGCTCGAGCGAGTTCGCCGGGCGGGCCTTTCGCGTCCCGATCGAGTTCCTGCGGCCAATCCCGTCGGCTGCCCTGATCCCGCTGCTCTTCCTGACGCTCGGCACGACGCTCAAGAGTGAGATCTTCCTGGCCGCGTTCGGCGCGTTCTGGCCGCTGCTCGTCCAGACGATCTACGGCGTCCGCGACGTCGATCCGGTCGCGCTCGACACCGCGCGCTCCTTCGGGATCGGGCGCTTCGAGCGCCTGTACCGCATCAAGCTGCCGAGCGCTGTCCCGTACATCGCCACGGGCCTCAGGATCTCGTCCGCCGTCGCGCTGATCCTGGCCTTCACGGCCGAGCTCTTCATGGGCATCCCGGGGCTCGGCCAGATCATGAACGTCGCCGAGTCGTTCGGGCTCACGGTCCAGGTGTACGCGCTCGCGCTCGCCACGGGCTTCCTGGGCCTCGCGATCTACATCCTCTTCGCCGCGCTCGAGCGGTGGGCGCTGCGCTGGCATCCCTCCCAGCGGGAGGCGGGCACATGACCGGGAAGCGGCTCTACCACGCCGCGGCGATCGCGGCGGAGATCGCCGTGCCGGTCGCAATCCTCGCCGCGTGGCAGGCCTGGACCGTCCGCGCCAACGATCCGATGTTCCCACGGCTCTCGACGATCCTCGTCGAGTTCCGTGAGATGTGGCTCTTCTCCCAGGTCGAGCTCCACCTCGTGCCCAGCCTGACGAGGATCCTGCTCGGCTTCGGGATCGCACTCGTCCTCGGCGTCCTGCTCGGGATCCCGCTGGGGCTCTCGCGCTGGGGCCGCATGCTCGCGATGCCGCACATCGAATGGTGGCGGGCGATGCCGCCGCCGGCGCTGCTGCCGATCTCGGTCGTCCTGCTGCACTCGATCGGCAACCGGCAGAAGGTGGCGTTCATCGCGTTCTTCTGCCTGTTTCCGATCCTGCTGAACACGATCGACGGCGTCCGCGGGATCGATCCCACGCTCGTCGAGACGGCGCGCTCGTACGGGATGGGCCGCCTGGAGCGGATCCGGCGGATCGTGTTTCCGGCCGCCCTCCCGCAGATCTTCGCCGGGATGCGGACGAGCCTCTCGCTCGCCGTGATCATCATGGTGCTGACCGAGTACTTCTCGAGCACGAGCGGCGTCGGGTACGTGCTGCTGATCTCGAAGAACACCTTCCAGCTCGTGCCGATGTGGGCGACGATCGTGCTGATCGGCGTCCTCGGCTACCTGCTGAACCTCCTGCTGCTCCTGGTCGAGCGCCGCGTGCTCCGCTGGCATCGCGGCTGGCGGTTGGCGTCACCGGTATGAGCCGGAGCGGCGGAGAGATCCTCGAGATCAGGAGCGTGGCCAAGACCTACGGCAGCGGCGCGAAGGCGACGAGGGCGATCGAGGACGTGTCGTTCTCGGTCTCCGAGCGGGAGTTCGTCTGCGTCGTCGGCCCGTCGGGCTGCGGGAAGACGACCCTCCTGAAGTGCGTCGGCGGCCTGCTCCGACCGTCGAGCGGCGAGGTGCTGCTCCGTGGACGACGCGTGACCTCGCCGCCCGAGGCGATGGCGCTCGTGTTCCAGGAGTACGGCCGCTCGCTGATGCCCTGGGCCTCCGTTCGGAACAACGTGCTGCTCCCGCTGCGGCACAAGAAGCTCGCGAGGAACGAGCGGAAGCGCCTGGTCGAGGAGGCTGTCGACGCCGTCGGTCTCACGCGCTTCCTCGACCACTACCCTTGGCAGCTATCCGGCGGCATGCAGCAGCGGGTCGCGATCGCGCGTGCGCTCGCGTACCAGCCGTCGATCCTCCTGATGGACGAGCCGTTCGCGTCGGTCGATGCCCAGACCCGAGGCGATCTGGAGGATCTCGTGCTTCGCGTCCGCGAGGAGTTCGCGGTCACAATCCTCTTCGTCACCCACGACATCGACGAATCCGTCTATCTCTCGGACCGCGTCGTCGTCTTAACCCACGCACCGACCGAGGTGAAGGAGATCATCGGGGTCGATCTACCGTTTCCACGCGACCAGATCGCGACCAAGGAGCTGCCGGAGTTCACCACGCTCCGCGGTCACGTTTACCGACTCATCAAACGTGAGCAGGCGGACACGGCGCTCGCGGAGGTGCCGTCAGAGACAGCCAGTGAAGACAACGAGCACAAGGAGGTCATGCATGGCTAGAAGGACCGTCCCTCGGCGTTTCGGCGTCGCGACGCTGGCGGCTGCCGTCGTCGCACTCGCCGTCTTCGGGGGAACTGCGGCCAGCGCGCCCCACCGCGGGAACGCGCCTGCGGCCGAAGTCCGCGTCGTGACTCTGCCGATCGCGAACGGGCTTCCACTCGATCTGGGGATCCGGAAGGGGTTCTTCGCTCAGCAGGGGATCGAGATCAAGAAGACCACGCTGCAGAGCGGCAACGACGTCGTGCTGGCGCTCGCCAACAACAACGGTGACATCGGCTATCTGGGCTTCGTGCCGATGTTCATCGCGGTCACGAGCAACATCCAGATGGTCCTCGCAGCCGCGAGCGAGGTCGAGGGCACCTCGGCCGCGGACAACTGGCAGAACATCCTCGTCAAGGGCAATAGCTCGATCCGCACGCCTCGCGATCTGGCCGGAAAGACGATCGCGGTCAATGCGCTCAAGGGCGTCGGCGAAGTGATGATCAAGGCGGCGATGGAGAAGATCGGGGTCAGGCCCAACGCGTTCCGGCTGACCGCCCTGCCGTTCCCGCAGATGCGGTCGGCGCTGAACAACGGTCAGGTGGACGCGATCTGGGTGCCGGAGCCGTTCCTCTCTCAGGCGCTGAACATCGACAACGCACGGATCGTCATGGCGCCCGGACCGGTGATGGGCCGCTACACGCCGATCGGCGGCTACGCGGCGCGGGCGAGCTGGCAGAGGCAGAATCCCGGGCTGGCCGCGAGGTTCCGGAGGGCGATCAACCGGGCGCTGGCGTACGCGCAGTCCCATCCCAACGAGATCCGCCAGATGCTCCCGCCGGGAACGCAGAACGTGCGCTTGCCGATCTGGAGCCCGGTCATCGACCGCGGCAAGCTCCAGTCGCTCGCGAACTACGCGCGCAAGTACGGCGTCATCACCCGGCTGCCGAACATGCGACAGCTCGTGCCGGACAGCATCGCGAGCGGGCTCGTCCTTCAGGGCACGGTGCAGGGACGGCGTGTTCTTCTCCGCCTCGAGGGCCGGACGGTGACGAGGCTGAACGCGGGCCCCTACACGTTCGTGGTCACCGACAACTCGCGGACGCAGAACTTCAGGCTGAAGGGCCCTGGCGTGAACAGGCAGACGAGCGTCCGCGGGCGCGGGCGCAGCACCTGGACGGTGAATCTCCGTCGAGGCACCTATCGGTACTGGTCCAGCGCCAGTCCGGGAGCCAGGAAGAGCTTCCGGGTCACCTAAGCTAGGGCTCGAATGACGTAGTCGGAGCGATCGCCACCTCGAGGAGCAGCGGCTCCTCGCGGGTGGCGAGCTCCGGCACGACCTCGTCGAGCGCCTCGACGAGGTCGTCGTGCTCGGCGATGCGCCGGGCCTCGCAGCCCTGCGCGCGGGCGAGCGCGGCGATGTCCACGTCGAAGCCCGGCCACGGCCCGGCGGCCCCGTGGCGCTCGGCGAGGCGGTCCATGATCGCGTAGCCGCCGTTCGCGAGGATCACGTAGAGCGCGCCGACGCGGTAGTGGGCGGCGCTCCACAGCGCCTGGATGCCGTAGAGCGCCGAGCCGTCGCCGACGACCGCGACCACCGGTCGCTCCGGCAGCGCCATGCGGATGCCGGTCGCGCCTGAAAGCGCGAATCCGAGGCCGCCCATGGCGGCGCTGAGGAAGCCGAGCGGCTCGCGCGCGAGCAGGCGCTCGTGGAGCTCCGGCCGGTCGACGGGAGCTTCTTCGACGATGACCGCGTCGCGCGGGAGGCGCTCGGCGAGCGCCGAGAGGACGTGGCCGGCCAGGAGTGGATCGCCCGCCGCCGGCGGCTCCGGCGCCGGCGGCGGCCGGTACTGCTCGGGCGGCGGCGCCTCGCGCGCCGGCAGGCGGCGCGCGAGCTCGCGGCAGGCGGCGGCCGGGGGCGCGAGCACGGCGAGCTCCGCCGGGCTGCGGTGGAGCTCCTCGGCGTTCTCGCCGACGACGGCAATCCGCGTCCCCGGCTCCGTGAACGCGCCGGGCGTGTACGGCGACTGGCGGAAGACCGGCGCGCCGACGACGAGGACGGCGTCGTAGGGCGCGAGCTTCTCCCGCAGCCGCGGTCGGTCGGCGGGGAGGACGCCGCCGAACAGGCGGTGATCCTGGGGAAATCCCGCCCGCGCACCGAACGACTCCTGGAAGACGGGCGCGACGAGACGTTCCGCCAGCTCGACGAGCGCGGCCCAGGTCTCCGGGTCGTCGGCGCTCGCGCCGACGACCAGCGCAGGCGCATCTGCGTCCGCGAGGAAGGCCGCGATCTCGTCGATCGCCGCCGGGTCCGCGGCCTGGCCTCTCACGACGCGGGTCGGCGCCGGGTCCTCGCGCTCCTCGTCAGCGGGGGCGCCCCAGTCGTCCATCGGGGCGATGACGAGCGCCGGCCCGCGATGCGTAACCGCCTCGTGGGCCGCCTGCCTGATCGCCCCGGGCAGGTCCTGCGCGCGCACGGGCTGGTCGGCCCATACCGGATACTCGCCGGCGAGGCCCTGGAGCCGGCCCGCGAGAAAGGGCTCGAAGGCGAGGTGGCGCCGGTCCTGCTGGCCGACCAGCACGACCAGCGGCGCCCGGTTGACGCGCGCAGTGGCGAGGGCGCCGACGGCATTGCCGAGGCCGGCGGTCGTGTGGAGCAGGGCGAACGCGGGCTCGCGCCGCCCGATCGCCCAGCCGGTCGCCAGCCCGACCACGGACGCCTCGTGGAGGGCGAGCACGAAGCGCAGGTCCTCCGGAAGCCCGGCGAGGAACGGGACCTCGGTCGATCCTGGGTTCCCGAAGATCGTCGTCAGGCCCTGCTCCCGCAGCACGTCGAAGGTGGCGTCGCGGACGGTCCGGCCGGTCACGGGCGCCAGTATCCCGCAGCTGGAAAGTTCGGTATGAGAACATCCGTTCACATGCTGGATACCGAGCGGGGACGAAATCCCGACTACGTTCAGTCGCTCGAGCGCGGTCTCGCCGTCATCAAGGCCTTCGGTGCAGACAGGCCCGAGCTGCGACTCAGCGACGTCGCGCGGGCGACGGGGCTGACCCGGGCAGCGGCGCGCCGGTTTCTGCTGACGCTCGTGCGGCTCGGGTACGTGCGCCAGGACGGCACGTCGTTCTCGCTGCGTCCCCGCGTTCTCGAGCTCGGGTACGCGTACCTCTCGGCGCTGAGCCTGCCGGAGGTCGCCATGCCGCACATGGAGTCGCTCGTCGCGGAGGTGAACGAGTCCTCGTCGGTGGCCGTGCTCGACGACCTCGACATCGTCTACGTCGCCCGCGTGCCGACGCAGCGGATCATGACGATCACGATCGCCGTCGGCACCCGGCTGCCGGCCTATGCGACCTCGATGGGGCGCGTGCTCCTCGCCGGCCTCGCACAGGACGACCTGGACGACCGGCTCAGCCGGATCCGGCTTGAGCGGCTGACGCCGACGACGGTGCCCGACCACCGCGCGCTGCGTGAGCAGGTCGACCGAGCGCGCGAGGCCGGCTGGTCGATGGTCGACCAGGAGCTCGAGCAGGGCGTTCGCTCGGCCTCGGTGCCGATCCGAGACGGGGCCGGCTCGGTCGTCGCAGCCATGAACGTCTCCGTCCATGCGTCGCGGATGTCCATGCAGGCCCTGCGCCGCGAGGTGGTTCCAAGGCTCCTGCGCACAGCCGAGGCGATCGAGGTCGATCTGCATGCGGCCGCACCCGCCGGAGGTGCGAACACGGCTTGACAGGCTCGGGATGCCGATGGGAGAGTGCGGTGCGGCAGACGGATGACTGTTCTCATGGCGAACACAGCCCGACGAGGAGGAGCGTGAGATGACCGTCGCAGTCGAAGACACCGTGCGCGGATTGCTGATCGGCGGGGAGTGGAGCGACGCGTCGAACGGCAAGACGTTCGAGGACACCGACCCGTTCAGCGGCGAGGTGGTTGCCAACATCCCCGCAGGAACGAGGGAGGACGCAAAGCGGGCGATCGAGGCGGCCGACAAGGCGTTTCCCGAGTGGTCGCAGTCGCCGCCGGCCGAGCGTCAGCGGATCTTCCTCAAGGCCGCGGACCTCCTCGAGGCCCGCGGGCAGGACATCGGCTCGTGGCTCACACGCGAGACCGGCTGCACGTTCGGGTTCGCGATGTTCCAGCTCAATTTCGTCCAGGGTCTCTTCCGACAGGCTGCGGCGCTCGGCTACCAGCCGATGGGCGAGATCATCCCGTCCGACACGGGCGCGTTCGCAATGGGCATCCGGCGCCCGGTCGGCGTCGTCGGCGCGATCGCGCCGTGGAACGCGGCGCTGATCCTGCCGGCGCGCTCGCTGGCCTCGCCGATCGCGCTGGGGAACACGGTCGTGATGAAGCCGTCCGAGCACTCGCCCTACGTCGGCGGGCTTCTCTTCGGCGAGATCTTCAGCGAGGCGGGCCTACCCGACGGCGTCCTGAACATCGTCACGCACGCGCCCGGCGAGGCCGGCCCGATCGCGGACGAGCTCGCAGAGAACCCGGCCGTCCGCGTGATCAACTTCACCGGCTCGACCGAGACGGGGCGCCAGGTCGCCGAGGCGGCAGGCCGCAACCTCAAGCGCGTCGTGCTCGAGCTCGGCGGCTCGAACCCGCTGATCGTGCTCGCAGACGCCGACCTCGACTACGCGGTGGACGCGTCGGCGTTCGGCGCCTACCTCCACCAGGGCCAGATCTGCATGTCCGCGCGGCGGATCATCGTCGAACGGCCGATCGCCGACGCACTGACCGAGCGGCTCGCCGAGAAGACGAAGGGTCTGAAGGCGGGCGACCCGAAGGAGCAGGACACGATCATCGGGCCGCTGATCACGGAGGACGCGCTCGCGACGGTGAAGGACCGGGTCGACCGCGTCGTCCTGGAGGGCGCGAAGGTGCTCGCCGGCGGCGACGCCGAGGGCAACGTCTACCGGGCGACGCTCCTCGCCGACGTTCCAGCAGACTCCGAGTTCAGGCGGGTCGAGACGTTCGGCCCGGTCGCGATGGTCGATGTCGTCGGCAGCGCTGACGAGGCCGTCGAGCTCGCGAACGACACGACGTACGGCCTCGCGGCCGGGATCATCACCTCCGATCCCGACCGGGGGCTGGCGCTCGCCCAGCGCATCGAGTCGGGGATCGTGCATGTCAACGACCAGCCGGTCGGCGACGAGCCGCAGATGCCGTTCGGCGGCGTCAAGGACAGCGGCTTCGGCCGGTTCGGCGGCACCGCGGCGATCAACGAGTTCACGGAGCTCCACTGGGTGACGGTCAGCGGCGCCCACCCGTTCCCGTTCTAAACGGGCATGGCGGAGATCGTTCCGCTCTCCGACGCGGTTCGAGACCTCGTCCACGACGGCGACGTCGTCGCGCTCGAGGGCTTCACGCACCTGATCCCGCACGCCGCCGGCCACGAGGTGATCCGGCAGCGACGGCGCGACCTGACGCTCGTCCGGATGACCCCTGACGTCGTCTACGACCAGCTCATCGGGATGGGCTGCGCGCGCAAGCTCGTCTTCTCGTGGGGCGGCAACCCCGGCGTCGGTTCCCTCCACCGGCTTCGTGATGCCGTCGAGCACGACTGGCCGGCCCCGCTCGAGCTCGAGGAGCACTCGCATGCCGGAATGGCCGCGGCGTACTCGGCCGGCGCGGCGAGGTTCCCGTTCGGCGTCGTTCGCGGCTACGACGGCACCGATCTCGCGGAGCGCACCCGAGTCGCGTGGATCACCTGTCCGTTCACCGGCGAGCAGGTCGCCGCGGTGCCGGCGATCCGGCCGGACGTCGGGATCGTCCACGCGCAGCGGGCGGACGAGGCCGGCAACGTGCAGCTCTGGGGCATCAGCGGAGTCCAGAAGGAGGCCGTCCTCGCGTCGAGCCGCTCGATCGTGACCGTCGAGGAGATCGTCGAGCGCCTCGATCCGCGCCCGAACGCGGTCTTCCTGCCGGGTTGGGCGATCACGGCGGTGTCGGTCGCGCCGGGCGGCGCGCACCCCTCGTACGCACACGGCTACTACGACCGGGACAACGCGTTCTACGTCCGCTGGGACGAGATCAGCCGCGACCGCGACCGCTTCCGGGAGTGGATGGGCCGCCACGTGCTCGACGGGGAGGTCGCGTCCGTATGACGCAGGTCGAGCCGGTGACCTACACCGCCGACGAGATGATGGCCGTCGCGGCCGCGCGCCGGCTTCGCAACGGGACGGTGTGCTTCGTCGGGATCGGCGCTCCGAGCCGCGCCGCGAATCTGGCGCGCGCCACGCACGCCCCGAACTGCGTCCTGATCTACGAGAGCGGCGCCATCGGTGCGAAGCCCTTCCACCTCCCGCTGTCGATCGGCGACGGCGAGCTGGCGGAGACGGCCGACGCCGTCGTCTCAGTGCCCGAGATCTTCGGCTACTGGCTCCAGGGCGGCCGGATCGACGTCGGGTTCCTCGGCGCGGCGCAGATCGACTCGCAGGGGAACCTGAACAGCACGGTCATCGGCGACTACGCACGGCCGAAGGTGCGGCTGCCGGGCGCCGGCGGGGCTCCCGAGATCGCTGCGTGGTGCCGGGAGACCTTCGTCATGCTCCGGCAGACGCCGCGGGCGTTCGTCGAGCGGCTCGACTTCCTGACCACCGTCGGCCGGCCTCCGGGCTCGTGCGGCGCCGGGGTGACCTGCGTCGTCACCGACCTGGGCGTGCTCGAGCCGGACATCGAGACCGGCGAGCTCGTGCTGACCGAGCTCCATCCCGGCATCGGCGCCGAGCAGGCGCGAGACGCGACCGGCTGGGACCTGCGCGTCGCGCCCGACGTGCGGGCCGGGCTGCCGCCCGGCGCGGAGGAGCTCCGGGAGCTGCGCGCGCTGAAGCCCGCGAACGAGGACACTGTCGCCGGATGAGCCGCGCGGCGACGACACTCGAGACCGTTCGCGACGGTGAGGGCCCTCACCCGCCGTACCTGTATCCCGACTACCGCTCGACCGAGCTCCGCGCTCCGAAGCGGCCGTTGCTGCTGCTTCCGCACACGCTGTCGGAGTTGACCGGCCCGGTCTACGACGAAAGCGCGGTCGGCGAGCTCGACCACGACCTGACCCGGCAGCACGACGGCGAGCCGCTCGGCGAGCGGATCATCGTCGAGGGCCGGGTGACGGACTCGGCCGGCCATCCGGTTCGCTCGACGTTGATCGAGATCTGGCAGGCGAACGCAGCGGGCCGGTATCGCCACGAGGTCGACCGTCACCCGGCGCCGATCGACCCGAACTTCAGCGGAGCGGGCAGGTGCCTGACCGACGAGGACGGGTACTACCGCTTCGTCACCGTCAAACCCGGCGCCTACCCCTGGCGCAACCACCCCAACGCCTGGCGCCCCGCGCACATCCACCTCTCGCTCTTCGGCCGTGCCTTCACGAACCGGCTGGTGACCCAGATGTACTTCCCCGGCGATCCGCTTTTCGAGTTCGACCCGATCTTCCAGTCGGTGCGCGACCCCGCTGCCCGCTCTCGGCTCGTGTGCCGCCTGGAGCTGGAGAAGACGGTTCCCGAATGGGCGCTCGGCTACCGCTTCGACATCGTCCTCGGCGGCCCGGCGGAAACGCCGGTGGAGGGCTCGTGAGCACCGAGCCGACGCCGTCGCAGACCGTGGGCCCGTACTTCTCCCTCGGGCTCCTCCACCGCGCGGCCCACGAGCTCGTGCCCGGGGGAATCCGGATCAGCGGGCGGGTGCTCGACGGGGCGGGCGAACCGGTTCCGGATGCGCTGGTCGAGATCTGGCAGGCCGACGAGGAGGGCAGGTACCGGCCGGACTTCGGCTGGGGCCGCTCGGGGTGCGACGAGGAGGGCCGCTACGCCTTCGTCACCGCGAAGTCGGGGCCCGTGGACGGCCAGGCGCCGCACCTGACCGTGCTCGTGTTCGCGCGCGGGCTGCTGAAGCCGGTGCTGACGCGCATGTACTTCCCGGACGAGCAGGCCGCAAATGCCGGCGACCCGGTGCTCGCCGCGCTCGACGACGGGTCGTCGCTCGTCGCCCGGCCGTCGGACGACGGGCTCGAGTTCGACATCCGGCTCCAGGGCGAGGCCGAGACGGTCTTCTTCGCCGTTTGACGATGTTCGAGCGGATCTTCGTGCCGGCGGCGGTTCGGGCTGCGGTCTCGGAGGAGGGGTGGCTCGAGGCGATGCTCGAGGTCGAGCGCGCGCTGGCCGCGGCAGAGGCCCGCGCGGGCGTGATCCCGTCGGAGGCGGCAGAGGCAATCGCGGACGCCTGCCGGGTCGAGCGCTTCGACGCCGCCGCCATCGGGGACGCCGGCCGGGCTCCCGGCAACCCGGTGGAGCCGCTCGTCCGCGCGCTGCGGGAAGCAGTCGGCGACGAGGCTGCCGACGACGTCCACCGCGGCGCGACGAGCCAGGACATCCTCGACACGGCCGCGATGCTGGTCTCGCGGCGGGCCCTCGACCTGATCCTCGAGACGCTCGGCTCCGTGGCCCGCGAGTGTGCGCGGTTGGCCGAGGAGCACCGCTCGACGCCGATCGCCGGCAGGACGCTGCTCCAGCAGGCGGTGCCGACGACCTTCGGCCTGAAGGCGGCCGGCTGGCTCGGAGGCGTCCTCGACGCGACGCGCGTGCTCCAGCGCGTCCGTGACGAGCGGCTGGCCGTCCAGCTCGGCGGGGCGGCCGGAACTCTGGCGGCGCTCGACGACGCCGGTCCCGAGGTCGCCCGGCTCCTCGCCGACGAGCTCGCGCTTCACGAGGCGCCGCCCTGGCACACGAACCGCACCCGGATCGCCGAGCTCGGCGCAGCGCTCGCCGTCGTCGCGGGCGCGGTTGCGAAGATCGGGCTCGACGTGGCGCTCATGAGCCAGACGGAGGTCCGTGAGGTCGCCGAGGCGGAGGGCGGTCGCTCCTCGGCGATGCCCCACAAGCGAAACTCGATCGGCAGCGTCCTGGCCCTCGCCTGCGCGCGCCAGGTGAATGGCCATGTGTCCGTGTTGCTCGCCGCGATGCCGCAGGAGCACGAGCGTGCTGCAGGGGCCTGGCACTCGGAGTGGCCGGCCCTCTCCGGTGCGCTCGCTTTCACGGCCGGCGCAGTGGACGGCGCCCGCCGTGCGCTGACAGGCCTGAAGGTCGATCCAGAGCGAATGCGCGCGAACCTGAAGGTCGAGCCGAGGTGAAGCCCCTGCTCGTGCTGCCTTCGTCGCTCGGCACCACGGCCGAGCTGTGGGACGTCAACGTTCCGCGCTGGGCCGACTCGTTCCGGCTGCTCCCGTACGACCAGCGCGGCCGGAGCTCGATTGCCGAGCTGGGCGCCGACCTCATCACGCGTCTCGACGAGCGCGACATCGAGCGGGCGTCCATCTGCGGCCTCTCGATCGGCGGGGCGACGGCGATGTGGGTCGCCGCGAACGCACCGGACCGGGTCGACCGGCTCGTGCTCGCGTGCACCTCCGCCCGTTTCGGCGAGCCCGGGCCGTGGCTCGAACGGGCCGCCGTCGTCCGCGAGCAGGGGCTCGAGCCGATCGCCGACGGGATCGTCGCTCGCTGGTTCACGCCGGCCGCGCCTCCCGAGCTCGTGGGGCGGTTTCGCCGGATGCTCGTCGCGACGCCACGCGAGGCCTACGCCGCGTGCTGTGAGGCGCTGGCGCGCTGGGACTTCCGCGAGCACCTGGCGGAGATCACCGCGCCGACGCTCGTCATCGCCGGCGCCGAGGATCCGGCGACGCCGTTGGAGCACGCCGAGGTGGTCGCGGGCGGGATCCCGAACGCCGACCTCGTCGTCCTCCCAGACGCGGCGCACTTGGCGAACGTCGAGCAGGCCGAGACGTTCTCGCGGCTCGTCGCCGGGCATCTCGCCGGCGTGGAGGCTGCATGAGCGCGGACGAGGGGATGCGCATCCGCCGGGAGGTCCTCGGCGACGAGCACGTGGACGATGCCGTCGCCGGGACGACCGAGGACACGGCCGCGTTCCAGGACCTGATCACGCGCTACGCGTGGGGTGAGATCTGGGCGCGGCCGGGGCTTGATCGACGCACCCGCAGCGCGATCACGTTGATGGCGCTGATCGCCCTCAACCGCGAGGGGGAGCTCGCGATGCACATTCGCGCAGCGCTGCGCAACGGGCTCAGCCGGGAGGAGATCGGCGAAGTGCTGCTGCAGAGCGCCGTCTACTGCGGCGTCCCGGCGGCGAACGGGGCCTTCAAGGTGTTCCGGGAGGTCATGGCCGAGGAGGAGGGAGAGAGATGAGCAAGAGGGAGAAGCCGCCGTTTCGCGCGGATCACGTCGGCAGCCTGCTGCGGCCGCCCGAGCTCCTGAAGGCACGCGAGGAGTTCGCCGCCGACCGGATCACCGCCGACGAGCTGCGGGCGATCGAGGACGATGCGATTCGCGACGTCGTCCGGATGCAGGAGGAGGTGGGGCTTCAGTCCGCGACCGACGGCGAGTTCCGCCGCGCCTCGTGGCACATGGACTTCATCTACCAGCTCGACGGGATCGACCCGGCGGACGAGCAGATCAAGGTCGAGTTCCACAACGAGCAGGGCGATGTCGAGTTCACGACGGCGGCGCTGAGCGTCCACGACCGGGTCGGGCTCTCGAAGACGATCTTCGGCGACGCGTTCGAGACGCTGAGGTCGATGACGACGAGCGGGACGCCAAAGCTGACGATCCCGTCGCCGAGCATGGTCCACTACCGCGGCGGCCAGGCGGCGATCGACAAGGACGTCTACCCGGAGCTCGACGAGTTCTGGCGCGACCTCGTCGCCGCCTACCGCGAGGAGGTGCGGCGGCTCGCCGAGCTCGGCTGCACGTACCTCCAGTTCGACGACACGAGCCTCGCCTACATGAACGACCCGAAGCAGCGCGAGTACATCGCGAGCATCGGCGGCGACAAGGAGCACCAGCACGAGGAGTACATCCGCCACATCAACGAGGCGCTCGCCGACCGGCCCGAGGGGCTGAGCGTGACGACGCACATGTGCCGGGGGAACTTCCGCTCGTCGTGGGCCGCGGAGGGAAGCTACGAGTTCGTCGCCGAGGCGCTCTTCAACGAGCTCGACGTCGACGGGTTCTTCCTCGAGTACGACGACGCCCGCTCCGGCGGCTTCGAGCCGCTCCGCTTCGTCCCGGAGGGGAAGGTGGTGGTCCTCGGCCTCGTCACGACGAAGCGCGGCGAGCTCGAGTCGAAGGACGAGCTGAAGCGTCGCGTGGAAGAAGCCTCGCGCTACGTCCCGCTCGACCAGCTCTGCCTCTCGCCGCAGTGCGGCTTCTCGTCGACCGTCGAGGGCAACCTCGTGACCCGTGAACAGCAGCAGGCGAAGCTCGCGCTGATCGTCGAGACGGCGGAGGAGATCTGGGGCCGCTGAGACACGAGCGCACGCAGGTCGGGGTCGTCGGCGCCGGTCCCGCCGGGCTCGTGCTCGCGCATCTGTTGCACCTCGAAGGCATCGACTCGGTCGTGCTCGAGGCCCGAAGCCGTGAGTACGTCGAGCAGCGCGTTCGCGCCGGCGTCCTCGAGCAGGGGACGGTCGACCTCCTGACCGAGATCGGAGTGGGGGAGCGTCTTCACCGCGAGGGCCTCGTCCACGAGGGGATCGAGCTCCGGTTCGCCGGCGAGCGGCACCGGATCGACTTCCCATCGCTGACGGGCGGCCGCCGGATCACCGTCTACGGCCAGCAGGAGGTCGTGAAGGACCTGATCGCCGCCCGGCTCGAGACCGGACGACCGCTGCTGTTCGAGGTCGACGAGGTCGCGCTCGAGGGCCTCGAGGGCGATGCGCCGGCGATCAGGTTCCGCCACGAGGGGGAGGAGCGGGAGCTGCGCTGCGACCTCATCTCCGGGTGCGACGGGTCGCACGGGGTCTCGCGGGAGAGCATCCCCGCCGGGGTGCTGACGCCGTTCGAGCGTGAGTATCCATTCGCGTGGCTCGGCATCCTCGCCGCAGCGCCACCGTCGAACGAGGAGCTGATCTACGCCTACAGCGAGCGCGGGTTCGCGCTGCACAGCATGCGCTCGCCCTCGATTACGCGGCTCTACCTCCAGGTCCGACCGGACGAGGAGCTCGACGACTGGCCGGACGACCGGATCTGGGACGAGCTCGAGCGGCGCCTCGCGGTCGACGGCTGGACGCTGAACACCGGCGAGGTGCTCGAGAAGGGCGTCACCGGGATGCGCAGCTTCGTCGTCGAGCCGATGCAGCACGGCCGCCTGTTCCTCGCCGGGGACGCGGCGCACATCGTGCCGCCGACGGGCGCCAAGGGGCTCAACCTGGCCGTCGCCGACGTGCGCGTCCTGGCGAACGCGATCGCCGCCTGGTACCGCACCGGCGGCGGCTCGGGTCTCGAGCGGTACTCGGACGAGGCGCTGCGGCGCGTCTGGCGCGCCGAGCACTTCTCCTGGTGGATGACCTCGATGCTGCACCGGCTCGAGGGCGGTGACGACTTCGATGCGAAGCTCCAGCTCTCGCAGCTCCGGTACGTCTGTTCCTCGGACAAGGCGGCGGCCTCGCTCGCCGAGAACTACGTCGGCCTCGAGACCGTCTAGAGGGAGCACCGGACCGACGCTGCTCGCGGCGGGCATCGTGCTCGCCGGGCTCAACCTGCGGATCGCCGTGGCGAGCGTCCCGCCGGTGATCGTGGTCGTCCCGAGCATCGTCAAGGGGCGCTTCGCTCGTCGTGCCGGCCGCCTGACGGGCCTCTACGTCGCGGCGCTCGGTGCCGGCGCCGCGCTCGCGGCCGGGCTCACCGTTCCCATCGAGCGGGCGCTCGGCGCGGGGTGGGAGGCCGGGTTGGCCGTGTGGGCCTTGCCTGCTGCGGCGGCTGCGGCGCTGCTCGGGGTCGCCCTGTCCCGGGACGAGGGCCGCGTCACCGCGCGCGACGGCCCGGGCGATGCCCGGGCGCTGCTCGGCGATGCGCTGGCCTGGCACGTAACGCTCTACTTCGGGCTCCAGTCGATCGCTTCTACGTCGCCCTGACCTGGCTTCCGTCGATCCTTCGCGACAGCGGGTTCGGCGCCGGGGCCGCGGGCGCCCTGCTTGCCCTGTTCGCGCTGGGCGGCAACCCGGCGTCGCTGGTCGTGCCGATCGTGGCAGTGCGGATGCGCGATCAGCGCGCGCTCGCGGCCGGGATCGCCGTGCTGGAGGCCGTGGCCGTCGCCGGCCTGCTCGCCGCCCCGGGCGCGGCGCTCCTCTGGGTGACCCTCTTTGCGCTTGGCCAGGGTGGCGCGTTCAGCCTCGCGCTGACGCTGATCGTCCTCCGCGCCCCGGACTCGAGTCGCGCAGCTGAGCTTTCTGGGATGGCGCAGGCGATCGGGTACAGCCTCGCCGCCTTCGGCCCGCTCGCCGCCGGCGCGCTGCACGACTGGAGCGGCGACTGGGACGCACCGCTCGTCGCGCTGCTTCTGACAACCGTCCCGCTACTCGCGGCCGGCGTCGCCGCCGGCCGCGCTCGGACTGTTGAGCGGGGGTCAAGGTCTGTGAACGGGTCGTAAAGGTTCCGTACGAATCCCCCGTGAGCGGGAGGTTTTCCCGTCCGAATGCCGTTATCAACCGTAGTAACTCGGCGCGACACCGCGCACGCGCGAGTACGCGCCAGGCCCCGAACGATCTTGGAGTAGTGATGTTGAACGAACTTGCCCTGGGCAACGATGCCCCTGACACGAATGCGGCGCTGGCCGCCTTCATCCAGCACGCGCAGGAGCGCGGGTTCGTGCGCGCCAACGAGCTCGAGGCGCTCCAGCACGAGTTCGAGCTCGATGAGGAGGCGGTCGGCTCGCTGCGCGCGGCGCTCGACGAGGCCGACGTCGAGATCGACGAGGAGACCTCGCTCGGCCCGCAGCCCGAGCTCGATCTGACCCCCTCCGAGGGCGGCGCGAGCGACAGCCTCCAGCTCTTCCTGAACGACATCGGCCGCTATCCGCTGCTCACCGCGGCGGAGGAGGTCGCGCTCGCCAAGCGGATCGAGCGCGGCGACCTGACGGCGAAGGCCCAGATGGTGAACGCGAACCTGCGGCTCGTCGTCGCGCTCGCGAAGCGCTACCAGGGCCACGGCGTGCCGCTCCTCGACCTGATCCAGGACGGCATCCTCGGCCTCAACCGCGCCGTCGAGAAGTTCGACCACCGCAAGGGGTTCAAGTTCTCGACCTACGCGACGTGGTGGATCCGCCAGGCCTGCCAGCGCGCGATCTCGAACCAGTCCGCGACGATCCGGATCCCGGTGCACGTCCAGGAGCGGCGGCAGAAGCTGCGGCGTGTCCGCCAGGAGTTCGAGGTGAAGCATGGTCGCGAGCCGACGGTCGAGGAGCTCGCCAAGGCCGCGCAGCTCAAGCTCAAGCACACCGAGGAAGCGCTGCACGCCGTCGAGGCCTCGGTCTCGCTGAACCAGCGCGTCGGGGAGGGGGACGCCGAGTTCGGTGAGCTGTTCGCCGACGCGACCGCCGAGGATCCGAGCGAGCTCGTGGACAACTCGCTGGAGGAGGAGCGGCTCCGCGTCGCTCTCGAGCTGCTCGACGAGCGGGAGCGGAGCGTGCTCGAGCATCGCTACGGCCTCGGCGACACCGAGGAAGCGCGGAGCCTCGAGCAGATCGGCCGCGCGCTCGGACTGACCCGCGAGCGCGTCCGCCAGATCGAGACGAACGCCCTCGCGCGCCTGCGCGAGTTGCTCGGGGATCACCCCGAGGGCGAGCTCGTCGCGGTCGCCTGAGCTCCCCGCGCCTCCGCCTTGACACGGGCGGTGGCGGGTGAGAAGGTAGCTCCCGTCAAGTCCTGCAGACCTTCGGGTCCGCAGGACTTGGCATTTTTGGGAGCCGCCCGACTCAGAGCTCGAGTCGGGGCGAGGTCTCGCTGAGGATCGCTCGCTCCACGGAGGCTCCCCAGATGCCCTCGAGGTTCTCGGCGAGAGCGGTCGTCAGCCCATCGATGTCCGCCTGCGCCGAGCTGTGCATGGCTTCGGCGACGATCAAGACGCTGTTGCTCTCGTCGCGAACCGCCGAGGCGGCGCTCTGCCGGTTCGTCCAGCGGCGAGCGTGCGCCCGAGCCTCGGCGTCGGCGAAGATCACCTCGCCGACCTCCGGTTGCTCCGTCGCTCCCGAGAACGCGACGAAGGTCTCGTCCCCAGACGCGTACCGGACCTCCAGGGACTCGGCGATCTTGGAGACGTCGAACACGGCCACGGGGATGGCGTAGGCGAGCGAGACGGCGTTACAGAGGTCGATGAGGGGGTGGATGCGCGGGAGCGATCCCTCCTTCCTGAACCGTCGCAAGAGCGCCTCGGAGGCGCACCGGTACTGCGTGGGCTTGAGCCCCATCCGCGCGAACGCTCGTCGCCACGCCTGGATCTCGGGCAGTTCTCCTTCCGATGCCCGCGCGAGTCGCGACTCGGCCACGGCATTGAACCCTGCGACCTGCGAGTCGACCGAGACGTCGGGGCTGATTCCCGCGGACGCGAGCACGCCCGGAACGAGCTCGGGGAAGTCGCTCCAGATCTCGCTCGAATGCTGGAAGTACGTGACGCGCCCCCCGCGCTCTGACGGCCGTGACGGTTGGCTCACCCGAGCCGTGCGGAGATGCTAGTGTCGCGTCGTCAAGTCCTGCAGACCTTCGGGTCCGCAGGACTTGGCGTTTGTAGGCCTCCAAATTGCCGGCGCCCAAGGCATGCTGGCGCCCACGGATGGAGCCTCGCTCCCGAACCGAAGCCTTCGCCGAACGGGTGGCGGCGGCGCGCAGTCAGGTCGAGACCCTGCCCGGCGCTCCAATCATCCGTGAGGTGCTGGAGACCGAGCGAGACCTCGGCGGCGGGCTCATTGCCGGCGGCGTCGCGTTTCGCATCTTCCTCTGGCTCGTGCCCTTCGGGCTCGTCGTCGCCTCGCTCTTCTCGTTCTGGAGCGAGTACGACCAGGGCGGTCTGGAGCGTGCCTCCCGCGAGCTCGGGGCCGGCGCGGCGGCGGCCGAGGCGGCCGCGGAGGCGCTCGAGGCGAGCGACCGGAACCGGCTGCTCGTGCTCGTGTTCGCGCTCGGAGCGCTGGCGTGGTTCACGCTCGGCGCCGTCCGTGCTCTGAACCTCGCCCACGCGCTCGCCTGGCAGCTGAAGCCGCCGAAGATCCGCCGGCCGCTGCACGCGTTCGCGGTCTTCAACGGCCTGTTTGTGCTGTACGCCCTCTCGTCGGCCGGCCTCGCCTGGCTGCGTGAGCAGCTGGGGACGCCTGCGCTGCTCGGCGCGCTGGTGTCGCTGGCCGTCTCGACGGCGATCGTTGCCGCCGCGATGTGGTTCCTGCCCCGTCGGGCGACCAGGATCGAGGAGCTGCTCCCGGGCGCGCTCCTCGTCGCCGCGGGCGGCGTGCTCGTCAACGTCGCGGTCGTGTTCTACTTCGCGCCGAGGCTCGGCCGCTCCGAGGAGACCTACGGGGCATTCGGCGCGGCGGCGACGATGCTGATCTGGCTCTACGTGCTCAGCCGCCTCGTGACCGTCGCCGCGTTCCTGAACTCGACCTTATGGTTGCGTCGGCACGACCAAGGGAGATGACTATGGCCGGGAGGCAGCAGGCGTCCGTGGGACAGCTCATGCCGCAGCTCAAGGAAGAGCTGGCGCGCCTCGTCGCCATCCCGTCGGTCTCGGCGTCGGGCTATCCCGAGGAGACGAGGCCGGCGCTCCAGGAGGCGCACGACGCGATCGCCGGCCTCTTCCGAGATGCCGGAGTCGAACAGGTCGCCTCGCTCGACCTCCCGGACACTGCGCCCGTGATCACCGGGGAGATTCCCGCATCCGAAGGCGCGCCGACGGTGCTGCTCTACGGCCACTACGACGTCGTCGGCGCCGGAGAGGAGTCGGCGTGGTCGTCTCCGCCCTACGAGGCAACCGAGCGCAACGGCGCGATCTACGGCCGCGGCACGGCCGACTCGAAGGCGAACATCCTTGTGCACGTCGGCGCGTTGCGCGCATGGGAGGGGCGACCGCCCGTCGGGGTCAAGCTTCTGATCGAAGGCCAGGAGGAGGTCGGGAGCGTGCTCGAGACACCATCCCGTCTCGGGCAGTTCGCAGCGGACGCGCTGCTGATCGCAGACGGAGGCAACATCCGCCCCGGTGAGCCGTCGCTGACGATCTCGATCCGCGGTGACGCCTCCGTCACCGTCGAGGCGCGGACGCTCGCAAGCCCGAAGCACAGCGGCCAGTACGGCGGTGCCGCACCCGACGCGCTGATCGCGCTCCTCCACGCGCTCGCCTCGCTCCACGACGAGCAGGGGAACGTGGCGGTACCCGGCCTCAGACGCGAGGCGTGGACGGGGGTGACGGACACCGACGAGGAGTTCCGCGAGCTCGCGGAGGTGATCGACGGCGTGGCGCTCATCGGGAGCGGCGGGCTCGGCGAGCGCATTTGGACCGGCCCCGCAATCACAGTGACGGGCATCGACGCCCCGTCGGTGGACGGCGCGGTCAACGCGGTCTCCGCCCACGCGCGTGCCAGGCTGAACGTCCGCATCCACCCGGAGCAGGACGCTGCCGAGGCGCAGGCCGCGGTGATGCGGCATCTGGAGGAGGCGAGGCCGTTCGGGATCCCGCTCGAGGTGCAGGGCGGCGACGTCGGCAACGGCTTCCGCGGCAAGACCGAGGGGCCCGCGTGGGACGCCATGGTCAGCGCGATGGAGGGCGCCTGGGGCGGGCCGGCGGTCCAGATCGCGACCGGCGGCGCGATCCCGCTCGTGAAAGCGCTCACCGACGCCATTCCCGACGCGACGGTGCTCCTGTACGGCGTCACCGACAAGTTCGCGAACATCCACGGTCCGGACGAGCGCGTCCTCGTCGACGAGTTCGAGAAGGTCCTGCTCGCCGAGACGCTGTTCTTCGAGAAGTACTCCAAGCGATGAGCGACGAAGCCGTAGCACCCGTCGAGGAAAAGAAGAAGGGCTTCCAGTTCCCGAGCACGATGACGGTGCTGATCCTCGTCACGCTGCTCGTCTGGATCGCCGCCTTCCTGATCCCCTCCGGCACGTACGAGCACGACGAGAACGGTGTCCCGACGCCGGGCTCGTACCGCGAGATCGACTCGCCGCAGACGTTCGGCGAGCGGGTCGGCGACTTCTTCCTCGCTCCCGTCAACGGCCTCTACGGCCTCCAGAACCCGGAGACCGGGGTCGTGGTCCCCTTCGGCGTCGGCAGCCTCTTCGGAGCCGTCGGCGTGTTCATGTTCGTGCTCGCGATCGGCGCCTTCATGACGATGGTGCTCGCCACGGGCGCCCTCGACGTCGCCATCGGCCGGCTCGCGTACGCGGTTCGGGACCGCCCGTGGCTCGTGATCGTCGCGGTCATGGCGCTGTTCTCGCTGCTCGGCACGACGATGGGCTGGGCCGACGAGACGCTCGGCTTCTACGCGTTGCTCATCCCGCTGATGCTCGCGCTCGGCTACGACCGCATGGCGGTGGCGGGGACGATCATCGCAAGCGCCACCGTGGGGGCCATGGCGTCGACCGTGAACCCGTTCTCGATCGGCGTCGCGAGCGAGTTCGCGGACGTCGGGATCGGCGACGGCATCGGGCTCCGCTGGATCGGCTGGTTCGTGCTCACCGCGATCACGATCGCGTACGTCGTCCGGTACGCCGAGCGTGTCAAAGCCCGGCCGGACCGCTCGCTGGTCGGCTTCCTGCCCGAGGATCAGGAGGAGATCGAACAGGAGCAGGCGGCGAAGGACCTTAGCCTCACCGGCCGCCAGAAGCTCGTCCTCGCGATCACCGCGTTCACCTTCGCGCTGCTCGTCTTCTCGGTCATTCCGTGGGACTCGATCATCGGGCTCGAGGAAGCGGATCCGGCCAGCCACGAGACGGTCGACAACGACTTCTGGTGGAACCTCGGCTGGTGGTTCCCCGAGCTCAGCGCGCTGTTCCTGGTCGCCGCCGTCGTCGTCGGGCTCGTCGCCGGCTTCAGCGAGAGGGAGATCACCGGCAACATCGGCCGGGGCCTAGGCGACTTCATCGGCGCGGCGGTGGCGGTCGTCCTCGCCCGGGGCGTCACCGTGATCCTCAACAACACGCAGACGATCGACACGATCCTGAGCTGGATGGAGGACGCCGTCAGCGACACGTCCACCGTCGGCTTCACCTCGCTCGTCATGCTCATCAACACCGGGATCGCGTTCATCATCCCGTCCTCGTCGGGCCATGCGACGCTCGCGATGCCGCTGCTCGCCCCGCTCGGCGACTTCGCCGACGTCTCGCGGCCGCTCGTCGTCACCGCCTGGAGCTGGGGGGCGGGCATCGCGAGGTTCATCACCCCGACGAGCGCCGTCGTCATGGCCGGTCTTGCGCTCGCCGGCGTCCGCTACGACAAGTGGATCCGGTTCATGCTCCCGCTCATGGTCCTCCTCGCGGTCGGCTGCCTCGTCATGCTCGGGATCGCCGCGCTCGTCGACTAGTCCGGAGTGCCTGTAGCCGCAGAAGACGGCGTCGAGTACCTCCTCTGGCGTCAGACCCTCTCGGACGGGGAGGTGACGACGATCTACGCCGTGCGGCATCCGCTCCGGTCGACGCGCGTTCGCGTCGTGTACTTCCCTCGGACCGAGCACCTGGACGTGTGGTGCCAGGCGAACGGAGTCGGAGAGGCAGTCGTCGCCGGTTTCTTCCTGCGGGATCCCTACAGGCCGCTGGGCGAGCTGTGGGTTGACGGGCGGCCCGCGCCCCACGAGCCGGTCGCCGCTCCGTTCGGGCCTCGTCGCGGCACGGTCTTCGTCGATTCTGACGGCGCCGTGCACCTCGTGGAGCGCGAGGCCGCGCCGTTCAGCCCAACGGGCGACCTGGTGCAGGCGGGGCCGCTGCTCGTGGCCGCCGGGGCGGTCGTCTTCGACGCCGAGACCGATCGCGAGGGCTTCTCGGCCGGAGCCGGACAGTTCGACTCCGACATCACGGAGGGTCGGTACCCGCGGGCGGCGCTCGGGATCTCGGAGGACTCGCTGGTCGCGGTCGCCTGCGACGGGCGCCGCTCGAACGTCGACGGCGGGCTGGCGATGCCCGAGCTGGCCGAGGTGATGGTCGAGCTCGGCGCCGAGAGCGCGATCAACCTCGACGGCGGCGGCTCGACGACGCTCGTGCATCGCGGCCACCTCTTGAACCGGCCCTACTCGACCCAGGATCAGCCGGCGCCCGCGTCGCGCCGCGTCGTGAGTGCACTCGCCTTCGAGCCCCGGTCACGATAGGCATGGACCGGTTCGCCTCGAAGAAGGACGCGTGAAGAAACCGGTCCTCTGGGCGGTGACCGCATTCGCCTCGCTGGCCCTGTGCCCGATCGCCTCCGCGGAGCTCGCCGACGAGTCGGCCCTCGCCGAGCGCTACGCGCCCGTCGTGCGGCTCGTCGAGCAGGAGGAGGAGTGCGGGCCGGGCGAGCCGTGGGAGCCGACCGACGTCGACCTCCTCTTCGACGAGCCGACGGTGGCGCTGCGCGGGCCGTGGAACCCGGCGGACCTCGTCAAGATCGGACCGGCCGCCGAGGACCTAGTCAACCGCTACGAGTACCACCTCGACTTCCCCGGTAACGCCCTCGACCCCCGTTGCGATTACGAGCGCTGGGCCCGGCGGCTTACAGAGGGAGAGAGGCCGGCCGTCTACGCGCACGTGGCCACCGACCCCGCCCACCCCGGGCAGCTCGCGCTCCAGTACTGGCTCTTCTATCCCTTCAACAAGTTCAACAACCTGCACGAGGGCGACTGGGAGATGATCCAGCTCGTCTTCGCCGCCGACGATGTGCAGGAAGCGCTCGGCGAAGAGCCCGAGTCGGTCGGCTACAGCTCGCACGAGGGCGCCGAGCGCGCCGACTGGGGCGACGAGAAGCTCGAGCTCGTCGACGGCACGCACCCCGTCGTCTATCCCGCCGCCGGGTCGCACGCGAACAAGTACACGGAGGCCCTGTACCTCGGGAACTCCGCCGAGGCGGGCGTCGGCTGCGACGACACGCGCGGCCCCCACGTCGAGGTCCGTCCGGCCGTGAAGACGATCCCGAGGGAGCCTCAGGCGGCCCGGACGTCGTTCCCGTGGATCGCGTTCGAGGGGCGCTGGGGCGAGCTCCAGAGAGCATTCTTCAACGGCCCCACGGGGCCGAACCTGAAACAGCAGTGGACGGCGCCGATCGAGTGGGCAGACGGCTGGCGGGACCGGAGCTACGCGGTTCCGACCGGAGGCCTGTTCGGGACGGGCGCGACCGACTTCTTCTGCGACGCCGTCGCGAAAGGGTCCGGCGGCCTCGTGCGGCTGCTCCGCGACCCAGGGCTCACATTGCTGGCTCTGGCGACCGTCGTGGGGCTGATTCTGTTCGCAGTCGTCCGCGCGACCTGGACCCCGGTCGCGTCGCTCCGTCTCGGGCGCCGGCGAAGCTGGGGTCAGATCCTCTCGGCGGCCGGACGGATGTACATCAGGCGCGCCCCGCTCTTCCTCGGCATCGGCCTCCTGCTGATCCCGCTGACGTTCGCCGTCGCGGTCGTCCACACGCTCATCCTCGGCGGGCTGGGCCTGTTCGGCATCGACACGACCGGGGAGGGCGCCGGAGCGCTCGTCCTCCTGCTCGTCGCGATCGGGACGACCCTCACGCTGCTCGGGCTCGCGCTCGTCCAGGCGGCGGTCGCCTGCGCCCTGGTCCGGATCGACGCAGGCGACGAGATCGGCCCGCTCCACGCCTATCGGCTCGCGCTGCGGAGGATCGGCCCGCTCCTGCGCGCCCTCGCGCTGGCCGTCGTGGTCTGGGTACTGCTGACGACCACGACGATCCTGATCCCCGTCGCCGTCTGGCTCGCGGTGCGGTGGTCGCTCCTGTCCCAGGTCGTGGAGCTCGAGGAGCCGCGCCGGGCGATCGCGACGCTGCGGCGAAGCGCGCAGCTCGTCCGGCGCCGCTGGATCCGCGTTGCCTCGCTCGTCGGCGTGAGTGCTGCGGTCGCGCTCGTCGCCGGCCCGCTGCTCGGTGCCGTCCTGATCTTCACCACCGATGCGCCACTCCCGCTGCTCAATGTCGTCGCGGGCGTCGTGTACGCCCTGGTGATGCCGTTCGTCGGCCTGACGAGCTCCTACGTGTACTTCGACGCGCGGGCCCGGGAGGAGCTCGAGCCGGCAGACGAGCCGGACGAGCTCCCTGCCGAAATCGAGCTCGCGACCTGACCTCAGCGGCCAGGTCCGGTGCCAGACACCGGACGTGTCGGCTGTGGATTCAGCCTCCCACGCCTAGGCGTAGGCCTGTCGAAAGCCCTCGCGCCAGCTCGGGTAGCGAAGCTTCCAGCCGAGCTCTCGCTTCGCCTTCGCGTTCGAGGCGCCGCGGATGTCCGTCATCATTACGACACCGGCCTCGCCCGCGAGCAGCCGCGCGAGCAGGCGCGGGACGTGCCGCGGCGGCTTCGCTCCGATCGCCTCGGCGAGCGCCGGGAGCCACTCGCGCACCGGCGCCGGGTCGTCATCGACGACGTTGTAGACACCGGGCTCGCCGCGCTCGACGGCGAGCGCCGTGGCCGCGGCGGCGTCGTCGAGATGGACGAACGACCAGATCCCGTCTCCGTCGCCGACGATCGGGAACTGCCGCTTGCGGACGACCTCGAGCTGCACGTCGTCGGGCGAGCCGTAGAGCCCGCCGTAGCGGAGAGCCAGCCCACCGGCGTCGACGACGGCTTTCTCGAGGTACCGGATGGCCGCGAGCGTCTCGCTCATCGCCTGCACCGGCGTCGGGTCGAGCGGATCGTCCTCCGTCTTGACCGCTCCGTCATCGCGGGCGTACGGCCAGCCGGCGAAGCTCTGCGCGACGAAGCGGCGCACGCCGGTCTCGCGTGCCGCGGCGAGCAGCGCGTCCGTCCCCTCGGTCCGGAGCCGGTTCGTCTGCTCGAAGCTCCGGTCGAAGTGCTTGACGTCGTTCTTGCCCGCGAGCGCCGTCGCCTCGTGGACGATCGCGTCGGGACGAGCGGCAGCGACGGCGCTACGAACCGCTTCCGCATCGAGCACGTCGAGCACGACCGCCTCGGCGCCGGCCGCGCGCAGCCGGTCGGCCTTTTCCGGCGACCGCGACGTCCCGACCACCTCATGACCACGCTCGAGGAGCTGAGGTACGAGCCGGGCGCCGACCGCGCCTGTAGCTCCTGCCACGAAAACTCGCATCGTTCTCTCCTTTCGCTCTTTCCCCGGAGACGAGACGGCGCGTCTGCCTGTGACATGTCACGGCCGAAACGGGTATTTCGTCTCCATGGCAATGGAGAACCAGGAAGAGCTCCGGCCCTATCTCTTCTCGATTGCCTATCGAATGCTCGGGTCGGTCACCGACGCGGAGGACGTCGTCCAGGAGGCGTTCCTCCGCTACCACGAGGGGGACGTCGAGGCCGACTCGCCGAAGGCCTACCTGGCGACGCTCACGACGCGGTTGGCGATCGACCAGCTGCGTTCGGCACGCGTCCGCCGCGAGGTCTACCCGGGCGAATGGCTGCCGGAGCCGATCGTCGACGACGAGTCGGTCCGCCACGCGGAGACCGCCGATTCGCTCTCACTGACGTTTCTCCATCTGCTGGAGAAGCTCTCGCCCGTCGAGCGCGCCGTCTTCCTGTTGCGCGAGGTCTTCGACTACCCCTACGACGAGGTCGCGCGGATCGTCGGCAAGACTCCGGAGAACTGCCGCCAGATCCTCGCCCGCGCGCACCGCCACGTCGAGGAGGGCAGGCGCCGGTTCGACGTCTCGCGCGAGGAGCGGGACGAGGTCGCACGGCGCTTCATCGCCGCCTGGGAGGAGGGCGACACGGAAGCTCTCATCGAGCTCCTCGCTCCGGACGCGACGGTCTTCGGCGACGGCGGAGGGAAGGCTCCGGCAGTCCCGGTGCCGCTCGTGGGCGCCGAGCGGGTCGCGAAGGCAATCATCGGCTGGGGCCGCCAGGCGCGGCACCGCGGCCTTGTGCACCGTCCGGCACTCGTCAACGGCGAGCCCGGCCTCGTCTTCTCCGATCCGGAAGGGTCGACGGTCTGGGTCGCGGCGCTCGAGATCGCGGAGGGCGTCGTCATCGCGATCCGGTCGGTCCTGAACCCCGACAAGCTGGAGCACCTCCAGCCGCCGGCGTAGATCAGCTGGGCGCGATTCCGCGCCAGATCGTCTCGAGTACTTCTTCGGGATAACGCTCCGGCAGGTCCGGCAGGCCGAACGGGAACAACAGTCGTAGCAGCGGCGGCCCGATCAGGAGATCCGCGACTACCTCCGGGTCGGTCCCTTCCGCCAGCTCGCCGCGGTCGATCGCCTCGCGGAGCAGGGCGATGATCCGCTCGTACCGCGGCGTGACGATCTGTTCGACGTAGGCCGAGGCAAAGACGGGGTTGCGCTGCAGCTCGCCGAGCAGGCCGGGGATCAGCGGGCCGAGCACCGGGTCGGCGAAGACGTGCATGAAATCCCTGATGCGCGCGAGCAGCTGGGCGTAGATCTCGCCGTCCTCCTGGACGTCGAGCTCCGATGTCAGGTCCCGGATCGCATCGACGATCAGCTCCTCCTTCGACGTCCAGCGCCGGTAGATCGTGTTCTTGCCGACCCCGGCTCGGGCAGCGATCTCGTCCATGGTCGCGGCCTGAAATCCTCGCTCGGCGAGCAGCTCGAGGGTCGCCTCGACGATCGCCTTGCTGGCCGCCGCGTGACGCGGCCGGCCTCGGCGTCGGGGGGACTCAACGGAACTCGCGCTCATGGATGCACCTGATGCCATCTCATGGTATGCTTTTTTACGAAACCACAGAGTCTCGTAAAGAGGAGCGTCCCGCGTGTATCGCAGCATCCTGGTCGCACTCGACGGTTCCAGATCCGCCGCCCGGGTCTTGGATGAGGCAATCGCGGTTGCGCGCGCCGACGGTGCCAGGCTCACGCTGATCGCGGTCGCCGCGCCGCCTCGGTGGCGCTTCACGAGCCCGTACGTGGTCCCCTTCCCGACCGATGCCGACCTCGAGTGTCAGGCCTGCCGCATTGTCGAGGAGGCGGAGGCGCAGGTTCCCGACGGGATTCCCGTCTCGACCGTCGTCCGCTACGGCTGTGTCGCGCAGGCGATCCTCGACCGGGTCGTCGCCGCCGAGCACGACCTTGTGATCATGGGCTCGCACGGCCGTGGGCCCCTGCGCTCACTCCTGCTCGGAAGCGTGAGCAGAGCGGTTGCCGCCCGCAGCCCGGTCCCGGTGCGCATCGTGGGTGATCGCTCGGTGCATGAGCGCCCGGCCGTCGTCAGGCCGGCGGCGGTGGCGTGAACGACGAGCCGTCTCCCGGCGCCGAGCTGACGGCGTTCCTCTGGGTCATCGCCGCGATGATCGGCCTCTTCGAGCTCGTCTGGTTCCTCGCCGACCGAATGTACTCGGTCTAGCGCCGCCCAGCCGCAGGGCTAAGGTGCCTGCGTGTCCGAGGCTGACCGCGGGTACGAGGGCACCGCCGAGCACGAGGTCACTCCGCTCGAGCTCTTCTTCGACCTGGTCTTCGTGTTCGCGCTCACCCAGGTCACGGTCCTGCTTGCGGACGAGCCGACCTGGGGCGGGGTCCTCCGCGGCATGCTCGTCCTGGCGGCGCTCTGGTGGGCATGGAGCACGTACGCGTGGCTGACGAGCGCGATGGACGTGGACGAGGGCGGAGTCCGGCTGGTGACGCTTGCCGCGATGGCGGCGATGTTCGGCGTCGCCCTGGCGGTGCCGGGCGCCTTCGGCGACGACGCGATGCTGTTCGGCGTCGCCTACCTCCTCGTCCGCCTGCTTCATCTCGTCCTCTCGGCCATCGTCACCCGCGATGATCCCGACCGGCGCGGCGCGCTCCTCCGCTTCGCGCCGACCGGGATCCTCGGGCCCTCGCTGCTCGTGGTCGCCGCCTTCCTCGACGAGGACGCGCGGGTCGCGGTGTGGATGGTCGCGCTCGCAATCGACTATCTCGGCCCGGTCGTGGTCGGCGTCGGGCGTGGCTGGCGGGTCGCGCCCGAGCACTTCGCCGAGCGGCACGGGCTCATCGTCCTCATCGCGCTCGGCGAGTCACTCATCGCGATCGGCGCCGGCGCCGGGTTCGATCTCGATGCGGGAGTGATCGCCGCGGCGGCGCTCGGCATCGTCGTCGTCGCGGCGCTGTGGTGGCTCTACTTCGACGTGGCCGCGATCATCGCGCGGAACCGCCTCATGCAGGCGACCGGCCTCGACCTGCACTGGCTCGCCCTGCACTCCTACAGCTACCTGCACCTGCCGCTGGTCGCCGGCATCGTCCTGTTCGCACTCGGTCTCAAGACGACGCTCGGCGACGTCGGTGAGACGCTCGCCACGGTGCCCGCCGTTGCCCTTTGCGGCGGTGCCGCGCTCTACCTCCTCGGACACATCGCGTTCCTCTTCCGAGCGACCGGCTATCTCTTCCGGCGGCGGACGATCGGGGCCCTCGCCTTGCTCGCTCTGACACCGGTTGCGCTCGTCGTGCCGGCGCTCGCGGCGCTCGCCCTGGTGAGTGCCGTCTGCACGCTGGTCGTGGCGTACGAGGTGATCCGCTATCGCGTGGCCAGGCTCGAGCTCCGGCACCCAGAGCTCGCGGCCTGACCACGGGTTCCTCGTAAGAACCGGCGCCGAGGCGGCACCAACTCCCACGAGAAGCGACCGAAAGGACCGGTGACATGACCGTGACACGGGCCAAGCGCCCGATCCCAATTGCGCTGGCGGCGCTCGTCGCCTTCCTCGGCGCCCTTGCCGCAATCGTCGTCTCGAACGGCCAGAGCGCCGGCGCGCCGGCGCACAACCACCACCACCCGGCGCTGAACGCGAAGAGCCTCGAGCTCCACGACGGCATGCGCAAGCTCTGGGAAGACCACATCGTCTGGACGCGGCTCGCGATCATCAGCCTGACGACGAACGCCCCGGACACGGAGGCGACCGTCGGACGGCTGCTCCAGAACCAGACGGACATCGGCAACGCCGTCAAGCCCTTCTACGGCGAGGCGGCGGGCGACGAGCTGACGCGCCAGCTGCGCTCGCACATCCTGATCGCGGCCGAGGTGATCAACGCCGCGAAGGCCGGCGACGCCGCGAAGCTCGCCGACGCGCAGGCGCGCTGGCGGGAGAACGCCGACGTCATCGCGGGCGTCCTGGCGAGCGTAAACCCGCGGTTCTGGAAGCTCGAGACGATGAAGGAGGAGATGCACACGCATCTCGATCTGACGACCCAGGAGGCGGTCGCGAGGATCCAGGGGAACTGGGCCGCAGACGTCGCCGCCTACGACCGGGTCCACGACCACATCCTCCACATGGCCGACCTGCTCTCGACCGGAATCATCAGGCAGTTCCCCAGCCGCTTCCACTGAGAGCCCCATGAGCGCGGCGGTAGCACCTATGGTGGTCCCGATGGAGAGGGCCCCTGCCGCCGCGCTCTCGCCGACGCTCGACGACGAGTCACGCGCCTGGCTCCTCGACCTGCGGGCCGGTGGCCCGACCGAGGACGCTGCCGTCGCGCGGCTTCACGCGCTGCTCCTCCGCGCCGCGCGCTTCGAGGTCGCGCGGAGGCGCCCGTCGATGCCGCACGTGCGTGGCGACGAGCTCGACGACATCGCGACCGAGGCGGCCGACGACGCGCTGATGAGCGTGCTCAGACGCCTGGATGACTTCCAGGGGAAGAGCCGGTTCACGACCTGGGTCTACAAGTTCGCGCTGCTCGAGGCCGCGGTGAAGCTGCGCAAGCGCGCCTGGCAGGGACGGGAGGTCCCGCTCGAGCCGGAGAGCTGGAGCCTGTTCTCCAGCGGGGGGCTCGACCCGGACTCCGAGGTCGAGCAGTCCGAGCTCCTCTCGACGCTGCAGGCTGCGATCAAGGACGTGCTCACGCCCCACCAGCGCCGGGTCCTGGTCGCGATCGCCCTGAACGGGGTGCCGATCGACGTCCTCGCCGAGAGGCTCGAGACGACCCGCGGCGCGCTCTACAAGACCTTGCACGACGCGCGGCGCAAGCTGCGTGACCACCTGGAAGAGCGCGGGCTCGCGCTCGACCACGTTCCGGAGGAGAAATGATCGAGCGACCCGAGCTGAAGCAGGCGTTGGGACGGCTCCTCGGTCCCGCCGGGCCCGAGATCGGCTGCGACGAGTGCTTCGAGCAGCTCGACCGCTACGTCGAGCTCGAGCTCGCCGGCAAGGACGCGGACGCGGCGTTCCCGGGCCTGCGCGCGCACCTCGAGGGCTGCCCGGCCTGTCGCGAGGAGCATGAGAGTCTCCGCGCGCTCGTCAGCGGCGACCAAGCGCTGTAGGTGCTGATCTACGCTGGCCCGCGTGAGCCACGATCACGCGGAGGTCGTCCTCGTCCGGCACGGTGAGACCGAGTGGAGCCGGACGGGGAAGCACACCGGTCGCACCGACGTCCCGCTCACGGACCGGGGCCAGGAGCAGGCCGGCGGCCTGGCGGAGGCGCTCCGCGGCCGAGCGTTCGAGCTCGTGCTCACGAGCCCGCTCTCGCGCGCAGCGGAAACCGCCCGGCTGGCAGGCTTCGGCGAGGCTGTCCGGACGAGGGACGAGCTTCGGGAGTGGGACTACGGGGCCTACGAAGGGCGGACGACGCCCGACATCCGCGAGGTGCACGCCGGGTGGTCGCTCTGGCGCGACGGTGTTCCCGGCGGCGAGAGCGCGGCCGAGGTCGGCGCCCGCGCCGACCGGGTGATCGGCGAGCTCCGCACCCTCACCGGGGACTCGCTCGTCTTCGCCCACGGGCACCTGCTCCGCGTGCTGGCCGCCCGCTGGCTCGGCCTCGAGCCGACCGAGGGGCGGCTCCTGGCCCTCGACCCGGCGACGATCAGCGTCCTCGGCTACGAGCGAGAGACGCCGGTCGTCCAGGTCTGGAACATGCCCCTGGAAACGTCGCGCGGCGACCGGCGACACGAGCTGCCCTCGATGCGGTAGACCTGCGGCGTGTTCGACCACGTGACGATTCGGGCCTCGGACGGCGAAGCGTCGAGACGGTTCTACGAGACCGTGCTCCCCGTCCTCGGGATCGAGCGGACGCACGCGGACGAGCACTTCACCGAGTGGGACGACTTCTCGCTCGCCGAGGCGCACGGCGAAGGACGAGTGACGCGCGGCCTGCACATCGGGTTCGTGGCTCCCTCCCGCGAGCACGTGGACGATTTCTGGCGCGTCGGCGTCGAGGCGGGCTACAGCGACGACGGCAAGCCGGGCCTCCGTCCGCTCTACCGCGACGACTACTACGGGTCCTTCCTGCTCGACCCCGACGGCAACAGCATGGAGGCGGTCCATCACGGCTCGCTGCGCCGAGACGGGGTGATCGACCACCTGTGGTTCCGGGTGAACGACGTCTCCGTCTCGAAGCGCTTCTACGAGCTGGTTGCCCCCCACGCGGGCTTTGAGCTCAGGCATGACAGCCGCTACCGCGCCCAGTTCGTCGGCGCGAGCGGCGGCTCGTTCTCGGTCGTCTTCGGGACGCGAACCGAGCACTTCCACATGGCCTTCTGCGTCGACGAGAACGCCGCCGTCGAGAGCTTCCACCGCGAGGTGACCGCGGCCGGCTACCAGGACAACGGGCCGCCCGGCGAGCGGCCCATGTACCACCCGGGCTACTACGGCGCCTACATCCTCGACCCCGACGGCAACAACGTCGAGCTCGTGAGTCACAACCGCTGATGAGCCAGGTCGCTACCGGCCGGGGACAACGACTCGCTCCCGCGCTGAGGCAGACCGCGCGCGTCACGCCGCTCGAGCTCTTCTTCGACCTGGTCTTCGTCCTGGCGCTGACGCAGTGCACCGCCCTGATGGCGGCCGAGCCGACCTGGACGGGGCTGGGCAAGGGCATCCTCGTCCTGGGAGTGCTCTGGTGGTCCTGGGTCGCGTACGCCTGGCTGACGACCGTGGTCGATCCGGAGGAGGGCTCCGTGCGGCTCGTGATGTTCGCCGCGATGGCGGGTCTACTCGTCGTTGCGCTCTGTGTCCCCGATGCGTTCGGCGAAACCGCACTTCTCTTCGCGGTTGCGTACGGGCTCGTTCGCGGTGCCCACCTCGTGCTGTACTTGCTGGGGGCCCGCGACGACCCCGCGCTTCGACGGTCGATCTTCGGGCTCGCGGGCGGGACGGCGCTCGGCGTCGCCCTGCTCGTTGCAGCCGCGTTCGCCGACGGCTGGGTCCAGGGCGGGCTCTGGCTCGTGGCGCTGCTGCTCGACATGGGCGAGCCGTACGTGTTCGGCGCCGAGGGGTGGAAGCTCATGCCGCACCACTTCGCCGAGCGGCATGGGCTGATCATCATCATCGCCCTCGGCGAGTCGATCGTCGCGATCGGTGTCGGCTCGGAGGCCGGCGTCGACGCCGGGGTGGTCGCCGCGGCGGTGTTGGGGATTGCCGTCGCCGCAGCGCTGTGGTGGCTCTACTTCGACGTGGTGGCGATGCTCGCCGAGCAAAACCTGGCCCGGCTCCAAGGCCGCGAGCTGAACGAGCTCGCCCGTGACGCGTACTCCTACCTCCACTTCCCGATGGTGGCTGGGATCGTGTTCGGGGCGCTCGGGGTCAAGAAGACGATCGCGGACGTCGGTGAGTCGCTGGACGTCGTGATCGCAACCGCGCTGCTCGGGGGGATCGCTCTCTACCTGCTCGCGCACGTCGCGTTCCGCTACCGCAACGTGCATAGCCTCAACAACCACCGGCTCGTGTGCGCCGTCCTGCTCCTCGTCGTGATCCCGGTCGCAGTCGAGGTGCCGGCCCTCGTAACGCTCGCCTTCATCGCCGGCGCGCTGTCGGTGCTGATCGCCCTCGAGGCCGTCCGGTTCGCAGGCTCGCGTGAGCGTGTCCGGCACGAGCTCGAGAGCGAGCTCGTGCCGGACTGACCCTGGGCGCGTAGATTCTGCGGGGATGAAAGGCGCGGTCCTCGCCGGCCTCGCCGTCGCGCTCTTCGCAGCGTCAGGGGCGACCGCGGCCACGACCAGGCTCGACCGGTACGGCACCGTCGTCCTCGACGGTCGCAAGACCTTTCCGCTCGTGCTCGCGAAGGGCCCGCCTGCCGAGGGCCTGGCCGAGGTCGCGGCCGCCGGAGTCAACTTCGTGAAGGTCGGGCCCGCGAAGGGCTGGACCGACGCCGACATCGCCGAGACGATCGGCTGGAACCGAGCCGCGGCCGCGGCGGGCATCCACACCTGGGTCAACCTCAGCGCGCTCAGCCGCGCGCGGCCGGGCGGCTGGCAGGAGGCGATGCTGCGCCATGTCGTCGGCTCGCTCGATGCGGATCCGTCTGCGCGCGCAATCGGGCTGTGGAAGGGGGTCGACGAGCCGTGGCGCTTCCGGGTGCGTCCGGCGTCGCTCCGCTACGCCTACTGCCTCGCCACGGGCCGGGGGAAGCGGAGCTGGTGCGCAGGCCGGCTGCCGATCGACCGCGACCACCTCTGGGTGACCGTGCAGGCGCCGCGCGCAGGGGTCTGGAGCCTGCGGTCCTACAGCGAGGTCACCGACGTCCACGGGGTCAACCAGTACCCGATCGCGATCGGCGACCCCGACCCCGACCTGAACGAGGTCGGCTCGTGGACGAACGTCCTGCGCTGGGCGACGCCCAATCGCGCCGTCTGGACGACGCTGCAGGTCTGCTGGTCGTGGAGCTACGACGCTGCGGGCAACGTGGCCCTGCCGACGTTCGAGCAGGAGCGGTTCATGGTCTACGACGCGATCCTGAACGGCGCCCGAGCGCTCGCGTTCTACGGGGGTCACAACCCGCGCTGCTGGGGTCAACTCGACCCGCTCGGCGGCTGGAACTGGACGTTCTGGCAGCGGGTGCTGGAGCCGCTCGTGCGCGAGATCGGCGCCGGGAGCCCGATCGCGCCCGCGCTCGTGAGCCCGGGCTCGACCCGCGTCCTGATGACCTCGGACGCCACCGTGCAGGCGATCTCGCGTCGAGGACGGGGCGGAGAGCGATGGGTGATCGCGGCACGGACCGGGGAGGGGAGCCAGGCCGTCACGATCGGCGGTCTTCCCGCCGCCGCAACGAGCGCCGACGTCTACACGGAGGGCCGGTCAGTGCCCGTCGCCGGCGGTGCGCTCACCGACACCTTCGACCGCTTCTCCGTTCACGTCTACCGGCTCCGCTAGCTCTACCGGGTCCTCGTAGAGGACGACGGTCCCGGCGAGGAAGTCCGGGAGCCCACGCCGGCGGGAGTCGAAGAGCACGGGGATGTAGCCGGCGAACAGCGGGATGATCGCGAGCGCGGTCCCGAAGACGCGTACCACTGACCAACCGAGCGAGGGTGGGCGGCCGTCGCGGCCGAGCAGGCGCAGGCGGAACAGGCGCATCCCCGGCGTCTGCCCCGCACCGCTCCAGAAGAGCGTGAGGTACAGGGCGGCGACCAACGCACCGCCGGATGCGAGCAGGACGCCGACGAGCCACTGCGGACGCAGCGTTCCGACGAGTGTCGAGACGAGCGCGGCGAGCCCCGCGATCGCGGCGAAGATCAGCAGCACGAGCAGCGCGTCGACCGCGAGTCCGAGCGCGCGGGTAGCCACGCCGGCGAAGGGTGTCGGGCGGTCGCGCTTGCGGCGCTCGAGCCGTCCGTCCAGCCGGACGGCCCGCTCGCGCACCTCGCCGACGAGCTCGTCCGCCAGCCCGGTGGTTTGGCGCGCCAAGGCGGCGCGGATCTCCGGCCCTTCGACGACCTGCTTGATCGCCCGGCGCATCTGGTCGCTCTGGAGGATCTGGTCGGTGAGCCGGGCGGTGTGGGCGCTCTCGAGCGCCTGCTTTACGGCCTTGTCGAGCGCGCCGCTCGCGACGAGCTCGGCCGCCACGCGCTCGATGACGTCGTGCTTCACCGCCGAGCGGACGATCTCCTCTGGCAGCGGGCCGGCGAGCGCGCGGTCGATCAGCCGGACGAGCTCGGGAACGAGCACGTCGTCGAGCTCGTCGCGCGATGCGCGCAGCGCTGCCCGCGCGGGGTAGAAGGCGAGCCGAACTGCGCTCGGACCGAGGCCGGACCGGCGTTCGTCCTCAGGTGTTCCCATGGCCCACGATGTGCGTGACAGGCAACCCGTACCGGCTTCGAGCAGCGTCCACAAGGTCCTGCTCGAGCCAGCTCGCCTCACTGTCGGGATGCGTCGCGATCACGATCTCGTCCGCGGCGAACACCCGGAGTGCGTCGTCCGCCGCCTGGATCGGATCACCCGCGCCGATCTTGCCGCTTGCCTCCACCCCCAGCCCAGCGAGCGCGCGGAGCGTCTCGTCCAGATGCTGCTTCGCCGCCTCGTAGGAGGCCTCGTCCCCGGTCCAGCGTCCAAGCCTGGACGCGAGGGCGGGCGCGGTCACGAATGCCTCCGTGGGCCCGGCCCGTGCAGACAGCTCGATCGCATCGCGGAAGGCGCTCGACGCCACGCCCTCGTCGGCGACGACGAGGATCCTGTGCACGCCGTCGCCGCGTCCCCGCGGCGGCAGGTCCGGAGGAGGCGGCCGCCGGCGGCGCATCGCCCACGCGGCTACTACCCCCACGGCGACCACTGGAACCGCTACGAGGAGCCACGCCCACTCCTCGGTCGCCGCCGAGAGCAGGAGCAGGCCCCCGGCCGCGAGCAGGGCGAGCACGAGCGGGATCGCGGCGAACTCGACCCGGTCGTCCCGGCTCATCGAGTGAAACCTACAAACGGGACGCCGGTTGCACATCGTCCCACCGGGGTGAAGTCGCCGGGTGCGATGATCCGCGTGGTGCAGCGATTCCTCGTCACGATCGAAGGAGGGAGCTGGTCCGACTTCCAGGAGGTCGAGCTCCCGCGGCTGCCGGATGCCGGCGAGCTGATCGAAACCAAGTACGGCACCTGCATCGTCGAGCGCTCCGAGCCGGCGGAGAAGACCGAGCGCTACGACGGGAAGATCGTCTGCCGCGTGCGCTAGGCGGGTCAGCCGCCCGGAGTCGGGACGGGGGCCGCCTCGGGAGGGGGCTCGGGTGAGGCCGCCGCCTTCGCGGCCGCCAGGTCCCGGCTGATGTGCACCGCGGCGGAGGCGAGCGGGGCGCCGAGGATGAGACCGACCATTCCGAACAGGCTCCCGGCGGCGATCGTGACGATCAGGACGGCCAGCGGGTTCAGGTCGAGCGTGGCGCCGAACGCGACCGGCTGGACGATGTTCTGCAGCAGGCCGTTCGCCAGGAGGACGACGACGAGCATCACGATCGCAACGCCGGTTCCCTGAGATGCGAGCGCGAGGATCACGGCGAAGGCACCGGCGACGAACGCGCCGATGAAGGGCACATACGCGGTCACGAAGGTCACGACGGCGATCGTCCCCGCGAGCGGCACGTCTAGCACCAGGGCAGCGAGGCCGACCACGACCGCGTTGAACGCGGCGACGATCGAGACGCCGAGGAAGTAGCGCCTCATCGAGGTGAGCACGTTGCCGGTGACGACGCTGGCCACGGCCACGGGTACGCCGAGGTTGCGGTCGACGAAGCGGCGGACGATGGGCCCGTCCTTGAGCAGGAAGAACGTGCTGAACAGCGTGAACGAGAGGAAGAAGGCGACCGAGGTGAGGCCGCTGATCCCACCGGCGACGCCCCTCAGTAGTGTCTTGCCGCTCCTCGGCACTGCCTTGCTCGTCGCTTCCTTCGCGCTCGACGTCCCGTCCACGCCGGCGTCGTTCACCCAGCCCTCGATCTTGTTGAGGGCGGTCGACGCGAGCGTCTTGATCTGGTCGCCGTTGGCGACGATTCCGTGGACGACGAGGAAGACGACGAGCAGTGCGATCGCGAGCAGGACCAGGAGCACGAGCGCCGCTCCGCCGGCCCGCGGCACACCGCGCCCCTGGAGCCAGCTGACCGCCGGCGCGGCGACCGCCGCGACGACCGTTCCCGCAACGACCGGCTCGACGATCGAGGAGATCGCTCCGAGGAGCCAGATCACTCCGAGCAGGACGACGCCCAGTCCGGCGACGAGCCAGGCGGTGAGGCCGAGGTCCTGCAGCCACGTCGGCGGCGCGAACATCCCCGCGAGCTGGCCCCGGTCGAGCTGACTCGCCCTCGCGCCTTCGTCTGCCGGCCGACGGTGACGCTGAAGCCGCGAGAAGATCATCGGTGGAGGACGCTACACAGGCCGCGGGATGCCGCCGGGTCGCCGTGAACCAGCCGCGACGCGTAGTCTTTGTGAGCACCTGCTCACACACCGACGGTAGGGGTCGTCCTTCGGTGCGCACGGATCCGGGAGGGCGATGGCTGCAAGCCGCAAATCGACTGCGACCGCGCCCAGGCGGGCAGATCGCCGTAGGCCCGCTCGAGTGCATGACGGCGCGGCCTTCGAGATCCTTCAGTCGAAGCTGCTGATCCCGACGCTTCGACGTGGCCTCGTGCCGCGGACGGCCCTCGTCAACCGGCTGCGCAGGTCCTCCGAGACGCGAGTGGTCAGTATCGCGGCGCCCGCCGGCTACGGCAAGACGACCTTGATCGCCCAGTGGGCGGCTCGCGACCCGCGTCCGTTCGCCTGGGTCTCCCTAGACGATCGCGACGACCATCCGGTCTCGTTCCTGACCTACGTCGCCGCGGCGCTCCACCGCATCCATCCGGTCGACCTCTCGGTCTTCCGCGGCGCGGCGGCGCCGGGCTCGCTGTGGTCGACCGGGATGCCCCGGCTGGGCGCGGCACTCGCAGGGATGCCGGAGCCGATCGTGCTCGTGCTCGACGACGTGCACGAGCTACGGCACCCCGACTGCAAGGCTGCGCTCGAGCCCATCTCCAAGCACCTGCCGAGCGGATCGCAGCTCGTGCTCTCCGGGCGGGCCGAGAACGGCGCGCCCCTGGCGCGGCTCCGAGCAGAAGGGCAGCTCGTCGAGGTGAGTCAAAAGGACCTGGCGCTGAGCGACTCGGAGGCTCGCTCGCTGCTGACGACCACCGGCGCCAAGCTCTCCGAGACGGATGTGAAGGAGCTCAACAGCCAGGCCGAAGGCTGGATCGCGGGGCTCCACCTCGCGGCTCTCGCCTTGAACGAGTCGGACGAAGTCGTTTCGTTCACGGGAGACGATCGATTTGTCGCCGATTACTTGCGCTCCGAGCACCTTTCGCGACTCAAACGGAGCGATCTCGAGTTCCTTACGCGGACCGCCGTGCTCGATCGCATGTGTGGGCCGCTTTGCGACGAAGTACTCGAGCGGACCGACTCCACGCGGCGGCTCTGGGCGCTCGAGGACGCGAACGTGTTCGTCGTCCCTCTCGACCACCACCGCGAGTGGTACAGGTACCACCATCTGTTCCAGGAGATGCTCCGGGCGGAGCTCGAGCGCCGAGACCCGCAGCTCGCCGGGGCGCTGCGACGGCGGGCGGCCGGGTGGTACGAGCGCCACGGCGAGCCGGAGGCGGCGATCGAGTACGCGGCAGCAGCGGAGGACATCGACGAGGTCGCGCGACTGGTCGGCACCTTTGCGCTCCCCTTTTTCCGACGTGGCCGCGTGGTCACGGTCGAGCGGTGGTTTCGCCTGTTCGACGAGCCGGAGGTGCTCAGGCGCTATCCGGCGGTCGCGGCGTTCGGCGCGTGGACGAGCGCCCTTCGGGGCCGGCCCGACGAGGCCGAGCGATTCGCGTACGCGCTCGAGCACTCGGCCTACGAGGGGCCGATGCCGGACGGGAGCGGCTCGGTCCGGTCCTGGGCGGCGCTGGTCCGGGCGCTCCTCTGCCGTCGCGGGGTCTCGGATCTACGGTCGAATGCGGCGCTGTCGCTCGATGGATTGAGCCCGTCGAGCTACTGGCGTCCGCCTGCTCGCCTGCTGCTCGGCGTCGGGTTCCTCCTCGAAGGTGACCTCGAGCGGGCCGAGACCGTCCTGGCCGAGACGGCCAACGACGCGCTGGGCTCCGGCGCCGTTCACGTGGGCGTCGTTGCGCACTCGGAGCTGGCCGTGCTCGCGCTCGACCGAGGGGATCTGGCGCGAGCGGAGACCGAGCTCCGGGGCGCCGACGAGTTCCTCAGCGACCAGCCGATCGAGGAATACTCGAGCGCAGCACTCCGCCAGGCCGCCGGCGCGAGGCTGGCGCTGGCGAGAGGTCAGGCGGCCAGCGCCCGAGAACTGCTCGTCAGGGCGATGCGAATGCGTGCGCAGCTGAGCAGCGCGATCCCGTGGTACTGCGTCCAGACCCAGCTCGAGTTGACCCGGTCGCACATCGCCCTGGCGGACGTGGACGGCGCCCGCACCCTCCTTCGGGAAGCCGACGACGTGATCCAGCGCCGGCCGGAGCTCGGAACGCTGCGCGGGCAGGCGCGGGAGCTACAGGCTGAGCTCGCGAACGCGCCGAGCCTCGACCACGGCTGGGCCTCGACCCTGACAGCCGCGGAACTCCGGCTGTTGCCACTTCTGACGACGCACCTCTCGTTCCGCGAGATCGCCGAGCGCCTGTACGTCTCGCGCAACACGGTGAAGAGCCAGGCGATCTCGGTGTATCGAAAGCTCGACGCGTCCAGTCGCAGCGAGGCGATCGAGCGGGCGGTTCAGCTCGGCCTCGTCGACGCGCCCGTCACGTCGGCGTCGGCTTTCACCCCCTCGGGGTGATGCGCCGACACCGGCCGCGGAGTCCAATTGACATCGGGACGCGTTGGAGGATTACAAGGTCACGCTGCGCAAGCTCGCGGTTCGCGATGACCGGTACATCGACGGGCTGCTTCAGGCCGACACGGCGAACGCGACGCTCGCCGGTCTCGACGATCGTTCGCACTGCCTGATCAGGATCGCCGCGCTCGCCGCCTCGAACGCGACGCCGGCCGCCTACATGAACTCGGTGGAGGCCGCCCTCAACGCCGGACGATCGCGCGAGGAGATCGTGGGCGTCTTGATCGCGGTCCTCCCGATCATCGGTGTTGCCCGCGTCGTCTCGGCGGCGCCGAATCTCGGCCTCGCGCTCGGCTACGACGTCGGCGACGCGCTCGAGGTCGCTTGACGCTCAAGCACCCGAAGGCTGCGGAGACCACGGCGGACACCCTCTCCGTGCCCCGCTCTTCACGCTCGAGAGCGGCGAGGTGCCCGGGTGAACTACCTCGGCGACAACATGCCGACCTTCGCGCTCAACTTCTCCCGGCCCGGCGCCCAGGTCGTCGCGCAGTACTACAACTTCATCCGGCTCGGCTTCGAGGGCTACCGCGAGGTGCAGGGTTACGCGCGGGAGGTGGCGACGCGGCTCTCGGGGAAGATCGGCGAGCTCGGTCCCTTCGAGCTGATCACCAAGGGTGACGAGCTACCGGTCTTCGCCTTCAAGCTGCGCGACGAGATCGCGAACTACACCGCCTTCGACGTCTCCAACGCGCTGCGCGAGCGCGGCTGGCAGGTGCCCGCACGCTGGGAGATCCGGCGTGCCCTCTCGCGGCGAGGAGCCACTCGTGCGCCCCGGGCTGCTGCGGAACCGGCAACTGAGCGGAGGCCTGATCATGTTCTTCTTCCAGTACCTGGTCCAGGCGGGACTGTTCTTCGTGGTGCCGCTCTTGCTCTCGGTGTGCCTGGGGCTCTCTGCGCTGGAGACCGGCGCCCGGCTGCTGCCGCTGTCGGTCACGCTGCTCCTGGCCGCGATCGGCATCCCCCGCCTCTTCCCCGACGTCTCGCCGCGCCTCGTCGTCCGCGGCGGGCTCTTTGCATTGCTCGCCGGCACTGTCGTCCTGCTCGGAGCGCTCGATGCGGACGCCGGCGCGGAGATCGTCTTCGTGCCGATGCTCCTCGTCGGTCTCGGGATCGGCGCGCTCGCGTCCCAGCTGGGGAGCGTCACCGTCTCCGCGGTGCCCGACGACCAGAGCCCCGAGGTCGGCGGCGTCCAGAACACCATGACGAACCTCGGTGCCTCGATGGGCACGGCGCTCTCCGGCTCGATCATGATCGCCGCGGTCACGACGTCGTTTCTCGCCAACATCCAGCAGAACCCGGCGGTGCCGCCCGAGGCAAAGTCCCGAGCGCAGGTCGAGCTCGCCGGCGGCGTTCCCTTCGTCTCCGACGCCGACCTCCGGGCGGGCCTCGAGGAAGCCGGCGCGAGCTCGGCGGCGAGCAACGCGGCGCTCGAGGACTACGCGGACGCCCGGATCGACGGGCTCCGATCCGCGCTGGCGATCCTCGCCGCGCTCGCGCTCGGCGCACTCTTCTTCACTCAGCGAATCCCGTCCACGCAGCCGGGAACGGCCGCCTCGGCGCTCACTGACGTGCCATTGCGATCTTGAGGCGCTCCTCCGTCGAGATCAGGTGGTCGAGGTCCTCGGCGGCTTCGTCGATGTCGATCTGCACCCACTCGACCGTGCCGCTGAAGCGGCTGCCCTCGCTGGTGTAGTCGTCGCTGACGGGCGACGCGGTGTCCGAGCCGACGTCGCAGGTCTCGTCGGCCGAGTAGATCATCGGCACGGTTCCCTTCACGCGTCCCTCGCCGGTCTTTTCCCCGTCCATGTAGAGCGAGACCGTGGCGCCCTTGCCGAGCCCGCCGCCGTCGTAGGAGAACTCCATCCGCACTTGATGCGTGCCCGACGGGATCTCCTTGTTGCCCTCGACGTGAAAGCGCTGAACGCCGAACAGGTTGTGGCAGTACTTGGGCTTGCCGCCCTTGACGTAGAGGCTCCAGCCGGCGAATTCCCCACCCTGAGCGATGATCACGCCCTCGGCGCCGCCGTCCGGAACGGTGACCTCGGCGGTCACCGAGTGCGACTTGTTCTTGACGTTGATCGTCGAGTTTTCGCTGAGCCTTCCCATGCCGGCGAACAGGAGCTGCGAGTCGCCGGTGATCAGCACCGGCCGTCCGGCGATGTCCGAGCTGAAGCGCTCGACGCGCCGGTCGTCGAGCGGGAGCACGTTGTAGCGGTGCGCCTCCTCCATGAAGAGCGACTTCAGCTCCTCGAGCTTCTCAGGCATCTCGCCCGCGAGGTCGTGTGCCTGGCTCCAGTCACTGTTGGTGTCGTAGAGCTCCCAGGTGTCGTCGGCGAACGGGGGCAGCTCGGCCATCACCCACGGCGTCGAGTGGCGAGTGACCGCGGTCCAGCCCTCGTGGTAGATGCCTCGGTTGCAGAACATCTCGAAGTACTGCGTCTCGCGCCGCTCGGCTGCGCCAGGATCGTCGAAGCAGTAGCGCATGCTCACGCCTTCGATGGGCTTCTGCGGTACTCCGTGCACCGTCTTCGGCTCGGGGAGGCCAGCCGCCTCGAGAACGGTCGGAGCGATGTCGATCACATGGTGAAACTGGCTTCGGACCTCGCCTTTCGCGTCGATGCCGTTCGGCCAGTAGACGATCGTGCCGTTGCGCGTCCCGCCCCAGTGCGACGCGATCTGCTTCGTCCACTGATAGGGCGTGTCCATTGCGTGTGCCCAGCCGACGGCGTAGTGGTTGTACGCCGTGGGCGTGCCGAACTCGTCGATGCGACTCGCCATGAACTCGGTCGTCTGGAGGGCGTTGGCGCCGTTCAGGTTGATCAGCTCGTTGAAGCAACCGTGGACGTCGCCTTCCGCGCTGGCGCCGTTGTCGCCGTTGATGTAGTAGACGAGCGTGTCCTCGAGGATCCCGAGGTCCTCGAGCGCGTCGACGAGCCGCCCGACGTGGTGGTCGGTGTGCTCGAGGAAGCCCGCGTAGACCTCCATCTGGCGCGACAAGACAGGCTTGAGGTCGTCGGGAATGTCGTCCCAGGCGGGGATCTCCCCGGGCCGGGCGCTCAGCTCCGCCTCGGGAGGGATTACGCCCAGCTCCTCCTGGCGCGCGAACGTCTCCTCGCGCAGCTTGTCCCAGCCCTGGTCGAACTTGCCCTTGTACTTCGCCGACCACTCCGCGGGCACGTGGTGCGGCGCATGGGTCGCGCCCGGCGCGAAGTAGACGAAGAACGGCTTGTCGCCCATCAACGCTTTTTGCTGCCGGATCCACTTGATCGCCTTGTCGGTCATGTCCTCGGTGAAGTGGTAGCCCTCCTCGGGCGTCTTCTCGGGCTCCACCGGAGTCGTCCCTTCGTAGATCGCCGGGTAGTACTGGTTCGTCTCGCCGCCGATGAAGCCGTAGAAGTACTCGAAACCGCCGCCTCCGCTCGGCCAGGAGTCGAACGGGCCGAGCGGGCTCGTCTCCCACACCGGCACCTCGTGGCACTTCCCGAACTGCGCAGTCGAATAGCCGTTCAGCTTCAGCGTCTCGGCCAGCGGCGCGCACGTGTTGGGGCGGATCGAGTTGTAGCCCGGCGCAGAGGTCGCGATCTCGGTGATGCCGCCCATGCCGACCGAGTGGTGGTTGCGTCCGCTCAGCAGCGCGGCGCGCGTCGGCGAGCAGAGCGCCGTCGTGTGGAAGCGGTTGAACTTGAGACCCTGCGCCGCCAGGCGCTCGGCGGTTGGCGTCTGGCACGGGCCGCCGAAGGCGCTCGAGGAGCCGAACCCGGCGTCGTCGACCAGGACGATCAGGACGTTCGGCGCGCCCGCCGGCGGACGCAGCGGCTCGATCGGAGGGAACGTCGCTTCGGGATCCTTGGCGTCCTCGTAGACGGGCCCGTCGTACGGGCGGTCGGGGATCGGCAGGACGTCTCGTTCGGGCTCGGGCATGGGTCCTCCTGAGTCGCGGCCTCGCCTCGACACTGGCGGCAGCGGTGCAGCCGCTCATCGCCCAAACGGGATGAAGTAGGCTCAGAACGGTGTCCCGGGTCGCGCTCATCGCCCTCGCGGTCGTCGCGCTCGCCGGCTGCGGCGGGGACGACCAGAGCGCCTCGGAGACCTATGCCAACGATGTCTGCTCGAACCTGAGCACGTGGGTGACCGACGTGCAGGGAACCGTGAACGACCTCACCGACAAGGGTCTCTCGATCACGCGCGATGACATCCAGAACGCCTACGACGAGGCCAAGGACTCGACCGACACGATGGTCAACGACCTGGACGGGCTTGGGGCCCCGGAGACGGAGGACGGCCAGCAGGCGAAGAGCGAGCTCGACGATCTTGGTTCGGAACTGAGGCAGCAGCTCGACACCATCGAGGAGGCGATCAACTCGGGCGGCGGCCTCACGTCGATCGCGGCGACGGTCACTACCGCAGTCTCCACCGCTGCCAACGCTGTCAACACGACGTTTCAGAACCTCAAGGAGCTCAACCCACCCGGCGAGCTCCGAGACGCCTTCCAGAACTCCGACGAGTGCAACTCGCTTCAGGATCAGATCTCCAACCTCCGCTCCGGCGGAGGCTGAGCCGACTCGACCGAGAGCGTCCCGGAATCACCCAGCCTGGGTGAAGTGACCCGTAGGTCTGAGGGCTAGGGTCGAGGCACCCGACCGGGAGGTGGACATGGCAGGCCGGACCGGCACCGTCGCCGCTCCTGCTGCAACGGAGTCGAAGACGAACGGGCCGAGTGCGCAGGCGGCCGACATCCTCGTTGTCTTCGGCATCACGGGCGACCTGGCGAAGGTGATGACCTTCCACTCGCTCTACCGGCTCGATGCGCGCGGGCTCGTGGACTGTCCGATCGTCGGCGTGGCCGTCGACGACTGGACGGACGACCAGCTGCGAGCGCGCGCACGCGAGTCGATCGAGGGAACGGGCGAGAAGATCGACGAGAAGGTCTTCGAGCGGTTCTCCTCGCGGCTTTCGTACGTCAGCGGCGACTTCGGCGACGCGTCGACGTACGAGCGGGTCGGCAAGGCGATCGAGGGCGCCTCCACGCCGGTCTTCTACCTCGAGATCCCGCCCTTCCTGTTCGGCCGGGTCGTCAAGGGTCTCTCCGAGGCGGGTCTCACGCAGACCGGGCGTGTCGTCGTCGAGAAGCCCTTCGGCCACGACGGGGAGTCCGCCCGTGAGCTCGCCGAAGAGCTGCACCAGTACATCGACGAATCGCAGCTCTACCGCATCGACCACTATCTGGGAAAGATGGGGCTCGAGGAGATCCTCCATCTTCGGTTCGCGAACCAGATGCTGGAGCCGATCTGGAGCCGGAACTACCTCGACTCGGTCCAGATCACCATGGCCGAGAGCTTCGGCGTCGAGGACCGGGGCCACTTCTACGATCCGGTCGGCGCACTCCGGGACGTCGTCGTCAATCACCTGATGCAGGTCGTCGCGGCGGCCTCGATGGAGGTGCCTTCACGCCGTGAGCCGTCGGCGATCAAGGACGCGATGGTCGCTCTCTACAACGCGGTCGCCGACGCCGATCCGGCGCACTACGTGCGCGGCCAGTACGAGGGCTACCTCGACATCGACGGCGTTCAACCTGACTCGACGACCGAGACGTACGCCGCGCTGCGGCTCGAAGTCGAGAACTGGCGCTGGGCCGGAGTGCCGTTCTTCATCCGGACGGGCAAGCGGCTCCCGGCCACGCAGACCGAGTTGAGGCTCGTCTTCAAGCATGCGCCGAACCTGGGCTTCAAGCTCCGCGTCGTCCCGCCTGAGCCGAACCAGATCGTGGTCAGGCTCGACCCGACGACCGGGATCCAGCTGATCGTCGATGCCCACCGTGCAGACGTCCCGGGTACCACGGCGATCTCGCTCGACATGGAGTTCGCCGAGGAGGGTGGGGAGGGCCCGACGCCATACGAGGTGCTGCTGGAGGCAGCGATGGCCGGCCAGAGCGCACGGTTCACCCGCCAGGACGGGGTCGAGGAGGCTTGGCGGATCATGCAGCCGCTGCTCGACAACCCGTCGGAGATCCACGCCTACAAGCCTGGAACCTGGGGGCCGAACGCGGCGGACAAGCTCGTCGGCGGCCACGGCGGCTGGCAAGGCCCCTGGTTGCAGTAGTGACTGCCGTCTCGAAACCGGAGCCGGCGGTCCAGAGCGCTGCTGCGCCGTCGCCGTTTCCTCCGATCGCCGAGTACGCGTTCCTCTCCAACTGCCACACCGGCGCGCTCGTCGCGCCCGACGGAGCGATCGACTGGCTCTGCGTCCCGCGCTTCGACTCGCCGAGCGTGTTCGGCAGCCTGCTCGACCGCGAGGCGGGGTTCTTCCGCTTCGCGCCGTTCGGGCTCAACCACCCGACCGCCCGGGTCTACGTTCCGGGGACGAACGTCCTCGAGACGACCTGGAAGACGCCGATGGGCTGGGTCGTCGTTCGCGACGCGCTGACGCTGGGGCCGTGGGACCAGGAGGACGTGATCACGCCCCACACTCGCCCTCCGGCCGACGACGACGCCGACCACATGCTCGTCCGCACGGTCGAGTGCATCGAGGGGAGCGTCGAGGTCGAGCTGATCTGCGAGCCGGCCTTCGACTACGGCCGCACGCCGGCGGAGTGGACGGCGGTTGACGGCAGTCGCCGCGCAGCCGACGCGACGGGTGCAGGGCAGACGATCCGCCTGTGCTCCGATCTTCCGCTCGGCATCGAGGCCAACCGGGTCCGCGCGCGCCACATCCTCCAGCCGGGTGAACGCGCCTTCTGCGCGCTCTCGTGGGCCAGGGATCTCGTCGCGCCAGAGAACGCCGACGAGGCGCAGGCGCGAATCGACGCGACGACTCGCTTCTGGCGCTCCTGGCTCGGCAGGGCACGGATTCCAGACCACCGCTGGCGCGATCCGATTCAGCGCTCGGCCCTCGCGATCAAGGGCCTGACCTACATGCCGACCGGCGCGACCGTCGCAGCGCTGACGACCTCGCTACCGGAGACGCCCGGCGGGGAGCGCAACTGGGACTACCGGTACACGTGGATCCGCGACACGACTTTCACCCTGCAGGCCCTTCACTACCTCAACCTGGACTGGGAGGCGGACGAGTTCATGCAGTTCGTCGCCGACGTGGAGCCGACCGAGGACGGGTCGCTGCAGATCATGTACGGGATCGACGGCAGGCGCGACCTGACCGAGTCGACCCGCGACGACCTGACCGGCTACGCCGGCGCCAAGCCGGTGCGCGTCGGCAACGGGGCTTTCGACCAGCGCCAGAACGACGTCTTCGGCGCCGCACTGGATTCGATCCTGCTCCACAGCAGGCACAGCCAGCGCCTTCCCCGCCGGCTGTGGCCGCTCGTGCAGTCCCAGGCCGAGTGCGCGACGCAGGTGTGGCGCGAGCCCGACCAGGGCATCTGGGAGGCGCGCGGCGCCCCCCAGCACTACGTGTCCTCCAAACTCATGTGCTGGGTTGCGCTCGACCGCGCGGCGAAGCTGGCCGAGCTCCGAGGCGACCCGAGCTTGCAGGAGACGTGGCGGGCGACCGCGGACGAGATCAAGGCGGACATCCTCGAGCATGGCGTCGACGGCCGGGGCGTGCTTCGCCAGCACTACGACACGGACGCACTGGACGCCTCCGCTCTGCTGGCGGCGATCTTCGAATTCCTGCCCGGCGACGACGAGCGCCTGCGCGCGACGGTGAACGCAATCGCGGACGAGCTGACCGAGGACGGCTTCGTCCTCCGCTACCGAACCGACGAGACCGACGACGGCCTCTCGGGCAAGGAGGGCACGTTCTTGATCTGCTCGTTCTGGCTCGTCTCTGGGCTGGCGATCGTCGGCGACCTGCAGCGGGCCCGCGACCTGATGGAGCGCCTTCTGCGAATCGCCTCGCCGCTGGGGCTCTACGCCGAGGAGTTCGACGCGGCGACGGGTCGGCACCTCGGGAACTTCCCGCAGGCGTTCTCACACCTGGCGCTGATGGAGGCGGCGGCGCGAATCATCGTCCCCGAGATGATGGAGGAGTACTGACGATGGACGCCTACGACGTGATCATCATCGGCACGGGAGCGGGCGGCGGGACGCTCGCTCGTCACCTCGCGCCGTCGGGGAAGCGCATCCTGCTCCTCGAGCGCGGGGATTGGCTTGCCCGCGAGCCACAGAACTGGGACGCCGCCGAGGTCTTCGTCGGCAACCGGTACATCTCGGAGGACACCTGGTACGACGAGAAGGGCAGGCCGTTCCAGCCGCAGATCCACTACTTCGTTGGCGGGGCGACCAAGCTTTACGGCGCTGCGCTTTACCGTCTCCGCAAGGAGGATTTCGGGGAGCTCCGCCACCACGACGGTATCTCACCGGCCTGGCCGATCGAGTACGAGGAGCTCGAGCCCTATTACACGCAGGCGGAGCAGCTTTACGAGGTGCACGGCGCGCGCGGCGAGGACCCGACCGAGCCGCCGGCGAGCGCGCCGTACCCGTTCCCCGCGGTTTCGCACGAGCCGCGGATCCAGCAGCTTTCCGACGACCTCGCCAAGGCGGGCTATCAGCCCTTCCACGCGCCCTGCGGGATCAGGCTGAACGAGGCGAACATGCCGTACAGCGCGTGCATCCGCTGCGCGACGTGCGACGGCTTTCCCTCGCTCGTGCACGGAAAGTCCGATGCCGAGGTCCTCGGCGTGCGCCCGGCGCTCGAGCATCCGAACGTCACGCTGCTGACGAACGCGAAGGCGACCAAGCTCGAGACCGACGAGCCGGGCACCTCGGTCACTGGGGTCGTCGTCGAGCGCGACGGTGGGACCGAGCGATACGCCGCAGACATCGTGGTCGTGGCGTGCGGGGCTGCCAACACCGCGAAGCTCCTACTCCAGTCCGCGACAGACAAGCACCCGAACGGGCTCGCCAACGGCTCCGACCAGGTCGGTCGCAACTACATGTTCCACGACAGCATCGCGGTGCTCGCGCTATCGCGCGAAGAGAACCCGACCGTCTTCCAGAAGACGCTCGGGCTTAACGACTTCTACTTCGGGACCGACGATTTCGACTTCCCCCTGGGCAGCATCCAGATGGTCGGGAAATCCCAGGCGCAGATGTTCCGCGGTGAGAAGCCGCTGGAGACGAAGCTGGCTCCCGAGTGGACGCTCGATCGCGTGGCCCGCCACGCAATCGACTTCTGGCTCTCGACCGAGGATCTGCCAAAGCAGGAGAACCGCGTCACGCTCGACGCCGACGACGGCAACATCACGCTGCGCTATTCGGAGACGAACGCGACCGCCAAGAAGCGGCTCTACGAGCAGCTGAAGTCGATGCTGCCGAAGTTGGACATGAACCCCGGCCACCTCATCCACCGCTTCGCCTACTTGAAGAGCGACATCCCGGTCGCCGGCGTCGCGCACCAAGCCGGCACCTGCCGCTTCGGGGTCGATCCGGCGACGTCGGTCCTCGACCGCGACTGCAAGGCGCACGAGCTCGACAACCTCTACGTCGTCGACACGAGCATCTTCCCGAGCATCGGAGCGGTGAACCCGGCCCTCACCGCGATGGCGAACTCACTCCGGGTCGGCGACCACCTGCTCGAGCGGCTGGGGAGCGCCACGGCCGCGGCGTCGGCGAGCACCGGGAGCGCATGAGCGATTCCTCGACGAGCCCCGAGCGGTCGGGGCTCGTCCTCATCTCCCTGATCCTGGTAGCGGCCGTCGCCAACCTCAACCTGGCCGTGGCCAACGTCGCCCTGCCGTCGATCGCCGAGGAGTTCGATTCCGGGCAGACGATGCTCAACCTGATCGCGGTGGGCTACTCCCTCGGCCTCGCCGCGTCCGTGCTCTACTTCGGCGCAATCGGCGACCGCTACGGCCGGAAGCTGATGCTGCTCCTCGGCATGGCACTATCGATTCCGGCGTCCATCATCGCCGCCTGGGCGCCGTCGGACCATGTGCTCTTCGCCGCACGTGTTCTCGGCGGGCTGTCCGCCGGCATGGCGTTCCCGACCACGCTTGCCCTGATCACGGCGCTCTGGTCTGGGCCGGCACGCACCAGGTCGATCGCGCTGTGGTCGGGCCTCGGCGGCGCGATCTCCGCGCTCGGCCCCTTGCTGTCCGGCGCGCTGCTGGAGAAGTTCTGGTGGGGCTCGGTCTTCATCGTCACGCTGCCGCTGGCCGCGGTCGCGCTGATCATGGCGTTCGTCTTCGTGCCGAGCCACGTCAACGAGACGACGGAGCCGGTCGACAACCTCGGCGGGATCCTGTCGATCCCTCTCGTCGCCGCCGCGGTTCTAGCGATCAACTTCGCCCCGGTATCCGGCCTGGGGACCGCGGCGGTCGTGTTTGCGGCGATCGCCCTCGCAGCACTGGTCGCCTTCTACCTCCGAGAGCGTCGGGCGCCGAACCCGCTCTACGACCTCCGGATCGCCGGCCGCCGGATCTTCTGGGTCGCCGCGACTGCTGGCGTCATCGTCTTCGGCACGCTCATGGCCGCGATGTTCGTGGGCCAACAGTTTCTGCAGAACGTGCTCGGCTACTCGACGTTGGAGGCCGGGGCTTCGATTCTCCCGGCTGCGGTGCTCCTGACGTTGGTCGCGCCGCTCTCGGCCAAGCTCGTCGAAGCGCGCGGGGCGCGGGTCACGCTGCTCACGGGCTATTTCTTCTGCCTGCTTGGCTTCCTCACCATGCTGCTGCTCTGGAACGACGGAATTGCGTACTGGAGCGTCGGCCTCGGGTATGCCCTTGTCGGAATCGGTGTTGGGTTCGCCGGCACGCCGGCCTCACACTCGCTCACCGGCTCGGTTCCGGTCCTGCGCGCCGGGATGGCCTCCGGAACGGCGGACCTGCAGCGTGACCTGGGCGGCGCGATCATGCAGTCGATCCTCGGCGCGCTCCTCACCTCGGGCTACGCAGCGTCGGTGGCCTCGCAGATATCCGCGGCGCCGAACGCCGAGCAGATCACCGACAATGTCGAGGCTCAGCTGCAGAAGTCCTTCGCCGGTGCAGAGGTCGTCGCGCAGCAGCACCCGCAGTACGCGGCGCAGATCATTGCCGGCGCGAAGCAATCGTTCCTCGACGGAGCGGACTGGGCGTACGCCGCCGGCGCCATCGCCATCGTGCTCGGCGCGGCTCTAGTCTTCTTCATGTTCCCGAAGAAGGTCGAGGAAGAGCGGTTGCTCGCGCAGTACCACGCCGAGGACACGGCGAGCTGATGGCCTCGCAGGGCGAGATCGAGCTCGTCGCCGAGGACCAGCGGGTCGTGCTGGACGAGGTCGGCGGCGGGCTTCGCTCGTACTCGGCCCGCGGGCGGGAAGTCGTCGACGGCTACCCGGCCGGCGAGCCGAGCACGTCGGGCCGCGGTCAGGTCCTCATCCCCTGGCCGAACCGCATCGAGGACGGGAGCTACGAGTTCGAGGGGCAGCGCCACCAGCTGGAGCTGACGGAGCCCGAGAACCAAAACGCGATCCACGGCCTCGTCCGCTGGGAGCCCTGGACGGTGGCCGAGCACGAGCCGCACCGGGTCGTGATGGCGCACGAGCTCTCTCGGCCGCAGGGGTATCCGTTCGCGCTGCAGGTCAGCATCGAGTACGTGCTCGCGTTGGACGGGCTCACGGTGCGCACGACCGCCGTCAACGTCGGGGAGTCCGCTTGCCCGTTCGGGAGCGGCTTCCACCCGTACTTCACTGTCGGAACGGAGACGGTCGATTCCGTGATCCTTCACCTTCCGGCCGAGAGCGTTCTGGGCGCCGACGAGCGCGGTCTCCCACTCGCTCCAACCTCGGTCGAGGGCACGGAGTACGACTTCCGCCGCCCCAGGCCGATCGGCTCGACGACCTTCGACCATGCGTTCACCGAGCTCGTCCGTGACCCGGACGGCATTGCGCGGGTCGCGCTCGGCGGCCACCCCGGCACCGGCCTCGACGTCTGGGTCGACGAGGCGTACGGCTACGTCCAGGTCTTCAGCGGGGATCCGCTGCCCGACGTCAATCGGCGAAGCCTCGCGGTCGAGCCGATGACCTGCCCGGCGAATGCCTTCTGCACGGGGGAGGCGCTGATCCGCCTCGACCCGGGCGAGTCGTTCACGGGCGCGTGGGGCATCAGCCCCTCCTAGTGCCCGCTAGAGGATCGCGATCGGGTTGAGCGGCGAGCCGGTCCCGCCCACGATTCGCAGCGGTGCGGCGGCGAACAGGAACTCCCAGCGTCCTGCCCGCTCGCACGCGGGGCGGAGGTCCTCGAACTGGAGATAGTCGATCAGGTGGAGACCCATCGCGTTCAGCGTGAGCGCGTGAATCGGGAAGGCGATTCCCTCGGTCGTGCTCGGCGCGGTGTCGCCGTTCCCGTCTGATCCGAGCGCCGCGATCCGCCGCTCGGCGAGGTAGAGGACAGTGGTCGGATGAAGTCCGGCCTTCGCGTTCGCCGTGTCCCACGCGCCCAGCTCGCGGAGACGCCGTGCGTGACCCGTGCGGACCAGGAGGATGTCGCCCTTCTCGACCGTCACCCCCTGCTCGCGCTCGGCGGCTTCCAGGTCCTCGCGGAAGACGTGCTCGCCCGGCTCGAGCCACGGGACGCCTCGCAGCCGGGGCACGTCGAGCAGCACGCCGCGGCCGACGAGACCGTTCTTCACGGCCTCGATCGTGTTGACTGCAGCGGCCGTCCGGGTCAGAGCGCTGCTCGACTTGCCGTTGTAGAAGGCGCCGTCGAACGCGACGTGGCAGAGCGCGTCGATGTGAGTGTGAGTGTCGTTGTGGTAGTCGACGCCGACGTAGTCCTTGGCGAACCCAAGCGTTCCGGACCCGATGTCGACGTCGGGGAGCAGGGTCATTCGGTGATCCGCCGGGTACGGGTTGTCGAGGCTCTCCTCCGTGTCCAACGGATGGCTGAGCGTGACCGCCTCGCCGCTCTCGACCAGCCTGGTGGCAGCGACGATCCGATCCCCGCTCAGCTCGTTGAGCGTCCCCAGCTCGTCGTCCTCGCCCCAGCGTCCCCAGTTCGAGACGGCCTGGAAGAGCGCCATGAACTCCGCGGCCGACACCTCGACTCGGCGTGCCTTCGTCACTTCATCTCCCTCAATGCCACCGTCCGGCGCACCAGCAGGCTCTGAAGTGCGAGCGTCGCCACGGCGCCCACGATCATCATCGAGACGTTGGCGCCGAGCACCCCCAGCGCGCCGAAAGCCTTGTCGAGCTCGCCCAGACCCGCCGCGACCCCGAGATAGGCGGCTGCGGGAATCGTCGTCACCGAGATCGCCACCCCGACACCGGAGCTGGCTCGGGTCTCGAGTGCCAGCATGCCCGCGATGCCCGCGACGAGAGCGACCGCGATCGTCTCGTTGTTGACGGCCGTCAGGCTCCCGAGCACCCCGGTCACCTCGATGCTGAAGTCCGTTGGGATCAGGTCGAACTGATCCTGAACGAACGCGGATAGGCTCGCCGCGAGGGCTGCGACTCCGAGGCCCACGACGAGCGTGAGGAGGGCCCGGGCGGCGAGCCCGAGCTGCCGGGCGACGATGCCGACGCCGATCGCGGTGATCGGGAGCAGGTCCGGGCTGACTGCCATCGCACCGACGATCAGGATCGAGTTGTCGTCGATCACGCCGTACGAGCCGATCACCCCGGCCGCGATCATGAACGCCAGGTAGCGCGCGATCGGGCGCGCGTTCACCCAGGCCGTGCCGATGACGTCCGCCCACACCAGGCTCGCGTCGGCCGTGCCCGTGACCAGCGAGCCGACGACCTGGACTCGCGTCAGCGTGATTTCCGCATCCGGCACGCCGAGCCGGCGCAGCTCGTCCAGCGTCGTGTCCACCGCCCTCGGGCTGACCGCCGCCGAGACAATCGAATGCCCCGGCCGCGTCGCGCCGACGAGCCTGACGCGGCTGACGTCCTCCAGCTCGTCGAGCCGATCTGCGACCGTCGCCATCGCCTTCGACTCACCGAAGACTTCGAGACTGATCACGACCCGAAGATCGTCTCTCCGAGCCTTCGACGTGTCGTCATGCGAACCGGATGACTCGTCTCAGCCGAAGGGAATCACCCCCTCGGGGTGATGTTCCGGCCGGGCCGCTCGCACTACGTTGGGCTCCGGATGTGGGGGAGATGAGCGACGAAAGCGTCACCCACGTCGTCATCGTTGGAGGGGGCTTCGCCGGAGTTGCGTGCGCGAAGGGACTCGCCGGCGAGCGGGGCGTCCGTGTCACGTTGCTCGACAAGAACGGCTATCACCAGTTCCAGCCGCTCCTGTACCAGGTGGCGACGGCGGAGCTCACCCCGCAGGACATCGCCTTCGATCTCGAGAAGCTGTTCGAAGACGACGAGAACGTCGAGGTGCAGAAGGCCGACGTCGTCTCGGCCGACCCCGAGGCGCGGACGATCACGCTCGCGGACGACGGTGTGATCGAGGGTGACGTCGTGGTTCTCGCCGCGGGCTCCCAGCCGAACTTCTTCAATACCCCGGGGGCGGAGGAGTTCGCCTTCCCGCTGTACTCGCTCGACGATGCAGCCCGCGTGCGCTCGCGCGTCCTCCAGCTGTTTCAGGACGCCAGCACGAAGCCCGAGCTGGCCGAGGAGGGTGCGCTCAACATCGTCGTCGTCGGAGCCGGCGCGACGGGCGTCGAGTCGGCGGGTGCGCTCGCGGAGCTGGCGCACAACGTCATGCCGCACGTCTACGAGCACCTCTCGGTTGGCGGCGCCAGGGTTGTCCTCGTCGACCTCGGCCATGCCGTGCTGGCCCCGTTCTCGGACGAGGCGCACGCCTACGCGGCGAAGCAACTGCGACGTCGCGGCGTCGAGATCAAGCTGGGCGTGTCGGCGAAGAAGATCGCCGCCGACCAGGTCACCTTGAGCGACGGGACAACGATCAAGACGCATCTGACCGTCTGGGGCGGAGGTCTGATGGCCGCCCCGATCGGCGCGAACTCAGGGCTGCCGCAGGGCCGCGGAGGGCGGATCGACGTGCAGCCCGACCTCACCGTGGAGGGCTTTCCGGACGTCTATGCGCTCGGAGACTTCGCGAACATCACGGCGGGCGGCGACGAGGCGCTCCCACAGCTTGGGAGCGTCGCGCAGCAGTCCGGCAGCTGGGCGGCGAAGAACATCCTCGCCGGCAGGCAGGGCAAGCTGCCGCAGTCTTTTCACTACCACGACAAGGGGATCATGGCGATGATCGGCCGGAAGGCAGCCGTCGCCGAGGTCGGCGAGCATCGCCACGAGCTGAACGGCCGAATCGCCTTCGCGGCCTGGCTCGGAGTGCACGCGCAGCTGCTCGCGAACGCCGGGGCCGAGACGAACGCCTTCCTCTCGTGGGCGGACGAGTTCTACATTCGGCCGCACCATCGCTCCGCCGCGCTCCTCGACCCGGCGAACATCGACACGCCGCGGATCGACTGGACCGCCAGCTGACGTTGCGCATCGTTGCAGCCTTGGGCGGCAACGCGCTCCTGCGGCGCGGCCAGGAGCTGAGTGCCGAGAACCAGCGCGAGAACGCCCGTGCTGCCTGCAAGGCGCTGGCTCGGGTTGCCGGCGAGCATGACCTCGTCATCTCGCACGGCAACGGGCCGCAGGTCGGGCTGCTCGCCCTCCAGGGCGCGGCGTATACGGAGGTCGGCGCCTACCCGCTCGACGTGCTGGGCGCCCAGACCGAGGGCATGATCGGCTACATCATCCAGCAGGAGCTCGGGAACGAGCTCCCCTTCGAGCGCCGTCTCGCGACGATCCTGACGATGATCGAGGTGGACGCCGCCGATCCCGCGTTCGACAACCCGACGAAGCCGATCGGTCCGCTCTACGACGAGGAAGACGCTGAGCGGCTCGCGGCCGAGAAGGGGTGGACGTTCAAGCCCGACGGCGACGCCTTGCGCCGCGTCGTTCCTTCGCCGCTCCCGAAGCGGATCTTCGAGATCGAGGCGATCAAGGCACTGCTCGAGAAGGGCTGCGTGGTCATCTGCGCCGGCGGCGGCGGGATTCCCACCGTCTACACCGACGAGCCCGCGCCCGCCGGACGACGCTTGATCGGGATCGAGGCGGTCATCGACAAGGATCTGGCGAGCGCGCTGCTCGCGATCGACCTCGACGCGGACGTGCTCGCAATCCTCACGGACGTCGACGCGGTCTACGCGGGCTGGGGAATGCCGGAGCAGCGCGCGATCCGGCGGGCGACCCCGGAAAGCCTCGCCGCCGCGGAGTTCGCGGCGGGCTCGATGGGACCGAAGGTCGATGCCGCCTGCCAGTTCGTCGAGCGGACCGGGAAGGTGGCGGCGATCGGTTCGATCGCCGACGCCGCGGCACTCGTCCGGGGTGAGGCCGGCACGCTCGTCACGCGGGATGCCGAGGGCCTCGAGCTCGCCGAGGCGCCGCCTCCCTAGTCGGCGACGATCACGTCGCAGCCCGCGTCGCGCTTGACCTGCGTGACGACGTCCGGGCCCAGGAGGCGCTCCAAGAACCCGTGGTGGTGCGAGCCGAGGACGATCAGCTTCGCGCCGTTCTCACGCGCTGCGCCTACGATCGCGCTTGCCGGCTCGCCGGCGGCCCATGTGTACTCGCCGTGGAGGCCGGCGGCAGTGATCCGCTCGCGAGCCTCGGCGAGAATCGGCTCGAGCTCAGGGGGCTCGACCAGCGGGATCATCCGGGCCGGGCTGTCGTCGAGCGTCCCGAAGTTCTGCGGCCCTTCCGGGTTCAGCGGCATCTCGGCGACGGCGACGACGAGCAGCCGGGCGCGGGAGCCCTGCGCCTCCTCGATCGCGCGGTCGAGGGCGCGGCGCGCCGGCTCGGTTGCGTCGTACCCGACGACGATCGTGGCGGACACGAGCCCCAGCCTAATTCACCCGCTCTGGGCGATGTGATTGGGCAGGCGAGCGGCGAGGGTCCGCTCGATGAGCCCGCTGGCTTCGACGGCGGTCGACCTTGCCCGCGTCCAGTTCGCGATGACCTCGCTCTACCACTTTCTGTTCGTCCCGCTGACGCTGGGCCTCGCCCCGCTGGTCGCGGTGATGCAGACGCTGTGGTACCGCTCGGGCGACGAGGCCTGGCTCCGGTTGACCCGGTTCTTCGGGACGTTGCTGCTGATCAATTTCGCGATCGGAGTCGCGACCGGACTCGTGCAGGAGTTCCAGTTCGGCATGAACTGGTCGATCTACTCCGAGTTCGTCGGAGACGTTTTCGGCGCGCCGCTCGCGATCGAGGGCCTGGCGGCGTTCTTCCTCGAGGCCACGTTCCTCGGGCTCTGGATCTTCGGCTGGAACCGGCTCTCGCCCCGGTTACACCTGGCGACGATCTGGTTCGCCGCGCTGGGGACATGGCTGTCGGCCTTCTTCATCATGGTCGCGAACTCGTGGATGCAGCGGCCCGTTGGCTACGCGATGAACGACGGCAGGGCCGAGCTGACGAGCGTGTCGGAGCTCCTGTCGAATCGGTTCGCAATCTGGGCCGTCGCGCACGTGATCCTCGTCGGCCTGACCACCGGGGCGATGGTCGTGTTCGGCGTCGCCTGCTGGCACCTCCTGCGCCGCCGGAACATGGACCTGTTCCGGCGCGCGGCGAAGCTGGCCCTGATCGTGGCCGTGCCCGTCTCGGCGGTCAATCTGGGCCTCGGCAGCGAGCTCGGCGTCGTCGTGACCGACTACCAGCCGATGAAGATCGCCTCGACGGAGGCGCAGTGGGATACCTGCCAGCCCTGCGCGTTCTCCCTGTTTCAGATCGGGGGCTTCACGGAGGACGACCAGACCCCCGCTTTCTCGATCCAGATCCCGAGGTTGCTCTCGCTCCTCGCCACGAACTCGCTCGACGGCGAGGTGCAGGGAATGAACGAGCTCCAGCGCGACTACGAGCAGCAGTACGGCCGAGGCCAGAGCTACGTCCCGCCGGTACGCGCGGCCTACTGGAGCATGCGGGTCATGGCCTACCTGGGGACGCTGATCTTCCTCGTCGCGGCTCTCGGTGCCTTCCTGTATCGACGAGGCCGGCTGGAGCGGACCAGGTGGTTCCTCTGGGTCGGCATCGCCTCGATGGCCCTGCCCTTCCTGTCGGCGCTCGCCGGCTGGGTGCTCACGGAGATGGGACGCCAGCCGTGGATCGTGTACGGGCTGCTCCGGACGGCCGAAGCGAACTCGCCGAGCGTGAGCCCATGGACGATCGGCGTCAGCCTCGGCGTCCTGGGCGGGCTCTACATCGCGCTCGGGATCGTGGACTTCGTGCTCATGCGCCGGTACGCGAGGACCGACCCGCCCGAGCCTGCCGGCGAGGGCGGGGAGGAGGCAGCGCCGGCGATGGGGTACTGATGGACCTGCAGATCTTCTGGTTCTGTCTGATCGCCGTCCTCTGGGCGGGCTACTTCCTGCTCGAGGGGTTCGACTTCGGGGTCGGCATGCTGCTCCCGTTCCTCCCGCGGAACGAGCGCGAGCGCGGCACGATGTTCGAGACGATCGGGCCGGTCTGGGACGGGAACGAGGTGTGGCTGGTCGTTGCCGCCGGGGCGACGTTCGCCGCCTTCCCGGCCTGGTACGCGACGATGTTCTCGGGCTTCTACCTCGCCCTCCTGCTCGTCCTCTTCTTCCTCATCGTCCGCGTCCTGTCGTTCGAGTGGCGCGAGAAGAGCGAGAGCCCTCGCTGGCGCGCCGTGTGGATGTGGGCGAACACGATCGGGAGCGTCGGCGCCGCGCTGATCTGGGGCATCGGCCTGACCGCCCTCCTGTACGGCCTTCCGATCAACTCGGACGGCGACTTCACCGGCGACGTGCTCGACCTCTTCAACCCGTACACCGTCGTCGCCGGCGTCGCGGTCGTCGTGCTGTTCGCCTTCCACGGCGCGACCTTCCTGACGCTGCGCACGGCGGGCGAGCTGTGCGAACGGGCTGCGGGCGCCGCCCGACGGCTCGCGATTCCGGCGACGGCGCTCGGCGCGCTCGTGCTGGCCTGGACGGTGGCCGTCGCGATGGATCGGAACGACAAGGATCTCTTCCCGCCGCTGCTCCCCGCCGTGGTCGGGATCGCGGCGCTGGTGCTCGCAGCATTCCTCGTCTTCGCGCGCCGCAGCGGAGCCGCCTTTGCGATGACAGCCCTCGGCACGGTGCTCTTCGTCGCGACGCTCTTCACGAGCCTCTATCCGCGGGTGATGGTCTCGAGCACCGACTTCGCGAACAGTCTCACCGTCGAGGACGCGTCTTCGACGCACTACGCACTCGGCGTGATGACCGTCGTCGCCCTGATCGTGACGCCGATCGTTCTGCTCTACCAGGGCTGGACGTACTACGTCTTCCGGCACCGGCTGGGCGGCGATGAGCAGGCGGCCGACCCGGTCGACCTGATCGCGCGCAAGACCGGCGCCTAGGCCGCGTGCCGGTTCTCGATCCACGCCTCATGCGCCGCGCGGGGCCGGTGCGGGCCCTGCTCGGCTTCGACGCCGGCCTGGGGGTCGCCGCTGCCTTGCTCGTCCTCGCCCAGGCCGTCCTGATCGCGACGATCGCGGCCCGCGGCTTCGAGGGAGCTGCCTTCGAGCAGGTCAGGACGCCACTCGTCCTCCTCGTTGTCGTCGTCGCCGCTCGGGCCGCGACGGCCTGGTGCTTCGAGACCGTCGGCAGGCGCGCCGCCACGCGCGTGCTCTCGAGTCTCCGGCTCGACCTCGTCGAGCGGCGACTCCGTGGCCGGCCCGTGGCGCTCGACAGCGTCTCGAGCGCCGAGGTCGCCACGAGTGCGGTCACCGGCGCGGCTGCGCTCGAGGCGACGTTCGCGCGCTACCTGCCGCAGGTCGTCCTCGCCGTGATCGTTCCTGTCGCCGTGCTCGTCCTCGTCGCCGCCGTCGACCCGGTCTCGGCCGGGGTCATGCTCCTGACGCTTCCGCTCGTCCCCGTCTTCATGTGGCTCGTCGGCCGGTACACGGAGCGGCGGACCCGTGAGCGCTGGCAGGCGCTGACGCTGCTCGCGTCGCACTTCCTCGATGTCGTCCGTGGGCTCCCGACCCTGCGGGCGTTCAACCGCAGCCGGCTCCAGGCAGAGCGCATCGCCGCCGTCGGAGACCGGTATCGGCGGACGACGATGAAGACGCTGCGCGTCGCCTTCCTCTCCGGAACTGTCCTCGAGCTGGCGGCGACGCTGGGGATCGCGCTCGTCGCCGTGACGATCGGCGTTCGACTGGTCCGCGGCGGGCTCGGCCTCGAGGCCGGCTTGACCGTCCTCGTCCTCGCGCCGGAGCTCTACCTCCCGTTGCGGAACCTCGCCGCGCAGTTCCACGCGAGCGCGGACGGGCGCGCCGCAGCCGGCCGACTGCTCGATCTGATCGACGCCACACCGCGGGGCGGGTCTGGCCGGGTGGCACCGCCGAGCCCCGCAGTAGTCTCCGTGCGCTTCGAGGCGGTCTCCTTTTCGTATCCGTCGAGAGCGGGCTCGGTGCTGGACGGGGTGAGCCTCGAGCTCGCCCCAGGTGAAACGGTCGCGCTCCTCGGGCCGAGCGGCGTCGGCAAGAGCACGATCGCCGCCCTGCTGCTGCGGCTGCTCGAGCCGACGGGCGGGCGCGTCAGCGTCGGTTCGGTCGACCTGGCGAGCTGCGATGCGCAGGCCTGGCGGGCGCAGCTCGCCTGGGTTCCGCAGGGGCCCACGCTGTTCCGGGGCACCGTCGCCGACAACGTGCGCCTCGGAGACCCGAACGCAGCCGAGGAGCAGGTTCGGGCCGCAGCCGCCCTCGCCGGCGCAGACCTTTTCATCCGCCGGCTGCCGCTCGGCTACGACACGGTGGTCGGCGACGGCGGTCGGCCGCTCTCCGCCGGGGAGGTTCAGCGCGTTGCCCTGGCCCGGGCATTTCTCCGCGATGCGCCGCTGGTGATCCTCGACGAACCGACGGCGAACCTCGATCCGGAGAGCGCCGAGCTCGTCGCCAACGCCGTCGAGCGCCTGCGCGCAGGACGCACGGTGCTCCTCGCCGTGCACCGTCCCGGCCTCGCCGAGCGAGCCGACCGGGTCGTTCGGCTGGAAGCCGGCCGGATCATCGAGGCCGAGGCGGAGGCTGCCTGATGCAGACGCTCGGCCGGCTGGCCGCAATCGCCCGTCCGCCCGCGGCGCCGATGGCGGCCACGGTCGTCCTCGGCGCACTCGCCGTCGGCTTCGGCGTCGCGCTGATGACGACGGCCGGCTACCTCATCTCCCGCGCCGCCGAGCAGCCTCCGATCCTGGCCCTGACCGTCACGATCGTCGCGGTGCGGTTCTTCGGGCTCGCGAGGCCGCTCGCCAGGTACCTCGAGCGCCTCGTCTCCCACGATGCCGGACTGCGGGCGCTCGGCCGCATCCGTTCGCGCTTCTACGAGCGCATCGAGCCGCTCGCGCCGGCGCAGCTCCACGAGTACCGCTCCGGCGAGCTGCTCGGCCGCATGGTCGGCGACGTCGACGCCCTTCAGAGCCTCTATGTCCGTGGCCTCGGGCCGCCGCTCGTCGCACTCGTCGTCGGCGGCGTCGCGGTCGGCGTCACTGCCGCAGCCCTCCCCGCCGCCGCGCTGATCCTCGCCGCAGGACTACTCGTCGGCGGCGTGCTCGTTCCGCTGGTGGCGGCCGGCGTGAGCCGGGCCGCGGGCCGCCGACAGGCGGCGGCCCGCGGCGAGCTGACCGCCGACCTCGTCGAGCTCCTGCGCGGAGCGCCGGAGCTCGTCGCCTACGGGCGCGAAGCGGACGCGCTCGAGCGCGTCCGCGGGTCCGATCGCGAACTCGCGCGACTCGCCCGCCGCGACGCCCTCGCTGCCGGACTGGCAGAGGCCCTGTCGATCCTCGTCACGGGCCTGACGGTCGCCGGTGTGCTTGCCGTCGCCGTCGCCGCGGACGGCCTCGACCGCGTGCTCGTGGCGACGCTCGCCCTCCTTGCGCTCGCTTCGTTCGACGCCGTCTCCCCGCTCGCGGCCGCGGCGCGGGAGCTCTCGGAGACGCTTGCCGCCGGGCGGCGGGTCCTCGAGCTCACGGACCGGGAGCCGACGATCCTCGACCCCGACGCTCCGCTCGCGGCTCCGACGCGTCCGCCGGCTGTCGCCCTCAAAGGTGTGACCGCCCGCTACCCCGCTGCCGAGGAGCCGGCACTCAGCGGCGTGAACCTCCGACTCGTGCCGGGCGCGCGCATCGCGCTCGTCGGCCCGAGCGGCGCGGGGAAGACGACGGTCACGAACCTCCTCCTGCGGTTCCTCGACCCCGAGGAGGGACGCGTCACGCTCGCAGGCCGCGACCTCCGCGACTACAGGCAGGAGGATGTCCGGGCAACGTTCGCGCTGGCCGGCCAGGACGCGCACGTCTTCAATTCGACGATCCGCGCGAACCTCCAGATCGGACGTCCCGAGGCGACCGACGACGAGCTGTGGGACGTGCTCGGTCGCGCGCAGCTCCGCGACTGGGTGTCGTCGCTGCCCGAGGGGCTCGAGACACTCGTCGGCGAGGAGGGGACGCAGCTCTCGGGCGGCCAACGTCAGCGGCTGACGCTCGCGCGCGCGCTCCTGTCGGATGCGCCCGTGCTCCTGCTCGACGAGCCGACCGCGCACCTCGACCCGGACACCGCGGGCGCGCTCGTGCGCGACGTTCTGGCGGCGGCGAACGGTCGCTCGGTCCTCCTGATCACCCATCGCACCGAGGGCCTGGAGCTCGTCGACGAGATCGTGCAGCTCTATCCCGGCGGCCCGGGAAGCTGCGAGAGCTGGACGACGGAGAGGACGAGCAACACCGTGCCGAGCGTGATCAACCCGTAGCGCGCGGCGCGAAGCGGGAAGTGCGTGCTGATGCCGACGAGGAAGAGCACGACCGCGAGAAAGACCGTCGTTCGAACGTAGTCGTCCGCGTGCTTTCCGGCCTCCTCGCCGGCGGCGAACGCCTCGTCCGCCTGGTCGTCGAGCTCCATCGCCCTGGCCACTCCCGGCTGCCGGTACTCCGGCATGTAGGTCGGCCCGGGCGGAGCGTCCGGGTTCGTCTCCGGCCGCGTTGCCCGCCAGGCGTCGAAGGCGACCCGGAACTCCGGGCGGAAACGCCGCTCGGCGACCGTCATCGCCTGCTCGTTGCGGGCGGTGTACGCAGCGAACCAGGCTTCGAAGGTCGAGGAGTCGAAGTTTCGTAGCTCCATCGCAACGAGGTTCGCCCGGCTCGCTTTCGTTCTAGCCGTCGTGGACTCCGCCAAGAGCACTCGCGACTCGGTGTTCCAGCTGGCCGCCGCGTAGCCCGACCAGGCCGCAAGGAGGGCAACGATCGAGAGAAGCACGGCCTCGGCGATCGAGAGGAGCCGGTCACGGCGCTCGTGTGGGTCGAGCATGGCGTGCGCGGCCATCTCCCTGCTGACTTCTGCCGGGCCGATACCCTCCGTCGTCACTGGGTGCGAGCCGGCCCCGCGCGCGGACGCAGAGCCTCGAGCAGGTCCCGTCCGCGGGCGAAGGCGTCGACCCGACCCCAGCGCCCGGGAACGTCGAGCAGCGCGAGGAGCCCGATGCCCTCCGGGAGGGCCGGGTCGACGACGAGGTGGTCGCCGACGGGTTCCAGGCCGAGCATTGTGCGCAGAAGGAGCAGCGGCGTTCCAGTCGACCAGGCCTGGGGGCTGCACGCCGTCGGGTACTGAACGGGGTACTTGGTCACACCACGCGCGTAGCCGCCGAATGCCTCCGGCAGGCGCCCGTCGAAGAACTCCGCGGCGTCGAGGATCCCGGCGGCGACTCGGGCCGCCTCGTCCTTGAACCCGTAGCGGCGAAGGCCCCAAGCGATGAAGGAGTTGTCGAACGGCCAGACCGTGCCGACGTGGTAGCCGATCGGGTTGTACCGGCCCTCGCCCTCGGCGAGCGTGCGGACACCCCAGCCGGAGAAGAGCCTCGGGCCCATGAGATGGCGGACGACTACCTTCGCCTTCGCCTTATCGACGATGCCGCTCCAGAGGAGATGGCCGTTGTTCGACGACAGCGAGTCCACCTGATTCCCCTCGGTGTCGAGGGCGAGCGCGAAGTACTCGCCGTCCTTGACCCAGAAGTCGCGGTTGAAGCGCCGTTTGAGATCGGCGGCCTGGCGCTCGAGCTCGTCGGCGAGCTCGGGGTCCTTCCACACGAGCCTCGCCAGACGCGCGCCGCGAACCTTCGCGTCGTAGGCGTAGCCCTGCAGCTCGCTGGTCGCCCGCGGGAAACCGGGGAGGCGCCCGTCGCGGTAGGAGATCGAGTCCCAGGAGTCCTTCCAGCACTGGTTCTCGAGGCCGGTCTCCTCGTTGCGGCGCCGGTACCAGACGTAGCCATTCCCCATCAGGTCCGCGTACTCGTTGATCCAATTCAGCGCCGCGCGCGCCTCGTGCTCGAGGTCGCGGACGAGGCGGCGGTCGCCGGTCCAGCGCTCGTACTCGTCGAGCAGCACGACGTAGAGGGGCGTCGCATCCGCGCAGCCGTAGTAAGGCGAGTGCGGTCGCTCCTCGAACGCGGTCAGCTCCCCGTAGCGCATCTCGTGGAGGATCCGGCCGGGATCCTCGTCGCGGAAGTCGTCGACCCGGCTGCCCTGCCAGGTTCCGAGCGCACGGAGCGTCGTCGCCGCCAGTTCCGGCGTGAACGGCAAAGCCTGGAGGCTCGTGAAGATGCTGTCGCGGCCGAACATGGTCATGAACCACGGAAGGCCGGCTGCGGGAAGGCTATGCCCGCCCGAGACGGGGGGAGCGAACCGCAGTGCGGCCAGATCGACAAGGCTTCGCCGGTACGTCACCTTGAGCGGATCGGAGTCGGTTTCGAGTCGCGGCGCGTCGGCCAGCCAGCGCTCCAGGCTGCGCTCCATGTTCGGTCGGGCCTGTCGCTCGCCCTGCGCGTACTTCGGCCGGATCGGCGCTCCGCCGGCTGCCGCTGCGGTGACCACGTTGAGATCGGTCGTCCATTCACCCTGGGGCTCGATGTGCACTGCGAACGTCAAGCCCTTCTTGTCGAGCTTCGCCGGTGCGCTCGCTGAGATCACCGTCTGCCGGGCGAACGGTCCGCGCTTGTAGCCGAGCACGAGCCGCCCGTTCTCGATCCGCGTGGAGTACCGGCCCTTCTTCTTCAGCGCGTCCTTGACCTCGAAGAGGTCTGCGAAATCGCTCGCGGCCTCGATTCGAACGGTGAGGTCGACGGGCTTGGCGTCGTGGTTCAGGATCGTGAGCTCCTCGTGGAAGCCGTCGCCCACGGCGCGCCGCCGGATCACGGACAGCTTGGAGTCCACGTAGACCGTCCCCGTTCCCGGAACGAGGAAGAAGCGTGATTCGAAGTACTGGAGGTCGTCGACCGACAGCGGGTTCAGCCGTTGCCCGTCGACTGTGAGGATCCACGTCGAGAGAAAGCGGTTGTCGAACGAGAAGAGGCCGGTCGGGTCGGTAAGTGAGGCCTCGATGTCGCCGCGTGGATCGCTGACGACGAACGTGTTGCCGTCGAGGATCTTGACCAGGTCGTCGTTCATGAGCTGCTCCTCGGTGGTCCCGGCAACAGGCGTTGCAACACGATGAGTAACTCGGTGTTGCCTTCGATTACGACCTCTCCGCGTAGCGCGGCCGCGAAGGGGTTGACCTTGCCTGTGGCGATGTTGTCGAAGACCTTCTTGTCAGCCCGGACGACGCAGTCGGCTTTGCGGTTTCTGTGCGAGACGGCGACGTCGCCTTTGTCGATCGTGACGAGCCAGCGGTCCGTGCGCTTACCGTTCGTGAGGTCGAAGCGCACTGTCCCGGTAGCTTTCGCCAGCCGAGGCTCGTGACCGCGCGCTTCGAGACGCCGGAAGAACTCCGTGGTTGCGTCGCTCCTCATTCTCTGGCTTCATCGAAGCGTGCCGCCGACGCAGGAACATCACCCGGACCGCATGAATCACACTGTTCGGGTGATGCTTTCAGTGCGCGATCTAGACGACCCTGGTTGCGAGCGTGAGTAGCGCCGAAGGCATCAGCGTCGCGGAGGCGCCCGCCGGCAGGCAGTGGCGCCTCCTGCCGTTCCGCGACCCGTCCAGGCCCAGGCGCCTGGGGAAGGTAATCGCGTGGTTGATCGGGATCGTCGCGCTCGTCGTCGTCCTCAACCTGCTCGGAGTCGACGTCCGCGGCTGGCTCAGCAGCGTCTGGGACGCGCTGACCGAGATCTCGCTGGGCTATCTGCTCGCCGGGTGGGCGTTTCAGACGGTCCAGACGACCCTGACCGCACTCGCCTGGTACTACATCCTGCGCGCCGGGTTCCCGCACGGCGGGGTCTCGTACCTCCCGGTGCTGGCCGCCTACGCGGCCGGTGTTGCGCTGAACGGGTTCCTACCCGCCAACATCGGCACCTTCGTGATGCTGCTGATGTTCGTCGCGCTGATTCCGGGTGCGAGCTTCGTCGGCGTGCTCGGCGGCATGGTCGTGCAGAAGATCTTCTTCACCGTCGTCGGCACGCTCGTCTATCTCTACCTCTTCCTCTCGGTCGCCGGATCGTTCGAGCTTCAGCTGAACTTCTTCCACGACCATCCTGGGCTCACGGTGGCGATGCTGGCCAGCGGCGCCTTGCTGATCGTCATTCTCGGCCGGATCTTCTGGCGGAGGTTGCAGGGGCTCTGGGCCAAGGCAAAGCAGGGCGGCGCCATCCTCGCGCGTCCTCGCGACTACTTCCTCAAGGTCTTCTTGCCCTCGCTCGGCGCCTGGCTGGCGAAGCTGGCGGTGACCGGCATCTTCCTGGCCGGCTACGGCATCCCGGTCACATTCCACAGCATTATGTCGGTGATCGGGGGCAACTCACTCGCCAATACCGTGTCGGCGACGCCGGGCGGGGTTGGCATCAACCAGGCCGTCAACGCCATCGCGCTCGAGAGTGTCACCGACACTGCGACGGCCACGGCGTACTCACTCGGCCAGCAGCTCGCGATCACCGTCTTCAACATCGTGTTCGCGACCATCCTCGTGGTCTGGGCCTTTGGCTGGAGCGGTGGAAAGCTGCTCGTCTGGCAGTCGTATGACGACGCGAAGGTGAAGGTCGCCGAGCAGAAGGAGCAACGGGCGGCGAGGAAGGCGGAGAAGCGGCAAGCCGACGCCTGATGGCCGAGTACGGCGAGCACGTCGCCTGGAATCCGGAGCGGCCGAAGTTCAAGGTCCTCCACCTCCTCGCTTCGTGGTTCTTCACGGCGCTTGCGCTGTACGTGGCGGCCGCGATTCTCCCCGGGGTCCAGGTTGCGGACTTCTGGGGGGCGTTGTTCACGGCGGCCGTCGTCGCAATCCTGAACGCGCTCCTGCCTCCCCTCCTGGCAGCCCTGAGGCTCCCGTTCATGCTCGCCCTCGGCTTCATCCTCGTGCTGCTGCTCAATGCATTCGTCCTCCAGATCGCCAGCGACGTCAGCGACGGGACGTACGAGGTCGACAGCTTCTGGTGGGCGCTCCTCGCAGCGCTGGTCGTGGCCGCGGTCAGCGTCGCGCTCGAGGTCATCTTCGGGACGAACGACAACGACACGTACACGATGCAAGTCGTGCAGCGGATCGCCAAGCGACAGGGCGGAGGGCAGAGGACCGACACGCCCGGGATCATCTTCCTGGAGATCGATGGGCTCGCCCTCCCGGTGCTGCTCAGGGCGATGCGCGACGGCAACGCGCCGAACATGGCTCGCTGGATCCAGGAAGGCAGCCACCAGTTGGCTCAATGGGAGCCCGATCTCTCGTCCCAGACCGGGGCGAGCCAGGCTGGGATCCTGCTGGGCTCGAACGAGGACATCCCGGCGTTTCGGTGGGTCGAGAAGGAGACCGGGAGGTTGATGACTTGCTCGGCGCCGGACGACTGTGCGCGCATCGAGCAGGACCGGGCGACCGGAAAGGGGCTGCTGATCGACGGAGGCTCGAGCCGCGGCAACCTGCTCTCCGGCGAAGCCGACGAGGTGATCCTGACCGTCAGCAAGATCGAGGCGGAGAAGCGCGCGAACCCCGGCTATCGTGCGTTCTTCGCGAACGGGTTCAACGTCACGCGGTCGCTCGTCCTCTTCTTCTGGGAGGTCATCCTCGAATGGGTCGCCGCACTGCGGGCGATCCGCCGCGACGTTCATCCTCGCGGTCACCGAGGCGGCTTCTATCCGTTCATGCGGGCCGGGATGTGCGTCGTGGTCCGCGACCTGATCGTCTACGGCGTCCTGACCGACATGATGCGCGGCCGCCCCGCGATGTACGCGACGTTCTCGAGCTACGACGAGGTCGCGCACCACTCGGGGCTCGAGCGATCGGACACGATGGAGGCGCTGCGGAAGCTCGACCAGCAGTTCGGGCGGATCGACCGCGCCCGACGGTACGCGCCGCGTCCCTACTCCATCGTCGTCCTCTCCGACCACGGTCAGACCCAGGGCGCGACGTTCAAACAACGGAACGGCTATGGGCTCGTCGATCTCGTCGAGCGCTCGCTCTCAAAAGGGAGGGTCCAGGAGGTCGCCGGCGGCGACGAACAGCACTCGATGGTCGCCCACGCGGTCAGCGAGGCGACCGGCGCGAAGCCGAGGAAACGGGCGAAGAACGATGTCTCAGACCAGGAGGTCGTCGTGCTCGGCTCGGGGAACCTAGGTCTCG
>Ga0081538_10000147_pt1 | contig 73397 bp, 65 predicted proteins | sample TabmetS5T2R1_FD_71022 | JGI IMG/M metagenome (GOLD analysis project Ga0081538, IMG submission 71022) | Tabebuia heterophylla rhizosphere microbial communities from the University of Puerto Rico - S5T2R1 | ecosystem: Host-associated > Plants > Roots > Rhizosphere ... | reverse complement strand
CACCGTAGTTCTGGTTGACGATCTTGTGACAACCGGCAGCAGCCTGGCCGAGGCGTCCAGAGTGCTTCGAGAAGCCCGGATCCCGGTGTTAGGAGCTGCCACGGTGGCCGCGACAATGCGCAGGTAGCCCTCAAATCGGGGTGCTTGTCACCCAGTCTGGTCCGCTATCTTCGTGGACTGAGAACTCAGTGAGGATCATCGGAACCGGTAGAAATACCGGATGGTAGGGGTTAGCGTCTAGCTATGGCGCTTGCGCACCAGGGGGATTTCGAGTCAGGCCGGAATCAAGGTGCGGGAAGTGCCTTCTTTATTTCTGAGCCGACGCCGCATAGCTGCTGGCCGTCGGTACCGAACGCCGATCGCATGCCCGCCTAGTCGCGTCGTTCGAACTCCCACTCCTCGATGGAGGTAGACATGGATGTTGTCGTCAAGTCCCGTCATTGCAATCTGTCGGATCAGTTCCGCTCTTATGTGGATGAGAAGATCACTAGGCTCGAGAAGCTCAATGACCGAGCTATTCGCGTCGAGGTAGAGGTATCGGCAGAGCGGAACAAGCGACAACACGACCAAGCAAACCGTGTCGAGATCACGCTTCGCACAAAGGGCCCGGTAGTGCGGGCAGAGGCTGCGGCCGAGGACAAGCTAGCCGCCTTCGACCTCGCGCTTGACAAGCTGATGGCACAACTGCGCAAGGCCGCCGACCGCAAGCGGGTACATCGCGGTCACCGTGCACCTCGCTCGCTGCATGAGGCGGCCGCCGAACTGCCGTTCGAGAACGGCGCACCAGAGAGCAATGGCTCCTCGGTACGCAGAATTGCTGGCATGGAGGTCCGTGGTGAGGGTCCGATGGTGGTTCGCGAGAAGGTTCATCCCGCGGTGCCGATGAGTCTGGATCAGGCGCTGCTCGAGATGGAGCTCGTCGGTCACGATTTCTATCTCTACATCGACTCCGAGCACATGGCGCCGAGCGTTGTCTACCGCCGTCGGGCCTACGATTACGGCGTAATCCGCCTCGACAGGGCCTACGCCCTAGTTTCCTGACTGCGGGCAGTTACGCCTCCTCCTCACGCCGGGAGGTCTCCGGCAGCCTAGGCAAATGTGGCCAGGCTGGCACCGAGGAGGCGTCCGCCCCGCCTAGGCAAACTTTCCCTCGGCTCCGTGCCTCAGCTCGCGTTGCTGCCTGGCCGGGTTCCAGGCATCTTAGGTTTGCTACGGCGGGGCGGACGCCTCCTCAGTGTCAGCTCGCGCCCGAGCTGCTCCGGCGTCAGTCATGCCCGAAGTGTGCCGGCATGACACGCATCTGGCTGATGCCAGGCGGATTGCGCTCACTGCGCAGGGCCAGGAAAGCGGCTAGCCGTCCTAGGACGTCTAGCGTGGGTCGAGGTGCCGATCGTGACACTTGTTGGCCGTCTGGGGACGCCAAACGCGAATGTCAGAGGTGCCCAGTAGCGTCTACTAAGTGCGACGGGAGAGGCTCAGCAAGGCTGAGGCGAGGCGGATTGCGCTCGCTGCGCAGGGCTTCGGTGTCCCGAAGCTCGAGCGACCGGTCACTCTCCGCGATGTCCAGGCAGTGACCAATCGCCTTGCGCAGTTTCAGATCGATTCCATCAACGTCGTGGCACGCGCGCAGTTCATGCCGATCTTCTCCAGGCTGGGACCCTACGATCCTGGGTTGCTGGATCGCGCCGCCTATCAAGCACCGCGTCGGCTTTTCGAGTACTGGGGCCACGCGGCAAGCCTTATCGATATCTCATTGCATCCACTGCTGCGGTTCCGCATGCAGCCCGAGTTTCGTGACGTATGGGGCGGCGTAGAGCGAGTCGCGCGAGAGAACGCCGATCTAATTCCTTTCATCCGCGACGAGGTCGCTGCGCGGGGACCGATCAGCGCAAGGGATCTGGAAATCGCTGAGCAACGCGACCGCAGCAACTGGGGTTGGAACTGGTCGAGGGTCAAGACGATCTTGGAGTGGTTGTTCTACATTGGTGAAGTCGCGACGGCGTACCGCAACGCCCAGTTCGAGCGGGTCTACGACCTACCCGAGCGGGTCATTCCCACGTCGGTTCTCGCCATACCAACCCCGACGCCCCAAGAGTCAGTGACTGGGCTGATCCGGCGCGCGGCTGGTGCCCTCGGCATCGCAAGCGAGTCTTGTTTACGTGATTACTTCCGGACGCGCCCGGACGCAACACGGCAGGCGATCGCAATGCTGCTGGAAGCTGGTGAACTGATCCCCGTGACGGTTCAAGGAACTGGCAGCCGGCCGTGGTATCTGTGGCATAAGGCACGCATGCCGCGTCGTATCACGGCCCGTGCGCTGCTCAGTCCTTTCGACTCGATGATCTTCGAACGAGCACGGCTGGAGCGGTTGTTTGACTTCGTCTACCGGATCGAGATCTATGTGCCGGAGCCGAAGCGGGTTCACGGCTATTACGTCTATTCCTTCCTGCTCGATGAAGATCTCGTGGCTCGAGTCGATCTCAAGGCGGATCGAGCGCGTGGCGTGCTTCGGGTCAATGCCGCTTGGATCGAGCCTGGCTACGACTCGGTCGAGGTCGCGACCGAGCTCGCCTCCGAGCTCAAAATCATGGCGGAGTGGCTTGGCATGGAGGCGGTCGAGATTCTGCCGCGAGGCGACCTTGCACCAGCCCTAGCTCTCGCCTGAGTGGCCCGGACGGTCGTCGAATCCCACTATGCTCGCGAGCTGCCACCGTCCGCTTACCATAGAGGGCGGGCTGCGGCACTTCTACCATGGAAGAATCCTGGCGCCAAGCCGAGCCGGCATTGAGGGAACATCTCGGCGCCAGAGACCGTGCAGGTAAGTGATGACGACGTAAGGGAGCCAGTTTCCGTGGCTTTGATGGATAGGCTGCTGCGCTTAGGCGAGGGAAAACTTCTCAAGCAGCTCGGCAATATCGCCAAACAAGTTAACGCGATCGAAGAGGACTTCGTCGCGATGAGCGACGAAGAGCTGCGCGGTCAGACCGCAGAGTTTCGGGCGCGCTACGACAGGGGAGAGACGCTCGAGTCGCTACTGCCTGAGACGTTCGCGACGGTACGCGAGGCCAGCCGCCGCGTCCTGGATAAGCGGCACTTCGACGTCCAAGTCATGGGCGGCGCTGCGTTACACATGGGCAACATCGCTGAGATGAAGACCGGTGAGGGCAAAACGCTGGTTGCCACCATGCCGTCCTACCTCAACGCGCTCACCGGACGCGGTGTCCATATCGTCACGGTCAACGACTATCTCGCTAAACGCGACTCCGAATGGATGGGCCGTATCCATCACTTCCTCGGCGTGGAGGTCGGCGCCATCCTCTCTCAGATGGATCCTGCCGATCGCCGCAGGGCCTACCAGGCCGATATCACCTATGGCACCAACAACGAATTCGGCTTCGACTACCTCCGCGACAACATGGCGCTCAGCCTCGAGGACTGCGTACAGCCCGGCCACCATTACGCCATCGTTGACGAGGTTGACTCGATCTTGATTGACGAGGCGCGTACACCGTTGATCATTTCCGGTCCGGCCGAGGACAGCGGCAGGTGGTATCCGGAGTTCGCCAAGCTGGTGAACCGGCTGCGCCGCGATGAGCATTACGAGGTTGATGAAAAGAAGAAAACCGTTGCCATCAACGAGGCGGGGATTGACGCGGTCGAAGACTGGCTCGGAATCGGGAATCTCTACGAGTCGGCCAATACGCCGCTGATCTCGTACCTGAACAACGCTCTTAAGGCCAAGGAGCTGTTCAAGCTCGACCGAGACTACGTGGTGATCGACGGCGAGGTGCTGATCGTCGACGAGCACACCGGGCGCACTCTGATCGGACGGCGCTACAACGAGGGCTTGCACCAAGCCATCGAGGCCAAGGAAGGCGTTCAGATTCGCGACGAGTATCAGACACTTGCCACGATCAGCCTCCAAAACTACTTCCGCATGTACGAGAAGCTCGCCGGCATGACCGGCACCGCGCTTACCGAGGCCAGTGAGTTCCAGAAGATCTACGGCCTAGGCGTGGTACCGATTCCGACCAACATGCCGATGATTCGCAGCGACCAACGCGACTTGATCTATCGCACCGAAGAGGCGAAGTTTGAAGCCATCGTTTCCGATATCGCGGAGCGGCACGAGAAGGGCCAGCCAGTCCTGATCGGCACCGCGTCGGTGGCGAAGTCGGAGATCTTGTCTGGGCTGTTGAAGCGGGCCGGTGTCAAGCATGAGGTGCTCAACGCCAAGCAGCATGAGCGCGAGGCAGCGATCATCGCGATGGCAGGCGCCAAAAGTGCGGTGACAGTGGCAACCAACATGGCCGGCCGCGGCACAGACATCATCTTGGGCGGCAACCCGGAGTTCTTGGCTGACAAGAAGCTGCATGACTCCGGCATTGACGCGCTGGAGAACTCCGAGGAGTACGAGCGGCTCTACCCCGAGATCCTGGAGGAATACGAGAAGGAAACCCACGCCGGGCACGACGAGGTGGTCGAGCTCGGCGGCCTTTACGTCGTCGGATCCGAACGGCATGAGTCGCGCCGGATTGACAACCAGCTACGTGGGCGTTCCGGGCGGCAAGGCGATCCTGGCGAGAGCCGGTTCTACCTTTCCCTCGGTGACGACCTGATGCGGCTGTTCAAGTCCGACATCGTCGACTGGGTTCTACAGGCGCTCAAGATGCCGGATGACGTGCCCATCGAGAACAAGCGGGTCACCGCGTCGATCGCCAGTGCGCAGAGCCAAGTCGAGGCGCAGAACTTCGAAATTCGCAAGAACCTTCTCAAATACGACGACGTCATGAACCGGCAGCGGCACGCGATCTACAGCGATCGTCGCAAGGTGTTGGAGGGTGCCGATGTCGAGTCCCGGCTGCGGGCCACCGTCGACACCGTGATTGAGCAGTACGTCATTGGGGCGACCGAAGGTTTTGCCGAGGACTGGGACCTGGAGCAGCTGTGGAGCACCATGAACACGCTCTATCCGGTGTCCCTGGACCGCGCCGAGTATGAGGAGCGCGAGGATCTAGACCGGCAAATGCTCATTGACGACTTCAAGGAAGACGCCCAGGCCGCATATGACAAGCGCGAGGAGAGCCTCGGCGAGGAGGTCATGCGAGAGCTCGAGCGTCGCGTGCTGCTCACTGTCCTGGACCGGAAGTGGCGTGAGCATCTGTACGAGATGGACTACCTCCGCGAAGGCATCGGCTTGCGGGCCATGGCGCAGCGCGATCCGTTGGTGGAATACCAGCGCGAGGGCGGCTCCATGTTCAACGCCATGATGGAGGCCTTTATGGAGGAGGTTGTGGGCTACGTCTTTCACCTCGATGTTGAGGTTCAGGAGGTGCCTCAGGTCGGGGTCGTCACAGATTCGGATGGGCAGGCGGTACAGATTGGTGGGGGCCAGATCGGCGCTGGCCGGCCCGATACCGTCAGCCCGAACGGTCACGACCGTGGGCGACACCTGGTGGAATCTGGGCCAGATCCAGACGGGCCCGGGGTGGCGGTACACGCGGTCGGCGATGAGGAGCCCGAGCCCACCACTCGTGCGGAGGAACCGGTTACCAGGCGGCCGCAAGTCAAAGCCAAGGGCCTGGCCGGCCAGACCGGTTCGCGTGCGCCGCTCAGCTACTCCGCTCCCGCGGAGGACGGATCAGTTACGACGGCCCGTAAGACGGCAAGCAAGGCTGACGACGCGTACGCCAATGTAGGCCGCAATGCGCCGTGTCCATGCGGCTCGGGCAAGAAGTTCAAGATGTGTCACGGACGGCCGGGCGCCGACTCGTAGCGGCAAGGGCGACTCGATTCACTTAGCCCGATCGTTGAGGTTGACTGTTATGCCAATCGGTTCATGAGCCGCGTTCGCATTGTCGCCATTGCGACGGCGGCGGTCCTCGTCGTCGCGGGCGGCATCGGTGTCGGGGTCGCGCTCAGCCGTCCCGCTTTCCAACCGGTCGCAAGCAGCTCCACCTCAGCGGTTTCATCAGCGCCGACGGCCACGCCGTCCGCGACGACAACATCGCCTGCGCCCACCGACCCGCTGACAGGTGGCAAGGTCAGCGACCATCCAGTGATCGCCGCCAAGATCGAGAACATTGCCGCGGCGCAACCGCAGGTGGGCTTGAATATGGCTGACATCATCTTCGTGGAGGAAGTCGAGGGTGCCCAAACTCGCCTTATTGCGGTGTACCACTCGCGATTCCCCAAGCGTCTTGGCCCGATTCGGAGTGCCCGCAGCACCGATGTCCAGCTCCTGCCGCTTTTCGGCAAACCCGGTTTGGTCTATTCCGGCGCGAATTCCTCAGTCCAACGCAAGATCAATAACGCCTCTATCGTGCCGATCCAGCGCTCGACTCGAGACCGGACACGAGTTGCGCCGCACAACGTCTTTGTGAATTTGGCCGCGATTGCCCGATCGACCAAATTGCCCGAGGCAAGCTCGATTGGCTGGACGTTCAGTGAGGCCGAACCTCGCGCTTCCGCAACCGACTCCGTGAAGGCTCGCGTGGGACATGACACGTTCACCTTCACCTACACCTCTGGGAAATACACAGTGCGCTGGAACGGTTCCCGGTACGCCGATGGAGACACCGGCGCCATTACCAAGACCGACAATGTCGTGATCATGAAGGTGCACAATCATCCTGACGGGAATCGCGATGTCTCAGGTGCACCTTCGGTTCAGTCCGACACTGTGGGTAAGGGTGCGGTGACGATTTATCGCGACGGGAAGAAGATCACTGGTCATTGGAAACGCACCAAAGCGTCGGCGCCGCTGCGCTTTACCGACAGCTCCGGTGCGCCGATCGCTCTTAAGCCCGGTCAAACCTGGGTGGCACTCGCTGGTTAGTGTTGGTCGTTTTAGGGCGGTGGCAGCGTCACGCCGAAACCGGTCATTGCCATGCGCAGTAGCACCTGACCTGGTCGCAGTAAGTCGGCGATTTTGGCTGCTGAGAGGACCTCAAGCTCTGCGATTCGAGTGCGGTAAGCATCAGCGCCCTGGAGCCGTGCCTGCTGCAGTTCGCCGACATTCAGCCAGACCTTCTGCCGGGCCTCTTGCAGGAAACGCCGGGAACTCAGTCGGTTGGCAGGTGTCAGAATGCGGTCCAGCACACTACGTGCCCCGCTCATGGCATGATCTTCGGCCGCTACCCGCCTGGCCAAGATCTTGTCGATGCGTTCATGATCGCGACGGCGACTGTCGAGCAATACCCGATCTTGAAAATCCTGATCACTGATCACCGCAAGGGTGGCCTGCGGCAGGTCGTAGTTGATATGGGCATTCATACCTAAAAGCAGCTGGACCAAGGTTGGCAGACTCGAATCGGCCTGGAACGCCAGCCGCCACGGTCGTGGCACCCAGCCACCGGCTTGATCAGCGTCATGCGCCACGATGAACAGATCGGCGAAAGCAACATCCCAGCGCACCACCCACTCCGGATCCTCGAAGAACGCCGCATCAACGGCGTCGCCGACTGCTTCGGTGGTCCGCTGATAGGTCTTGATGAACGTCCGGCGGTGGATCTGATCACCAGGTAAGGCATCGATTCGCCGCTGCAGCTCAGCGACGACATCGCCGATTGTCGATGCTGGTGGGTCGCTGGCATCAGGCATGGCGCCAGTCTTCCTCGCCACCGCTGATCATCGAGTCTCGGCTAGGCAGTAAATGTCCCTACGCAGTGTGGGATGAACCCGACCAGCAATGGTAGAAGCCAGATATCCCAGCTTCGCAGCGAAATCTACGCTAGCGTGGCGCGTCCACCTGATCCCTCTTGGAGGATCCCGTGCTGCGCCGTTTGCTGCTAATTCTGGTCTTTGCCGTCGGCCTCACCGGCCCCAGCCTCATCGCCGAGCACTCCGCCGACGCCTCGCCCCGCCACGTGGCCACGCGGTCCGAGCGGGTGGTGCGTTCAGTCACTGACACCACCACCGTCACCCTTAGCCGGCCGGCGACGAGTGTAGCGACCTACTGGCAGGGCAACGCGGATGCGCGTGTCACGCTCGCCTTCTCCTCTGATGGTGTGCACTTCGGGACGCCCCAAGCCGCGGGGCGCGACGAGCTGGGTGAGCAGCGCAAAAACGGAACGACATACGGCGCTCTGCTCTCGGCGGATGGAGCTGTTGCGGTGCGAGTGAGTACCGACCGGCCGCTGGCGCGACTGACGGTCCTCGGACTCTCCGACGGAGCGACCACCACCAGCGCCCAGGAACCCACGCCGTCCCACAGATCGGCCGCAGCAGGCGCTGCCACGGCCCAGCCATCGATCGTCTCGCGCGGCGGTTGGGGGGCAGACCCGGCATACATGAACTGGCCGCCGCAGTTCTATCCGACCAGGAAGCTCATCGTCCACCACACGGCCACCAGCGACAACTACGCCAACCGAGCCGAGGCCGAGGCCCAGATCAGGTCGATCTACTACTATCACTCGGTCACCCAGGACTGGGGTGACATCGGCTACAACTTCCTGATCGACAAATTCGGGACAATCTATGAGGGCCGATACTCCCGCGACTACGTCGGCGCGAACCCCACCGGCGATGACGCAACCGGTCGGGGGGTCACGGCGGCACACACCTCGGGATGGAACTCCGGAACCGTCGGGGTGGCACTGCTCGGCACGCTGACGAGCCACGACGCCACCCCAGCCGCGCGCGATGCGCTCACCCGGCTGCTGGCCTGGGAAGCGAGCCGTAACGGCATCGACCCGGAGGCTACCGAGGCATACGTCAACCCGGTCAGCGGTGCGACGATCACCAGCGCGAACATCGCAGGCCACCGCGACTATGCCGCCACAGCCTGCCCGGGTGACACCTTCTACCCGACCCTGCCCGCGATCCGGCGTGACGTCGCAGCTCTGATCGCGGGCAGCACACCTGCACCCGATACCACACCACCGTCCCAGCCCACTGCTCTGACGGCCGTCGCAGGCCGCACCCAGGTCACGCTTACCTGGAACGCGCCGGTCGAAACTGACGACATCAACAACTATCAGGTCTGGCGCAGCAGCAGCGCGACGACCGGCTTCGCACAGGCGGGGACACCTACAGACACGACCTTCACGGTCGGATCCCTGAAACGGCGTACCACGTACTACTTCCGAGTCCGCGCTGTCGATACCTCGGGCAACATAGGTCCCTTCAGCGCTACGGTCTCCGCGCGCACCACTTGAGCCGGCATGGCCCTGTGGCACCGGCCAGACGGGCGCAACAGGACACGCAGTCCCTTCGATCAACGCAGCAAGCGGAGCCTAGCTTGGCGGGCACCGACCGCGACGGACTGAATCGCTCGCAACTCAGCCCGGCCGGCGGGCTCCGGAATAGGGCATGTAGGACATTTTGATGTACTCCACTGACTTGCCGGGCCGAGGTGCGTGAATGATTTGCCCATTGCCGGCGTATAGACCCACGTGGTGGATGTCGCTGTAGAAGAACACCAGATCACCCAGCTGCAGATCCGACTTTGCCACGGGTCGGCCGCGGCTGAACTGTTGGCGCGACGAATGCGGCAGGCTAACGCCGACCGACCCCCAGGCCATCATTGTCAGTCCAGAGCAGTCCCAGGAGCTCGGCCCGGCACCACTGCGCGCATAAGGCTCACCGAGCTGAGCCTTGGCATAGGCCAAAGCCTTGGCTCCCTTGCTGCTACCGGTGACTGAGCTGCGTGTTGAGTCCGGCGCGGCCTTTGTCGCAGCCCGGCCCTCCGCATTTGTCTTTGCTGGCGCCTTCGCCGCAGCCCGGCTCTCAACATTCGTCTTCGCTGGCGCCTTCGCCGCAGCCCGGCGGCCCTCCGCATTGGCCTTTGCTGTTGCCTTCCTCTCGGCCTCGGCGAGCTGCTCCCGCTGATCCGCGGTGAGCTTGGCCAGCACCTTCTTGGCCTGGTCGAGCTTCTGGTCCGAGGCTGCGGTGAGGGACTTGAGTTGCTTCTCCTTCTCGCCGAGGGCTGCGAGATCGATCTCGGCGGAATGCTCCAGTGCAGCAAGGTTCGCCTGTGCCTGCTGGAAGTCCTGGAGCGCCGAGTTCTGGTTCTCGCTGACCTTGTGCACCGTAGAGATCTGGCTGAGAAATCCCTCGGTATCGGTGGTCACGAAGAGGCGGGCGGCTGTATCGAGGTTTCGGTCCTGGAATCGAGCAAGAGCGATCTGGCCGACCTCCATCTTCAACCGCCCGAGCTTTTCGGCCTGGGCCTGGACGTCAGCCTGCTTTAACCTCAATTGCGCCCGGCCGTCTTTGATCTGCTCCTTGACATCGATGTATTGCTGGTCGATGCCAGCAGCATCGGTCTGCAGCTGCTTGATCAAGTCTCTCGCCGCTGCCACCGTCAGCGGCGGTTCCGCCGCGGCCGGCAGGCTGGCCGGAAAGACGCCGAATGCGCTCAATACCACCACGGCGAGCCCAAGCACAGCGATGTGCAGGCTCCGACGGATCGGTAAGGCGCGGCCAATCCCCAATGCGCGTGAGGTCACGCGCGCAGTCAAATTCACAGTTCCCCGACTCCTGCGTACCCCGAGTCCTGCGCGCAGCTCTCATTAGTGCTGACTCAGACCGCCCCAGATCCCGAGCACAGCTGAGAGCTATTGGCGGACGTGCCTATTGAGTGGTGCATGACGGTGACATCACCTGCAATCACCGCACAGTTAATGCCACATTAGGTCACGATTTGATAACTGGCAATCATGATCGCTGATATTTGCGTCAGCAAGATGTCCACAGATTGCGCTTCGGAGGGTTACGCGCCAAGGGTGAATGAGTCAGTCTGGTGGCCGCTGAAATCCAGGAGGCAGCTTGTCAACGACCACATCATCATCTCGTACGTCCAGTGTTCAGTGGCTGATCGAGAGCCGGCCGCCGAGCCTGACGTGGTTGAGGCCGGCGCCGCCACAGCACAACCAGCCGCCACTCGACCTAGCTGGTCCTCATCCGGAGCATGCCGAGACCACGACGCCCAATGGGCGGGGCGTCCGAGTAACTACCGTCAGAGCACGTTGGGCAGCGCGGCCGCGGCCCGATCTACCCAGTGTTGAGGAGTGGAGCTCCACGCTGGCATTGGGAATCGTCCAGGCCTTGCTCGGCCAGCGCTCGGTTGCACAGCTCAACCGGTGGATTGCCGAGGACGTCCTGGCTGCCATCAGCATCTACCAGCGACGCAACCTGCGCGAGCAAGGCCGCGTGGCAGTACCGATCGCGGTGCGTTCGGTACGTGTGCAGCATCCCGATCCAGCAGTGGCCGAGGTGGCAGCGCATATGGTGATCGCCAAGCGATCGGCCGCTATGGCGTTCCGGCTCGAGGCGTTGGGTGACCGCTGGCTGTGTACTGCATTGGAGCTCGGCCCCTGCCATCGTTTGCCGTCCGGGGATGGCTGAGGAGGGTCCAATCGCCTCCAGGCCACACACGTTGGCCGTCCCGAGACGTCTGGTGCCGGACTACGCGACGACCGAAGACTGAATGGAGTAATGCGCTGCGTGGTACATGTGGCGCCCGAACTCTACGAACTGGCCGACGTCGTCGTACGCGAGCCGGTCAACGGTCAGGCATGCCGCCGGTGTGTCCTCATCGAGGAGCTCGGCCTCCTCCTCGGTCATCAGCCGAGCCGAGATCCGCTGATGAGCGATCTTGAGATTGACACCCAGTGCCTGCAGACACGCGTAAAGACTTTTGGTCTGCAACTCTTCTTCGGTGAGCCCGAAGCGAGCCGGCAGATAGTTCGTGAGGATGGCTAGCGGCACGTCATCGGCCAGTCGGAGCCTTCTGATCTTGAGGAACTCCGTCTCCGTAATTGCTGCCTCGTCGATGGCATCGCGAATGTCTTGCTCGAGATCGCCGACAAAGAATTCCAGCAGCCGTGTACTCGGAGTCTTGCCCGCCTTGATGATGTCCTCGTTAAGGCTGCTTAGCGCTTCAGTGCGGCGGAACTGTGAGCGTACGACCTGGGTGCCAACCCCCCGCTTACGCACTAACAGACCCTTGTTGACAAGCTCTTGGATGGCCTGTCTGGCGGTGGGTCGAGAAAGGCCCAGCCGGCTGGTGAGTGACAATTCGTTCTCAAGCCGATCACCAGGCGCGAGGGCGCCGGTGTTGATGGCGTGCTCGATTGACTGCGCCAGCTGGTAGTAGAGCGGAACGGGAGAATTACGCTCGAGAGTGATGTCGAGCTCCCGCACCAGCGGCGCTTCTGTCATGCAGGAAGCATAGAGGCGCAGCGCCGGGTTCTATAGGGTAATTAGTCATTTTGTCAGAACAAATTCTGGAAGAAGTTTCACCCAGCGTCGGCTTGGGCAAGTCCACGTGCTCCTGCTACGGCGAGAACAGCAAGATCAAGCCGGCGCAGGTATAGCCGATCATCACCAGCAGCAGCGGCAATTGACCGCGAACTGCCCGTTCCGGGGGCAGCAGCTCAGCGGACTTCTCATGTGCACACACGATGCCGAAAACGTGCCCAGCGACAATGGCACACACCTGCGTTACTGCGATAGCGGTGGGATGGTTGAAGATCGCGGAGTTCACGCCCATCTCGGCCGAACCGAACACATTCCAGCCGCGGCCTAACGGGTCGGAGAAGTTGATCGCGGCTCGCTGCCCTTCAACGATGAGCAGTGTCACGTAATGGGCCACCACGTACCCCAGAACGATTGGCAGCAGTGAACCCACCATTAGCCGCGGGTACGCCGTGGCCGGCCGGTCGCCATAGCGCCCCATCCAAGCAGCCGCGAGGCTGAAGCTGATGAAGACAATGAGGATCATTGCCAGCAGGCCGCCGCTGCCCCAGACAACGGTCGGCACGGAGGAGTTCTGCACGGTCCGAATCCACCATGTGGAGTTGGTGAAGCTGTCGAATGCCGTACTGCCCAGCAGTGCCGCTACTACGGCGGTCGAGCCTGGCGGAGCGTGCCAGGCATTCAAGCCAGCCAACGGATTGACCAGTCTCACCTCATCGCCGACGCGGCGCCAAATCGACATCTGGGCGATCGTGCTGGCATACACCTCGAACGGATCGGTGCCGCCGATCCAGCGCTGCCCGAAGATGATCGCGCCCAAGATCAAGATCACCAACCAAGCCAGCGCCCAGAGCCGCAGCACCGCCAACGTAGTGCGATCCGGCTGCACTAGCTCGAGCCATGCGAATCCGAACAGGCCTACTGCGGCCGGCCACACTCCGACTCCAGTCGGCAAGCTGACTAGGCCCTGCTGCGGGTCAACGCGTGCCACTGCACACAGGCCCCGATGGATAGTCCGTAGCGGGTTGGTTGATCGCCAGAACTGCCCGAGCAGCAATGAGATCGGCACCAGGCCGACCCACATCCAGACAAAGACAAAGCCGAAGATCGGATTGGTCAACAGGTCCTGACCGGCCATCATCGCTAATCCGGCCCAGGCGTAAGTGGCAAGGACCAGAGCTCGAGCGATCAGTCGGACCACCGGATGGTCCACGACGGCGGTCAGCCCATGCATTGGTCGGCCACCGACGCGTTCGAAGCGTGGTCGTCGCCAAGCGAAGATCAAGATCGCGAAGGAGATCACCAACACGAGCACAGCACCGATCAGGACAAAGGAGAACGGCAACGGCAGGTCACGCCGAGACGCAATCCCATGCAGTGGTATGAGCATGAGTGTTCTGAACAAGCTAGCGCGCGTTCAAGATCACGATGATCTTCTCGAGATGGTGGGATTCCACTTCGAAGCTGCCGGGGCTCTCCAGGGTGAAGGATCCCTTGGTTGGCCGGCCGGCGGGCACCGCGAGCTGGTACCCATCGCCGCCAATATGAGCATGGATCTCATCGTCGGTGTCGCTAGTTACGTTCAAGATCACCTTCTGACCAACTCGTACGTTGATCTTCTCCCCGTTGGGAACGGTCTTTCCCTTGGAGATGACGATATTGATGGTCAGTGTGTAGTCCGGGTTCAGCGAAGGTGGACTCGGTGACACCGACGTTGCTGACGCCGAAGGCGAAGACGGTTCCGCCGGGCTAGTGACAGGAGTTGGACTCGCGCTGGACTGAGGTTCGGCTGGGCTAGTGCACCCGCCAAGCAATAGCGCCAAGACGACGGCTCCGCAGATCAGAGCACCGTTCGTCCTGCGGGCGCTTGTGTTCATCGGTTCCAGCCTTTCTCACTGCACTTGATCATCGATGTAATCCAACGACCCTGACGTCGCGCCCTCGCGGCGCATGCGCCACGATTCCACCCAATCCTGTACGAAGCTGGTCGGAACCAGGTTCCCTCGCTCGCCTTTGCCGTCCAAGCCCCGGCAGAGGGCGGTAGTACCGTAATGGCTCCAGGGATTCCAGGTAGGAGGGCTCGCATGCCGCAACGCCTTACGCCGCTCGAGGTGTCGCTGCTCGCCCTGGATACCGCACACACGCCAGGTCATGTCGGTACTGTCGACATCTTCGACGCCGGTCCAGACGGCTTCGACTACGAGCGGCTGATTGCGCTCATCCGGGAGCGAATCGCCTTCGTACCGCGGTATCGGCAGCGTGTACGCGACATCCCCGCGCGGCTCGCGGGACCGATATGGATTGATGACGAGAATTTCGACCTGACTTTTCACGTCCGGCGTTCGGCGCTGCCGCGGCCGGGCAGTCTTGACCAACTACGCGAGTTCGTCGGCCGGGTGCTCGCGCGACGGCTCGACCGGTCACGGCCGCTCTGGGAGATCTATCTCGTCGAGGGGCTGGAGGACAACCAGTTCGCACTTGTCGCCAAGTCCCACCTATGTCTGATCGATGGAATCGACAATGTAGAGATCGGACAGGTGCTGCTGGATGGCACTGCCCACCCGCACGCAGTCCCAGGTGCTAGCGCTGAGGTCAGCTCATGGCACCCGGCGCCTGAGCCGTCGTCGTTAGAGCTACTGGCTGGCGCACTGCTCGAAAGTGCCCAAGATCCGACGCTGGCCTTGCAAAACTTGCGCGGTGCATTGGCCAGCGCACTTGGTGTGGCAGTTGCCGTTGGAGAGGCGGTTGGCGGTATTACTGGTGCGCTGGGCGAGCTGGCCGCTGAAGCATTGCTCGGGCAGCGTCCCTCCGTCGACTCGCCGGTTGCGGGCGTGGTCTCCGAGCAGCGGCGGTTCGCCACGGTGGTCGCCTCCCTCAGCGATCTCAAGGCGATCCGCCGGGAACACCACCACACCATCAATGACGTGGTTCTGGCGATAATTTCTGGCGGGCTGCGATCTTGGTTGCTGACCCGCGGCGAGTCGATCCGCTCGGGAAGCTCATTGGTCGCGCTGGTGCCAATGAGTGTCACCGAGGATGATGGTGAGCCGACTTCTTTGGGTAGCCAGGTCGCGCCACACCTGCAAAGCCTGCCGATCGGCGAGCCGAACCCGCTGATGCGGCTCCACCAGGTCGCATATGACACCCAGGCGCACAAGGACTCCGGGCGGGCGGTCGCCGCACGTTCGCTTGCCAACATCGCAGGCTTTGCTCCCACCACGCTGCATGCACTCGGCGTGCGCACCTCCACAGAAGTAGTGCGAAGGCAGCACGATCTGGTGATCACGAATGTCCCCGGGCCACAAATGCCGCTCTTCGCCGCTGGTGCACGCCTCGTCGCAAGCTATCCAGTTCTTCCACTGTCTCCAGGCCATTTGCTCGCCGTCGGAGTTACCTCCTATGACGGCAAAGTCTGCTTGGGGATGAACGCTGACCGAGACGCCATCGGCGACCTCGACATTCTCGCTCAGTGCATCCAAGACGCACTTGAAGAGCTTTTGGACACCACCGTTCGGGCCACGACCGTGCGACAGCCGACGCGTAAGGCGCCCGCCGCAGCCCGGCAGGCCGCGGCCAAGAAAGCAGCGGCGCGCCAGGAAGCGGCCCGCAAAGCGAACCGGCAAAAGCGGGCTGCGGTACGTAACCTGGTGTCCCGCGCGGCGGAACTAGGCACCCGCCCAGCAGCGCCTCCCGAAGCGACGGAAGCCACCAGCCCGGCATCCTCCTCGGCATCCTCGTCTGGCACATCGCGCCAAAGCTCGGCCAAGTCGCGACAGTTGGCACCCAAGAGCGTCGGGAAGAAGTCGCCCGCTCGAAAGCCAGTCGACGAGGAGCCAACGGCGCAAGAGGGCACGAACCGCTGACAAGCACTATGACGAGCAGCCCGGCTTCGCCGACTAAAGGAGCTCGCCGGGTATGGGTGGGGATGTGTCGCGGTTGTTTGTGTGTGACGAAGGAGGGGAATCTGGCGGGCTGCTCGTCAGAGTGCAATAGACATGACTCAAATGATCTTCGTTCCGATGACCCGGAACGAGGCGCAAGCACTTCGCGCTGGCACCGGCACAAATCACTATCGGGCGTGCGCGGCAACGCCGAGCCTGGCCGCTTCCATGGAAGCCGGCACCACCAGGGAGGAGGTGGAGTACGCGGCTCTCAGCAATGCCGGCGTACTGGCACTAGTGCTGAGACCCAATGCGCCGCGGTTGGTCGTGGCAGCGGAGGTACAGGACGAACAGGTGAGGGAAGTAGGCGGACCACATGGTGAAGTCGAGGTCGGATCCCTTGCCTGGGCGCAGGTGCGAGCGCTGTTCGCTGACGAACCAAGTGCCCTGGAGGCGGTGCAGCTGGCCAGCAAGGTTGTAGCGGGGCAAGGCGTGGGGGCTGCCTTAGCTGCACCAGAAGTTGTAGCAGTGCTGGACGAGCACGATTTGTTGTGGTTCTCACCCGAAGAACTTGATCAACTATGATGCCGTACGCGGCAGCTACCGACAGCCACCGCGTACCGGGGAAAGTGTCAGTCGCATCAGGCAGACTAGACCCATGCCTCGCTCAATATGGAAGGGCGCAATCTCCTTCGGACTGGTCACGATCCCGGTGAAGCTCTTTTCGGCGACTGAGGAGAAGGACATCAGTTTTCGCCAGGTTCACCCTGAGGACGGCGGCCGGATCAAGTACAAGCGTGTCTGCGAGAAGTGCGGGAAAGAAATCCCCTATCCCGAGATCGCCAAAGGCTATGAGATGCCGGACGGCCGAATGGTGATCTTGTCGCCAGAGGACTTCGATTCGCTGCCACTGGCGACGACCAAGGCGGTCGAGGTTGTGCAGTTTGTGGCTGAGGAGGACGTCGATCCCACGTACTTCAACAAGACATACTTCCTGCAGGCCGACGGACCAGGCATCAAGCCCTATGTGCTGCTACGTGATGCGTTGAATAAGAGCGGCCAAAGTGCGGTGGTCAAGGTCGCCCTGCGGTCACGGGAAGCGCTAGCGCTGATCCGCCCCAAGGACGGCGTACTGCTGATGCACACCATGCTTTGGCCAGACGAGCTTCGCGACGGCGCCTTCGCCGCACCACCTGAGGATGTCACGGTCTCCGATGCAGAGGTCACCATGGCGCAGTCCTTCATTGACGCGTTATCCGGTGATTTCAAACCCGAGGACTTCACAGACTCCTATCGGGAGGCGCTGGAGGCCTTGGTGCACAGTAAGGCCGAAGGCATACCGCTCGAAGAGCCCGAGGTGCCGGAAGAGGCCGAAGTCGTCGACCTGGTCGCTGCACTGCGTGCTTCGGTGGAGGCTGCGAAGAAGCGGCGGGAAGAGGCTGAGAGCGCCAAGGCCGGCTGAGGTCGGACTCACAATCCGGTATGCGCCCTGAGGCACGGATGTGCGCTGAGCTTGTCGAAGCGCCCTTCGACAGCTCAGGGCGCATTGCGCAGGATCAGGGTGCGCAAAGGACGCAGGCTCAGGGCGCAGAGGACGATAGCTCAGCGTGCACGCGGGGCCTAAGTGCCCGCCTCCGAAACTGGAAGCCGAAACGGATGTGCCACGGCCGGCCCAGGTAGCTTGGCTTTGTGGATGCCATGGCAGATGTGCCCGTGCCGGTCAACGAAGCCGTGCTCGGTTACGCTCCGGGTTCGATGGAACGGGCAGGAATCGAATCAGCGCTCGCGCGGATGGCGGGCGAAGATCCCCTCGAGTTGACCGCGACGATTAATGGAGTGGGCAAACCGGCGTCGGGGGAGGCATTCGATGTCACGATGCCCTCCGACCACTCTCACATCTTGGGCCGCGCGGCTCATGCGACTCAAGGAGATGCAACCGAAGCCATTGACGCCGCATTAGCGGCTGCCCGCGGATGGGCGGAGCTGGGATTTGAGCAGCGGGCTGCGATCTTCCTACGTGCAGCTGACTTGCTCGCCGGACCCTGGCGAGACACATCGAACGCCGCCACCATGCTGGGTCAAGGAAAGACCGTGCAGCAGGCCGAAATCGACGCTGCCTGCGAACTGATCGACTTCTGGCGATTCAATGTCGCCTTTGCCCGCAAGATCTTCGAAGATCAGCCGATCTCCGGTCCCGGCGTCTGGAACAGGGCCGACTATCGACCGCTCGAGGGGTTCGTATACGCCGTAACACCCTTCAACTTCACCTCAATCGCCGGCAATCTACCCACAGCGCCGGCATTGATGGGCAACGTCGTGATCTGGAAGCCAAGCCCGACCCAGCAATACGCCGCGCATTTCACCATGCGACTTTTGGAGGCGGCAGGCCTGCCGCCGGGAGTGATCAACATGCTGCCCGGTGATGGACTTGCGGTCTCCGATGTTGCACTGCAGCATCCTGATCTTGCTGGCATCCATTTCACCGGCTCGACAAAGACCTTCCAGCATCTATGGCAGACGGTCGGTGCCAACATCGGTGGCTATCGAGGCTATCCGCGGATAGTGGGGGAGACCGGGGGAAAGGACTTCATTGTCGCCCACGCCAGCGCGAACCCAGATGTGCTGCGTACTGCGCTGATTCGCGGCGCTTTCGAGTACTCCGGCCAGAAATGTTCTGCCGCCTCTCGCGCGTACATTGCTCGCAGCGTCTGGGATCGCATGGGTGACGACTTGATCGACGCCACGGAGGCACTCACCATCGGCGACGTACGAGACCTGTCCAACTTCACGTCTGCGGTCATTGATCGTCGCGCCTTCGACAAGCATGTGGCGGCCATTGAGCGGGCGCGCGACTCTGCCGATGCCAAGATCATTGCCGGCGGGGTAACCGACGACCGCGAGGGCTGGTATATCCGGCCAACATTGATCATTTCCGACAATCCGAGGAACGACATTTTCGTCACGGAGTACTTCGGCCCAATACTGGGCATCTATGTCTTCGATGATGCTGACTTCGAGGCAACCCTGACCGAAGTTGATCACTCGGCGCCGTACGGTCTGACTGGTGGCATCATCGCCGATGATCGCGCGGCACTTGATCTTGCTAGCCGTAAGCTTCGGTTCGCTGCTGGGAACTTCTATCTCAATGACAAGCCCACCGGTGCCGTCGTCGGCCAACAGCCGTTCGGCGGCTCCAGGGCTTCAGGCACGAACGATAAGGCCGGTTCTATGTGGAATTTGATCCGCTGGGCAAGTCCGCGATCCATCAAGGAGACCTTTGTGCCACCGATCGACTACCGCTATCCGCACATGGCCTAGCTGTGCCCTGGCAGGGCTCAGACCGAAACTAGCGGCGCCGCCGGTGATCACGTTCAGCGGAGATCTGGTCGCGTAAACGAGCGTTGTCCGCCTCAAGTCGCAATACCTTTGCAATTCCGGCCAGGTTGAGCCCTTCGTCAAGCAGTGCGGCAATCTGCCGCAGCCGCTCGATGTCCTCCAGGCTGTAGAGCCGGGTGCCACCCGGAGTGCGTTGCGGATCGACCAGGCCAGCCTTCTCGTACGCGCGCAGGTTCTGCACCCCGGTGCCCACCATGTCGGCGGCAACGGAGATACCAAACACACCCTCGCTAGGGTCGTACGGTTCCGTCATCGCCAACTCCGAAAAATCTCAGCTACAGACTTGCATCATACCATCGGTAGAGTTAATCTATAGGAGCCACCATAGGTAACCGATGGTGGCAACCAGCGATTAAGTACAGATTTATCTGTTATGGAGGTGATACCGACGATGTTGATGCGTACTGACCCCTTCCGTGAGCTTGACAGGCTTACTCAGCAGGTTCTTGGCACGGCGGCTCGTCCCGCCTTCATGCCGATGGATGCCTGGCGCGATGGGGACACGTTCCACATTGAGTTCGACCTGCCCGGTGTTAGGGCAGATTCCATTGATCTAGACGTCGAGCGGAACGTCCTTACCGTACGCGCCGACCGGCCATCTCGTGACGGCAACGTCGAGCTGATTGCCAACGAGCGTCCAAGTGGCGTCTTTAGCCGCCAGTTGATTTTGGGCGACAACGTGGACCTGGACAAGATTTCGGCCAGCTACCACGATGGCGTGCTCGCGCTTGAGGTGCCAGTCGCTGAAAGGGCGAAGCCGCGCAAGATCGCAGTCGAAGCATCCAACGGCCAGAAGACTATCGAGGCCTGACGGATACGCCGGTCGCCTGAGCCGGAGCCCGGCGAAGGCCGGCCTGAGTGAACCAGTGCCAAAGGTTTGTGGTCGGGTCCCGCTTGGAATGCTCCAGTTTGCGGGACGTGACTTTCAAGCATTCTTAGGCTTTGGCACTGGTTCACTCACGCCGGCCTTCGCTGTTTGATCGACCATGGGCGCATTCCGTCGGCCGTTGGTCCGGGTCCCCGGGCGCTTTGGGTTCCGCGAGATTATTAGCGCGGCCTAGGCGTCTTCACTCTCCCGGGACGATGACGCACCAGCGAGCCATTTGTCGCCAACCTCTTGTTGCTTACGGTATCCGGCCATCACCGCCGGAGCGGCAGACTCTTCGAGTTTTCGTCCCAGTAGCGGAATGGCAACCTTCAGGTTCCCCTGGACGTCCACCTCGCTGCCGCGACCCCCGGGTGCGAGGCGTATCCCACCCTTGAAGGTGACCGGTTGACCCAACACAGTCATCGTTACCGTGCCGCTCCGCGAGCCATCTGATGACGGTTCTCCCCACACGATTTCGTCGTTGACGGTTAGCTGCGGTCCGGTAAACCGCGCTGCCGACTCCGGTGCCGGCAAGGTTCGTGACGTCTGAGTGGTCGAGCCGGTGACCGAGACGTGGTGGCTGATTGAGCCACTGGCAACGCAGACCTCCTCGAGATAGCGCTGGTCGGTCAGCATGGTGTACACCTCAGCGGGCGGGGCAGCAAAGTCGAGATGACTCGAGATCTCCATGCCGCTCATGATGTCACCGCTCACGTCCTTCCCGGTGGCAATCCAGTTACCCTGCGCGGCAAGTCGACGATCATGGATAGCTGTGCCGCATCCGGTTGAGCGGGCTAATGTCTGAGGTAGCCGCACAAACACGTTTACGTGAGTGCTCTTCGCCAGGCTTAGGGCACCCAGGTTTTCGTGAGGCCCTTCGACGGGCGCCGTCCAGAGCTTGTCGAAGGGCTCAGGGCACATGGGGTGCGACGGCGCTGATCGGATGGTAGAAGTGACAACTTTCGAGGTGGAGCTCGAGCAGGAGAAGACCGAGAAGATCGCTCAGGTAGCAACTCGAGGAGCGAGCATCGCTGCCGAGCTGGGCCATGACCCGGAGGCCGTGCAGGTCTTCCTCCGGCACTACTTCCGGCACGTCGATGCCGTAGATGTCGACGAACGCACTGTGGCAAACCTGCTTGGCCTGGTGGAAAGCCACTATCGGGCGGCCATGCACAGACCTCCAGCGCGGGCCGTGATCAGCATCCGCACACCCAACCAGGCTGACGACGGGTGGACCGCCGGCGGCGCGACCGTGGTGCAGATCGTCACCGACGATCGCCCGTTCCTGGTCGATTCGGTATCCATGGAGGTTTTGCGTCAGGGCTGGAGCATCCGCGAGGTGTTCCATCCCCAATTCCAGGTGCGGCGAGATCTGGCCGGAAACCTGCGGGGCATCGTTCGGGCCACCGAGGCTCAGGACGATCCAACGGTCATACCCGAGTCGTGGATGCATCTCGAGATCGTTCCACCCGCACACGCGGACGGTCGCGACTCACTGGCATCAGATCTCGAAAACGGGCTGCTGGAAGTGCTACGGCTGGTCGAGGAGGCGGTTCAGGACTGGCAGAAGATGATCACCAGGTCCGAAGACACCATCGATATGTTGCAGGACCCTACGTTGGTGCGCGGCCGCACCGAGGAGGCCAACCTGGCATGCGAGCTGCTCAGCTGGCTCAATGCCGACCACTTCACTTTCCTCGGTTATCGCGAGTACGACGTGCTCAGCGATGCGTCGGGGATGCATTTCAAGGTTCGTCCTGCCACCGGTCTTGGCATCTTGCGACCCGACCAAGATCCTCCAGCTACCTTTCATGCGGTTCCGCTGCCAGGAGCTGAGCCGGAGCTGATGATCATCACGAAGGACAACCAGAAGTCCCGAGTGCACCGGCCGGCTTATTTGGACTACCTCGCTTTTCGAATCTTCGACACGGCCGGACATGTTGTCGGGGAGCGCCGGTTCCTGGGATTGTTCTCGTCCTCGGCATACTCAGAGAGCGTCACCCGGGTACCGGTGTTACGTCAGAAGGCCGCTGCTGTCATTGAGCACTCCGGCTACAGCGAACACAGCCACGGCGGCAAGGCGATCATGGACGTGCTGGAAACATACCCGCGCGATGAACTGTTCCAGACCCCGCTGTCCGAGCTGGCCGCCATCGTAGAGAAGGTCGCCCATCTCAAGGAGCGCCGGCAGGTTCGGATGTTCGTGCGGCGCGATCCGTACGGGCGCTTTCTGTCGTGCCTGATCTATCTGCCGCGCGATCGCTACACCACCTCGGTACGTAGGCGGATGGAGGACATCCTGCTTGGTGCTCTGGGCGGCGCCTCGATCGAGTACACAGCGCGGGTCACTGAGTCTGTGCTTGCCAGACTCCACTTCGTGGTTCGGATGCAAGTGGGCCAAGCCATGGGCGATGTCGATGTGCGCTCGCTGGAGCGGCAGCTGACGCTAGCCACCCGGTCCTGGGACGACGAGTTCGCCGACCTGATCGCCGACATGGACAATGCGAACCGATTGACAACTTTGGCACGTGCGCTGCCCGAGGGCTACAAGGAGGACTACACGCCTCGACAGGCAGTTCAGGACCTCAGCGCGCTGCTAGCTCTGCAGGGTCAGCACGACATGTCGATGGCGATGTATGTCCCCGATCGCGCCGACGATGAAGCCCAGCTGCGGCTGAAGATCTTCCGGCGGGAAGCCTCTTTGTCATTGTCAAAGATCTTGCCGCACCTATCGCTGCTCGGTGTCGACGTCATCGATGAGCGTCCCTACGAGCTTGCCATGGGCGATGACCAACGAGCCTTCATCTACGACTTTGGCGTGCAGGTCCCGGGTGGCGCCGATGCTGTCCGCGCCCGCTGGACGCTAGAGGCGCGGCAGCAATTCATGGAAGCCTTCTCCGCCTCCTACGTCGGCGAAAGCGAGTCAGACGGCTACAACGCGCTGGTGATGTTGGCAGATCTGCATTGGCGTGACGTCAGTGTGTTGCGGACGATTGGCCGCTATCTCCGGCAGCTCGGCGTTACCTACAGCCAGTCATATTTCGCCCAGGCGCTGAGCCACAACGTCGACGTTGCCCGGCAACTTGTCCAACTCTTCCGGATTCGTTTCGACCCTGGGAGCGGTCTGGACATAAAGGCCCGCACAGCTGCCAGCAACGAGCTCGTCGACAAGATCAAGAAGGCGCTCAACGACGTAGCCAGTCTTGACCATGATCGAATCCTGCGGTCCTTCCTTGCGGTGATCCAGGCCGCAATCCGAACCAACTTCTACGTTGCGAACCGTCAGGCAATTGCTTTGAAGCTGGAGCCCCGGCAAATTCCGGATACGCCGGAGCCGCGGCCCGCCTTCGAGATCTTCGTCTACTCGCCACGGATGGAGGGTGTTCATCTGCGCTACGGGCTGGTGGCGCGCGGTGGCCTGCGCTGGTCGGATCGTGCCGAGGATTTCCGTACCGAGATTCTTGGCCTGGTCAAGGCCCAGATGGTCAAGAACAGCGTGATCGTTCCGGTCGGTGCCAAGGGCGGGTTCTACTGCAAGCGCTTGCCCGATCCGCGAGATCGGGAAGGCTGGCTGGCCGAGGGGCTTGCCTGCTACCAGCTCTTCGTCTGCAGCCTGCTTGATGTCACCGACAACATCGTGAATGATGCCGTGGTCCCTCCGGCCGATGTTGTGCGTTATGACGGTGACGATCCGTACCTGGTGGTAGCCGCCGACAAAGGAACGGCAACCCTCTCCGATGTCGCGAACAAGCTCTCGGTGGATTCAGGGTTCTGGCTTGGCGATGCCTTCGCGTCCGGGGGATCGGCCGGTTATGACCACAAGAGCATGGGCATCACTGCTCGAGGGGCCTGGGAGTCGGTACGCCGGCACTTCCGCGAGATGGGCCTCAACCCTCAAACCTCAGACTTCACCTGCGTCGGCATTGGGGATATGAGCGGTGACGTCTTCGGAAACGGAATGCTTCTCAGCAAGCACATCCAGCTAGTAGCGGCGTTCGACCACCGCCATGTCTTCATCGATCCGCAGCCTGATCCTGCCCGGAGCTGGGAAGAGCGCGCACGGCTGTTCGCGTTGCCGCGCTCGAGCTGGGCCGACTATGACGCGTCGCTTATCTCTGACGGCGGTGGTGTGTTCCCTCGAACACTGAAGTCCATCGCGATCACCGAGCAGATGCGGAACGCCCTCGGCATCGACAAGTCAGTTCAGGCGTTGACGCCGGCGGAGTTGATTCAGGCCTGTCTGCGGGCGCCGGTTGATCTGCTGTGGAACGGCGGTATCGGGACATATGTCAAGGCCGTGACAGAGACTCACGCTGACGTAGGTGACAAGTCCAACGACGCGCTGCGGGTCGACGGCTGCGAGGTACGCGCCAAGTGTGTTGCCGAGGGCGGGAACCTGGGGTTGACCCAGCTGGGCCGGATTGAGTACGCCGAGACCGGTGGCCGCATCAACACCGACTTCATTGACAACTCCGCCGGGGTGGACACCTCCGATCATGAGGTCAATATCAAGATCTTGCTGATTGGTGAAGTGGCGGCAGGGCGGCTGTCACCGGAGGATCGTGATGCCTTGCTGGCATCGATGACTGACGAAGTGGCCGAGGAAGTGCTGGCCGACAATTACGACCAAAACCTCGCGCTGGCGAATGCTGTCTACCATTCAGCTTCCATGGCCGGCGTTCACCAAGACTGGATGGAGCGCCTGGAGGATCGCGGGCTTATCGATCGGGAGATCGAGTACTTGCCGTCCTCAGAGGCCATGGAGATACGACGGACGAATCACAAGGGGCTGACCTCCCCGGAGCTGGCCACGCTGCTCGCGTATACCAAGATTGTTCTAGCGGACGAGATCTTGGCCTCCGAGCTGCCTGATGACTCCTATCTGATGGATCGCCTGATCAATTACTTCCCGACTGCCATGCGGGAGCGCTACGCCGACCGAATGCGTAGGCACCGGCTGCATCGGGAGATCATTGCAACGGTGGTGGTGAACGAGTTTGTCAATCAGTCGGGCATCACCTGCTTCCACCGCTTGTCGGCGGAGACCGGCGCCAAAGCGGCCGACGTAATCCGGGCGCAGATAGCGGCACGAGCGATCTTCGGAGCCGCTGATCTGGACAATGCGATCGCCGCACTAGATCACAAGATCAGTGCCGATATGCAAACGACGTTGCGGCTGGAAGTACGCACGCTGGTGGAGCGCGTTACCCGCTGGTTGACCAACAACCGGCGTCATCCGATTGACATCGGCGCTGCTGTTGCGGAGTTCTCTGAGGGAGTCCGCACAGTGCAGCAGGCCTTGCCGAAGATCTTGACTGGGCGCGACCTGGAGGCGCTCGAGCAGCGGCTCAAGAGCTATCAGGCTGCGGGCGTGCCCGAAGAGCTAGCAACCGCAATCGCGGCTCTGCCTCGGGCGTACCCGGGATTGACGATTCAGCAAACCGGAGCGGAGTCCGGGGTCGATGTTCTGAAGGTGGCCGAGCTGCACTTCACGCTCGGTCAACGGCTTGGCTTGGACCGCCTGCTGGCCCGCATCATTGAATTGCCCCGCGAGGACCGCTGGCAGACCATGGCGCGAGCAGCGCTGCGGGACGACCTGCACACGGTGCACGCTGAGCTCACAGCTCAGGTGCTGGACTGGAACGGAGCAGCGACCAGGAGCGCCAGGGATGTTGTGCTTGGTTGGGAGCGCTCCAACAGCGCGGTACCGGAGTCGGTGAGAACCCTGCGCTCCATCACCAGCGGTCGCTCCGATCTGGCGCGAACCTCGGTCGGTCTGCGGGTGGTGCGCAGTCTGTTGTCCAAGCTGTAGGCCCGATTTTTGATGATCGCTCGCGCAATGTCGACGCTCGCGACGGTTTTTTGGTGATCGCTCGCGCAATGCCGACGCTCGCGATCATGGCAGCGTGATAGGTCTGAAGTATGCGGATTGACCTGCATACGCATTCGTCGGTGTCTGATGGGACAGACACTCCAGCGGAGCTGATGCGTAACGCTCGGATAGCCGGGCTCGATGTGGTCGGCCTGACTGACCACGACACCTTCGATGGGCTCGATGAAGCGGCCGCCGAGGGTGCGCTGCAAGGCGTTCAGCTGGTACGCGGAATGGAGCTATCGTGCTCGCGCCAGGGCAGCAGCGTGCACCTTCTGGCATATGGGGCTGATCCAGACAGTCCTGGGCTGGCCACGGAGATGGCTCGAGTCCGTGACGGTCGGCTCGGTCGACTGGCTGGCGTGCTGGCTAAGCTCGCCGCCCTTGGTGTGCCGGTTAGCGAAGCAGAGGTGATGGCTCAGGTAGGTGACAGTCCCTCCGTCGGTCGGCCACACATAGCCGACGCACTTATCGCGGCGGGCCATGTTATTGATCGGCAGGAAGCGTTCGACCGGTTTCTGGCCGACGGGGGTCCGGCACACGTACCTCGTTACACCATCGAGCTGGAGCGTGGCATCGAGCTGGTTCATCAGGCCGGCGGCCTTGCAGTGATCGCCCATCCTTGGGGTCGCGGACGTGAGCGTTTGCTGCCGCCAAGCGTGCTGGGCATTCTTGCCAATGATCATCGATTGGACGGCATCGAGGTCGATCATCAAGATCATGATGCCGACATTCGTCGCCGGCTGCGGTCGTTGGCCGACAGCCTGGGGCTGTTGCCGACTGGCTCCAGTGACTACCACGGCGTTGGCAAGCTTGATCATGATCTTGGGTGCAATACCACCGACCCGGAGGTCTTTTACGAAATCCAGCGACGACTGGCACGTGCCGAATCGTCCACGAATCGGCTCCCGCCCCAAACCAGCCGATGAGCGGAACACCTGCTCACAACGCCACGGTGATCGCTGTAGCCAATCAAAAGGGCGGAGTCGCCAAGACCACTACTGTCGCCTCGCTGGGTGCCGCTTGGTCAGAGCTTGGTCAGCGGGTGCTGATTGTTGATCTTGATCCGCAAGCCTGCCTTACCTTCTCGGTGGGTTACGACCCGGAGTCGATTGGCCTCTCGGTGCATCATGTGCTGCTGGGCGAGGTTGCGGCGGACCACGCCGTAATCGAGACGGAGGAAGGATCAGACCTGCTGCCAGCCACCATCGAGTTGGCCTTCGCCGAGCAGTCACTTCCGACAAACAATGGTCGGGAGCACGTCTTGCAGCTCGCGCTGCAACCGCTGCTTGGCTCCTACGACTTCATCGTCATCGACTGCCCGCCGACCCTGGGCGTGCTGACTACGGTTGCGCTCACGGCCTCGCATGGTGTGCTAATCCCCCTGCAATGCGAAACGCTCAGCCATCGCGGCGTCGGCCAGCTTCTGGACACCATCTACGACGTCAAGAAGTTCACCAATCACAAGCTTTCTGTCATCGGAGTACTTCCCACACTCTTCGATGGTCGGACGACACATAGCCGCACTGTGCTCGAGCGGATTGGAGACGATTACGGCGTAACGGTCCTATCGCCGGCAATTCCGAAATCCATCCGCTTCGCGGAGGCGCCAGCTGTCGGCCGGACTGTACTCAGCACCGCCCGATCAACGAAGGGTGCGGCGGCCTACCGCGATCTCGCCGCGCAGCTACTCTCGCTGCGAGGCATTCCTAGCCGGCCGAAGCCCTGACCGTCTTTCTGTCATCGGCTGTTGCACTTTGGTCGGCTGACGATCGGTTGGCAAGCGTGGTGTAGAGCTGATCAAGTTGAGCAGCAGGCTCCCCGAGCCCGTCCAACGCATCCAGCTGGCAAGCGATCCGCTCTGACCGCCATTCGTAGGCGAGCAGGTCCAGCGCAACCCAAACTGCCAGCGCGTGGTGGTGCAAAATCGCATCTAGTTGGCGGCGCAGTTCCTCGTCCGCGGGGTCATCACAAGTCTCTGGAAGCAGATCTCGCAGCCCAAAGAAGCGGCGGACCAGCGGTCCACCGCGCGGCGCGAGAAAACCAAGACCCTCACGAGCCCGGGCATCGCGGACCACGGCCTCGGCTTCATCCTGCAGGATCACCGCCTCCGCCGCGATGCGACGCATAGCCGCCCGCGGGTCACTTAAAGGGTCGCCGTGCCCGGTCGGGGGCTGTGCCGCCCGGCCAAGCTGCTCGACTGCCCCAGGCGTCGCAGATACAGACCGCGGTCGCCGGCGGCGTCGAAAGCCGCGCATGTGCCGACCTTATCTCCGGGGATCAACGGCTAGGGATGCGGTGCCACCATGACCAACAGCGAGGTGGTCGACAAGATCACGAAAGCGATACAAAGCTCGGCTCCCATGACAACGGCGAGTGTTGAGATGCCGCCGGCCCTTATCGGCGCGTCTGGTTGCAAATGCGACTGTCGAAACGCCGCCCGGGCTGCGTACTTACGACCCTCGTTGCCCATCAGCAGCATCAAGCCGAAGATAGTGATCTTGATTAACAGAACCAAGCCGTAGCGGGAAGTCGCCAGCTGGTAGACGCCTCCGGCGACGGCAAGAGCGTGCACAGTCCCGGTGAGGACAAGGGTGACAACACTCAATTGCGCAACACGTGAGAACCGCGGGATGAGCCGGTCAAGCTCTTGCACCTTCTCTCCCGGAATCAAGACCGCAGCCAAGGCCACCAGTCCGCCAAGCCAAGCGCAGGTTGCCAGTACATGCAGTCCGGTAGCGGCGATCTTGGCAACCTCCCAGTGCCCGTCAATGGCATTGGACTGCGCCACCATGCTGGCTGCGAGCACCACCACCAGGGTGAGAGCGACAATGCGTCGCCAACCGACGACGGCTCCGCTGACAATGTCTGGGAGGAAGAGCATGGCAGCCACCAGGGCGGCTAACCTGACGAATTGGGTGGCGCCACCGAGTGGCGTAACGATGTCGCCGAGCAGCAGGCCCCCGAAGATCAGTTGAATAGTTGGCCCGGCCAGCGTCCCGATGATCATCGCCGCAGTTCCGGCCAGTGCCAGTGTTACCAGACGCCGGTTCCTCCGGCCGTCGGGCCACACCACGCTCCAAAATGTCAAGGTGCCGGCGAGCAGCACATAGCCGGCGTAAGTCAGCACCCGGTCGGCCCCAAGCGCAAGGTCAAAGAGATCTTGGGTCATCCTGCAAGCGACCCATGAGCGGGCGTCAGCTGGCGCATGCCTCTCGGGCTCAGGGCACTTTGGAGGTCGCCAGAGTTCATTGCGGCCTCGGCACGTCAAACTGAACGACGATAAGCGCTTTGTTGTGCTCCAGGGTTCCCTTTACGCGAATACGCGGCTGCCGTCCCAAAGAACATGCGCTTTCGGGTAGCCGCCGGGCCGGGCACTCGATATTGAGCACGGTGCTTCCAGGCACCAACATGGCGACCCGAAAGTCCTGCGGAACGGCTGTAACTAGGGGACCGATGGCAGCGACCGCACGCCCGGCCCGCGATGGGATGCTGCGCACGGTGACGCCCCTCAGGTTGTAACGCAGCTCAATCCGTTTCGCGGGTGCCATCCATACGATGTCCGTGCCGCGACTGACACGGCCGTTGGGCACCATAACGGGCTGATCCCCTGCGCTGACCTGGACCTGGGAGGCAACCGGTTTGGACTTCGCAAATCGGTTGCCGGCCAAGGTCAGCTTGGGCGGAGCTAGCCGAAGGGAGGAGGCTGCAGCCGGGAGCAGCACCATCTCGGCGATGTCGAAGGAACCGTCGCTCAGGGGACTGGCCAGCAGCAAAATGCCAGGCTCCGTGGTGCCAGGGCCCTTCGGCAGCTTGGCTTGGCTTAGGGAGGGCGTACGAGCAGGCGGCCTCGGTTGCGACGACGACGGCGTAGGTGAAGGAATGGGTGCTGGTTGTTCGGCGGCGGTCGGTAAAGGCGTAATGCTTGCGGCCTCGGGAGCCGACCGCGGAAGTTGTGGACCTTCGCGGTAGAAGGTGACGGCTGCGGCACAAAGTCCGCCTATTAGTACCAGGCCCAGCGCGCGACGTAATCCGGCCGCCCTTGAGTGGCGCGTTGAGGTCAAATTTCCCAAGGCCGCACCACCCCCCGGTGCCAATCCGCTAACGGTTCCTGTCGGGTACTCGACGGCGCCACTATCTGGGGGCCTATATTACGCCTTGGGTATTGATCCCAGGGGTAAGGAACGTCGAGCGGAAACGGGGTGCAAATGTGATCACCATGCGCGCAGCGCGCTGGCCAAAGCTGGCTTTATTGGCCGCCGGAGTCTTGGCATTGGCTGGGGCAACAATAAGTCCGAGCTATGCAGCCAATGACACCGAGATCTATATCGTGCAAGGCCTGCCAGGTAAGAACCTCGACGTCGCCATTGACGGGGACTCCGTGGTGGAAGCTGTCAAGACCGCAACAGTGGCCGGTCCATTCAAGGTCGAGCCGGGTAGCCGTACCGTGACCTTCAGTGAAAATGGCACCACCGTTTTAGAAAACACCTTCTCGATCAAGGAAGGCTCCAAGGCCGACATAGTTGCGCATTTACCGGCTTCTTCGTCGGGTGATCCTTTGGTGACGGTCTACAAGTATGACGACGTAAAGGTACCCAAGGGCAAAGCTCAGCTCGTTGTTTCGCACGTTGCAGCCGTGCCGCCGGCCGATATCTTGGTAAATGACCAGGTGCTTTTTGCAAATATTGCCAACGGCGAGTCACTGGAATTGATGGTGCCGGTTGCTACGTACAAGGTGTCCATTGTGCCGAATGGCAAAAAGAAGCCGGTCTTTTTCGGTCCGGTAAGCCTGACGGTTAAGGGTGGGGCAATCAACCGCGTCTACGCCGTGGGTGACCCGGAAGAGAAGACCATGAACGTTGCTGTCCATGTGATTACCGCTGGGAGTACGGGGTCCGGAAAGCCATCGGAGGTAAACACCGGAACCGGTGGCCAGGCCGTCGGTGACGGCCCGTCCTTGGAGGTGAACCTGGCGCGTTGACGCTACCGGCTTGGCAGTCCCGGGCTCGGCACCTCCAGCAGTGTCGTCCGGGACTGCGTCGTACTATCGGTGCACTTTGCTTGGTTGCATTGTTGTGTGGCTGCACTGCTCAGGCCAACCCCGGCAGCTCGAGTGGTGATGCGCCAGAGGGTCAGTCATCGGTTGCCCCAGCACGTCAAGGCCGGCCCGCAGCCAGTCAGCGTGTGGAGTTCACTCCTGAGCGATTGACGCTGCCCGGGAGTGCGAATGCGGCAGTGCTGCCAGCAACCACTATTGACGGTGTGCTTCGGGTGCCCGAAAACGTTCGGCACGTGGGATGGTGGGATGGCAGCGCCCGCGCGGGGGAGGCCTTTGGCGCGACAGTGATCGCGGGGCACGTCGACTCCGATACCAACGGCATTGGGTTTTTTGCTCGGCTGCTCAGGATCAAGGTGGGAGACACGATCACGCTGCGTGGGCAGTCACACCGGCTGAAATATCGGGTGACATCGGTGAGAAGGGTGGCCAAAAAGGCGCTCGCGACCGACAATCAAGCGCTCAAACAGACCGGGCCGCATCGGCTGGTACTGATCACCTGCACTGGCAATTTCCACAGGGACCGGGGCGGTTATGACAGCAATCTTGTGGTGATCGCGAAACCGCTGGGGCTGGCTCGCTAGCCGTTATGCTCCGGCGCTGCTGCTTCGCGACGATCACGTGACGACCGACGATTACCTGACGACTTAGTCGCGGTATCCCGCTGCTCAACGGGTATCCCATTGCGAAGTCGCCGCCGCGTGCGAACTCTTTCGGTAAGCCGTCGCGTAGTGACCGGCTCTGAAGGCTCTGACTCGGTCGACTGCACGCTGACCCTGGGAATGCTGCCCTGGGCTGCAGGGTCAATGCCGAGATCGTGATACAGATGCGGTGAGGTGGAGTAGGTCTCCTCTGGCTCCTCGAACGGTAGACCCAAGGTGTTGTTGATCACCTTCCATCGTGTCTGATCTACCCAGTCAACGAAGGTGATGGCAATTCCGGATGCTCCGGCCCGCCCGGTCCGGCCAATCCGATGCACGTACATTTGCTCGTCATCGGGGCATTCGTAGTTGATCACGTGAGTGACACCTTCGATGTCGATGCCTCGTGCAGCTACGTCAGTCGCCACCAGGACATCGATGCTTCCTTCCCGAAAGCGTCGCAGAGCTTTCTCGCGCGCAAACTGGTTCAGGTCACCATGAATCGACGCTGCTGCGAAACCGCGGTCGACAAGATCATCTGACAATCGCTGTGCTGATCTCTTAGTTCGGCAAAAGATCATCACTCGGCTGCGGCTCTCGGCCTGCAGAATGCGGGCCACGATCTCTGGCTTGTCAAGCTCGTGAACGCGATAGATGAACTGAGCTGTGGTTGGAACGGTGGTGGACTCACCAGGGGACTCGGCCCGGATGTTGACTGGGTGACGCATGTGCCGCCTGGCGAGCGAGACGATGGCAGCTGGCATGGTTGCCGAGAAGAGCATGGTCTGACGCAGCTCTGGCGTCTGTGCCAAGATGCGCTCCACATCTGGTAGGAACCCCAGATCCAACATCTTGTCTGCTTCGTCGAGCACTAGGACTCTGATGTGAGCAAGATCAAGGGCACCGCGTTCCAGAAGATCGATCAGCCGTCCCGGCGTTCCGACTACCACCTCCACCCCCTGTCCGAGAGCGCTGAGCTGATCTTGGTAGCCGACGCCGCCGTAGACGGTGGTCACTCTGGCCTGTCTGCGAGTTGATGCTGCTGACAGATCGGAACTCACCTGACTGGCCAGCTCCCGGGTGGGTGTTACGACAAGCCCTTGGGGAGCACCTGGTTTGGAAAGCTCTGCGTAGTCGCGTTCCCCCGGCACCACGATGCGCTGAAGCAGGGGAATGCCAAAAGCTAGAGTCTTTCCAGTTCCGGTACGAGCCTGACCGATCAAGTCGGTGCCGGTCAGGGCAATAGGAATTGCCAGTGACTGAATTCGAAATGGCGTTGTAATGCCAACGTCGTTGAGGGCCTGAACGATGGGATCGAACACGCCCAGATGGGAAAAGGTTCCATGAACGTGCTGGACGTCAGGTCCCGGCTCGGTCTGGCCCTCCGGATTGCCTTCTGTATTCAGAGTCCCGCCTCAATCGAAGATCATGTAGGCAGCGGCGGGCACTAATCAGTGGTGATCAGGTTCGCCATTGCCGTCGCTGCAAACTCGAAACATTTTACTGAATGCTGGCTGTTGAGGAAAAACCATAAGTCAGAGAGCGCCTTGCGAGAAAGTGGACACAGCCGCAGCGCTCAATCGGTTCAGGCCTGTCGGCTATGACCACTTGCGCTACGAGCCGCGGGCAGCCGGCCATACCGTGGCGTACCGGCGGCCGAAGCCGGAAATGCGACTATCGTCCGGTGCAACCGGTGCTCGTAGTGATTGGCGGCCTGCCAGCGACTGGCAAGTCCACGATCGGCAGGATGCTCGCCGCGCGGAGCAGGACCCCGTACCTGCGCGTCGACCGCATTGAGCACGCAATCGTGGCGTGGTCTGACCTATCGCATCCACTGGGACCCGTTGGCTACGCAGTGGGCCTATGGGTTGGCGAAGGAGCAGCTAGAGCTGGGTTTGGACGTGGTCGTGGAGTGTGTCAACCCGATCGCGCTTACCCGCGACTCATGGCATAGAACCGCGATGGAAGCAGGCGCGGCAATTCTGGAGGTCGAGATTGTCTGCTCCGATGAGTTGGAGCACCGGCGCCGTGTCGAGACTCGGACTTCGGATGTGGAAGGACTGCTGAAGCCGACGTGGTCGGCGGTTCTGGAGCGGGAATACCAGCCGTGGAGTAGAAGGCACCTGGTGGTGGACTCGGCGAAGACGTCGCCGGAGAGCGCGGTCCAGCTCATCACATCCAAGATCGCATCCACTAGGACCCAGAGACCAGTTGATCTCTAAGCACCAGACGGGCTCGGCGGTAATGGTCGACATTGCTCCGGGCAATATTCTGCGGCCATGACCGATGCGTCGCAGCAATCTCCGAAGGCTCGGCAAGCGGCCGAACCGTGGGTCTCGGAGCCGGAGTACCGGCAAGGCGCGGTCGACCTGCTCGGCGTGTTGGCGTACGGTGCTCTGGCGGCCTTCGATCGGCTTGCTGAGGACGCGCGTCGCGCTCCCACGCTGGCCGACAAGGTGTACATGGCATCGCTAGCGGCGCTGCAGATGGCGCACTTCGATACCGTACGGGCGCGGCTTGCTGAGTTGGACGCCGATGTCATGGGGGCAATGAAGCCGTTCCACGCTCCGTTCAATGAGTTTCATGCGCGTACCAAACCGAAGGACTGGTTAGAGGGTCTGGTTTTGGCCTACGTCGGCAACGGCTTTGCCGCTGACTTCTACCGCGAGGTTGCGGCGTTCGTGGATGCGGATACTCGGGCTCTAGTGCACCAGGTGCTAGCCGACGAGGGTCATGCGGATTTTGTTGTGGAGAGGGTGCGTGCTGCGATTGCTGCCGATCCCCGCCTCGCGGGTCGATTGGCGCTTTGGGGGCGTCGGCTGGTAGGCGAGGCATTGAGCCAGGCGCAGCGAGTGGCAGCGAACCGAGACGCTCTCACTCATCTGCTCACCGGGACCGTAGACCGTCCTGGCCTGGACCTGGCTGCCATCAGCCGGATGTTTTCCCGGCTGGTGGAGAAGCACACTCGCCGCATGGCGAATCTTGGTCTGCAGGCCTGAATGAGAGGGATCATCCGCTAGGTGGTCGGAAAAGACATGAGTTTGGCGGCAGTCAGCTGCCGTTTATGACCGCTTTCGTGAAAAGGTGACGGCCCTACACCGCTCCGAAACCTACGTGGCGGGCGTTTTCTTCGCCCAAATCGACGTACGCGATCTTGTGCACAGGTATCAATACCTTGCGCCCGCGCTCGTCAGAGAGCGTGAAGACTTTGTCGCCCCCGTCGGCAATTGAGCTAAGCAATTCCTTCTCGATGCTGGCAGCCGACTCGGTGCTCTCCACCACGATCTCTCGATTGACGTGCTGAATACCGACCTTGACCTCCACTGTTCCTCCTGGTGAGAGCTGACGTGCCGCAGGGTGGCACTGGAGTAAACGGTGCCACACCAAGAACGCGATGCCGGGGCATGTTCGCGCAGAGCGTTGTAGGAGCTACGACGCTAGCCCAAAGTTGCTTGTTCATCCTCGGTTGCCCGACGGATGACTATCCGGGTCCAGGCACCGACATAGATTCGATCATCCGGAGCAAGCTCTTGCTTGATGCCGACCGGAATCGGGCTGCTGGGGATGGGGTCTGTCGCTGCTGCGATGAATGTCCCATTGGCCGAGTCCAAGTCCTCGACCCACCAGCGGCTGCCATCGGTGGTCAGCTGCGTCTGGCGTCGGCTGACTCCCGAGTCGGGTTCGCAGTCGATCTGGGGATGGATGTTCCGGCTCCGGGAGGTACGCCCTATCAAGATCGACTTAGTAGGCAACGGTACGACGACCGGAAGACCGGGGGAGGGCATCGGGTCTGGGCTTTGCTGCGCTTCGTACCAGGCCGGATCGATCCAGACCTCGGCGACCCAGTCGAATGTCTCAGGAGCCTGGCTGCCATTGCCAACGGTCGGGCTCACCGACTGCGGCGCTGGCGATTGACTGGGCGAACTCGGATTAGCCATGGATCCGCCGAGCGATCGCGGCATCGTTCCGGTCGTAAAGTCATAGCCGCAGTTCTCGCAGAACAACGCATCGACGGAATTGTCCGTACCGCAGTTCGGACAAGGCTGCCGTCCTGGCTGCGGTGTCGCACTGCTAGGCGGCTCGGCTGTCGCCGGCTGCGCAACAGCGGAGTTGATCGGCAATCCGCAGACATCGCAATAGTCCTGCGCTAAGGACGAGTGGCCTGCCGGACAAACGGCGATCATCGGGTGCCACCTGGCGTTGTGCGTACCAACAGGGTTGAGCTGACGATCATGGGTCGCGAATTCTCCTGTTCGAGGGGAGCGATCATCCCCTGATCCGGGTCGTCTTGGTCGACGCGGTATCCAACGCCATTTCATCGGCCTTGTCCACCGCACGCTTCAGACGCACGGTACCGGTCTCGGAATCCTCGATGTCGACCACCTTGCGCAGCCGAGTTGTCGCCTCCTCGTTGCCTGTCTCGGCGGCCAGCTGTACGGCCCGCCCAAGTTTCACGGTGGCGGTCTCCTCGTCGCCAGCAGCTTTGGCGGCCAGGCCTTCTTGGATCACCTCCGCAAGCTCTGTCTGGCCGGTGTAATGGGCGACCTCGGGATTGATCCGGGTAGTCAGGCCCTCATCGTCGGACCACTTCGCCTTCACCAATCCCTGGGTGACCACCTGGTTCGCGACCGCGAGCTGAACTCGGGCGGCAAGTTGCTCCTGGCCAATCGCTTTGGCGGCGAGCCGGACACTCACGTGATAATCACGGGACTCGTCACCCCACGATCCCGTCGGATAACCGCCGGTCAGCGGATTCACCTCCAGACGGCGTGACGTTAGGTCTTCCACCGTTGGTGATACCTGCCGTACGAACAGCACCTGCGCGCCCTGTGGCGCCCAGACCAGCAACTGGGCGTCGGCCACGCCTCGACTCATCGACTGTTGCATAAGTTCGGCGAAGACCTCACTCATCTGGTCCGGCTCGGGGATGATATCCACACTGCCGAGAAGAGCCTGGGCGATGCGGCGGACCTCAGCAACCTGCCAGTCCACGCCGACGCCTCGACAGTCACATTGGAACTTGCCCGTTACGCCCATGATCGCGTTAGTCAGCTGCTCCGGGGTCTCGTTGTGGTTCTCACCGTCGGTCAGCAGGATGGCGTGCCGTTGTACGAGTCCGGGTACGGAGTCGAAGAGCCGGCCAGCAAGCGTGAGCCAGGTTCCCATTGCCGTGCCTCCATCGGAGCGGAACTGGCTGATGGCCTGATGCGCGGCCTGCCTGGCGTTGCTGTCCATCAAAACCATGCCCCTCCCCGACCGAACCAGCGGGAACGCTAAGTAGGCCTGGTGAGTGCCAGCAACCACCGCAAACCAGGTTCCGTCGAGAATGTGATCGACCGCGGCTGAAGCCGCCACCTTGGCCGCCTCAATCTTGGTCCGTCCCATCGAACCTGACGTGTCGACGATGATGATCTCCCCGGCGTCGCCCGAACCGGTTTGCCCGGCTGATCCCGCGCCGGTGCAGGTGATCGTGACGATCGTGTTGACGTCGGTGCCGCCTTCCGGGAGAAATTCATTCTGGAATACCTCGGCGGTGAACTCGGCCATGATCAAGTTCCTTTCGCATCCTGGCTGGTCGGTTCAGTATGCCTGCTGCGAGCGTGGGGTATTCGCGCACCCGCCGTGCTGAGGCCTGCTGGTGCAGGCGCGCCGGCCGCTGCGAGCGGAGCATTCAAATACGGATCGCGCGCCGCCGTGCTGAGGAGGAGTGAGGGGACATGCTTTTTTGTCCGCGAGCGACGACGACGTAGGCGGCTTCCAAGGCGCGATCCGCGCGGAGCGAGCGCAGCGAGCGGAGCAATCAAATACGGGCGAGCGCTACTGAGATGTTGTCCTTGCCGCCCTGTTCATTCGCCCAGTCAACGAGAGCCAAAGCCAGGGTGAGCGGGTTGGAATCCGGCGGATTGAGCTCCGTCACAAGTGACTGGATTGCGGCAGCCTCCGAGGCGTAGTTCCAAAGGCCGTCCGAACAGACCAGCACCCAGCCGGGTGATCCCACTGTGACAGAGCCGGTGCGCGGCGAGAAGTCGGGACTGTCGCGTCCGAGCCACTTGGTGATCGCGTGGGCTTGCGGACCCTTCTCGGCCTCCTCACGCGGGACGCCCATGGCTATGCGTGCCTGCGCAACCGAGTCGTCGACGCTGAGTTCGGTTGGATCAGCGCCGGCGCCCTGATCAGGAACCCAATAGATCCGGCTGTCGCCGACGTTTCCGAACACCACAAGGTCGCCTTCGACAACAGCCGCTGCGAATGTGCACGAGGCGGCGTTCTCACTACCGGGCGCTGTGTTGTCGATGACGGCGGCGTTGGCCGATGCCGCCGCCTTGACCACCGCGTTTGATATGGCAGCTACCCGACTGGCTGGCGTACCAAGCCCTTCCGGTCGATGTGCGACCAAGACATCACGTGCTACGCGGGCAGCCGCCAGGCTGGCGACATCGGAGTCCAACGACGTGGACACGCCATCGCAAACCACAAGCACCGCGCGCGAGCCTGGTGTGGGCTCGGCAGCGATTGCCGTCGCATCCTCGTTGCGGTGATGCCGTACGCCGCGGTCGCAGCATGCGGCCACCCAAGATGCCGGTTGTTCGGTGTAATGGTCGCGCTGGGTCTCAGCCTTGGCGCCACAGGTCTCGCAGTAACCATCCGCACCAATGACGCCGCCGCAGTCGGCACACGATCGAGCAACGACAACGGTGTCCTCATCGTCAGCTTCAGTCTGGATAGACCTCGTGATATCGATGGGTGCCGCCATCTCGTCCGACTGCTCGGACGGCTCGGCCGTAGTTGGGGCGAGGCGCCCGCCACACGCCTCGCAGAACGCCTCGCCCGCGGCAACTTCAGCGCCACAATGCGGGCAGGTCAGGCTTCCGTCAGGTTGTCGGATGGCGACTGGCGGCAGCGGGGCAGCGGACTGCGTTAGGTGGTCGGTCATCGTAGGGTCCACCTTCGCACGGCGTTCGCCTTGTCGACCAGCTCATAGCGTCGTTGCTCGTTCGTCTCGATTCCGGCAAGTTGGCGGTACGTCATCTCCAACCCATCGCGCAGTGGCTCTTCCTGCGCGTCATACGGCCCAACCATGACATCGGTCTTGCCGCCGTTGTCGCTTACTTCCGAAATGGCCCGCTCCAGAATTCGGGCAGTCAACTCGCCTCGCTCCCGCGGATCGAGCTGGACTCCATCGATGCTCTCCATAGCCTGAGCCAGGGATGGCAGGCCGTGGCCGGAGTCGTAGAGCTGCAGCGCGCGCAAGCGACGCGCCTCGGGATAACCGCGGCTGGTCGATGGCACCAGATCCAGCGCCCGGACAGCGCCGGCCACATCCTGCCGGCCCGCACGGATGCGCGCCATCCCGAACGCTGCGGGAGCGACGTAGTTGGCGTCAGTGCTGGCACAGATCTGGTAGAGCCCTTCAGCGACGTCCCCTTCGCCGCCCCGTTCACATGCCAGCGCTAACGCCAGCTTGGGGGCCAGCTCGCCTGGCACCTGACCATAGACGGCGTTGAAGGACGATTGCGCAGTGAGGAAGTCGCCGGCATCAAGAGCGGCCAGACCGCCAACCCAGGCGGCACGCCATTCCCAGGGGTCCTCGATCAACATGTCATCGACGATCTGATCCACCAAGTCCCGACGTCTCAGTTGCAACGCGGCCCGAGCCTGGGCAAGCCGCACCTCGGCTGTTGTTACGGGTGCCTTGCGGAGCTCGGCAAGGCGCCCCTCGGGGTCGTCGACGGCGATGTTGCTCAACCAGGCGTACTGGGAATCGCTGGTATCAACCCGTAGCGCCGGCAGCTCTTCCCACTCCAGGGCGTGGCTGGTGATAGCCGGAGCTTCGAACAGCACGGAATTAGCCGAGGTCAGCGCCGTGCCAGGTGTCTTCTGGGCGACCACCTCGCGAAGGACGCCGAGCAGTTGTACCCGAAACTCGTCGATGGAGGCGAATCGGTCCGCGGGATCAAAAGCGCAGGCCTTTGCTAGCAGCCGGTATAGGGAGTCGTGGGTGGCGAACAGTGGTGTCTCATCGACCGACGGCAGGCTTGCTACGTACTTGCTTTGGTAACCCCGGAACTCCATCATCAACACCACCAGGGTGCGCCCGATCGTATAAATGTCTGATGCGACACTGGGCCCGGACTGGGGCACCTCGGGTGCCTGATAGCCAACGGTGCCATAGATGGCGGACTCTTGATCATCGATACGCCGTACTCCACCAAGATCGATCAGCTTCACCGCGTCCCCGACCTGGATCAAGTTGTCCGGCTTGAAGTCACAATAGATCAGACCAAGATCATGAAGGTAGCTGAAGGCTGGCAAGATCTCCAGGATGTAGGCCAGTGCCTGATCGACTGGAAGCGGATCGAACTTCCCATTGTTGGCCCGCATCCGGTCTTTCAAGATCTGCTTGAGCGAAACCCCTCCGACGTACTCCATCACGATGTAGCCCGCGTCGCCATGGGTAACGAAGTTGTAGATCTCCACAATCAACGGATGCTCGACCTGAGCCAGGAACTGCTTCTCTACGATGGCAACTGCCAGTGCATCCTTGTCGCCGGTATTGAGCAGACCCTTCAGTACCACCCAGCGGTCCGACACATTGCGATCTTTTGCGAGGTAGATCCAGCCAAGACCACCGTGTGCCAGGCAGCCAACGACCTCGTACTGGTGAGCCACAAGATCACCGGGCTGCAGCTTCGGTGTGAATGAGAATGGGTTGCCGCACTTCGGGCAAAAGCCTTCGCTACGCCCCGGCCGCCCATCGCGAGACCGCCCGACCGGTGAACCGCAGTTCGGACAGTTCCGTTTCTCCTCTGGAACTTGCGGATTCTTCATGATCGCTTGCGCGGCGTCGATCACCGGTGCTGGCGGCACGCGGGTAAGCCCGGCGCCGAGTCGGGCCGTGCGCAGCCGCTGAGAGTCGGAACGTATCCGTTTGGTGATCTTGGAATCACTACCGGACACCCGCTGTGATCCGAGGGCGGTTACCCGCAGCCTGCTGGACCCGCCAGTGATCGCCGATGCTGGGGCTCCGGTCGATATCGGGGCATGGTCATCGCCGGGTGATGATGCTGGGCTACCGCAGACGTCGCAGTAGCCGTCGATGATGGTGCCGGTGCAGCCGGGTTGGCTGCACGGGGTGCCCTCGAGGTCTGGCATCGCGGTCTGGGAAGCAGCAGTGCCAGGGGAAGCAGCAGCGCTCGGGGCAGCGGCTGGGGTGTCGTCGGGTGCTGGACTACCGCAAACGTCGCAGTAGCCGTCAACAATGGTGCCGGTGCAGCCCGGCTGCGTGCACTTGATCACGACACAGCTCGCCGCTGGGGCTGGTGGCCGCTTCGCTCCCGCGGTCTTTTCATTTTTCCTCCGCTGACCTGGCTGACTGCGCCGCGTCCGGCGCCGGGGTGGTTTGCAGGTAGGTCTGGTAGACGGTAACGAGTTGTTCGGCAAGCACCATCCGGCTGGGCCGTTCATCCAGAGCGTTTCGGGCAAGCTGATAGGCCCGGGCCACGTCGGGGACCTCCGCTACCCCGGACGCTGCTGCCTTGGCGCGGTATGCCTCAAGTCGGCTGTCCAACTCCTCGTGATCGTGCAGCGCCTTCGCGTATGCCGTCTGGGCAATGGTCATCGCCCGAGACACCTGGTCTAGACGACGCAGGTAGGTTTCCACATCCGTACGAGTGTTCGGCACTGAGCCAAGCGCGGCGGTGTCCGGTACCGCGTAACGAGGCGCGGGGTCCACTCGGCGTACGCATTCCTCGACAAGGCCGCGTAGCGCCGCTTCTCGTGCCTCCAGGTCGGCGCGCTGCTCCCGCGCCCGCTGTACCAGCGCAGCGGCGTCCCGTCGGCGGGCACTGTTGACGATCAGATCTCGCTCAAAGGTGGCCGCCTCAATTTCCACAGGACCGAGCAATCCGGCCACATCTCCGCCGCGTCCGGCCTTTTCGGCGATTTCCTTGAGTCGGCGCGCCAGTCGAGACTGCTCCAGCGCGGCCTGCTGCTGGGCCGGCCCTGCCGGTTCCAGGTCGATTTGCTCCCGGATTCGTTCCATTTGGGCACGCAACTGTCGGATGCGCTCGGTGATTTCCATACCTGAAGGGTCGAGACCCAGCTTGACGCGAAGCTGTGACAGCAGCGCGTCGGACAGCCGGCATGCCTCTGGTAGCGAGACTGAGAGTCCCGAAGCAGTTGCGGCGTCCAGTCGACCCCAGATAAGGGTCGACATGCGCATCAGTTCAGTGGCTCCGACCCGCCCTGAGCTCCAGGTGGCAAGCAGCAGTTCGTAGCGGTCCGATACCGCCTTCCACAGCGCCATCGACAACAAAATGTCCCCGGTGGCGGCCGATCCGGTGGCGGCCTGCAGCGCGGCCTTGTCCAGCTCGTCCAGCTCGCGGCGCCGACCGTCCCGCCAACGGCCGAGCTCGTCGAGATAGACCTGGGCTGCGCGGGCCTCGAGTGCAGAGCCCATCCGACCCGGCGCGATCGGTGCACTCACCTGTCCAGCAGGCGTCGACACGAGCATCACGTGCGGCCGTAGACCGCATTCGGCGGGTTCGGCGCCGCACCAAGCGAGTCCCTGAGCCACCTGTTGTAGATCCTGGTCCACTCGCCATTGGTTCGCATTTCGTCGAGCCGAGCGTTCACGAAACGGACGAAATCGACATCCTTCTCGTTGAAGCCCAATCCATATGGCTCGGCGGTGAATGCCCGTTGATTGGGAACCACGGCATACGGGTCCTGGGCGGCGAGTCCGGCGAGCACCGTATCGTCACCGGTGATCGCCGACACCTGGCCTTCCTGGAACAGCACTAGGCAGCCGGTATGGGTATCCGCGCCGACGGGGATCGCTTTAGGCGCCTTCTTGATCAAGTTGTCCATGCTCGACGTGCCGTTCGGTGCGCAGACCTTTTGTCCGTCGAGATCATTGATCGAGTTGTCTTTCGACCCCTTGCGGACCAAGATCTTTTGGCCTGAGCGATAGTACTCGGTGGAAAAGGCGATCTGTTTCCAGCGATCACAGTTGATGGTCATGTTCCGGGCCACGATGTCGACATCACCCTTTTCCAGGGCCGGAATACGTTGCGCCGCTGTGATCACTTTCAACTGATAGCGGTTCTCGTTGCCGAAGATCGCCGCGGTCACAGCCTTGACCATGTCAATGTCGAAACCCTCGATCTGGCCGGTGAACGGGTTTCGCGACGCCAGCAGATATGTGTCGGCCGACACTCCCGCAACCAGCCGTCCGCGGTTTTTGATCTTGGCCATGGTGGATCCGTTAGGCAGCGTGGTCGGCGGAGGCAGTGGACCGCTGGGCTGATACGAGGCGAGCGGATTGCCACAGCTGCTTGGCCTCGTCGTCGAGGTAGTAGTCGTCGGCTGCGGAGCTGGTGCCTGTGACGGCAGCGGAGTCGGACTGTAGCTGAACATTGTGCATGCCGAAAGCGCGCTGATAGCGGCCGCAGCTGCCATGGCTAGCAGCGGCTTACGCCACCCATGATCGCGAGCGTCGGCATTGCGCGAGCGATCAGCAGAAACATGCCTCATCGGTATTCCCTCAACCGCTCTGCCACGCCCCAGCGTCCAAGAAGCGCCGCGGCCAGACCGCCTAGCAGGATAAGAATCGCGGCCACGACCATCACAGGTTGCTCATCGGCCAAAGAGTTGGACGCGTCTTGGCTGACGCTGTCGAGGTAACCAGCGAGATTGCCGTCGAACGTGCCGAAGACAGTGTTGGACGAGTTCTTCCCCGAGCCAGTCGCCCTGGCTACCGCCTTCTCCCACTGGCCGCCATCGTCCAGCGCTCGAATCTGGCTGTGGACATCAGCGTAGGCCTGCCACTGGCTGGCCAGCTCCGGTTGGTCGGGGAGCCGGCCAAGGCTCTCGGAGACCGAATTGGCCGATGACTTCCATGCCTCCTCAAATGCTTGCCCCGACCCCCGCGCGATGAGCGTCAGACTCTCGTTGGATTTCGCGTTGTTGGCATTGATCCGGGCGTTCGCCGCTGTATTGACTGCGGCGAGGCTGCCGCTGGAGATCTCATTCAGCCCGCTTCGTAGTTGCTGTACCACGACTAGGGTGCCGATCACGATGACTAGCAACACGATGGAGCTCGCCAGCATGCCGACGTTGATGGTGCGCTTGAATCGGCGTGCCAGCCAAAGTTGAGCGGCGATCATCCCACCGAGAGCCAGCAGCGAGACGACCAGAATCACGTAACCGACGCCTGCCTTCATCTCATCGGCGGCTCGGGCCGCATTGGCGCTGACGAGGTTGTCAAGGATTGGCAGGGCGTCGCTCCGCAGCTGAGCGCTGGCGTTGCGCAGGTATTGGGCACCGACGGGCAGTCCTTGGCGATTGTTGGCACGCGCCTGCTCGATTGCGCCGGTGTAGCTAAGCACCTGCTGGTTGAGAGCTGATAGCGCCGCACCGTCGGCTGGCTGCGCCTGTGCAGCATCGGCGATCAAAGCGCTCGTGCTGCTCATTGCCTGGTCGTACGCAGCACGCTGGGCCGGCGGCTCCAGGCCACCGACCAAGAAGGCATTGGTTGCTGTGGCGTCCGCGCTGAGCAAGTTTGACTGGATTTGCTGGACCCGGATGAGTTGGGCAACGTCAGCCTTGGCGCGACCCAACGAGACTGCCAGATAGCTGAAGATCAAGGTGCCTACGACACCGATGATGATGCCGACCACTACGACACCGAGGCTCAGCAATCGGAGCCGTCGCGGCGTACTCATTGTGCTCTTGACGGCAGTGTCCACTGCCTGGCTGCCGGTGATTGAATCGGGCTGAGAACCTGTGGCTGGAGGCGCGGTGGGCGGCGCAGCCGCCGGTGCTGCAGCTAAAGCAGACGGTGGTGCTGCAACCTTGGCTGCCCCGACCTGCTGGCTAGCCTGGCTCACTGCTGGGCTCCTTGGGTGTCGCGGCCTCATCTTCAGCGGGCTGTTCTTGGGAAACCATAGGCGCCTCGCCTTCGGCAGCCGCCTCATCAAAGTCGTCGGCGATCAGCGTTCGAAGCTGTTCGACTGTCGGCTCGGGAACCTCACGCAGCCGCCAGGCATGCCTCCCAATCGCGGCTTCCAGCAGGTTGCGCGCGAATCGCGCGTTACCAAACATTGGACCGCGTGGCGTGGTGGCAAGGATTGTTGTGAACCGTGCGATGCAGGCGTCGTCAAGGTCGTAGTCGGCGGCTTGGGCCATCTGCTTCAGAATGCGCACAAGTTCCTCGTCGGTGTAGTCATCAAACTCGATGGTGGTACGAAATCGGCTGGCCAGCCCCGGGTTCTGCGCAATGAAGATCGCCATTGGAACTGGATAGCCTGCCACGATCAAGACCAGATCGTCGCGACGGTCCTCCATTTCCTTGACCAAGGTGTCGACCGACTCCTGACCGTACTGGTCCCCGGCCAGGCTGTATGCCTCATCTATGAAAAGGACTCCGCCAGCTGCCGAAGCCACTACCTCGGCTGTCTTCATTGCCGTTTGCCCGAGGTAGCCGGCCACCAGCTCCGAGCGGTCCACCTCGACTAGCTGGCCCTTGGAGAGCAAACCGAGTGCTCGATAGATTCCGCCGACCAGCCGGGCCACTGTTGTCTTGCCCGTCCCGGGATTGCCGACGAACACCAGGTGCCGGGTGATGGTTGGGGATTTCAAGCCCACCTTGCTGCGTAACGTCTCGACACGCAGCACCGCCACCTGCCGATGGATCTCAGCCTTAACGGCGGTGAGGCCGATTAGCGCATCGAGCTCGGCCAGAAGTTCCTCGAGCGTCTTGGGTTTGGCCTCTTCCTTGGCTTCGGCCTTCGAGTCGGACTCATTGGGGGCTGAGACAGCCGAAGCCGGCCCTTCGACAGGCGCCCTCCTGAGCTTGTCGAAGGGCTCAGCGGGCAGTGCAGGCAGCCCGCCGGGCAGATCCAGGGAGCTTAAGTCGAGTGAGTTCTCTTCGAGCGCCCGAAGCATGTCCGTCACGATCTGACTGTTCGAGGGCGGCTGAGTTGTCGCCTGGGCTGGTGCAGGATTGAGCGCCCCAAGCTGCGCGCCTGCGGCTATCGCCGCATTGCCGGCCGTCCTCGGGCTTGGCTTGCCCAGAGTCTGTGCTGCGCGACAGACCTCCGCCATTGCCTCCGCGTAGTCGGCGGCTCTAGGCGACCCATTCATGACAAGCTGCCCGAGCAGCACCGTCGGTGCGGCCCGCCAGCGTCGGCCGCGGTGTGCCGCGTCGAAGAATGCTTGCGGGTCGCCCTGTCCGGTCTGGTCGGCCTGTCCGGTCTGGTCGGCCCAGTCGAGATAGGCCTGCTCTGCTGACTCGGCGACAGCGGCAGCTAACGCTTCGCCCTCCCGTACCGCCGCCTCCGGCTCGAGCCGGGCGGCAACGGCTGTTTTGCGAAGCGCCTCCAAGGCGTCGGCGAGGGTGCGGGTTGAGGGCTCGGTCACGGCATGTCCAAACTGCTGCGGGGCGCCTCCGGGGCCGGCGGCTGGCCGATGTTCAAGGCTCCTCCGGTGGACGCATGCCCGAACTTCTCCTGCAGAAAGCGGCCGTGCACAATCAGGGCGTCGGCATCGACCCGCACTACTGCGTCAAAAATCTTGTCCATTGTGGCGCTCAGCAGGTCAAGTTGATCAATCAGCAGCATCAACGATGTCTTGCCATTCTCGATGGGCCGAGAGTCGGCCCACTGTCGCGGCAGACGGGTGTACGCCCGCACTGCTTCGGGCAGGTAATCGGTCGCTGTGGCCATCACCGAGTAGGCGTCCGGACTGCCAAGCCCCAGATTGCGGAGCCGCGGCATGGTGTCGCGTACCGTCTGGGCAATACGACGGACTCTGGACTGCACCGCTGCTGGCACGGCGCCACTAGCGACCACGTCTTCGACCCGGTCGAGGGCCGCCATGATGTCGGACTCGGTCGGGGCTGCCGGCGTCGGTGGTGGTACGGGCGCCGCGGCTGGTTGCGGGCGCCGTCCCATGAGGGCTGCGATCCACTCCTTGAATCCCATGAGATGCCGACAATGATCGAGAGGCTGGAATGCGAATCAGCGCAGCCCGCCAGGCGTACCACTACCACTCTCGAGGTCTAACGCGCCCGAGGCCAGCTGTTGATCTTGACGTTGTACCCGATCGAGGTACTCCCGCGACTTGGCGACCTCGGTCTCCAAGGTCCCGATAGTCGCTGCCATGGTGTCCAACGCCTGGAGCTTGAAATTGTCGATGGAATCCATCGTGGCGTAGATGTTCTGGAATGCCGCCTGCAGCTGGGGGAGTCCAATCGTTGATGAGGCTGCCTGCTGCTGGATCTGCGCCGAGGTGTCACGCATCATCTCCGACGTGCGCTGGATGAGATCGGAGGTTGTGGTGTTCAACGCCGTGATCTGATCAAGCACCAGTCTCTGGTTGCCGAGTGCCTGCGCGACGATCACTGCTGTTCGGAGGGCCGAAATCGTCGTTGTGGATGCTCGGTCGACGCCCTTGATCAACTCAATGTTGTTCTTGATGATGATGTCGATTGCCAGATAGCTCTGAATCGAGACCGCCAGCTGGGTTAGCAGGTCCTGGTGCTTTTGTCGGACGTAGAACAACACATCTTGGCTTAACGCTTTGGCACGCTCGGGGTCGGAGATTTCCAGTTGTGCGATCGTGGACGCGAGCCGTGCGTCGAGCCGCTCAGCAACGTAGATGTACGCGTTCAGCCGCCCCATGGTCGCCCAAAGGTTCTGCTTCTCGAGGTTGAGGGCAACGTTGTCTCTGGTCAGCTCATCTTGCCCGTTTCGGAGAGCGTGCAGGATGCCGTTCAAATGGCCTTGGGCAGACTCATAGCGCCGGAAGTAATCAGTGATCTTGTCGCCGAAGGGGATCATTCCGAGAAACTTGCGGGTCCCAGTCGCCCGGCTGGGATCCAGATCTTCGACTGTGCGCCGCAACTCGAGCAGGGTATTGCCGACCTTCGAACCCTCGGCAATTCCGCCCTCCTTGAGCGCTCGGACCGGAGTCTGCAGCAGGCGGTTGGAAGTCTCGGCAGAGCGTCGGATGTCAGCGTCTCCCATGGCCCGGACGTTGGCTGCCTGCTGCGCGAACTCTGGGGAGCGCGTTTGGGCGGTCATCAGAGCGCTCAAGAAGCCGTCAACCTTGCTGTCGAGCTCAGGGACGAGGGCCGGATCCACTTGGGGAGCCATGGCGGGAGCCTGAGTGGCCACGACCGGTGGCGGAGGAGCCGGTGCTGTCAGTGTCAGTGGCGTGCCTTCAGGTGGGGTAAGCGGCGCCGGGGCGCTTGTCGCATGTAAGGGCGCGGACGACGTGGGCTCGGTCATCGACTTCCTCTCTGGCGCAGGGTGCAAGCGCGTTGCGTTTCTGTCGCACGCTGGCGGTATTCGGGCTTGACCAGCAAATCTACTCGACGCCTGTGGCATCGGCCCGAGCTCAACGATCTGGCTAGCGGGATCTGGTGGGCGGGCTGGGCGCAGCCCTCGGGTATCGCTGCGCCCCTAGAGCTGCCGTCGCTGCTACGTCGACAATGGCGAGGTAGCTCGATACGCACAAAGTGGTCGCGTGTGACATGCTCCAAAGCCGGTTCCGTGTCGATATCGAGCACTTGCTACGTAGCAAGACCGGGACGGATCTGCTGCTTCGACTGGTCCAGTCGGAGTGCCTCGTTTGACGGACCTTGCGGTCGGCGGTTAGCGAGTTGAGCGCAGGCCCTCGGGTATCGCAGCGCCGGTCACCAAACCTGCCGCTGCTGCTGCGGCCGTGGCTTGCTCAAGAAGTACCAAAGGCGGGAGGCCCTGCTCGACGGCAACCCGTTCAAGATCATCAAACTCGGGCGTCACTTGCCGGATCGTGCCGTCTCGATACGCGATCTTGATCGGCAGCTGGCAGCCGGCGACGGTGAGATCAACCCAGCCGCGGGGGAGTGCCGTCTTTCGGGCTGTGGTCTCCCGGATGCCGATGGTGCTGGTCTGAGCCAAGATCAGTTCGCGAAGATCACGCGCCTGATCGGGCCGCGTCAAAACGGTCAGCGTCTGAGCGGGCCTGCCCTTCTTCATAGTGATTGGCACCAGCCAGGCGTCAGCGGCTCCTGCAGTGATCAATCGGGCGAGCACTCCAGGCCATAATCGAGGATCAAGATCATCGACATTGGCTTCGATCAAAACCGCGGCCTCGGAACAATCAACCTCGGGCTGCGCATCGAGTTCACCAATAAGTACGCGTGTCAGGTTTGGTCGACCGGGTGTGTCTCGATTGCCGGCACCCGCGCCGGAAGCCTGCAGTGTCAGTAGCGGCAGGTCTTCGCAGCGATCAGCGAAGGTGGAGACCAGGGCCATTCCGGTGGGAGTGGTGAGTTCGCCGGAGCCGCCAGCGAAGATCTTCCAGCCGGTCGCCAGCTCGACCACAGCTGGCACCGGAACACCAAACTCGCCGTGGGCACCCTGAGACCGTCCGGACCCAACTGCCACGGCACTGGCACTGATGCTGTCGATCTGGAGCGCGTGCAGCGCTGCAGCGACTCCAACGATGTCGGCGATGGAGTCCAGTGCGCCGACCTCGTGGAAGTGCACCTCCTCTGGAGCTAGCTGGTGGACTCGTCCCTCCGCTTCAGCCAGGCTGCCAAAGGCCGCAAGTGCCTGATCGCGGATCGGTACCGCGATGTCCGCGGTAGTAATCAGCTCTTCGATGACTCTCCACGGCCGCATTGGAACGTCCTGGGTGATCAGCTCCGCCGATATCCGCGTGGCGTGCTGTCCGGCTCGAGTCACTGGTGTCGAAGTCAGCCGCACAGAGTCAGCGATCACGGTGTCTACCGCCTGCTGCACGACCGGAAGATCTGCACCCGCGTCGATCAGTGCACCCAGCAGCATGTCCCCGGCAACCCCACCGGAGGCATCGATCCATGCATGGCGTAAGCCGCTCATTGTTGACTTGGTGATAGGGGCGCTGCGATCTGGGCAGCTAGATGACCTGCGCCGTAGCCGTTGTCAATGTTCACCACTGCTACCCCAGGTGCGCAGGCATTCAGCATGGCCAACAGCGCGGCCAGTCCCTGAAATGCGGCGCCGTAGCCGATTGAGGTGGGCAAGGCCACGACGGGGGCCGCAATCAGTCCCGCCACCACACTGGGAAGCGCGCCGTCCATACCTGCCGCTACCACCACGACCCGAGCGCTGCGCAGCAAGTCCAAGCGGCCAAGAACCCGATGCAAGCCTGCTACCCCGACGTCGATGGCCAGCTCGGTGGGCCGTCCCAGGTAGCACGCGGTGAGCTGGGCCTCCTTGGCGACCGGTAGATCAGAAGTTCCGGCCGCGAGTACTGCGACGAGTCCGCCGCTAGGCTGTGGAGGCTGTTGAGGCCATGCCAGGAGATTGGCTTGTTGATCATGGAACGCACCGGGCAGCTCCGACAAGATGGCGGCAGCATGCTGCTTGCTGGCCCGGGTGAATAGTGTTACGTGCGATTGATCACGAACCGCGGCGGCAATTGTGGCAACCTGCTCCGGGGTCTTTCCAGTGCAATAGATCGCCTCCGGATAGCCGCGCCGCCGGCTCCGGTCGTGATCAAGATCGGCAAACGTCTCAATAGGCGTCGCGGAATTCACCGGCTCAGTCATGATCAGAATTCAGTAGTGGCAGGGTAAATGCGCCGGACTGAATACCAGCAAGATCAACCGCGACAAACCGGAACCCCGCGCTGCGTACCGCGGCCAGCATCTTGCTGCGGAGCGGATCAACTACCGCCCGTACCAGATCCTCAAGTGGCAACTCGACTCGCGCCACTTCGTCGTGGTGACGCACTCTTAGGTCAGTGAAGCCAAGTTGCCGTAGCGCCGACTCCGCGCGTTCGATCTGGCTCAGCTTGGCCGGCGTAACGGCGTGGTGATGGGGAATCCGAGACGCCAGGCACGGCGCAGCAGGCTTATCGGCGACCCGTAGGCCCAAGGCCCGGGCAATCGTACGTACCGCATGTTTGGTCATGCCAGCGTCGGCGAGTGGCCGCAGCACATGATGATCTGCCGCAGCGCGGGCTCCCGGTCGGTCGGGTCGACGCGCATCGTCGGCGTTTTCCCCGTACGCGATGGCATCCAGCTGGTAGCGCTCGGCGACCTGATCTTCGATCCGGCTGAACAGCTCGTCCTTGCAGTAGAAACAGCGATCAGGCCCGTTGGCCTGGTACTCCGGGCGATCATCCTCGTGCGTTTCCACCTCGACGACCGGGACGCCCACCTGACTCGCAACATCATGGGCCGCTATCCGTTCCTCGGCGGCCAGACTCGGGGACACTCCAAGCAGCGCCACGACCCGCCCGGCGCCCAGCGCCCGCGCCGTGAGCGCAAGCAGGAGGGAGGAGTCAACGCCACCGGAGAAGGCCACACCCAGCCGGCGGACTCCCTTAAGGCTGGCTGAGACGGATGCGACCGCCTCGTCCACCGTCCAATCCTTCTGGACCGGGATGGTCTTTGTCATCGTCATCGGCCGGTTCACCTTTCAACTCGCGGGTTGACTCGACACTAATGCGATGTGTTATGTGGCAGCTGGTGGGATCTCGCCTGAACCCCGCGCAATCAGCTTCGCGGGAACCACTACGGTCTGCACGGCGGAGGCGTCACCATCCAGCCGGGCGAAGATGCGTTCGGCGGCAAGTGTTCCGAGCCGGGCAGGATCTTGAGCCATCACCGTGATCGCCGGGCGCACTAGGTCGGCCAGCACAATGTCATCGAAACCAATCAGGGCAACGCTTTGCTCGAGCTGAAGATCGTGCAGCGCTCGGATTGCGCCCAGCGTTACGAGGTAATGAGAGGTGAACAGCGCGGTGGGTGGTTGATCCAGTTGCATCAGGCCGTGTACAGCGGCATAAGCCTCCTGCTCGGAGCGCACCGCGTTCAGCTCGCGGGATGCGTGGGCCAGCCCCGCTTCAACCATGGCATTACTGAATCCCAGCCGGCGGCCTCGGGCAGTCGTTGTTGGCGGCTCGTCGCCGAGGTGGGCGATGTGGCGATGTCCATGACTGATCAGATGCTTGGTCGCTTCCGTAGCCGCCTCGTAGTTGCTGGTGACCACAGCATCGGCAAGTAGTCCATTCGGTGGTCGATCCACGAACACCAGCGGCGTACCTTGCTCGCGCTCCGCTTGTAGGTAGCCCTGATCCTCGGTGACGGTGTTCAAGATCAGCCCATCGACGCGCCGACGGGTAAAGGCATCCACCATGATGCGCTCACGGCCGGGATCATTGTCGGAACTGGCGGCGAGGACCGCCGTGTCACGGCTATAGGCCACGGTCTCGACAGCACGGTAAATAAAGGCTGAGAATGGGTTGTCCACGGCGTCAACCAGGAGGCCTAGCGTGAGGGTCTTGCGATCGCCGCGCCGAAGCGCGCCAGCTCCTTGGTTCGGCTTGAAATTCAAGGCCATTACGGCGCGTTCTACCCGCGCTCGGGTCTGGGGCGATACGTTGGCCTCGTCGTTTATCACCCGCGACACCGTCTTGGTTCCGACACCTGCCAACGCCGCTACATCACGGATGGTCGCTCGAACTCGAGAGACCGATCCTGGAGGCGGTGTTGACATCGATGTCTCCCTTCTGCGTAGCAGCCTACTCATATATGAATTCGTTAATTTACAGCACTTGACACCGAACCTGAGAATGACTTAAGAAGTAGCGTGACACCGTTGTCAATACCCGACGGTGACTTCTAGCGAGAGGAACGTTCTATGAAGTACCTACCGCCTAGCCGTCGGGGCGTACGCCTCGCTGCGGTCGTGGCATTGACGGCGGCGGCGTCCCTGACGTTCGCCGCGTGTGGTGGCGGCGGCGACACAGGCGAACCCGGAGGAGAAGCGACTGGAGGTGCGGCCGAGGAAGCTATTGCGGTCACGCTAATCACGAAGACCGCCACCAACCCGTTCTTCATCACGATGCAGAAGGGCGCAGAGGAGGCCGGCAAGGCAAACAACGTCACTATCACCACTGCCGCTGGCAAGGAGGATGGCGACGAGGCGACCCAGATTCAGGCCATCGAGGCGGCAACGGCTCGCGGGGACGCCGGAATTCTGATCACGCCGGCGACTGACGGTGTGAACCCGGCCATTCAGCAGGCTCGGGACGCCGGCCTCTATGTGATTGCGCTCGACACGCCCCCGAACCCGCCCGATGTCGTCGACATCACCTTCGCCACTGACAACTTCAAGGCCGGCGAGCTGATCGGCAAGTGGGCCGCCGAGCAGATGAACGGTCAGAAAGCGACCATCGCCATGCTCGACCTGTTCAATGACAAGGTCGCAACCGTGGACTACGACCGCGACCAAGGCTTCCTGACCGGTATGGGCATTGACACTGCCGACAAGACGAAGAACGGCGACGAAGCACCGACCGGCCAGTACACCGGTGGCAAAGGCGGCGAGTACCAGATTGTCTGCAACGAGCCGACTGAGGGTGCCCAGGACGGAGGCAAGACCGCCATGGAGACCTGTCTGGCAAAGTCCAAGGACATCAACCTCGTATACAGCATCAACGAACCGGCTGGCGGTGGTGCAGCCGAGGCATTGAGCGCTGCGGGTGTGAAAGCCACAATCGTGTCGGTTGACGGTGGCTGCGATCCCGGCCTGAAGCTCGTCAAGGACGGCACCATTGGGGCTACTTCGCAGCAGTACCCGGTGAAGATGGCCGAACTGGGTGTCGAGGCGATCGCCAAGTACAAGAGGACCGGCGAGAAGCCAGCGGTAACACCCGGCCTGGATTTCTACGACACCGGTGTAGCGCTCGTGACCGACAAGAAGGTCGAAGGCCTTGAGAGCATCAGCGTCGCCGAAGGCGAGAAGCTCTGCTGGGGGTAGGCCTCAGTTGAAGGGTAAGGCGGTTGGCTCCGCCCGCACCGTAAAGCTGGCTCGGCCAGCGGGGCGGAGCCAGCCCAGCAACACGCGAGGCGATCGTCGTCTCCCCGCGAAACCGGAGTAACTCCTACGGCAAGGAAGCCCACGTGACAACCTCAGTCGAACCACAGGCACCAGCGACCGCGGCCGAACAATTTGCGATGCGGCAGCAATCGCCGATGCAACGCGTCCAGCATCTGTTGCATGGTCATCCCGCACTCAGCCCGCTGATGGTGCTGATTGTGGCATGCATTGCCTTCACCATCATCAACCCGCGGTTTGCTCAGCCCGCGACGATCTCAATCATCCTGCAGCAGACTGCGGTGATCGCAGCGCTGGCGATCGGTCAAACCTTGATCATCTTGACTGCCGGCATCGATCTGGCGGTTGGCGCGACCGCTATCCTCGCGATGCTGGTGATGGCCAACTTGGCTGCCAACAACGGCGTACCGGGGGTCCTAGCCCTGCTGATCGGCATCGCTGTCGGCACCGCCTGCGGATTCCTGAACGGCCTGCTGGTTACCCGGCTGAATCTGCCGCCGTTCATTGTTACCCTCGGCACACTTAGCATTTACACCGCGATTGGTCTGCTGTACTCGGGTGGAGCCAGCGTCGGCAGGAATCAGATGCCCCCCATCCTCAACCTGATGGGCACCCGGTTTGCGATCGGACCATTCCGCCTGACACTCGGCGTCATTGTCGTCGCGGTGCTGGCGGTTGTTGTCGCTTTCATACTCAGTCAGACCAGCTGGGGCCGTCATCTGTACGCGGTCGGCGACGACATCGAGGCCGCCCGGCTGGTCGGTATCCAAGTCAACAAAGTGCTGCTCAGCGTTTATACCGTGGCTGGGCTGATCTATGGCTTTACTGCGTGGGTGCTGATTGGCCGGGCCGGCACCGCCAGCCCGAATGCGATTGTGGGCGCCAACCTAGAAACCATCACCGCGGTCGTGATCGGCGGCACCAGCCTCTTCGGCGGTCGCGGAGGCATCGTCGGCACCATCCTGGGAGCGCTGATCGTCTACGCGTTTAACACCGGTCTGGCTCTCGCCGGTGTGGATGATCAGCTGCGAGTGCTCGCGATTGGCGTACTGATCATCATCGCAGTGAGCATCGACCAGTGGATCAGAAAGGTGAAGGCATGACCACGACGCCTCAAACAAGTGACTTGACGGATGAGGAGAAAGGCAAAGTCGGGCTCGGCAATCCACCGGTGCTTGCCGAAACATCCGAGACGGTGTTGTCAGGTCGTGGGTTGATCAAGACCTTCGGCAAGGTTGTCGGCTTGGACGGCGTGAACGTCGACCTGTTTCCGGGCGAGGTCCTCGCGGTTATCGGCGACAACGGAGCCGGTAAGTCGACCCTGATCAAGGCTCTGACCGGAGCCTTGATCCCCGACTCCGGACAAGTCTTCCTGGACGGCAGGGAGGTTCACTTCAAGACGCCTCAGGATGCCCGCAGTGCCGGCATCGAGACGGTCTACCAGACGCTCGCAGTGGCGCCGGCGTTGGACATAGCTGCCAACATGTTCCTTGGCCGGGAACGGCGCAGGGCTGGGCCCCTGGGATCGATCCTGCGCATGCTCGACAAGAAGGGCATGAAGGAGGACGCCGGCACATCCATGGCCAACCTGGGCATCGCGACCGTACAGAACATGGGGCAAGCCGTCGAGACATTGTCCGGCGGTCAGCGGCAAGCTGTTGCCGTGGCCCGAGCTGCGACCTTCGCCACCAAGTTCGTCGTGCTCGACGAGCCGACGGCGGCGTTGGGAGTGAAGGAGACCGGCCAGGTACTCAACCTGATCCAGCAGATCAAGGAAAAAGGCCTGCCGGTGATCTTGATCAGCCACAACATGCCGAATGTTTTCGAGGTCTCCGATCGAATTCACATCGCCAGGCTCGGTGGATGCGCTGGAGTGATCACTCCGAAGTCCCATACGCCGACTGAGGCCGTGGCGATCATGACTGGAGCCACCACGCTGCAGAAAGGCTGACCGAGTCGGTCATCTGCCTCAAGCGGTACGCGCCCCTCGGCTTGGGTCGAAGGGCGCGTCCGTTAGAGGGATCTAGCCCTCGATCACACCGCTCGTACGTGGCGCCTTGTCGTGTTCGGTCAATGGGAAGCCGCTGATGCCACGCCAGGCCAAATTGCTGACCAGATGCTTAGCTTCGTCAAGCGTGATCGACGACGTCCCACCGGAGATCCAGTAGCGCGCGCTCACCTGCGCAATGCCGACCAGCGAGACTGCCAGCAGCTTCGCCTGCTGGAAAGGCAGCGAGGTGTCTTCGGCAATCACGTCCGCGATGGCGTCGGAAATCTCGTCGTTGACCCGAGAAAGCCGTTGTTGCACTGCGCCATCGCCGGTGAGATCGGACTCGAAGACGAACCGGAAGTCGCCGCTCTCGGAGGAGATGAATTCATAGAACGCCGCCACCGTCGCGATCACTCGATCAGCGTTGTCCGCGGTGGAGGCCAATGCATCCTCAAGAACCTCGACAAGCCGATCACAGCTTTGGTCTAGCAGCGCCAGGTAAAGATCAAGTTTTGACGGAAAGTGCTGATAAAGCACCGGCTTGGACACTCCAGCCGCGTCGGCGATGTCATCCATGGCCGCCGCGTGGTAGCCCTTGGAGGCGAAGACCTCGCTGGCTGCGTCAAGCAGCTGAATGCGTCGCTGGTCTCGAGGCAGCCGGGTGGGGCGACCGCCCATCGGCTCCTTCTCCAGGTTCGTGGCCACCAGTTCACCCTAACCTTGCGGTTGCAGCGACGTGCTGGCGCTGATCAGGATGAGAGAGCGCTCCTGGTGTCAGTGTGTTTGAAATCATCCCCTGTATAAAGCAGCAGTTCATCACGCTCCGCGGCCAGCGCGTACGCCAAGCAATCGCCGAAGTTCAAACCTGCCGGATGGCCACTGCCCTTACCGAAGTTTCGATACGCGGCGCGAGCAATGCGAACCTGGGACTCAGTTACCTCGGCCAGCTCAATGGCCGCGACTGCGAGATAGCGGTCCAGCTTTTCCCCCGGACCAGGTGAGCGGTGCCGGTCGAGCACAATTGCCGCCTCAAGGTAATTAGCGACAGAAAGTGTCGGCCTAGATGCGCCGCTCAACATGTCGTTGAGTTCCTCCGCGTCGGGCTCACCAGTCAAGATGGCAATGAGGGCCGAACTGTCGACGATCACCTCGGCATGCCCAGTTCGTCGTACAGAACCTCACCTGGATCGTTGCTCAACTCACGATCCATCAGTGCCACGGACTCCCGAGCGATCCGCATCATTGCTTCGCGGCGTGTGCTGCGGCTTTCTGCGCGCTCGAGCTCCTCAAGCCGCCGGCGTACCGCGTCTTGCACAGCAGAGGTCTGGGATTGGCCAGTCAGCTCAGCCAGTCGCCGTACCAGCCGGTGGGTTTCCTCGTTCTTTATGTTCAAGCTCACGGTAGAAGTCTACCGGATCAAGGTGTATTTCTACCACGACAGCCCGTACGTCGAGCTTGTTCGCGGCGCACGGTCAAAGTAGTCCGCTACTCATTCGCCGGCAGCTCGGGTGCGTCCGCTGTGATGAGGTCGGTGGCCAGGTCGCCGTGCTCGGCAACTCTGCCCAGCACATCCTCGGGCATGAAGCGGAGATCGTCGGGGGCTCGTACGCTGCCCAGCTCCTCCCAGGTCACCGGCGTGGCGACGGCAGGGCGCTCTCGGCCTCGCATCGAATAAGGCGCGATGGTGTTCCGGGCTGCAAGGTTCTGGTTGTAGTCCACATAGATCCGGCCCGCCCGCTGCTCAACCGACATGGCCGCCACGAAGAAGTCCGGCTGTGCCTTGTGCAGTGAGGCATTGAGCTGCTTGACGTAGCTCCACGCGGTCTTGCTTCGAGTCGGCGAGATAGCGGCGTACACCTGAATGCCTTTGCTGCCCGAGGTTTGTGCGATCGGAATCATGCCATCTTCGGCAAGTCTGGCCGCAACAATCAGTGCCGCCCGGGCGCTGTCCACGATGGTCATGCCGGCGCCAGGATCCAAATCGACGACGACGCGATTGGCCAGCGGCTCGCCAGAACGCGGCTCGTGCTCGGGAAGGTCAATGATCCCCCCACTCGGAGCGGCGCTGCTTACGGTCCATTGCGGCACGTGCATCTCGAGCGCGGCCAGATTGGCAAGCCAGACGAGCGCCGCGTCGTCGTCGGCGACGACGTAGTCGATGATTCCGTCGCTGGTGTTGACCTTGACCCGACGTACCCAATCCGGCGTACCCATCGGCGCGTTCTTCTCGTAGAAAGGGACGCGATCTGGGCCGACGCCGTCTGGGAACCGCAGCCTGGTCATTGCCCGGTCACGTATGTGCGGCAGCATGACGGGGGCAATCCGTAGGTAGTAATCGATCACCTCAGCCTTGGTAAAGCCGACGCTGGGATACAGCACCTTGTTGAGGTTTGTCAGCGTCAGAGTTCGGCCACCTACGCGTGTCACGAGGTCCGCACCGGCAGCCATAGACCCATCCCATCATCCGGAATAGTGCTTACGTGAGGCGCGTTACCCTCAAGATCGAGAAGCCTGTTTTCGCGGTCTCGCGCCGCGTCCTTGAGCTGGAGGAGAGCTGTGGCCTTGCCGCCGCTGGTAGAGCCCGCCGATGAATTAACCATCGACGAGGTACGTCGCTATAGCCGCCACTTGATCATCCCCGATGTTGGGATGGATGGCCAAAAGCGGTTGAAGAACGCCCGAGTGCTCGTGATCGGAGCCGGCGGACTGGGCAGTCCGGCGCTGCTTTATCTCGCCGCCGCGGGCGTGGGCACATTGGGCATCGTCGATTTCGACACCGTCGATGAGTCGAATCTGCAACGCCAGATCATTCATGGCCAGTCCGACATCGGGAAATCCAAAGCCCAGTCAGCCAAGGAATCCATAGTCGAGACCAACCCATTCGTCAACGTGGTTGTTCACGACGTCCGGCTGGACAACGACAATGTGATGGAGCTGTTCAGTCAGTACGACTTGATCATCGATGGCACCGACAACTTCGCCACTCGATACATGGTCAATGACGCCGCCGTGCTTCTTGGCAAGCCGTACGTGTGGGGCTCGATCTATCGGTTCGACGGGCAGGTCAGTGTGTTCTGGGCCGAACATGGCCCCTGCTACCGCTGCCTCTACCCAGAGCCACCGCCGCCTGGCATGGTGCCGAGCTGCGCTGAGGGCGGCGTGCTCGGGGTGCTGTGTGCCTCGGTTGGTGCGACCCAGGTGACCGAGGCGATCAAGCTGCTGACCGGCATCGGGGAACCGCTCATTGGACGACTGCAGATCTACGATGCGCTTGAGATGAGCTGGCGTCAGCTGAGTGTCCGTAAGGATCCTCGCTGTGCAGTGTGCGGTGACAATCCGACCGTCACCGAGTTGATCGACTACGAAGAGTTCTGCGGCGCGATCACCGATGAGGCGGCTCAGGCGGTCGCCGGGCACACTGTCGATGTCCGGCAGCTAGAACAATGGCTCGCCGAGCGTGAATCCGGGGACAAGGACTTCGTTCTTATCGACGTTCGCGAACAGGTGGAGCGCGATATCAACCGGATTCCTGGGTCGATTCTCATTCCCAAGGGTGACTTTCAGACCGGCGCTGCACTCGGGGGTCTGCCGCAGGATAGGCAAGTAGTGCTCTACTGCAAGACCGGCGTCCGCTCGGCGGAAGTACTGGCGTTGGTGCACGGCGCAGGACTCGCCGACGCAGTTCACGTGGGGGGCGGCGTCAGTGCCTGGGTTCGCCAAATCGACCCGTCCCAGCCGGCGTACTGATATAACGCGTCGTCCCGCCGGCTTCTTGCCAGCAACCCACGTTCACGTAGGTTGCATAGAGTCCGAGGACCGTAAGGAAGCTACGTTTACGTAGGTTCGTCGCGGCGAGACCGAACAAGGTGGGCGCAACGCCAAGCCCCGGTACCAATCGGTACCGGGGCTTTGGTTGTCGTGGCGAAACTTAGACCGGGTGAACCTGGTCGGCCTGCGGACCCTTCGGCCCCTGTGTGGTCTGGAACTCCACACGCTGTCCCTCGTCGAGCGTCCGGAACCCGGTCGCCTCGATCGCGCTGTAATGGACGAAAACGTCCGGACCGCCGCCGTCTACGGCGATAAAGCCGTAGCCCTTCTCGGCATTGAACCACTTAACGGTTCCCTGCGCCATGAAACATCTCTCCTAGCATCTGCATTCGAAACCGCACCTCACGGTCCCGACTGCTGTTGGACGCCAGGGTTTTCCTCACGCCCACGCAAAGTTCTGGGGGCGTAGCACAGACCACGACACAACAGACCACTTGCAACAGCGTCCCTAGCCTGTCATAGATCGCCGCGCAATGTGAACCCTGCTCAATGTCGTGTCTCGGCACATACCTTGTGATCACCACGGGCCGCGGATCGGATCCTTCTCCCCGCCCAGGGTGTCGATCCGGAACCGGGCTCGCACCAGGTCAACGCGATCACCTTTGATCGGAGTCTTGTCGGCTTTGAGCAATCTCAGTCCATGCTTCTCGAGGCCGCGTGCAGGCCGTCCATCGGCGCGTACCACACGCCACCAAGGGACGCCGTCACCAAACCGTGCCATGACGTGCCCGACCTGGCGTGGTCCGCCGCGGCCGATCAGCTCAGCGATGTCTCCGTACGTCGCCACCTGACCGGGCGGGATTTGCTCGACCGCGCTCAGCACAAGTTCGGCGTAGTCGTCGTTCATCGACTCACCAGCCCTCGCTGCCGGGCCCGCCTTTGAACGGGCCAATGACATTCGAGGTAATCCATCCGCCGTAATAGTTTCCGGGCTGCGGCACCACGCGTTCACCATCGACCAGGCACTGGTCCATGGCGCCGGCATAGAGCGCAACATGATCAACAATTACCGAATAGCGGGTTTTGGGATGCGGGTAGTACCACGCTGCCCGGGGAGCGATCTTGTCGCCGCCGATCACATCCAGGTAGGAAGCAAACCCCTTCCACTCACAAAACGAGGTACCGCGGGTCGGCCGCAACGAGCCTTCGACGAAAGCCGAACGAGGTAGGTAATAAGTGGGCGGATGGCCGGTTTCCAAGATGCGCCAGCTGGTCCGGGTTTCGCAGATCTCCACTCCGCCCAAGATCACAATGATCTCTTCATCACTGGTTCGTATCGCTGGCGGGCGTGGGTAATCCCAGACCGATTCCTGGCCAGGCGCAATGGGTTCAGGAGTGGGATGGGCGGACATGAGGCGAGAGTACGCCGACAGCAGGTGCCAGTGGACGCGCATGGGATGGGGTTCAGCGGCGATACTGAGTCAGTGACCACGCCGAGGATCGACACGCCGGTTATCGAGTTGCGTCGGGCGCGGGTGCGATTTCAGACCAAGACCGATTGGGCGGAGACTTACCACAGCTTCTCCTTCGGCGAACACTACGACCCTGGCAATGTCTCGTTTGGCCGGCTGCTGGTGAACAACGACGATGTGGTACGCGCGGGCGGCGGCTATGCAGCTCATCCTCATCAAGATGCCGAGATCGTGACCTGGGTGCTCTCCGGATCTCTTGTGCACGAGGATTCGCACGGCAACTCTGGCCTGATCTATCCGGGGCTGGCTCAGCGGATGAGCGCGGGATCGGGGATTGTGCATGCCGAGCGCAATGATGGTTACCGGATCGATCCGACGCGTGCCGCGGAGCCGGTGCGCTTCATCCAGATGTGGATCAGACCTGATGAATCGGGTGGTCCTCCCAGTTATCAGCAGCGGGAGCTCTCGTTAGCTGATCTTGATGGTGGGTGGGTGCCAATCGCCTCCGGGCGGCGGCGGGACGCAGTCGTAAGTCTTGGTAGCGCCGGCTCGACGCTATGGGTCAGTGTGCTGGCTGCCGGAGTCACGCGGACACCGCCGGCCGGTGATTTGCTGCACCTTTATCTGGCGCGCGGCGTGGTCGACGTCGAGACGGTTGGGCGGCTGGAGGCAGGCGACTCGCTCCGGCTGTCAGGGTCAACGCAGCTACGGCTCAGAGCACAGGCCGAGGCCGAGCTTTTGGTGTGGCAAATGGATCGCGAAATGGGTGGTGACGACAGGTGAGCACGCTTCGAATAGCTGTCGCTCAGATACTGAGTGGATCCGATCCTGAGGAAAACCTGGAGATCGTCGGGACATACACGGCCGAGGCTGCCGGTAGGGGCGCGCAACTCGTGGTGTTTCCAGAGGCCACTATGCGGCGCTTCGGACTACCGTTGGCCGACATCGCTGAGCCGGTGGATGGGCCGTGGTCACAGCAGTTGCGAAAAATCGCTGATCATCATCAGCTCGTTGTTGTCGCTGGGATGTTTACCCCGGGCGGCGGTGGCAGGGTCAGGAATACCCTGCGTGCCGTCGGCCCAGGCGTCGATGCCCACTACCACAAGGTTCATCTCTTCGACGCGTTCGGATTCCGCGAATCTGACACGGTGGTGCCTGGCACGGAATTAGTCATGATCACGGTGGGAGGGACAAAAGTAGGGCTCACCACCTGCTACGACGTACGGTTTCCTGGCCTCTATGTCCGACTTGCCGAGCAAGGGGCTGACGTCATCTGTGTGGCCGCGTCGTGGGGCGCCGGCGCGGGCAAAGTTGCGCAGTGGCAGCTGCTGACCCGGGCGCGCGCACTGGACTCCACCTCGTACCTGATCGCTGCCGGGCAGGCCGATCCAGCCGCGACGGTCAGCGAGCGGAGCGAGCTATCGAGCGGCGAGCGGAGCGAGCAATCAAACACTGCATCGCGCAGCAACGCACCGACCGGTGTTGGCTATAGCGCGGTGATCTCACCACGCGGTGAGCTGCTGCGATCATTGGGGCCCGAGCCCGGCCTGCTGGTGGCCGACCTCGACCTGGATGCGGTGACTGAGACCCGTACTGCCATCCCGGTGCTCACCAATCGCAGGTTTTGAGTCAAGGACGCATTAGATACTTTCCGCATGGCGGATCGCTTCCGGGCCGCGATCCGCAGGGAGCGGAGCGAGCCATTGAATAGCTACGACCAACCGTGGTCGCCGTTCCCTGTTCAGGACTGGTCCACACTGCCGCCGGACCCAATGGGCAGTATTGCGATCAATCCCACCTGGCCTGAACCGAGAGACCCGCGACCCTGGTGGCGGCCGCTTTTGATCTTCGGTCTTGTTGCCGCAATGATCGCCGGAAGTGCATTCGTGGCGAACTCGGTCTGGGCTACCCTCCGCGGCACTGCGGCCGCCGACTATCTGCCGCGCGATGGTGCAGTGTCTTACGAGCGAACCGCTACGACGCGCGAGCTCAAGACCACAGTCGGAACATCAGTTACCGAAGCGGCACGGCTGTCAGGCGTAGCCGGGCTGTTCAGTACTGACAGCGCTTTCGCGAACCGGATCCTCGACCAGGCCTATGCCGACTACCCCTCGATTCAGGTCGTGCGCACCACAACGACGGCAATCAATGATCCAACGGCCATCGCCCAGACCATCCGCTTTTATCGAGTTAACACGGGCGTCGAGCTCATGGCGGTAAGTACCCAGTCTGAGGGCTATATCTATAGCCCCGCCCTGCTGCTGTTGCCGGCCGACGTCGCTGCTGGGAAGCAGTGGAGCGGAGCCGGCTCCGCGAACGACACCCTGGACTATCGCAGCCAGCTGCGCGCCGACGCCCTCGACAGCGATTGCCTCAGGGTGACTGGTGAGATTCGCTACCTATCAAAAACCGGCCAGCTCGGTCGTGTGGTTACTGTGGCCCAGACCTGGTGCCGGGATCAGGGCATGGTGGCGGAGAGCCAAAGCTTCGCCGACGTACGCACCGACACCTCTCGTATCGATCCGCCGGCCCCGAGCCCCATCACCACCACCAATGCGCCAATTCACTGGATAGCACCGCAGCACTGGACCACCAAGAACCTTGGCACGATTTCGTTCAACCCGACCTTCGGGGAGGGCCCCATGCTCGGTTCACCGTCGGTCTTGACGCCAGTGCGCACCCAGTCCGGATTAGTGATCAGGGCTACTGCCGGGCAGGGAGACCTCGTCGCCACCACGCCCAAGACACCGACCGCATGGACTTCGATCTGGCGGACGCACCCAGGCGGCACCATTATGACCTTGAGTGCCTTTGGCAATGTGATCATCGCGACCACCAGCAACCGTGAGGTGGTTGCCTACTCCGATGTCGGCGTGCGCTTGTGGCAGCTGCCACTTGATGATCTTGCACCGACTTCACCAGCTCGGATCAACGATCATGACGCGGTGCTAGTTGATCTTTCGGGCGAGATGCGCAGGTTTGATCTTGCCACCGGTGCGATCAGATGGCAGCACAGGATTGGAGTAGACGTCAACGTTGCGCCAGTCGTCGGCTCGGGTGTGATTGTGATCATGGACCGCGGTGGTACCACCGCCGCCTTCGATGAGAACACCGGAGAGCGCCGTTGGTCTAGAGAAATGCAGGGCAGTGCAGCCAGCATGAACGGCGACACTGTCGTGGTGATTCAAGATCAAACAGCGCATGCGCTTGGCACGGATTCCGGGCACCACCGCTGGGTGCGTTCGATCTTCGGAACGCTAACAGACATGGAGAGTTTCGCGGATCGGGTCGTCGTCGCAACTAAGAGTGAGTCAGTCATGCTGAATCGAGACGGTGTGGTTGTGAAGCGGCTGGGCGCGGTGCTGAAGCTCACGCCTTCTGAAGGTCACCTCATAGCGTGGGGCCCGACCGAGGCCTCGATGATCAGCAGAGACGGCACGATGATTGCTCGCTGGGAGCTACCCGCGTTGACTCTTTCGCAACAGGAGCGGCCGGCTCTTGCCATCGAACAAGCTGCATTGTTGTTCAGCAACGACTGGACATTCCAGGCGCGGGACAATGGGATCTAACCAGGACTCCGCGACCGGCGCTCAGAAAATGGCGAACCGAAGCCAGGCAACCGGCACAGTGTCGACGCCGGTCGGAGAGCTGCCGATCGACCAGTCCGTTCTGATTGGATCGCGACTCCGGCGATTCGTCACGACGCTGTACCGCCAGACGTTGGTCGATCCCATCGAGCACGGTCGGTTGCGCGACGTGGTATGGCCATACGGTCTGCGCGCGATCGTGCTCGTGGGCTACATCGTCTTCACAATCGCCGGCCTTACAGTTGTCTTCTCTGGGCTGATCCGCGCGCACAGCGCCTTGATCGTCTTCGGTTGGGGTTCCGGTCTCGGGTTGCCGGAACGGGCCATCTGGCCTTTAGTCCTGTTCCTCTCCTTCGGCGTTGCCGCATTGCTGGCCGCCGCCCAGCATGGACCCTGGTGGCTGAAGCTGCTCGGCCTGCTGTTCACGCTCATAGTGATGGGAACCTGGTCGTTACGCAGCCCTTCGCTAGCCGGCTGGGCAGGCTGGCCCATCCTTGCTGCTGTCCTGATGCTTGCGATGGTTGCGTTCGTGATCATTCGATGGCGTCGCAGCTTCACCTGGTGGGAAATCGCTGTGATGTGGGTGCTGATCGGCCTAGCGATGACTATCGGAATCGCCGAGACCCGCGAAGCCAAGATCTTCGGTGCAGACTTCAGCCCACTCAACCTGCAGCAAACTGCGGCATTGCTCGGCTACCTCGCACTTCCGGCAGCAACACTGGCAGGTGCCTCTGTGGCAGAGGTGACGGTACGAGCCACGGTCTCGGCAACGCAGAACGCCCAGCGGCTCGCTAAGGATGCATGGCCCTATTTGATCTTGGTGGTGGTCATCGCGATCCGGCTAGCGCAGAGCGGCTGGCAGATCGCGCAACGAGACCCGGTGGTCGAAGGCCTGACTGCGCTGCTGTGGGCGGGCGCCCTTGTTGCCGCTTTTGCTGTGGTCGGCCTCGTCATCTTGCGACTATCCATGCGTCAGGAATCACACCCCATCGTCTCGGAGCTGGGTGACGAGCTGGGCCGAGTCGGCTTCCCGGTGGCTGCGTCCCTGATCGCAGTCCTGATCCCGGCGCAGGTCTTCCTCGCCGCGGTCCAGGTGGTTGCCTCACTTCGGCCGGGAGGCGCGGCGGCGCAGCTGTCCTACGACATCACCCCGCTCGTCACCAGAGTCGTCGACCCGAGCCGGGTGCTGATCGGCGTAGTCCTGTTGATCATGGCGGTCAGGGTGGCCCGGCGAGGCCAAGCCGGGCGGGCTCTGGTGATGGGTTGTATCGGCGTCATGCTGATGGCATTAGCGAGGCAGCTGCTCTTCGGCGATCGGACGCCAGCACCGATCAATCCAGATGCGCTCAACTTGGTGGCTTCCGGTGTGGTCATCGTTGCCATCGTGGTCCTGCTCATACGCCGACGGTTGACGCCCCAGCGCGCACTGGCCTTCGCCGGCTTGTTGATCTTGTCCGCGCTGTTCTCATATCGGGACTTCATTTCCGATCCGATTGGGGCCCTGCTGGGTTTCTCTGGGGTGGCCCTGCTGCTCTTCGGTCTGAGCTGGGATCTTTTTACCGGCTCAAGTTGGGCAAACGGCGATAGCCGGCGCTTTCCGCGTCCCACCCGAGTACTGCTGGTATTGACCAACTATGTGCTGAGCATGACGGTGCTCGCGTACGCGGCCCTGATCAGAGATGGCAGCACCACAATCTACTTCGATCCAGTCGCTCAGCTCGGCGACTTGATCTTGGGTACCGGGCTAGTCGCGGCCGCGGCCGTCGCCATCTTCGATTCAGCGTGGCGTAATCGATCAATCTCCTAAGCTCGCCGGCGATCACACGATTCCGGTGCTGGATTGCTGGCTCCTCCGGAAAGTGGTCAAAGGCGCCATCGGAATCGCGATCTCTGATGTTGTTTCGTGACCAGTTTCGGAAAGAAAGAGCTGGGTCGCGCGCGATCCGGGATTTTGTCAGTGAGTTCTGATCCAATACCTGCGATGAGCTGATCACCTAAACCAGGACTGACGCGATGTACCGCTTAACTCGGGGGGCGGAGAAGCTACCCACACCTCCAGCGCTCGACCCGTCGCAACGCGCCGTCGTCGAGCATGCCGGAGGACCACTACTGGTGCTAGCAGGACCCGGCACCGGTAAGACCACGACCTTGATCGAGTGTGTGGTGGACCGGATCGAACGTCGTGGCGCGACGCCGGACAGCATCCTGGTGCTGACCTTCTCCCGCAAGGCAGCCGCCGATTTGCGGGCCCGAATTGCCGGAAGATTGGGGCGCACCACGGTGACCCCAATGGCGATGACGTTCCATGCCTTCTGCTACGCCCTGGTCCGCCGGTTCGGCGACGACGTCGGCGTGGACTCGCAGAGCTTTGGTGCCCCACTGCGCTTACTAACCGGACCGGAGCAGGAGTTCCGGGTTCGAGAAACACTGCAGGGCAGCCTAGAGACTCGGCGCGCCCGATGGCCGGAGTCACTTGCTCGCGCATTCCCTACCCGGGCCTTCGCCAGCGAGGTTCGCTCTGTCCTAGCCAAGGCGCGACAACTCGGCATGGATCCCGATGACGTTGTTGCGGCAGGGCACGCCACTGGTCGGGAGGAGTGGATTGGCGTCGGGGACTTCTTCGACGAGTACCTCGACGTACTGGATGCCGAAGGGGTCCTCGACTACGCCGAGCTCGTGCACCGCTGCCGAATCTTGCTGACCAAACCAGAAATCATGGCAGCACTGCGCGGCGAGATCAGCTGCGTTTTTGTTGACGAGTACCAAGACACCGATCCCTCACAGGTCCGGCTGCTGCAGGTCATTGCCGGTGATGGTCGGGATGTCATCGTCGTAGGCGATCCTGATCAGTCGATCTATGCCTTTCGTGGCGCCGAGGCCCGCGGAATCTTGGACTTTCCAGAACTGTTCCGGACCCGGGAGGGGGCGCCGGCGCCCGTTCTCGCACTCAATCGAACTCGCCGATTTGGCGGCGCCCTACTCACAGCGAGCCGTGGTGTTGTCAGTCGTTTAGGGCTGCCGCGGTCCTTGCCAGCGGAGGTCTTCGAGGCCTTTCGGCATCCGACCGCTGATCCGGAACTTCCCAAGGGGAAAGTAGAGATCTTTACCTGCAGCAGCGCCGGCGCAGAAGCGGAGCACATCGCGGATATCCTGCGTAGCGCGCACCTCCGCGACAATCTGGCGTGGACTGATATGGCGGTGCTCGTCCGCGCCGGACGCACCATGATCCCTGGCCTGACCCGCGCACTGGTTGCCGCTGGAGTCCCGGTCGAAGTAGCTGGGGACGAAATTCCCCTAGCTGCGGATCCGGCGGTGCGCCCGCTCTTGCTAGCTCTCCAGGTTGCCGCGCGGGGTTGTACGCCGACGGCTGATGAAGCACAGCTGTTGCTCATGTCGCCGATTGGCGGCATGGACAGCATGGCTACCCGCCGCCTCGGTCGCGCCTTGCGTGAAGCGGAGCGCGCTGAGCTGGCTGGCACCGCCCTACCTCGGCCTTCTGCCCAACTAATCAGCGTGGCGCTGCACCATATGGATCTCTTGGACGACTGCCCGCCGAGCCCGGATGTCGAGGCCGCTCAGCGCTTGGCTCTACTACTGCGAAGCTGCGAACATGCCATCCGGACCGGCAGTACAGCTGAGGAGGCCTTGTGGCTGCTGTGGTCGGGAACTGCCTGGCCAGAGAAGCTCCGACTACAGGCAAATCGAGGTGGCGAATCCGGCCGTCGAGCCAACCGTGATCTTGACGCGATTTGCGCACTCTTCGACATTGCGGCTCGCTCTGAGGAGGTGTCAGGCCTACGTGGAGTGACCGGCTTCCTGGCAGAGGTCGAAGGCCAGCAGATACCGGCCGATCCACTACGCGAGTCAGAGCTACGGGGGTCGGCGGTTCGCCTCCTGACAGCGCACCGCGCCAAAGGGTTGGAGTGGAGCCTCGTTGTTGTTGCGGGTGTCCAGGAGGGTCGCTGGCCAGATCTACGCCGGCGCGGCTCGCTGCTTGAGCCGGATCGCCTTGGCCGCCATGAGGTAATGGCCCCGGTTCCGACGGCAACCCGGATCGCTGAAGAACGACGGCTCTTCTACGTTGCCTGCAGCCGGGCACGTTCACGGTTGGTGGTGACCGCGGTTGCAGGCACCGAGGGCGAGGCTGACCAGCCGTCCCGCTTCATCACCGAGCTTGGCTTGGTACCCCGCGAACTGCCCGGCCGGCCGCGCAGGCCTCTGACGCTGGCAGCGCTGGTCGCTGAGCTACGAAGCATCACGGTCGATCCAGAAGCCTCTCCACGGCTCCGGGAGGAGGCCAGCCTACGGCTGGCGCGGCTAGCCAATGCGACTGATGGTGACGGCCAATCATTGATCGCGGCTGCGCAACCTCAGCATTGGTGGGGAATGCGCCAGCTCACCCGCGCCGATCAGCCGCTGGTGGCGCCGGAAGAACCGGTGCAGCTCTCCGGAAGTCAGCTGGCCAGCGTACTGGTTTGCCCCCGCCAGTGGTTTCTGGCACGCAAGGCACAAGGAGAACAGGCACGTTCCGCAGCGGCGAGCTTCGGTTCGGTGATACATGTGCTCGCTGAGTACGGCGCCCACAATGATCTTGATCGCGACGAGCTCTCCGGCCATCTGGAATCGGTCTGGAACCAGATCGACTTTGATGCCCATTGGCTATCGGCGGTTGAGCGCGTTGAGGCCGAGTCGGCACTCGAGCGCTTTATGACCTGGCAAGAGTCGAGGTCGGGTCACACCTTGCTCGGTACTGAGGTGGAGTTCACCTGCCAGGTCGATCTGGGCATTGACCGAGTCCACCTCAGTGGCAGCGCCGATCGGGTGGAGCTCGATCCCGGCGGGCGCATTCGGATCGTAGATTTCAAGACTTCAAAGGCACCGCCCACGGCAGCCGACATCGCGCTGCATGATCAGCTCGGCGTCTATCAGCTTGCAGTGCAGCAAGGTGCTTTTGCCAGCGTCGCAGGGGAGGGTGCCCGACCTGGCGGAGCTGAACTGGTGTATCTGAGACTCGCCGACGGCGAGAGCAGCCGTCCGAAGACCTTTCTGCAAGCCTCGCTGGATGACGTGCCATTTCCGGTCAAACCGCTGGACCCTGCCCAGATGGACCCTGCCCAGATGGACACTGCCCAGATGGACACTGCCGAGACGACTTTGTTGACCCAACAGCCAACGTGGGTGCATCGCCGCTTGGCCGAGGCCGCAGAGATCATTCGTAGCGAACAGCACGACGCACGTATCGGGCCTGGTTGTCGATACTGTCCCTTCCGGGCCAGTTGTCCCGCACAGCCGGCTGGTCAGCAGGTGGTGAAATGACCGTCCATACCCTGGTGCCGCCAGCGCCTCGGATTCGAATCGACAGCCCGGCAGAGCTGATTGATGCACTTGGCATTTCTTTTTCCACGCAACAGCTCGATGCCATCACAGCACCGCTCGAGCCTGAGGTGATCATCGCCGGGGCAGGATCGGGCAAGACCACCGTGATGGCGGCCCGAGTGGTATGGCTCGTCGGGACCGGCGCGGTCCGGCCCGAAGAAGTACTGGGCCTGACCTTCACTCGAAAAGCGGCTGCGGAGCTATCCCAACGCGTCCGCAACGCATTACTGCGCGCCGGGGTAATCGCCGATCGCGGGATTGATGAGTCTGGCGAACAGTTGATCATGACCTATGACGCCTTCGCTGGACGGCTGGTAGCCGAACATGGGCTGCGGCTCGGTTTCGAGGCCGATCCGACCTTGATCAGTGGTGCCACCAGGTATCGGCTGGCATCCCGGGTGGTGAAGGCTGCTGCCGGGCCGTTCGAATTCATTTCTCGACTCCGTCCGGCGACCGTCACAGAGCGAGTACTCAGGCTCGACGCAGATCTTCAACAGCACCTGGTAGCTGTGGAGGATTTGGACGGGCACGCCCGCGATCTGCTGCTTGGCCTGGCGGCCGCGCCGCGCAACAACCGAAGCAACACTTATGCCGACGTCAAGAAGGCGATGATCGCCTGTCAGGAGCGTCTAGAACTCGCCAGCCTGGTGCTGGACTATCAGGACCTGAAGCGTCGTCTTGGACTGGTGGAGTTCGCCGATCAGATGGCGATCGCGGCTCGGCTGGCTACTGAGGTCCCGCAGGTGTCTCGTGCAACGCGTGACGCCTTCCGAGTCGTGCTGCTCGATGAGTACCAAGACACCTCGGCAGCACAGGCGATGATGTTGCGCGGGCTCTTCTCTGGACCGACCGCTAGTGATGGTCGGGGACACCCGGTGACTGCCGTCGGTGATCCTTTTCAGGCGATCTACGGGTGGCGTGGTGCGGCGTCGAGCAACATCCTGACCTTTGCCGATGACTTCCCATGCGCCGATGGCCGACCAGCTCCTCGCTACGCACTCACAGTGAATCGGCGCAGCGGGCGAACGATCCTAGATGTTGCCAATGCGCTGAGCCGGCCGCTCCGTACCGAAGCCGGCTCAACAATCGCGGCCAAATCAGGGCTGGCCGACCACGGGGCGTTCAAGAGCGGTCGTCCCGGCTTGCTAACACCTCCCAGGCTCGATGGTCTCGGGCTGCTGCAGGCGCCGGAGGGAACGAGCCCAGGACAAGTACGTGCCGCGACTTTTGAGACCTGGCCCGAGGAGATCCGCTGGATCGGCGACCAGATTTCCAGACTGAAAGAACGCGATGAGGTTTCGCGCTGGGCGGATGTCGCCGTGCTGACCCGGCGCAACGCGGATATCGCGCCGCTGTACGCCGAGCTGACTTCCCGAAATGTGCCGGTGGAGATCGTCGGTCTTGGCGGCCTGCTGCATTTGCCGGAGATCATGGACATTACCGCCACGCTGCGTTTGATCGATGACGTGACGGCCAATCCGGATCTGATCAGGTTGCTGACCGGCCCGCGCTGGCGGATCGGGCCACGCGATCTTGGCTTACTTGGCCGACGCGCTCGAGAGCTTGCCCGTACCGGGCGCGGCCGAGCACAGCAGGCCGACGAGGGGCTGCAAAGTTCATTAGTGATCAGCTCACTTGAACAAGCGGTCGCCGAGGTGGACCCAACTGAGGTCGTCAGTCTGCTGGATGCTCTCGACAACCCGGGAGATGCGGCGTACTCGCCGGAGGCCCGGGATCGGTTTGCTCAGCTCGCCGCTGAGCTGGCCTCGCTGCGGCGCCACAGCGACGAGCCGGTGCTCGACCTGACTCGTCGAGTCATTACCGCGATCGGCTTGGACGTCGAGGTCATGGCTACACCAGAGTTTGCCCGCACGTCTCGGCGGGACCAGCTGGGAGCGTTCGTCGACGCGATCGCCGCGTACGTCGATGTTGACGGCGACGCCTCTTTGTCCGGCCTGCTTGGCTATTTGCAGGCTGAAAGTGAACAGGGCACCGGACTCGAACAGGCTGTCCCCTCCGATCGGGAAGCAGTCAAGCTGCTGACGGTCCACAAAGCGAAGGGTTTGGAGTGGGAGGCGGTGTTTCTGCCCGCCCTTATGAAGGGGGTCTTCCCCAGTGATCGGGTCACCGACAATTGGGTGCTAAACCCGGCGGTGCTACCCGCCGACTTACGTGGGGACGCTGCCTCGATCCCGCAGCTCACTGATGTCAGCAATGCCGGAATGGTTGAGTACAAGCAGCAGCTCAGCCGGCAGCAGCTCCTGGCCGAGGATCGTCTCGCCTACGTCGCCGTGACGCGCGCGAAGCGGCTGCTGGTGGGCACAGGTCACTCCTGGCGGGCGGATCTGAGCAACCCTCGAGCTGCCTCCAACTATCTCCGGATGATCATCGAGGAAGCGGCCAGGCAAGATCAGCTTCTAGCAGAGGCCCAGCCGCCCGGGCCTGACAATCCTTTGGTGACCGAGGTCGCTCCACAACCGTGGCCAGCTCCTCTAGATCCCGAGGCCGACCAGAGACGGCACGATGCGGCGTTGGATGTAGAGCGAGCACGGCGTCGCTTCGCCGAGCTGGGCCGCTATGACGATCCAGAAGCGGAGCCGCTGTTACTCGATGATCATGAAATCGTCACTGGTTGGGACGCCGATCTTGACCGGCTAGTCGCGGAGGCAGCGGAGTCGCGGTCTGGCGATCAGCTGGTCGAGTTGCCCAATCAGTTGTCGACGACTGCGGTGCTGCGGTTGAGCGCCGATCCGGAAACCTTCGCTGCTGACCTGGCACGGCCCATGCCACGCCAACCTTCTCGGTCGGCGCGCTTCGGTACCCGTTTCCACCATTGGGTGGAGCGCTACTTCGGTGCTCAGCTGCCTCATGGCGGGCTAGGCCAACAGCAGCTTCTTGATCTTGATGACCTGCCTAACCGGGCTGACTCGGGCACTTACGACGAACAGGAACTGCGCGAGCTCTGCGAGGCATTCGCTGCCGGCCGGTTTGGCGGCACGGTGCCGTATGCGATCGAGGCACCATTCAGCATCTTGATTGCTGGCCGGCTGATTCGCGGCAGGATCGACGCTGTCTACCGGCAGCCAACGCCATCCACTGGGCACCCACGATTCCAAGTAGTGGACTGGAAGACCGGTCGGGCTGACACCGCTGATCCTCTCCAGCTCGCGATTTACCGGCTGGCTTGGGCTGAGGCACAGGGCCTGGCCGTGGAGGAAATCGACGCGATTTTCTATCACGTACGCACCGACGAAACCGTCCGGCCGAAGGTACTACCGGACCGCGAGGCGATTGAATCGATCCTCAGCGCTCAGGTTCAGCAGTTACGCTGATGTCATGATCAACTGGGCGATCGCGAGTGCCCTCGCCCGTGTCGACCATCACCGCCGATCGCCGGAGTGGGTGGCA